>Ga0126305_10000337_pt1 | contig 20651 bp, 14 predicted proteins | sample Plot26_FD_92536 | JGI IMG/M metagenome (GOLD analysis project Ga0126305, IMG submission 92536) | Serpentine soil microbial communities from UC McLaughlin Reserve, CA, USA - Plot26 | ecosystem: Environmental > Terrestrial > Soil > Grasslands | place: USA: UC McLaughlin Reserve, Lake County... | reverse complement strand
TTTTCAATCGACAGCCGGTAGCGCTCGTCGTCGCCGAGACGTATGAGCAGGCGCGCTACGCCTCACGCCTGGTCAAAGTCTCCTACAACACGGAGAAGCACATGACCGACACGGAGGCCGTGCGCGAACGCGCGCGCGTTCCCTCGCAGGGGCCGCCGCCGAAGCCTCGCGGCAACCCAGAGGAGGCCATGAAGAACGCGCCGGTGAAGGTCGAGGCCGAGTACCGTATCCCCATCGAGCACCACAACCCGATGGAGCCGCACGGGGCGATCGCCGTCTGGCAGGGCGACAAGCTCACGATCTTCGACAAGACGCAGGAGGTCTACAACGTCCGCGATCACCTGGCTTCGAGGCTCGGTGTCCCCGAGGAGAACATTACCGTCGTCTCGCCTTTCGTCGGCGGGGCCTTCGGATCGTCGCTGCGGCCGAACTACTACCCCTCGCTGACGGCGATGGCGGCCCGCGAGCTCAGGCGCCCGGTCAAGGTCGTCTACACGCGTACGCAGATGTTCAGCGGCCACGGCTACCGCCCGTACACGATCCAGAAAGTCGCGCTCGGCGCGGAGCGGTCAGGGAAGCTCACCGCGATGATCCACGAGGCCGTGCACAACACGTCGTCCTTTGAAGAGTTCAATGACGGCACGACGAATTTCACGCGCCAGGTCTACGCCTGCCCGAACCTCTACGCGCCGGTGAAGATTACCGGCACGGACCTCAACACGCCGACCTGGATGCGCGCGCCCGGGGCGGTCAGCGGCATGTTCGCCCTCGAATGCGCGATGGACGAGCTGGCTTACGAGCTCAAGATCGACCCGCTGGAGCTGCGCCTCGTCAACTACGCCGAGGTGGACCCCGAGAGCGGGAAGCCGTGGTCGAGCAAGGCGCTGCGGGAGTGCTACCGGCTCGGCGCGGAGAAGTTCGGATGGAAGGACCGCAAGCCCGAGCCCCGCTCGATGCGCGACGGCCGGTTGCTGGTGGGCTGGGGGATGGCCACCGGCGTCTGGGGCGCGTTCCAGAGGCCCGCCAGCGCCAGGATCACGTTGCGCGCCGGCGGCACGGCGCACGTCGTCAGCGCGACCAGCGACATCGGCCCCGGCACCTACACGGTGATGACCATGATCGCCGCCGAGTACCTGGGCGTGACGCCGGAGCAGGTGAAGTTCGAGCTCGGCGACACGAATTTCCCGCGCGCGCCGTCGCAGGGGGGCTCGCAGACGACGTCGAGCGTCGGCTCGGCCGTGTACGGCGCGGCGCTGGCCGTCGGCGCGAGGCTGTTGTCGCTCGCGAACCGCGAAGCGAATTCGCCGCTGCGAGCCGCCGCCGCCTCGGACGTGGAGATGCTCGACGGCCGGCTGCGGCTCAAGAGCGACCCGTCACGTTTCGTCAGCGTCTCCGAAGTCATGAGGCGCAACGATCTCACGGAGATTACCGAGACGTTCGAGTCGCGCCCGTCGCCGGAGCGCGAGAAGTACGCGCTGCTGGCGCACGGCGCGCAGTTCGTCGAGGTGAAGGTGGACCCGGATCTCGGCAACGTCCGCGTCACGCGCGCCATCGAGGTCACGGCCTGCGGCAAGATCATCAATCCCAAGGCGTCGCACAGCCAGGAGATCGGCGGCGTGGTTTGGGGCATCGGGATGGCGCTCCAGGAAGCCACGGAAATCGATCACCGCTACGGACGGATCATGAACCCGAACCTCCAGCACTACCACGTCCCCGTCAACGCGGACGTTCATATGATCGAAACGATGTTCGTCGAGGAGGACGACAAGATCGTCAACCCGCTCGGCGTCAAGGGCATGGGGGAGCTCGGGATGGTCGGCATCCCGGCGGCCATCGCCAACGCCGTCTTCCACGCCACGGGCAAACGTATCAGGGAGCTGCCGATCACGCCGGACAAGTTGCTGTAAGGGAGCGCCGGCCGGCCTAAAACTACTTTGCCAGATAGAGGCCGTCGTCCCGTGGGCGCCCTCATCACCCCGGCCCTCTTCTCCCCGCCTCCCTCCCATCCGCCGGGAGAAGAGGGAGAAGTTTGTCTGAAAAGGCTTGGATTGTTTCTTCATTCCCCCGGCTCAGCGACTTCGGCTCCTGGTACGATGCCGAGGACGTCGAGCCTGCGGCGGCGAGCCCATCGTCGCGCCAGGTATTGACTTAAGGAGACGTACGATGCAGATCAAGCGAAGCGGCTCGCAGCCCTCGGGGAAGGGCCCGGCCGATTGGTTCACCGGCACCGTCCGTATCGATCCTCTCTTCGCAGCAAACGCGTCGGCGCGAGCGGCCGGCAACGCCGTCACGTTCGAGCCCGGCGCGCGCACCGCATGGCACACGCATCCACTCGGGCAAACGCTGATCGTCACCTTTGGCTGCGGCCTTGCGCAGCGTGAGGGCGGGCCGATCGAGGAGATCCGGCCCGGCGATGTCGTCTGGTTCGAGCCGGGCGAAAAGCACTGGCACGGCGCGTCGCCGACTACAGCCATGCAACACATCGCCATCAACGAAGCGTTGGATGGCAAAGCCGTCGACTGGATGGAAAAGGTCAGCGACGAGCAGTACGACAAACGGTAGGCGCCGACGGCCGGAGCTACGTTCCATCGCCCCTCCAGATCGAGCCAGTTGCTTTTTTGAACGACCCGCGGTACCGTATGGGCATGTCCTTGGACGATCCCGTATCTTTTGGAAAGGCCCTCCGCCTTCTTCGCAGTCGCCGGCACCTGACTCAGACGGTGGTCGCCGAGACCGCGGGCATCACGAAGGCCATGCTCTCCGCCTATGAGAGAGGGACTCACCTCCCCTCCCTGCCGAGCCTCGCCCCCGTCCTCAACGTCCTCCATGGCGACCTGCACGATCTGCAGGATGTTCTCGACGAGGTGGAAGGCCTGCCTCCAAGGCGAAGATCCGACAGACGATAACCGCGCGCCGCCTTACGGCTTTTTCTTTTTTCGGGAAGATGGCTTGACGGAGCGGGTCTGCCGCAGCGCCGTATAGAGCCCCTCGAAAAGAGCGATGCCATGGCGCTCGAGCTCGGGGTCGGGCCAGCCGGCGATGGACCAGCCCTGGAGGATCGCGTCGACGCCGGAAACCTCGGGAGACGCGGCGGCGCCATCCCGCAGGTCGATCTCGTGGACGATGGCGGCGAGAGCGGCCAGGGCAGGGTCGTCGCCCAGCGCGAAGGCGGCGAGCATCGTCTCGAAGGTGCAGAGGTTGCCGCGATGGCCGAAGTCGGCGTCCCGCATGTCGAAGGAGACCTCGCCCTCCTCGGGAGCTTCGGCGTAGCGGATCTCGGCGGCGGGATCGACGAAGCGGCGGATCAGCCACGCGCAGGCGAGGCGGTCGACGTGCGGATGGGGCCGGGTGACCCAACGCCGGCCCTGGTAACGGCTCCGTTCGGCGGCGGGAACCTCGCGCGAGGCGCCATCGCCACGGCTCAGGGCGGCCTCTATGCGCGCCAGCGCCGCGGTGGCCCGTGGTCCCTCGGGCGCCTGGAAGAAGTCGATGCGCGCCACCTCGCCGAAGCGGCGGCGGAGCTTCTCGAGGCGCTCTCTCAGGCCCTTCTGGCCGGCCGGCTCCAGCGCCTCCTCGGCCTCGGCGGCGATCTTTCGGTACTCCTCGTCGCTGGAGGCGCGGAACAGCTCGATCAGCCGCGCTTCGGCCGCCTGCTCGGCTGTCTCCTCAAAACGGTCGACGCGCAGCACCAGAGCCTCGCCGCCGCCGTCCTCGATCTCCTGGGCCAGCCATCCCAGAGCCTCGGCGCTATCCTCGCCGGCGGGCAGGATGTAGAGCGAGCCGGTGGGCGAGACCGCCCCGAGCTTCTGCAGCCGCCGCCAGACGGCCACCCGCTTGCTCGACGCCGATGCCGAGGGGAGGGTGTAGGAGAGTCCGAGCCACTGCATGACCGGAGATCCTATCCGCTCTTTTCGGGAATGCCGGGCGCGCCGCTCGGACCCCACCAGGCGTGCACCAGAAAGCCGGCGGCTCCCACACCGAACGCGACGTAGAACGGCAGCCGCCGGTCGAGGATCCAGAGCCAGCCGCCCGCCAGCGGGGCGGCGAACACGGCGAGGCCGCGAATCAGGTAGTAGAGACCTACGGCCCGTCCCCGCGCCCCGGCCGAGGCGAGGTCGAGGATGAGCGACTTGCGTGCCGGCTCACCGGTCTCGCGCAGGCCGGCGATCACGAAGGCGGCCGTCAGCCCGGCCGCGCCGCGGGCGGTCGCCAGGGCGAGGGGGAAGAGGGCGAAGAAGGCGAACGTCGCCAGCATGAAGGGCTTGCGGTTCATGCGGTCGGCGAGCCGCGCCACCGGCAGGTAGACCAGGGTGGCGGCGATCATCTGGACGCTGGTCAGGCCGCCGAACTCCGCGGCCGTGCCGCCCAGGACGTCCATCACGAAGAGGACGACGAAGACCTTGGGGATGCCCTCGGCCCAGCGCGCCAGGATGTCCGCCACGAGCAGGCGCTTCAGTCCCGGGTCCATCCGCCGCCAGAGGCCCGCCAGGCCCTCGGGATCCGGCGCCGGCAGGGCCGTCTCCACGTAGGAGCGCCGCAGGATGCCGATCCCGACCAGCGCGAGGACGATCGTCACCGCGAGCCCGGCCCGCATGCCGCCCTGGAAGCCGAGCCGGGCGATGAGCCAGCCGCCCAGAGGCGGGGCCAGGATGATGGGCACCCGCTTGAGGATGGCCTGCACCCCGAAGCCCGTGGCCCGCCGTCCCGCCGGGAGGTGGTCGCCGAGCACACCGAAAATCGCCGGCAGCGTCAGGCTGCTCCAGGCCATCACCAGCACCGTTCCGGCCAGGATCCACGGCCAGGTCGGGGCCACCATGTAGACCGCGTAGCCGCCGATGGCCAGCCCCGCGAAGAGGATCAGCGATGCCCGCCGCCCCAGGCGGTCGGCCAGCCAGCCACCCGGGTAGGGGTAGACGGCGTCGAGGAGATCCCGCAGCGTCCCATAGAGCGCCACCGCCCATGCGCCGGCCCCCAGCAGCTCCAGGTACTTGGGCACGAAGCGCGTCCACAGCTCCTCGCCCATCCCCAGGACCAGGAACGCCGCCAGCATGACGACGACGTTCCGCTCCAGCCCAAGGGCGGAGCGGAGCCGGGCGAGTGGGAGGGAGGCCGCAATGGACATGTTATTACCATTGCAGCACGATGGAACGGCAATTACAAGATCGGTGTCATCAGGAGCCCGTCACCCGCGCCAGCCAGTGGATCAGGAGCCCGAGGAGCACCGCGAGCCCAAGGGCGAAGAAGAGCAGGACGCCCAGCAGCAATCCCCTCCCCCAGCGGTCCCTTCCCGAGCCGAGGAGGATGAGGCCGCCGAAGAGCTCCCCCAGATAGACCGCCGGCACCAGCACCAGGGCCGAGCAGGAGGCCTCCCCCATCCCGTACCGCGAGAACAGCCCGAAGCCCAGGGCCGCCAGCGCGGCGTCGACGAGGGCCACGGCCAGGACGATCGTCCACACCGGCCGCGCGGGAGCCGGCTCCCGGCCCTGGAACACGGAGATGGCATGGTCAGCCTCGGCGGGGGCATGGCCGGCCTTCACCATCTGTGACCGCAACGAGTCGATGGAGTACCGGCCGGCATTCTCCGTCAAGTAGGCCAGAAGGGCTTCGAGGTCCCGTCGCGACATGGAAGGGAAGGATATCCGAGAGAGTAACGAGGGCTCCGGGCCAGACCCCGAAGCCCGGGTAGGTCAGCCCGGCAGCACGTCGAAGCCGAGGGCGGCTCCGTTGTCCCGCACCCGCTGGTCGAGGCTCAGCAGAGCTACATCCGCGATGGCCCACCGCGCGGTCAAAGCGGTTGCCAGATGAAGGGAGTCCAGCGTCCGCACAGGCTCCAAGGGAAACCGGCGGCGCGCCCGCTCCAGGACCTCGCGGTCGATCTTCAGCACCGTCCAATGGGACGAGACCACTTCCAGGATCGATCTGCGCCGGGCCATCTCGAGCTCCGAAAGCTCTCCCAAGGCATGGGCACGGACCAGCACCCGATCGCATTCGAGCAGGGTGAGATCGGAAGCCAGAACGAGCTCGGCGCCATTGAACGCCGCCTCGATGCTGTCCGCGGTGTCTTCCTCGAGCAGCCAGGCCAGGACCGCACTCGAGTCAGCGTAGAGATTCATCGCCTATCCTCCCGATCCTCGTCGATCAGGCGGGCCGCCAGTCCCGGAGGCGTCACGGACGGCAGCCGGGGATACGCACCCGGCCCGTTCGGCTTGAGCGGCAGCCGCACCAGCCCCCGGCGCGCCATCTCAACCAGCTTTGGATACTTCCGCGCCAGCTCGCTGTCAGGCTCCGGCGGCCGCAACTCCGCTACCACTGCACCACGATCGGTCACCATCACGACCTCCCCCTCCCGGACCAGCCGGATGTATTCGCTGAGACGGTTCTTGAGCTCACGGATCCCTACCTCTCTCATGAATCCCAATGTAGCTCCAAGTAGCCACATTGTCAAGTACGGGAACTTCTTCTGTCTATCGAAGACGGAAAAAACGTCCGCCATCGCTCCGGCGATCTGCTCACTTCGTGAGCAATCCATTGCGGGCCCCAGGCAGTACAATGGTTATCGCTGAACGTCGATCTCTCGCGGGAACCAGGGAACCCGGCCCGCGAGGCCCACCGACTCAGCGTTCACATCCCCGTTCCTCGTTCAGGAGAGAAAGCCATGAACCCTCGTTCCACCCACCGGTTGCGCGCCGGAGTCCTCGCGCCCGTCCTCCTGCTGCTCGTCCTCGCCGGCACGGCCTTGCCCGCCGCGGCCCAGACGCCCCTTGGCGCCACCATCGTCGGCGGCAGCGTGCAGTTCGCCCTGTACTCCCAGAACGCCACCCGGGTCGAGGTCTGGATCTTCGCGACCGCCACCGCGTCGGCCCCCACCGCCACCTATGCGCTCACCAAAACGGATGTCGTCAACCATATCTGGACCGTCACGGTCGCCGGCCTGGGCGCCGGCACGCTCTACGGCTATCGCGTCTGGGGCCCCAACTGGCCCTACAACGCGTCCTGGACGCCGGGCAGCAACCTCGGCTTCATCTCCCATGCCGATTCGAACGGCAACCGCTTCAATCCCAACAAGCTGCTGACCGACCCCTACGCCAAGGCCGTGACCGGCGAGCCGCAGCGCGTGAGCGGCCACTACTCGACGGCCATCCTCGGCGGCAACAACACCTATGGCTTCGTCGACAGCGCCGGGGCCATGCCGAAGTCGATCGTCATCAACGACACCTCCTTCAGTTGGACGGGCGACGTCAAGCCCAACGTCCCGGCGAAGGATTCGGTCGTCTACGAGGTGCACCTCCGCGGCTTCACGGCCAACGACACCAGCCAGGCGCTCTCGGTCCGCGGCACCTACGACGGCTTCGCGGCCAAGGCCGCCTATTTCAAGAACCTGGGGGTGACGGCCGTCGAGCTGCTGCCCATCCACGAGTACCCGCAATGGGACGACCCCGTGGGCGGCGCCACCGCCGACCGGGTCAACTACTGGGGCTATATGACCACCCAGTTCTTCGCCCCCAACCGTGAGTACCTGTGCAACGACACGTCCTCCTGCGCCTTCGTCGCGGGCGAGCAGGTCAACAAGTTCAAGGCCATGGTGAAGGCCCTCCACGCCCAGGGGATCGAGGTGTGGCTCGACGTCGTCTTCAACCACACCTTCGAGGGCGGCGCCTGCGGCGGCAACGCCGTGCGCTACTTCAACTTGCGCGGCATCGACAACGCCAACTACTACACCCTGGCCGACGACAAGACCTGCTACTGGGAGTCGACCGGCACCGGCAACAACCTGAACGCCAGCCGCACCGCGGCCCGCAAGCTCGTCCTCGACAGCCTCACCTACTGGGTCGACAAGATGCACGTCGACGGCTTCCGCTTCGACCTCGCCTACGAGCTGGGCCGCGAGGGCAGCGACGGCCGGGTGTTCAACCCCAATGCCCAGACGCTGATCGACATCGCCCAGCTCGCCCAGAACAAGGGCATCAAGGTGGTGGCCGAGGCCTGGGACACCGGCGGCTACGGCGTCGGCCAGTTCCCCGGCGGCTGGATGGAGTGGAACGGCTTCTACCGCGACAACCTGCGCAAGTACGCCAAGGGCGACAACTCCCAGGTGGGCAACCTCGGCGCCTCGGCGAGCGCCACCTGGACGGGCTTCCAGTCGCCGCCCGAAAGCGTCAACTTCCTCACCGCCCACGACGGCTTCACGCTCAACGACCTGGTCTCCTACAACACCAAGCAGAACGGCGTCGGCCTCTGCAATTCTTCGGGCGCCGATCCGGGCAGCGGCAGCGACACCAACGACAGTTGGGACAGCGGCGGCGACGAGATCCTGCGGCGGCGGCAGATCCGCAACTTCGCCACCAGTCTCCTGGTCCATCACGGCGTGCCCATGATCCTGGCCGGCGACGAGTTCCGCCAGACGCAGAACGGCAACAACAACGCCTACATGGCCGACAACGAATGCGCCTGGCTCGACTGGACGAAGCAGGCCACGAACGTGAAGACGTACGACTACTTCCGCAAGCTGCTCGCCGTCCGCAAGGCCCACCCCGGCCTGCGCCGGACGGTGGCGGTGGGCGGCTCCGACCACGACGCCGACGGCTACAAGGACCTCGCCTGGCACGGCACCACGCCGGACGCCCCCGACTGGAGCGCCACCTCCCATGCCCTGGCCTGGCTGATCGACGGCTCGAGCGCCGAGACCGGCGGCCCCGCCGACGCGCCGGACCTCTACGTGGCCTCGAACTCCTACTGGGGGAACCTGACCTTCACCATCCCCACCGCCCCGAACGCCAAGTGCTGGTGGCTGGTGGCCGACACCGGCGACTGGGCCGAGGGCACGGGGAACATCTACTACGACCCCGCGGTCGCCGCCTGGAACTCGCAGCCCCTGCCGAAGATGGGCGGCGCCACCTACGGCGTCCAGGCCCGCTCGTCGCTGATCCTGGCCGCCCGGCCGTGCAACTCCTCCGAGGCCATCCGGGTGGACTTCACCGTCAACGGCTTCTCCACCGTGCCGGGGCAGGACCTCTACGTGGTGGGCAACGTCCCCGAGCTGGGCAACTGGGACACGGCGAAGGCAGTCAAGCTCAACTACGTCAGCAGCAGCCAGTGGAGCGGCCCCGTCTTCTTCTTCGCCAGCAAGGGCGCGGCCATCCAATACAAGTACCTCCGGAAGCAGAGCGGCACCTCGAATTACGAGGGGGGCTCGAACCGGAGCTACACGGTGCCCAGCACGGGATCGGGCAGCCGGAACGACACCTGGCAGCCGTAGGGAATCGAGATCGGGGCGGCCCGCTGGGCCGCCCCGGATCCAACTATTTCACCAGCAAGCTCTTCCCATCCAGGTTGGTCGTCGGCTTGACGCCGTAGAGGTCGAGGATGGTCGGCATCACGTCGCCCATGTAGGCGCCCTTGGCGTTCAGCTTGAAGTTGCTGAAGAGGATGCCCTGGACGAGCGGCGGGTATACGGAGCAGTGGTCGCCGCTCCAGATCTCCATGTTGGGCTCGACGATCGTCTTGCCGATGCCGCCCAGGCTGTCCTGCCAGCCGACGCGGTAGCCCTCGCTGTTGGAGGGGATCAGGTCCGGGATCAGCACCGGATCGTAGACGCCCTCGTAGGCCTCGTCGCGGGTGAAGACGTGGGCCACCGGGCGCTCGCCCGTCTCCTCGTCGACGAAGGCCTCCAGGCCCTGCTTGATCTGGGCGGCGACCTGCTGGTACTCCGCCCCGGCGGTGACGATCCCCTTCTCCTCGCGGCCCTTGAGGTTGATGTAGATCTGCCCGAGGCCCAGGGCGTAGGCCCTGGTCTTCGACCAGTCGACGTTGACGAAGAAGTCGCCCTGGTCGAAGAGGTCCTCGAGGTTCATCCGCTTGGCGTCCTGGCCGTTCAGGGTCATGAAGCCGTTCTTCACCAGCCAGGTGTTGTAGTTCATGGCGCGGCGGAAGGAGGCGAAGCCGTGGTCGGAGACGACCATGATCGAGGCGTCCGGCCGCTTCTGCATGACGTCGCCCACGATCCGGTCCATGTCCTGGTAGGACTTGAGGATCGAGCCGCCCCATTTCGCCGCCCCGTCCGCCGTGTAGAGCGGGTGCTTGGGGTCGAAGAACCGGAACATCATGTGCTGCACGCGGTCGGTGAACTCGAAGTAGTGCACCAGGACGTCCCAGTCGTCCTTGGCGAGGGTGGCGTCCAGCATCTCCTTGTCCTTGTCCACCGTCTGCTTCACGTCGTCCAGGAAGGTCTGCTCGTCGATGGTGCCGGCGGTGGGCGACCAGGTGTCGATCATCCAGCCCCGGGTCTTGAACGGGCCGTGCTCCTGGGTCAGGTCGCCCGCGAAGCTCGCCGGGATGGAGATGTCGAAGCCGGGCGCCAGGTTCTCGGGGTCGAAATCGATGGGCGAGAGGTAGAGCCGCACCTCGGGATCGATCGACAGCAGCTTGAACCGGCCGATGCCGTGAACCTTGATCAGCGAGTTGAAGGGGAAGGTGAAGTGGGCCCAGTCGCTCCACTCCCCCGGCTTGAGCGTGATGTCGTTGCCCGAGACCTGGATGCGGACGCTCTGGCGGTCCTCCGGCACCGTCAGGGTCATGGGGATCTTGAGGTAGTCGAGCCCCTCCTTCTTGGGGAAGAGCTTGTTGGGCACCTCCTCGATCTCGGTCTCGATGGTGCCGCGGTTGTCCACCAGCTCGACGACCTCGACCCTGAAGTCGCCGCCTCCCCTGGGCGTGAAGAACAGCTCCGAGGTGAAATAGAAGGGCTTGCCGATGCGCCCCGACAGGTCGGGCACGCCGAGGCCCGAGAGGAGCTCGCCATGCTCGAACTCCCTGGGCGGGAAGGTCACCGGGATGCGCATCACCTTCACCCGCTTGCCCTGCTGCCCGAGGAGCTTCCAGAAGGTGTCGCCCTGCTGGTTGTTGATGGCGATCGGCCGCGACTTGGGGAGCAGGCGGGCCGCCGCCGTGCCCGCGCCGAAGCCGGCGGCGATCCCCAGGACCAGGGCGATGGCCGCGGCGACCGCCCAGCGCAGGCGGAACAGCTTCAGGATCAGCAGCAGCAGGAGCGCCACGGCGGCCGCGGCGATCAGCCCCAAGGCCCAGCCGTTGCTGGCGCCGAAGAGGAAGGGCTCCACGCCCTCCTGGCCCGCCGCGAAGGTGGGCCGGTAGTCCTTCGGGTTGCGCTTCAGGAAGTCGAAGATGCCATGCCGGCCCGGGTTGAGGCCGGTCGAGAAGGTGGACCAGGAGACCGGCGTCTGCGACGGGATCGTCGGCCGCAGCGGCGAGAAGGCCCCTTGAGCCCGCAGCTTGGCGAGGTTCGGCAGCTTCCCCTCGTTCATCCACTGCTCGGTGAGCTTGGCGTCCGCGCCGTCGAAGCCGAGGATGATCAGCTTCTTGTCGGCTGGGTGCTGCGCGGCGAGCGGCGCCGCGGCAAGGGCCAGGAACGCGAGGAGGGCGAGGGAACAGAAGCGAATTTTAGAAGTCATAGGTGACTGATTCCCAGGAATCTTTTCCAGAGCTCGGGTTGGCGAACAGCTTCGCGAGCCCGGGATTCTAGCAAACCCCTCCCGGAGAAGCCCGGCCGTGCGCAACTCCGGGGGATCGAGTACCGTATTCAGACCAGGTGAGAGTCCAGACTTCATCCCTTCGTCCCCTGACCGCGCTCGTGGCGGGGCTCCTGCTCTTCGTGGCCGGGATCGCCTTGGCGCGTCTCTGGCTTCCCGAGTGGCGGGATGGAATTCGAGACAAGTCGTTCTATGTCCAACGTTACCGGGAGCTGGCCCAGAGGGCCGGCGTGAGGCTGGCTCCGGGTGCGCCCGCGGTTTCCCTGGCGGACGAGAGCACCGACCGCGGCTCGTCAAGGAAGTCCGACCCCTCCAGCGGGCTGCGGATTCAGGTCTCCAGGACGGGCACCCTGCCGGAAGCCGCGGCCGAGAGGACGTGGCGGCTTCAGGCCGGCCTATCGCCCAAAGGTGAGCCGCTCGCTCTGAGCTGGACGGCCGAGGCCGAGATGTCGCCCGCACCGGGGAAGGCGATGCCTCGGGAACGGCTGGAGGCTCTCGGACGCCTGCTGCTCGCTCCCGGCGAGCGGCTGGGGGAACGCCGCGGGAGCCAGGGAGAAGCCCTGGTCTCCTATGCCCTGGAGGGAAGCCGGCCGCGCCAGCACCTCCGGATCAAGGCCAATTCGAACGGTTCGGCCACCCTCGAGCGCATGCCGGGCGGCCTCGATGACAAACCTGATGGGGACCGGGATAGCCTGCCGGAGATCCTCCTGGTGGCCCTGCCCCGCGGACTTGGCTCCTTCTTCACGGCCGGGCTTTTCATCTTCCTGCTCTCGCGCCAGCGCATCGATCTCTCCTCGGGGTGGCTCCTGGGCGCCATCTGCTTCGTGAGCTCCGTCGTCGCCCTACTTCTCACGTGGTCCCAATGGAGCGAATCCCTCCCCTTGCTCATAGGAGCTCTCTTTCTGGGTCTGTGGGTCATGGCGTTCTGGTCCACGGGCGAGTCGTTCCTCCGCTCGGTTCAGCCCGGCTTCACCACCAGCCTCGACGCTCTGCGAGCGAAACGCCTCGGTCCCCGGGGCGCCCGCTCCCTCCTTCACGGAGTTGCCCTGGGAGCGGCTCTGGCCGGCCTCCGCCTCGTGACGCAGGCGCTGGCGACGGCGATTCAGGGGCCAGGGACCACCGGCCTCAGCCTGGACATTCCACCCTTCCAGGTGACGAATCCGTTCAGCGAGGGCATCCTGCTCGCTTCCTCCAGCGCCCTCGGCTTGGCGTTGGCCCTGCGCTTCCTGCCGCAACGCTGGGTCCTCTGGATAGCCCCGATCCTGGGCGGCCTCATCCTCAGTCCCATTGGTCTTTCCCTCCAGCCGATGGCGGCGAGGCTGATGGCCGACCTGATGATCGCGGTCTTTCTGATGTGGGTCCTCCGGAGGTTTGGCCTCACGGCCGTGGTCGTGACGACCACCGTGTCTTTCCTCCTGCCGGTGGCGGTGTTCTCGGCGCTCCATCTCGGCTGGCTGCTCATGCCCTTCGTCGTGTCGGCCGGCTCCTCTCTTGCCCTCGTGGCCCTGGGCTGGGTGGGCCTGCGCCGGCCCGAGCAGATCGAGCTCGAAGGCCGCAAGGCCCCGGCATTCATCCGCCGCATCGAGGAGGAGCAGCGGCTGAAGTCCGAGATGGACCTCCTCACCCGCATGCAGCTCGGGCTGCTGCCGACGAAGCTCCCGGAGGTCCCGGGCTGGGATATCGCCGTCCGCTCGCTGCTGGCCACCGAGGCCGGAGGCGATCTCTACGACTTCATTGAGGATGAGGAAGGTGGTCTCTGGATCGCCGCCGGCGACGTGGCCGGTCACGGCTACTCCTGCGCCATCGCCCAGGCGATGACGGCCGCCTCCCTGTCGAGCCTCGTCGGGACTAGCCAGACCCCCTCAGGAGTCCTGCAGCGGGTCGACCGGGTGCTGCGGCGCAACGGCGCCAATAGGAACTTCACCACCCTGGCCCTGCTGCGGCTCGATCCTGGGACGGGCGCGGGGCGCCTGGCCAACGCCGGCCACCCCTTCCCCCTGATGATCGTGGATGGAAAAGCCTCGGAGATCCCCCTCGCCGGCCTGCCTCTGGGCCAGGGCCCGAAGCGGGAGTACGGGGAGACGGCCGTTCAGATCCCGCCCGGCGGCGCGCTCGTCTTCTGCTCGGATGGTCTCTTCGAGGGGACCGACTGGCAGGGAGTGCCCTACGGCTACGACCGGCCGCGGGAAGTCCTGCGGACGCTCGGCGGCCAGAGCGCGGAGGAGATACTCGAAGCGCTCCTCGCCGACTGGCGCCGCCACTTGGGAGCCCAGGAGCACCAGGACGACACGACGGTGGTGGTTGTGAAGCGGCGGGTTAGCGGCTCCTTCGGAGCCGGCCCTCATAACCCCCTACCCCCTTCTCTCCCAGCCTCCCACCCGGCCGCCGGGAGAGAAGGGGAATGAAGAAACGAAGACCGCTCCAAGGCTCTTCAGACAAACCTCTCCCTCTTCTCCCGGTCGGGGGGAGGGAGGCCGGGAGAAGAGGGCCGGGGTGATGAGGGCCGCTCACGGGGCGAGCCGGCCCTTGGTCTCGGATCTTGCCCTTTCCTAGATCAGCCGCAACTCCCGTTTGATCTCGTTGATCCGGCTCTGCACCGCTCCCCGGTCGAGGGTGCGGAAACGCTCGGGGAGGAGCTCGCGGCTGGTGGATTCGAGGACGGCGCAGAGGATCTGCATCTCGCGCTCGCGGCTGTTCGCCGGCGGAATGAAATCCGAGAACGCCTTCTGGAGGTGCTCGGGCTTCAGCTCCGACGACTCGGCGGCCTCGGCTTCCAGGGTGGCGCGCACCAGCACGGCTTCCAGGTCCGAGCCGGAGAGGCCGAGGTACTGGTCCTCGGTCGCGACCTCGGAGATCGAGGCCACCTGGGTTTTCAGGCCCAGCTTCTTCACCATCACCCGGTAGATCTCGTCGTACTCCGCCGCCGTCTCCGGATAGAAGAGCGGGATGTGCTCCTCGGCCCGGCCCTGGCGTTTCAGGTCGATGGGGAGCAGGTCGGGCCGGGCGGTGATCAGGAACCAGAGGATCTTGCCGCGGTAGCGGGTGTCGCCCATGAACGCCGCGATCTGGGCGAAGACGCGGTTCTGGGTGCCCGAGTCCCCCTGCTGCTCGCGGTTGCCGAGGGCCGCGTCGGCCTCGTCCACGACCACGCCCACGGGGGTCAGAGCGGCCAGGATCTTGAGGATCCGCTCCAGATTGGACTCCGTCGAGCCCACCCACATGGAGCGGAAGTTCTTGAGCTTGACGCAGGGGAAGCCGATCTCGTTGGCGAAACACTCGACGAGGAAGGTCTTGGCGCTGCCCACCGGTCCGCAGACCAGGTAGCCCATGGGCACGGCCGCCGGGTTCCCGCGGGCGATGGCGCGGGCGGCGCGGCGCAGACGGTCCTTGACCACCGGCATGCCCGCCACCATGGAGAGGTCGAACTTGGGCTCGACGTACTCCAGCAATCCCAGGCCCTCGGTCTCGATGACCTCTTTCTTGGCCTTCCGCACCCGGTCGCGGGTGAGATGGTCGCCGTTGGCGTCCGTGCCGTCGAGGATCTGGCCGACCTGCACCCGGGTCATGCCGGCGGTCAGCTCGGCGAGGCGGGCCGGCGGCAGGTCCGACTTGGATGCGTACCACTCGGGACCGCGCACCGCCTCCAGGTAGGTCAGCCGCTCGGCGGGATCGGGCCGCACGATCTCGACTTCCCGCGTGCCGTGCGACCGCACGAGCTTCGGGTCCAGCTCCGCGAGGCTCTCCGTGACCAGGACGACGACGACGTTCTTGGCCAGCATCACCGGGTCCTGCGACCACTTCCGCAGGTAGACCAGGACGGCCCGGTCCTCCGGCGTGCGGTAGGAGACGTCGCCGGCCGGCACGATCGTCTCGGCGAACGGGAGCAGCAGCACCACCGGCCGGGACGGCTGGAGCGAGGCGCAGTGGCGGAAGTAGGAGTCGAGCAGGGCGAAGCAGTTGCCGGCGTCGCGCGGCAGCGAGTCCGCCCAGTTGGTGCCGTGGACCGCGTCGTAGCCGCGCAGCCGGTCCTGGAAGTGGCTCCGCCCCGCCGGATTGGCGAAGCCCAGCCCTTCGGCGCGGTTGTAGGTGACGATCGACTGCCAGCCGGCGAAGAGCTGCTGCGTCAGGAAGTCGTCGAGCGACAGGAAGCGCAGGCCGGACGGGCCCCGGACCGGCACCAGGTCGGCGGGCACGCCGTGCAGGACGAAGGTGTTCGACTGCTTGGCCGTGATGGCGCGGACCATGTCCGACGCCCATGGCGGCAGCGAATCGAGGAACAGACCAGGAGAGGTGACGGCGGCTTCAGGCATGGTTCGATCTTTGGTCCTTGGGTGCCGCGCCTAGCCGGCGTCCGGCAGCTTCTGCGGCGTGGCCGCGGCGGTGGACTGGGTCGGGAAAGGGGCGGCCTCGCGCACGGCGTCCGGCTTCTTCAGGCCCATCTCCACTTCGAACTCGGAGAGCACGCTCTGGGCTTGGAGCTGCCGGGCCTTGCGCTCGGTCTTGATGCGCTCGACGTCGAGCCCGCCGGTGGCGACCTCGACCGCCGCCTTGGCCTCGGCGGAGCGCTGCTTGATCTCCTCCAGGTACTTGTCGGCCGTGGAGCCGGTGCCGTAGGTGTCCAGCTCGGTCAGGGCCGAGGCCGCCTGCTTCATGACCGCGGCCTTCTTCGACTCCTGGATGGCCTTGCGGCTCTGCTCGATCTTCAGGCGGAGCTTCTGCTTGATGTCCTCCACCGTGATCTGGGCGTTCTGGAAGGCGTTCGACGCGGCCGTGAGCTGCTCGGTGGTGGCCGTCAGCTCCAGGCGGACCTGCTGCAGCGTCGAGGCGTCGTCCTCGGCGATGCGGCGCGCCTCGGGGCTCCCCTCGGTCAGGGCGGCCCTGATCGAGGAGGTGAGCTGCCGGTCCTTGCGCTCGAGCTCCTCCTTCTCCTGCTCCAGACGGATGACCGTGGCGCGCGTGGTCACCAGCACCTGGTTGAGCTTCGGCAGGGTGTTCCGCATCTCCTCGATGGACTCCTGGAGCATCACCTCCGGATCCTCGGCGAAGGAGATGAAATAGCCGATCCACGACTTGAAGACTCGGGCGATGCGCTGAAACATGGATGTCTCCTCAATGTCCTCGAAAGAGCCCGCGCCGGCCCAGGTGGCACCGCGCGGGCGGGTCGGCTCAGCCGTGCGGCGGCTCCTCCGGATTGGCGACGGGCGGCAATACCGGCGCAGCGGGCGCGGGCGCCGCGGCACGGGGCGCGTCCGCCGTCGAGATGGGATTCTTCTCGACGAACGGGTTGACGGCGTCGAACAGCTTGCGCTCCTCGGCGCGCTTGATCACCTGCCAGCGGGTGAGGCGGGCCTGCTCGGTTTCGAGCGCGATGCGGTTGGCCTCCATCTTCTCCCGGTTGCGGCGGGTGACCTCGTCGATCTCGGCCTGGAGCTGGGCGTTGTCCTTGTCGATCTGCTCGGCGTGCGCGCCCAGCTTGCCGCGCAGGAACTCCTCGAACTTGTCGAGTGCCTGGTCGCGCCGGACGGCGTCCTCGACGATGTCGGTGACCGGCACCGGCCCCGAGGGGTTCATGTTGAGGAACCCGCCGAGCGCCGCGGCCTTGGCGCGGGTGTCCAGCGAGGCGAATCCCGGCGAGGCGAAGATCTCCAGCACCTTGTAGGCGCCATAGCCGTGCGCCGGATCGGCGACCCCGGCGGCGCGGTAGATCGCGGGGAAGTCCGGGATCTCGTCGCTGTCACCCGACTCGGCGGCGAGCTTCCGCTCGTCGATCGGGGGCGCCTCGGGAATCGCCCCGAGCAGATCGCGGATGTCCGCCGGCGGCCCTGCCGGCGGTCCCGGGGGAACCGGCGGCCTGGCGCCTTCGGGCGCCGAGGGCGGGACCGCGTCGGGCTCGAACTCCACGATCTTCATCTTGCTGAGGACTTCCTTGAGACCCATGCCGTTTCCTCGCGATGTGTGGGATGTCGTTGAAAAAGCTGCTCTGAAGCCTATGGGCCGGGGCCAGGGGTGTCAAGAACGCCCGGCTCCCATCCATACGAAAGGGGGGCCGGCAGGTTGCGAGCTCCTACACCTCATAGACCGGCCGCCGGACGGTCCGCGGCAATGGCAGCAGATTGGAAACGGACACCAGCGGCCGGGAGAACGGATTGAGCTCCGCCATCTCGCGCCGCGTCAGCGGCCGGACGCTGAGCACCCGCCGTGGCACGCGCGCCGTGGCGGGATCGCAACCGCGTTCCAGAAATGCCGCGAGGAGCCAGCGGCCGAGAGTACGGCGAGCCGCGTTCACGGGTGGGATTCTAACCTGATACGGGCCGGGGAGCCCTCATCACCCCGGCCCTCTTCTCCCCGCCTCCCCCCCTTCCTCCGGGAGAAGAGGGAGAAGTTTGTCGGAAGAGTCCTGGAGCAGGCAAAGGCTTATGCGAAACTGACACCTGTCCCAAGGAAACGGATCACGGAGAAAACACGATGAGCGACACGGCACCGACCCTGCTGTCCTCCTTCCAACTCGGACCCTACACGCTGCCCAACCGGATGGTGATGGCGCCGATGACCCGCAACCGGGCCGGCGCGGGAGAGGTCCCCGGCGACGCCACGGCCACCTACTACGCCCAGCGCGCCTCGGCCGGGCTCCTCGTCACCGAGGGAAGCCAGGTCTCCCCGCAGGGCATGGGGTACCCGAACACGCCGGGCATCCACACCGGCGAGCAGGTGGCGGGCTGGCGGCGGGTGACGGCCGCCGTCCATGAGCGGGGCGGCCGGATCTTCCTGCAGCTCTGGCACGTGGGGCGGGTCTCGGACCCGGCGCTGCAGCCGGGAGGCGCTCCGCCCGTGGCACCTTCCGCCATCGCGCCCGAGGGGACCTTCCGCAGCGTCACCGGGCCGCAGCCCTACGTCACCCCGCGGGCCCTGGAGCTCGCGGAGATCCCCGGCGTCGTGGCCCAGTTCGAGGACGGCGCGCGGCGCGCCCTGGAGGCCGGCTTCGACGGCGTCGAGATCCACGCCGCCAACGGCTACCTGATCGACCAGTTCCTGCGCGACGGCAGCAATCGCCGCACGGACGCCTATGGCGGGCCGGTCGAGAGCCGCGCCCGCTTCCTGCTCGAGACCGTCGAGGCGGTGGCGGGAGTCTGGGGAGGGGGCCGGGTCGGGGTGCGCTTCTCCCCCACCAGCGGCTTCAACGGCATGAGCGACTCGGACCCGGCGGCGACCTTCGGCTACGCCGCGGAGGCGCTCCGCCGCTTCGGGCTCGCCTACCTCCACGTCATCGAGCCGGTGGGCACCCCGAACGGCGTGGCGTCCCTGCTCCGGGAGCGCTTCGGCGGCCCCTTCATGCTCAACGGCGGCTACAACCTGGAGACCGGCAACGCCGTCCTGGCCGCGGGCGCGGCGGACCTCGTCTCCTTCGGCGTCCTCTTCCTCGCCAATCCCGACCTGCCGGAGCGCTTCGCCGAGGGAGCGCCGCTGAACGAGCCCGACCGCAAGACGTTCTACCTCGGCGGTGAACGCGGGTATACGGATTACCCGACGCGGGACCGGGTGTCGGCGTCGGTGTAGAGAAAATGTGAGGGGGAATCTCGGAGGGCAGTCACCGCCCTCTCAAGTTTTCTCACAGCGTCTCGGAGGGCAGTCATTGCCCTCCGAGATTTTCGGTCCGCCCTGCCCATCTGTCTCTCTGTTTCTCAGAGGGCAGCCGCCGCCCTCCCAGATTTTCTCTCCGCCTTTCAGAGGGCGGTCGCTGCCCTCCGAGATTCTCTTTCTTCCCCTCGGAGGGCAGCCTCTGCCCTCTGAGATTTTCTGACTTCCCCTCGGAGGGCTGTCACTGCCCCCCGAAGTTTTCCCTCCGGTCCCGCGGGGGCGCAGACAGCTTTCCGGAAGGCGCTGCCAAAATTCCAGGCACAGACCCCGCACTCCCGAACCGCTGTATGCTTCGACGCTATGCCCGATGAATCCGGCGACGAGCGTTACGACGCGGAGTGCCGCCGTCTCGTCGAGAAGCTTCAGGAGCTCGCCCAGAGGAAGCGGATGTCGCCTGACAGGCGGAGTCAGGAATGAAGCTGCCGGCCTTGCCATCCCTCCTCCTTGCGCTCTCGTCCCTCTCCTCCGCCGCGCTGGCTCAGCCCGCAATCACGCTCCAGCAACGCTCCGTAACGGTGGAAGGGATCACCGCCAAGGGGCAGGTCGTCTGGTTCAGCATGGCCCGCGAGGTCTCCGAGGATGACGTCGCGACGCTCGTGCGCCGGGCCGAGGCACAGACGGACGGCGATGGGGACGGCAGGGTCGTGTGGGACCTCGACCGGGAGGTGCCGCTGCGGTCGATCTGGGTGGCGGTGGACCTCGCGACGGGCCGCGCCGACGCGGTTTCGCCGGCCGGCTATCCGCTGCGCAAGGTGAGCTGGCGGGGGCGGGGGCTCGCGCGGGACCAGGTGCGGTCGGACCGGGTGGAGGACATCCGGAGCTACGCCGAGGTCCTGCTGGTGCGGCCGGGGGAGGGCGCGTGGCGGCTGACGGTGGGGGACGGCAGCGAGCAGGATGACGACGGCGCTCCCGACGGCAAGATCGCCGCCGCGCTCGACCGGATGCGCCCGGTGACCGGGGCAGTGGCAGGGACAGCCGGCGAGGCCGAGCCGCCGAAGCGGTTCGGTCCCAGGGACATCGTGGTGCTGATCGATCCCAACCGGATGGAGTTGACGATCGTCGAGGCCGGCCAATGAGCTGCCGCTCAATAGTCGTCCTCGCCCTGGTCGGCGTCCTGCTCCTCGCGTTCCTGCCGGCCGCCGCGCAGCAGCACCCCAACACGGCCCGCGGCTTCGGCGCCTCTGGCAGCTTCAATCCCGGAGACGTCGACAGCGTCAACCTGTTCAACGGCAACCTGGTGATCCGCATCCCCATTGGACAGAGCTTTCCAGTCAACGGCTCGCTCTCCTACGGGCTTTCCCTGGTCTACAACAACAACGTCTGGGACTACCAGCAGCTCCCGGACGATCCGGTCGTCCAGGCGATCCCCAACCGGTTGGCAAACGCCGGCCTCGGCTGGATGGTGTCGCTGGGGCGGCTCAATCCGCCGACCTCGACGGACGTGGACAGCAACCGGACGACCTACATGAGCCC
>Ga0126305_10000336_pt1 | contig 20657 bp, 22 predicted proteins | sample Plot26_FD_92536 | JGI IMG/M metagenome (GOLD analysis project Ga0126305, IMG submission 92536) | Serpentine soil microbial communities from UC McLaughlin Reserve, CA, USA - Plot26 | ecosystem: Environmental > Terrestrial > Soil > Grasslands | place: USA: UC McLaughlin Reserve, Lake County... | reverse complement strand
CGCGAGCCGCTTCGCCTCGAGCTCTTCGGCGACGAGATCGAGTCGATGCGCGCGTACTCGCCGTTCACGCAGCGCACGCTGCATCCGGTCGAGAGTGCAGTGATCTACCCGGCCGGCGAGCGCGTCGCGGACCTGGCCGAGCCGACGCTACCCGGCGATGACGACGCGCCGGCCCCGGACGACCTCGTCCCGCCGCTCGCCCGCGCGCCCGCGCTCGTCTGGCAGCCGGACGCGGTCCGCTCGGTCTGGGAAGAGGAAGAGCTTCCGCCGCAGCCGCTCGAGGGCGCCGCCGAGCTCGACCCCTTCCCGACCGGACAGCCGATCTCGTTCGAAGCGCAGCGGCCCGCCATCGCCGCCCGCGGGCTCTCGGAGGCCGAACAGGAGCTCGCGTCGCTCGTCCGCGGCGGCCTGCGCACGATCGTCGCCTTCGCGCACCGCGGAGAGGCGCTGCGCAATCAGAACCTGCTCCGACGGGTCGACGCACGTCTCATCGACGAGGGAGAGGAGCTCCCCGCCGAAGCCGAGCTCCTCTACGCGGTGTCGCCGGCCCGCCGCGGCTTCGTCTCGCGCGACCTCGGTCTCGCGCTGCTGCCGGACACGCAAGTTTTCCGCCGCAAGCCCCGCCGGGCCGAGCACCGGGTCGGCCGCGCGCTCCAATCCTTCGCCGACCTCCGTACCGGAGATCACGTCGTGCACGAGGACCACGGCGTCGGGAGGCTGCTCGGATTCGAGACGAAGGAGGTCGCCGGCGTCACGCGCGACTATCTCCTGCTCGCGTTCCGGGGGGACGACAGGCTCTACGTCCCGCACGAGCAACTCGGGAAGGTCTCCCGCTACATCGGCGCGAACGGGGGCGCGCCGGCGCTGTCGAAGCTCGGCGGCAAGGCGTGGCAGCTGCTCAAGAGCCGGGCGCGCGAAGGCATCCGCGAGCTCGCCGGCGAGCTCCTCCGCCTCTACGCCGAGCGGCAACAGGCGCCGGGAGTCGCGTACGACCTCGAGCACGAATACCTGGAGCAGCTCGAGGCGAGCTTCCCCTACCAGGAGACGGACGACCAGCGGGTCGCGATCGAAGCCGTCAAGGAAGACCTGGAGACGCCGCGGCCCATGGACCGGCTCGTCTGCGGCGACGTCGGGTTCGGCAAGACGGAGGTCGCCGTCCGCGCTGCCTTCGCAGTCGCGCTGAACGGCAAGCAGACGCTGATGCTCGTCCCGACGACCGTGCTCGCCCAGCAGCACTGGAACACCTTCCGCGAGCGCTACCGCGACTTCCCGCTGCGCGTCGAGATGGTCTCGCGCTTCCGCAGCGCCAAGGAGACGAAGCAGGTGCTCGCCGACTTCGCGCAGGGCAAGGTGGACGTGCTGATCGGGACGCATCGGGTGCTCTCGAGGGACGTGATCCCGAAGGACCTCGGGCTCGTGATCGTCGACGAGGAGCAGCGCTTCGGCGTCGCGCAGAAGGAGCTGTTGCGCCAGCTGCGCCTCGAGGTCGACGTCCTCGCGCTGACGGCCACGCCGATCCCGCGCACACTTCACATGTCGCTCTCGGGCCTGCGGGACATCTCGATCATCGAGACACCGCCCGAGGGCCGGCGCCCGATCAGGACGCACGTCGGCGAGTTCGACGAGGAGCTGATCAAGCAGGCGCTCGAACGGGAGGTCGCGCGCGGAGGGCAGGCGTTCTTCCTCCACAACCGGGTGGAGACGATCGACGAGCGGGCTGCGTGGCTCCAGGCGCTCGCCCCCGACCTCCGCGTGGTCGTCGCGCACGGGCAGATGCGCGAGAAGGAGCTCGAAGATCGGATGCTCTCGTTCCTGCGCGGCGACCCCGACGTGCTCGTCTCGACGACGATCATCGAATCGGGCCTCGACATCCCGCAGGCGAACACGCTGATCGTCGAGCGGGCCGACGCCCTCGGGCTCGCCCAGCTCTACCAGATCCGCGGGCGGGTGGGCCGCTCCGACCAGCTGGCCCACTCGTATCTGTTCTATCCGGACGCGTCCGAGCTGACGCCGGAGGCGCGCGCGCGGCTCGCCACCCTCGCGGACCACACCGAGCTCGGCGCCGGCTTCGCGATCGCGATGCGCGACCTCGAGATCCGCGGCGCGGGCGACCTCCTAGGTGCCGAGCAGTCCGGTCATGTCGCGGCGCTCGGGTTCGAGCTCTACGTCGAGCTCCTTGGCGAGGCGGTCGCCGAGCTCTCGGGCGAGCGGCGCCCGACGGCCAGGCCCGTGCGCGTCGACGCCCGCGTCGACGCCTACGTCCCGAATACGTACGTCGACTCGGAGGCGATGCGGATCGACCTGCACCGCCGGCTCGCGCTCGCCGAGACGGAGGACGAGCTGCGCGAGCTCGAGGCCGCTACCATCGACCGCTTCGGCTCGCTGCCGGAACCGGTCGAGAACCTCTTTGCAATCCAGGAAGTCAGGATCAAGGTCGCCCGGCTGGGCGCGGACTATCTGGTCTTCCGGGGCGGCCGTGCGACGGTCGGGCCGCTTGTTCTAGGGTCGGGAGAGCTGCGCGAGCTGCGCAGCCGAATCGACACGGCGGTCTACACGACAGCCCGAAATGAAATCTCGTTAAGAGACGATGTATTTCGGGGAGCGGTGCGATTAGTCGATGCTATCCTCGACACGCGTCGCGCAGCATAGGTCGGCGCGTTTTTCATGAAACGGGTCTTCTTCACAGTCTTCCTCGCCCTCGGGCTCGCCGTGTTCGCGGTGGGCTGCGGCAGCGACGACGGCGGCTCCGATGCGGTGCCGACGAACTCGGTTGCCGTCGTCGGCGACCAGTCGATCCCGAAGTCCGAGTTCGACGACCTGATCACGTACGCGAAGCGCAGCTACGACGCGCAGAAGCGGCCGTTCCCGAAGGTCGGTACGCCCGAGTACGTGCAGCTCCGCGACCAGGCCATGAACTTCCTCGTGCAGCGCACGCAGTTCGAGGTGAAGGCCGATGAGCTCGACATCGACGTCAGCGACGAGGCCGTGGACAAGCGGATCGACCAGTACATCAAGGAGCGCCACCAGGGCGACAAGAAGAAGTTCGACGCCGAGCTCAAATCCCAGGGCCTGAGCCCCGAGCAGGCGCGAGACATCATCCGCGCCAACCTCGTTCAGGAGGCGATCTTCAACAAGGTCACGAAGGACGTGAAGGTCAACGACGAGCAGGTCAAGGCGTACTACGACAAGAACAAGGCGCAGTACGGGACGCCCGAGACGCGGCCCGTGCGCCACGTGCTCGTCAAGGAGAAGGCGCTCGCGGACGACTTGTACGCCCAGCTCAAGGCCGGCGGCGACTGGAATGCGATTGCCAAGAAGCATTCGCAGGATCCCGCCTCGAAGAACCAGGGCGGGAAGATGACCGCCACGAAGGGCCAGCTCGTCCCCGAATTCGAGCAGACGGCCTTCACGATCGGCGACAACGGGATCTCCAAGCCCGTGAAGACGCAGTACGGCTGGCACATCATCCAGGCCCTCGGCCCGGTGAAGAAGAGCCAGTCGACGCCGTTTGCCCAGGTCCAGGAAGCGATCCGGCAGCAGCTCCTCCAGGAGAACCGCAACAAGGAGATGGAGAAGTGGGTTGCCGACATGCGCAAGGACCTCGAGGGCGAGACGACGTACCAGACCGGCTACAAGCCGAAGGCGGAGGAACCCGCCACAACTGGCTGAGCGCGACCCTCTCGCCGACGCCCTTCTCGATCTCCAACGCCTGACCGAGCGCCTCCGGCGCGACTGCCCGTGGGATCGCGAGCAGACGGCGCGGACGATCGTCCCGCACACGGTCGAGGAGGCGTACGAGGTCGCCGACGCGGCCCTCGCGGGTGACGACGCAAAGCTCGAGGACGAGCTCGGCGACCTCCTCTTTCAGACGTATTTCCTCGCCCTGCTCCTCGAGGAAAGGGGTACCGGCTCCCTCGCGTCGGTCGCGCGCGGGGTCGAGGGGAAGCTCGTGCGCCGGCACCCGCACGTCTTCGGTGAGGTCGATGCCGAGACCCCCGGCCGGGTTCGCGCGAACTGGGAGGAGATCAAGGCCGAGCAGGAGGGCCGCGAGGGGGTCTTCCACCACGTGCCGGAGACGCTTCCGGCGCTGCTCTACGCCCGGAAGCTCCAACGACGTGCTGCCGCAATCGACTTCGAGTACCCGGACGTCGACGGCGCGCTTGCCGACCTCGACGACGAGCTGCGCGAGCTCCGCGAAGCGATCGCCGACGTGGGCGAGCCTGCGCCCGAGGCCGAGCCGCACGCGCAGGTCTTCGAAGAGCTCGGCGACGTCCTGTTCGCCGCAGTCAACGTCGCGCGGCGGCTGAACGTCGACCCCGAGCTGGCGCTGCGTGCGACGGCCGGGCGCTTCGCGGACCGCGTCGACCGGGCGGCCAAGCTCGCGGAAGCCGAAGGCAAGGCGTTCACCTCGCTCACACTCGACGAGAAAGACCGATACTTCGACGCCGCCAAGGAGGAATTCGGCTGAGTCCGATCTACGACGTCCACGCGCGCACCATCCTCGACTCCCGGGGCAATCCCACGGTCGAGGTCGAGGTGGTGCTCGAATCCGGAGCGCGCGGCCGCGCTGCGGTCCCCTCGGGCGCCTCGACCGGACAGTTCGAGGCGGTCGAGCTTCGAGACGGCGATCCTTCTGCATGGCTCGGCAAGGGCGTCTCGCAGGCGGTCGAGAACGTGATCACCGAGATCGCACAGGGCATTCGGGGCCTCGATCCGGCCGATCAGGCGGGCGTGGACTCGGCGCTCGTCATGCTGGACGGCACCGATAACAAGGGACGGCTGGGCGCGAATGCGATCCTCGGGGTCTCCCTCGCGGTGGCCAAGGCGGCTGCCGCGGAAGCGGGCGTACCGCTCTACAACTGGATCGGCGGCCCCGAGGCGCACGTGCTCCCCGTCCCGATGCTGAACGTCGTCAACGGCGGGGCGCACGCAGACAATTCGCTCGACCTCCAGGAGTTCATGATCGTGCCGGGCGGAGCCGAGACCTTCTCGGACGCGCTCCGCATCGCGGTCGAGACGTTCCACACGCTCAAGAAGCTCCTCGACAAGCGCGGGCTCGCGACCGCCGTGGGGGACGAAGGCGGGTTCGCGCCGGACTTCGAATCCAGCGAAGCCGCGATCGACGCGATTCTCGAGGCGGTCGACCGCGCCGGCCATCGCGAGCGGATCGCAATCGCGCTCGACCCCGCGATGAGCGAGCTCGTCGGCGACGACGGGCGCTACCGCTTCGAGGGCCGCGAGGCGACACCCGAGCAGCTGACCGACTTCTGGGCCGAGCTCATCGAGCGCTATCCGATCGTCTCGATCGAAGACGGCGCGGCGGAGGAGGACTGGGCGGCATGGAAGGCGCTGACCGTACGGTTCGGCGAAAGCGTCCAGCTCGTCGGCGACGATCTCTTCGTCACGAACGTGGAACGGCTGCGGCGCGGAATTGAGGAGGGCGTCGCCAACTCGATCCTCGTCAAGGTCAACCAGATCGGCACGCTCACCGAGTCGCTCGAGGCGATCGCGCTGGCCCGGTCGGCCGGCTATACGGCGGTGATCTCGCATCGCTCCGGCGAGACCGAGGACACGACGATCGCCGATCTCGCCGTTGCAACGAACGCCGGGCAGATCAAGACCGGCGCGCCCTCGCGCTCGGATCGCACGGCGAAGTACAACCAGCTGCTGCGGATCGAAGGGGAGCTCGGCGCGGACGCCGAATACCCCGGCTGGGATGCGTTCAAAGCTCGTCCTTAGCGCGCTCGCCGGGCTCCTCCTTGTCGCCGGCTGCGGCGGCGGCACGACACGACGACGGTGACCGTCCGCGAGACGGTGACCGAGACCGCAGCGTCGTCTGTCCCGAGCGAGGCGCCGACGCTCGTCGCGCTCTACTTTCTCCAGGACGAGAAGGTCTGGCCAGAGCAGCGCGGGCTGATCACGGGGCCGGCGATCGCGACCAACACGGTTCACCAGCTCTTCGAAGGCACCGAGAGCGAGCTGACGTCCGCGATTCCGCCCGAGACGAGGCTGCGGAGCCTCGCGATCGAGGATGGCGTTGCGTCGATCGAGCTCGATCCGGCCGTCACGGACCGCAAGGCGCTCGCCCAGCTCACCTACACCCTGACCCAGTTCGACTCGGTAAAGCGCGTCTCGTTCAACGGTGACCGGCCCGTGGGACGCGGCGCGTTCGAGGAGGAGACCCCGGCGATCCTCGTCGAGTCTCCGCTCTCCGGCGAGGAGGTCGAATCGGGCTTCGAGGCGACCGGCACGGCCAACACGTTCGAGGCTACGTTCCAGTACGAGCTTCGCGACGCGGACGACAAGATCCTGAAGAAGGACTTCGTGTCAGCGACCTCTGGTAGCGGCACGCGCGGGACCTTCCGGTTCACGGTTCCCTATGAGGGGTCCGGGCCGGGTCGCCTGGTCGTGTTCGAGATCTCGGCCGAAGACGGCTCGCGCACGAACGAACGGTCGATCCCCCTCTCGCTACGCTGACGCAAATGGCGGCCGCGGTCCCTCGCCGCACGAAGATCGTCGTCACGCTCGGCCCGTCGTGCGCGACCGAGGAGCGTGTGATCGCGCTCGCGCAGGCCGGGATGAACGGCGCCCGCCTCAACTTCTCTCACGGGACGCACGACCAGCACGCCGAGTACGCCCGAATGGTTCGGAAGGCCCAGGACGAGGTGGGCCGGCCGATCGCGCTGATCGCCGACCTGCAGGGGCCGAAGCTTCGCGTCGGCGAGCTCGAGGCGCCGATGCTGCTCGCCGACGGCGACGAGGTCGTTGTCACGGGAGGCGAGGACGAGAGCCTGGACGGGGAGCTGCCGGTCCTGCCGGCGGTGATCGGCCAAGTGCTCCAGCCCGGGCACGACGTCCTGATCGACGACGGGCTGGTCCGGCTTCGCGTCGATGCGGTCAAGGCCGGCCGTGCCCGCTGTGCAGTCGTCGTCGGCGGGACCGTCAGCTCGCATAAGGGCGTGAACGTTCCGGGCGTTCCCGTGCCCATTCCGGCCCTGACCCGAAAGGACACCGACGACCTCGAGTTCGCGCTGGAACTGGGCGCCGATTTCGTCGCGCTCTCGTTCGTGCGCTCCGCTGCCGACGTCCGCGACCTCAAGGGGCTGATCAAGCAGTCCGGCGTCGACGCGCACGTGATCGCGAAGATCGAGAAGGCGGAGGCGATCGACGCGCTGCCCTCGATCCTCGAGGAGGCGGACGCGATCATGGTCGCCCGCGGGGACCTGGGCGTCGAGATCGGCGTCGAGGTCGTGCCGCTGCTCCAGAAGCGGATCATCCTCGCCTCGCTCGACCGGGGAAAGCCGGTGATCACCGCGACCCAGATGCTCGAGTCGATGGTCAACCACGCAGAGCCCACGCGCGCCGAGGCGAGCGACGTGGCGAACGCCCTCCTCGACGGGACCTCGGCAGTGATGCTCTCCGAGGAGACGGCGATCGGCCGCTACCCGCTCGAGGCCGTGCGGACGATGGAGCGCATCGCCCGCACGATCGAGCCCAGCATCGAATACCGGCACCAGTTCCCGCAGCCGGGCGACGAGCCCACGGTCGGGCAGGCAATGTCCAACGCAGCCTGCGACCTGGCCGAGACGCTCGGCGCGAAGGCCATCCTCGTGCCGACCTACACCGGGCGGACGGCATCCGTCGTCGCCAGGCTTCGTCCCCGCCGACCGGTGATCGGGCTTTCCCACCACCAGGCCGCGCTCCAGCACATGACGCTCGAGTGGGGTGTGGTGCCGATGAACATGCCCGAGGCTGCCGATGTGGAGGAGCTCTGGGCGTCCTCGCTTGACGTGGGCCGAGAGTCCGGCCTGCTCGACGAGGGCGATCTCGTCGTGCTGACCGCTGGGACGGCGGTAAACCTTCCCGGCAGCACGGACATGATCAAGCTCTCGTACGCGTAGCCCTTTCGAGGCAGGAGCGGCATGCGCGCCCACGAACGGACGGAGGCCATGCCGTCCCGGTCCCCGCGCAAGCGACCTCGCCGCCCTGTCCGTCGCCGGCCGCCGCTCGTGCGCTGGCTCGCAGTCGCGACGATCCTCGTCGTGGGGCTCCTCTACTACCGGCCGCTCAAGAGCTATCTCGACACGAAGGCGTCGCTCGAGGAGCGCGCTGCCCAGGTCCGGTCGCTCCGCGCCGAACGCGACGAGCTCGCCCGCCAGGTCGCCGAGTCCGACACGCCGGAGGCTCTCGCCCGGCGTGCCAGGCGGCTCGGCCTCGTCAAGCCCGGCGAGCGGCTCTTCATCGTCAAGGGAATCGACGAGTGGCGGGCCCGACAGAAACCCGGCGTAGGTGCCGCTCCTGGCGATGAACCCATCGGCGCAGACGGGCGGTGACACGGCACCGGGCTGCGTCCTCAGTCGCCTCGATGCTTCTTAGCATCGAGGCTCCCTGCGTCCTGTCCCGGCTTGGTCACCGCCCGCCTGCGACGGGGGAGCATCACCAGAAGCGGCACTAGGATCGGAGACGATGGATGACCGGGCGATCGTCGAGCGGCAGCTGGGCCGCGAGCCGCGCGCGTTCCTGCGCGTCGCCGTCCGCTGCCCGTTCGGCGCGCCGGCCGTAACCGTTCAGGCACCGTACGACAGCGCCGGCGATCCCTTTCCGACGACCTTCTACCTCACCTGTCGCCACCTCGTCGCGGCAGTGGCCAGGCTCGAGGCCGCCGGGGGCATCGAGCGCTGGAGCGAGCTCGCCGCCGGCGACGAAGGGCTCGCGCGGAGCCTCGACGAGGCGACGGCCGAGCAGCGTGTCATCCGCCGTGACCTGGCGCGCGGCCGGGTGGGCCGCGAGCAGGGAGGCACGCTCGATCTTGGCATCGGCGGCACCGCCAATCCGCAACGGCTGAAGTGCCTGCACGCCCACGTCGCGTTCGCGCTCGCGCGCCCCGGATACGAGCTTGGCGAACGGATCTACGCCGAGATCGAGCCGAAATGGCCTGGTCGCTGCTGCACCCTGGACGCCCATGGGTAAGGACGGAACTGTGGCGAGCTATCTGGACGCCGCGAGGCACCAGTGGGAGGAGGGCGACCGCCGCCTGAGGGCGTCAGTCTCCGATTCGGACGCCTACGAGACGCTCATGGCACAGGTCGAGGCTGTCACCGAGGCGCTCCGGAGACGCATCGGGGAACATTTCACCCTCGCGCAGCTCGCCGAGGTCTACGGGGGCGATGACGGCTGGGTGTACGAGGCCGTCGCCGAACGAGCCGACCGGCCCGGGTGGACCGCCAAGGTGTCGGTCGCGCAGGATGCGGCATTCCATCGCTACGCGCGGGGCGCGACGGACTACGCGCCATGAGCACCGCTGCCCCCGTCCGCAGGCGTCGCAAGCGCGGCGCCGGTGTCCTCGGCTGGGTGATTCGAATCGCCGCCGCCGTGATCGTTTTCGCCGTCGGCGTAGCCGTGGGCCAGGCGCTCGAGGACCGCCCGGAGCCGTCGAAGCCGGTCACGAGCGTGCGAACGATCCAGCCGTGGACGCAGACGAACCGCGTCACGGAGACGCGAACGGTGACCGTCACTCCGTAGGCTTTCGCGCAAACAGCGAAATAAGTTCAGCTTTGCTTAGATTCCTGGGTGGCCGAGGTCGGGGGCAAGGCACGCAGGCAGCCGCAGGGAAATGACGGCGCCGACTGGTTGACCCTCGGCCAGGCTGCGAAGTACCTCGGAGTCGCCCAGAGCACGATCCGGAAGTGGTCCGATCAGGGTCGGCTGCCGGCCTTCTACACGCCGGGCGGCCATCGCCGGTACCGCCAGCGGGACCTGGACGCCTTCGTGTCGGGCTCGGCCGACTCCAGCGGCCCCCGTGCGCGCGGCACGCCGCGCGTCCTGATCGTCGACGACGACCCGCGGATCCGCGAGTTCGTCCGCGTGAACCTCGAGATGGACGGGTACGTGGTTCGCGAGGCGGGCAGCGCCGAAGAAGGGCTCGCGGCACTCGAGGAGCAGCCTCCCGACCTCATCCTCCTCGACGTGATGATGCCCGGCGTGGACGGCTGGGAGATGCTCCGCCGCATGCAGGAGCGCCACGGCATGGGCTCGATCCCGGTGATCATGTTCAGCGGCCAGGTCGAGAGCTCCGACGACGACGCGCAGGCACGCGGTGCGCAGGGCTTCCTGGGCAAGCCGTTCAATCCTCAGGACCTCATCGCGCGCACAAAAGAACTGCTACGCGCGTAGCCGGACTAGAGCTCTTCCGAGGCTCGCAACAAGCCGGCGACGATCACCGCGACCGCCGCGATTAACGAGATCCAGATCCCGATCCCGCGGCTTGCCGGCTGAAAGTCGTCCGGGATCGAGATCACGCGGAGCAGGACGAGGATCGTCGCGAGCGAGCCGAGCACGATCACGACCAGGCTCTCGGGAACGGTGGCGGGGAGCTCGATGCCGGCCGCATGGAGCAAGTGCAGGGCGACGACGGCGAGGCCGATCAGCAGCACGACTTTCGCCAACGCGCCGGTATGCCAGCCGATCACGGCGACGGTCAGGTCGCCGGAGGTGTTGACGTACCAGCCCATCAGGGTCGAGAGCGCGAGCACCATCCCTCCGAGCCACGTCAGGCGCTCGCCGGCGCCCCATACCCAGGCCGCGTCCGGCGCGAAGCGGTCCGGGCTCTCCTCAGGCTCGTAGGCCTCCGGCGGATAGGTCTCGGGTGATTCCACGGCGGGAAGTATCCGGGATGCGCCGGTCAGAGGCCGAACAGTTGCTCGATCTGCCGCCAGACGACGAGTGACAGGTACGCCGCGAGAACCAGGAGCGAAAGGAGGATGGCGAAGAAACGCAGGCGCGCAAGAGCCCGCTCCTGCTTCCGCTCCTGCCGGATCCGCCGACGGGTCTTGTGAAATCGGTACGCACGCTCGACCGCGATCGGATCGGGAAGCGGCGGCTCTTCCACGGCATCGGGGCGCCGGGCGGGCTCGGCCATCGCCGCACTCTATAAGAGTTCCGACGTCGCGATGTTTCGTTGCCGGGGTGCGCTCGGGGGCCGGAGTCACGGGACGCAGGGAGCACCCATATGAGCTTCATATGGGTGTGACTGAGAACGATGGATCCGGGCGCCGAGGGTGCCCTGGCGACTCAAGTCTCGTGGCGTTGGAGCCTCCTACACTTGTCGGGTGATCCCGGCCGGACAAGAGGTCTCTCAGGCGGCTCTCAGGAGCCTCGCGGCCGTTGGCCAGGATCTCGTGGACGCGGAGGACCTGGACGGCGCCATCGGTGTGCTGGCGGAAGCGGCGGCCTCGGGTGTCGGTGCCACGCTGGCAGTCATCCGCGTAGCCGAGCCCGGCGGCGCAGGCCTGCGGGCGCGTGGGGTGTGGGCGGCGTCACCGGCGCTGCGCGCCGAACTCGAAGGCTCGCGCATGGCGGAGGGGGAAATCGGTCTCAACGAGCTGACCGAGAACGACGATCTGCCGGAGGCGGTTCGCCGGCTCGCACGCCGCTGGGGCGCAGCTCGCATCCTGATCTGCCCGGTCTCCTCGGAAGGACGAGTGCTGGTGAGCCTCGAGCTGGCGCGCGCCGGCGAGTCCTTCTCGGAGCACGACGTCCTGCTCGCACGCGTGATCGCAAGCCACGCGTCGCTGCTCGTCCGGGCGGTCGAGCCCATCGAGGGGCACTCGCCTGCGACCGGCCGCGAGGCGACGATCGAGCTCGCCGGGCGCGCCCTAGCAGTCGTGGCGGAGGAGTCGCGCAGCGGAGAACGGATCGCTCGCCTCGCCCTCGAGACGACGGGGGCCCGCTCGTGCATCCTCTGGCGCCTGAACGGCCGGCCCGAGCCGATCGCGTCTGTCGGGCACGCGAACGACCTCGTCGACGCCACTGCGGCCGTGCGAGACGCGGACGAGCTGCTCTCGGGGAACGGAAGCGTGGGGCTCGAGGGCGGCGTCGTGCTTATCCGGCTCGGCGAGCCGTGTGTGGGCGGCCTGCGCCTCGTGTTCGATGCCGAGAACGAGCCGAGCGCGGACGAGCTCGCGAGGCTGGCGAGGTTCGGCGCCCGCGCCGCCCACGCGGTGCGGGCGGGCGAACGGATGAGCGACCTGACGCAGGAGCTCGAGCGCAGCCGGGCACTGCTCGCCGTGGTCGGGCAGGCGATCGCCGAGCTCTCGCTCTCGCACACGCTCGAGACGGCGGTCGACCGAGTCGGCGAACTGCTGGAGACTGACCGGGCCGCGGTCTACCTCCGACAGGCGGGAGGGCTCGATGCCGCGGCCGAGCGCGGGCTCGCCGGGCCGCATCTCCGTGTCGCCGAGGGGTTTCTCGACCTGATCCTGAAACGTCTTCGCGCGAGGCCGGTGGTCGAGGTCCAGGACGCAACGAGCGACCCTCGCCTGGGGTCGGTCCGAGACGCCGTCTCGGAATCGGGGATCGAGGCGGCCGTCGTCGTCCCGCTTCGCGCTGCCGGAGAGCTGATCGGCATGCTCGTCGCCTATCTGCCCGCGAAGCGGCGGCTCGGCGAGAACGAGTCGATGCTGCTCGCGGCGCTTGCGGGGCAGCTCGCCGTCGCAGTTCAGAACGCCGGCCTGCACGAGGACACGGCGCGGCTCGCGCGGGAGCGCCAGGAGGCGCTCGACGCGGAGCTCCTCGCGGCCAAGCGCCTCGAGGCGTTCTACGAGATCTCCCGCTCGTTCTCCGAGAGCCTGTCGCTGGAAGAGACCGTTGGCGCGATCGCCAGAACGGCGGTCGAGCTCCTCGACGTCGACGCCGCCGTCCTGCGAATGCCCGACGAGCGCGGTGACTCCCTGGTCCCGGGTGCGATCCATGTTCCCGATGCGCGGCTCGCCGTCGCGCTCGACCCGATCCTGCGCCGGCCGCAGCCGCTCGACCACATCGAGGCCGCGACACCGGTCGTCCTCACCCGGAGACGGGCGAAACGACTCGGCGGCGGCCACGAGCTGCTGATCCCGTTCCTGGAGCGCGGCTCGACGGCGTCGCTCGTCCCGATCGTCTCGGCGGGAGAAGTGATGGCGGCGCTCACGCTGATCTCGCTCGATCCCGCCCGGCCGATCGGCGTCGAGGTGCTCGAGGCCGCGCGCGCCCTCGCTGCCCAGGCGGCGCTCGCGATCGGGAACGCAAGGCTGTACGAGCAGCAAGTCCATTTCGCGGACGCGATGCAGCGGTCGCTCCTGCCGGACGAGCCACCGGACATCGCCGGCATCGAGATCGGCAGCGTCTACGAGTCCTCGTCCCGCCTAGACGTCGGCGGCGACGTCTTCGACTACACCGTCCTGCCCGACGGCCGCCTCGCCGTCGTGGTCGGCGACGTGACCGGGAAGGGGATCGACGCGGCGGCGGACATGGCTATGACGAAGTTCGTCTTCCGGTCGCTCGCCCGCGAGCATCCCGAGCCGTCCGAGCTGATGCGGATCGCCAATCAGGTCGTGCTCGACGAGGTCGAGGAGGGCAAGTTCGTGACCATGCTCTACCTGACCGTCGACCCTGCGACCGGCGAGCTCGCCTGCTCTGGCGCCGGTCATCCCGAGCCGCGGGTCGTGCGGCCGGACGGAGCCGTGGAGGAGCTGGAGGCACGCGGGCTCGCGCTCGGAATCGCGCCCGATCAGCAGTATCCCGAGGCCAGGACGACGCTGGAGCCGGGCGCGTCCGTCGTGCTGTTCACAGACGGGGTCGTGGAGTCCCGAGTCGGGGCGGAGCTCTACGGGAAGGTGCGGCTCGACCGCCTGCTGGGAGAGAAACGCGCACTGCGGGCGCAGCAGCTGGCACGCGCCGTCGTGGAGGATTCGCGGGCATTCGCCGGCGGCGGGCTCGCGGACGACTCCGCCGTGGTCGTCGTCAAGAAGACGTCTTGAAGCTGTCCTTCCAGGCGACGCTGACGTGCGTCGTCTTCGCCGCCGGCGTCGGGACGCTGGCGACAGAGATCGCTGCGTCGCGACTGCTCGCCCCGTACTTCGGGAACTCCACGATCGTCTGGGCGAACGTGATCGGGCTCACGCTCGCGTCGCTCTCGGTCGGCTACTGGCTAGGCGGCCGACTCGCAGACCGGTACCCGACGCCCAGGGCGCTCGGCTTCGTCGTCGCGGCCGCGGCCTGTCTCGTCGCGTTCGCGACGCTCGTCGCCCGCCCGATCCTGGATTTTTCGGTCGAGGGGCTCGACCGGGTTTCGGCGGGCGCCGCGATCGGCTCGTTCTTCGGCGTCCTCGTCCTGTTCGTGCCGCCCGTGACCCTGATGGGAATGGTGGCGCCGTTCGCGATCCGGCTTGCAATCCGGGACATCGAGAGCGCGGGGACAGTCGCCGGGCGGCTGTACGCAGTCTCGACGATCGGCAGCCTGCTGGGCACGTTCGTTGCCGCACTCGTCGCGATCCCGGCGATCGGGACGCAGCGCACGCTGCTAGCGGCGGCAGCGCTGATCGGTGCGAGTGGCGCCGTCCTGCTCGGGCGCCGCTGGCTCCTGCTGACGGCCGGGCTCGCGGCCCTGCTTCTGATCCCGCCGGGGGCGGTGAAGGGACAGAGCGGGGTGATCTTCGAGGACGAGTCGCGCTACCAGTTCATCCAGGTCGTGGAGGAAGACGGCGTCCGCCGGCTCTACCTCGACGAGGGGCTCGCAACGCACTCCGTCTGGCGGGAGGACGACGTGCTGACCGGCGGCGTCTGGGACACGTACGTCGCCGTCGTCGACCTGCTCGGGCGGCAGCCCGAGCAGGTCGCGATGCTCGGAAACGCCGCCGGCACGGCGGCCCGGGCGTACGAGCGCTTCTACCCGGGAGCAGAGGTCGACGGCGTCGAGCTCGACCCGGCCGTGAGCGACGCCGGACGCCGGTATTTCGGGATGAGGGAGATCGGGACGCTTTCGGTGTACGACGCGGACGCTCGTGCATTCCTGCGCAGGATCGACCAAACGTACGACGTGATCATCGTGGACGCCTATCGCCCGCCGTACGTGCCGTTCTACCTCGCGACAAAGGAGTTCTTCGAGCTCGTCCGCGAGCGGCTCAGGCCGGGAGGGATCGTCGCCCTGAACGTCGCGACGACGCCGGACAACCACGATCTCGCCGACAACATCGGCGGGACGCTCGCGGCCGTCCTGCCGAGAGCGTTCGCGTGGCAGCCCTTGCGCTTCAACCAGATCGTGATCGGCCAGGAGGGAGAGACGACCGGCCGGGAGCGGCCGGCGCCGGCCGAGGTCGACCCTCTCGTGGCGGACCTGCGCGCGAACCTGAGGCCGATTCGGCCGTCGGGCGACCCGTGGACGGACGACCGCGCGCCCGTGGAATGGATCACCGACCGGATGATCGTGGAGTTCGCAGCCGGAGGCGGACGGTTCGAGGAGGATCCGCTCCCGACGGCTCCCGATGGCAAGAGTTAGCAGGGGTTTTCTCTACACTGCCGCCGATGAGGCGTGGGGTCTCCATCATCCTTGGTGCGCTCGCGTGCGCAGCCGCGGGCCTGCTCGCCGCTGCCGTCGTCGCTTCGCCGGGCCTCTCGCAGCTTCCGATCACGACCGGGACGACCACCGGCACGACCACCACCGCGCCGACGACGACGGTTGCGACCACGACGCGGGCGCCGCAGGCCGTTTTGATTCCCGACGGCGTCTCCGTCGGCCGCGTCGAGGTCGGCGGGCTGACGCCGGCCGGGGCGACTGCGCTTGTCCAGACGGAGTTCGACGAGCCCCTCACGCTCGTCTTCGGCCGCAAGAGGATTTTCGTCACGGCTCAGCGGCTCGGCGCGACCGCCCGCGTGAAGCTCGCAATCGATCAGGCGCGCCGCGCTGCGCCCGGCACGCAGCTTCCGCTCTTCGTAACACTCCGCCGCGGCCGTGTCGCCCGCTACGTGAAAGCGCTTGGAAAGCGCTTCGACAAGCACGGGCGGAACGCCGAGCTCGTCGGTCTGCGCGGCTCCCGGCCGAGGATCACGAAGGAGCAGACCGGGCGGGTGCTCAAGCAGCGCCCCGCGGTGCGCGCGATCGTCGCCCACCTGCGTTCACACAGGCGCTCGGCGCTGCGGATCCGTGCCGCGCGCGTCGAGCCCTCGGTGACGCGCGCGCGCTTCGGGCCGATCATCGTGATCCGGCGCGAGTCGAAGGTGCTCAACGTCTTCCGCGGGATGCGGCTCTGGAAGCGCCTCGGCGTCGCGACCGGGCAGTCTTCGTACCCAACCCCGATCGGTCGTTTCCACATCGTCACGATGCAGCGGCATCCCTGGTGGTACCCACCGGACTCGGACTGGGCGGAGAACGAGAAGCCGATCCCGCCGGGGCCGGGGAACCCGCTGGGGACGCGGTGGATGGGCATCAGCGCGCCAGGCGTCGGCATCCACGGGACGCCGGACCCCGCTTCGATCGGCTACTCCGCGTCGCACGGCTGTGTCCGAATGAGGATCCCGGAAGCCGAGTGGCTGTTCGGCCGCGTTCGGGTCGGGACGCCGGTCTTCATCGTCCGGGCGTAGGTTGTAGGCATGTCCGGCCGTTTGAAGCTCGCGGCCCAGGGTCTTGCCGTCGCGCTCGTCGCCGGTCTCTTCGCGCTTCTCGTCTGGAAGGTGGCGACGCAGAAGGAGGGCGCAGCGAGCAAGCTGGGGCGGGGCGAGATCGTCAGTGCCCCGAACTTCCGGCTCGATCGCCTCGACGGCGAGGGGAAGATCTCCCTCGCCGAGTACCGCGGCCGGCCGGTCGTCGTGAACTTCTGGGGCTCCTGGTGCGATCCGTGCAAGGAGGAGGCGCCCGTGCTGGAGGAGACCTGGCGGCGCTACAAGGATCGCGGCCTCATCGTGCTCGGGGTCGACTTCCACGATCTCAAGGGCGCGGCGCGACGCTTCGCGCGCGAGAACGACATGAGCTATCCGCTTGCATACGACGGGCCGGGGGCGACCATCACCGACTACGGCGTGGAGGCCGCGCCGGAGACGTTCTTCGTCGCGCCGGACGGGAAGCTCGTCTGCGAGCGGCTCCTCGGCGGCGTCCACATCGAGCGGAACCGGGACCGCTACGACGACTGCGTGCAGGAGTTGCTTGCGGCGTGAGATTCCTCCTCGTGGTTGTCGCCGCACTGGCTCTCGCCGGCCCCGCGGCTGCGGCCTGCCCGACACTCGCCGATCTCGAGGGTGAGGTGATGTGCCCGCAGTGCAAGACGACGCTCGACCAGTCGGACGCGCCTGTCGCGCGCGACATCAAGCGCTTCATCGAGACACGTTCAGACGCGTGTGTGCCCGAAGGGCAGATCAAGGACGAGCTCGTCGCGCAGTTCGGCCCGGCGGTTCTGGCGGCGCCGCCGCGTGAGGGCTTCCACTGGCTGGCGTGGCTCCTGCCGCTCATGGGACTCCTCGGCGGCGCCGTGGTGATCTCGATCCTGGTCTGGCGTTGGAGCCGGAGCCGGCCAGTTCCCGAGGCAGTCGCGGCGGAGAACGGCCGGCCGCCGCTCGATCCCGAGCTCGAGCGCAGGCTCGACCGGGAGCTCTCGCGCTTCGATGGCTGAGGAACTCCCGCTCGCGTTCGTCGCCGGGCTGCTGTCGATCATCACCCCCTGCGTCCTGCCGCTCGTGCCGGGCTACCTGTCGGCGGTGTCCGCGGTCGAGGCCGACCGGCTCGGCGAGGCTGGAGTGGGGAGGCGGGTGGCCCGCTCCAGTATCCCCTTCATCCTCGGCTTCACCACGGTGTTCGTCGTCCTCGGCGCGGGAGCCGCGGCGCTCGGCGGCGTCCTCGATGCGAACCGGCGCGCCGAGCTCGCGGGCCTCGTGCTCGTCATCCTCGGGCTCGCGTTCCTCGGCCTCCTGCCCTGGCCGGAGCGGCTCGTCGCGCCGGGGCTCCTGACCGAGGCGCGGCGGCGCGGCTCGGGTGTCCTGCTCGGCGCCGCCTTCGCCGTGTGCGCGGCGCCGTGCATCGGGACCGTCCTCGCGTCGGTGCTCGTACTGGCGGGAAGCGCCGAGGAGATCCTTCAGGGCTCCGCGATCCTCGCCGCGTACTCCGCCGGGCTAGCACTCGCGTTCGTGCTCGCAGCCGTCGCCTTCGTGCGGGCGATGGGGGCGTTCCGCTGGCTGCGCGACCATTACGACGTGATCCGCATCGTCAGCGGGTCGTTGCTCGTCCTCCTCGGCCTGGCGTTCTTCTTCCACCGGGACGGGTGGATCCGCGTCGGGTTCGACCGGGCGCTCGACGTCGTCGGGCTAGGCACCTAGCGGGTTCGGCAGCTCCAGCGAGCCGGACTCGACCACCCGTTGCGCGGCAGCCACCGACGCGAGGACAGCCGCGACGTCGACCCCGCGGTGCTCAGGCGCGAACGGCTCGAGACGCCGAGCCGCCTTGGCGAGCTGGCGCTCGCACCCGGGGCGGTTCCCGCGGCCCGCGTGGTGCCAGGCGACCGCGACGTGGACGAGACCCTGAAAAAAGTCCTTCTCCGCCGGGTCGGCCGCCCGCCAGGCTTCCTCGAGCTCCTCGTGCGCCTCGAAGTACTCGCCGCGCCGAATCAGCTCGACACCGTTTCGCAACCACTCGGTCACAAGCGGGAGTGTTACGCTCGACGAGTCGTGGCGACGATCCTGCTCGAAGGCGTCGACCTCTTCATCCGCGGCAAGCTCGAGGCGCTGCTCGAGGGCCACCACTTCGTCACGAACGATTCGATCGATCCGCCGGACCTGGTGATCGCCGACGTCGGGCGAACCGATCCGGACGAGGTGGCGGACGCCTATCCCGACGTCCCGATCCTCGGCTTTTCGAACCACAAGGACACCGCGGGCCTGCGCCGGGCGCACGAGGCGGGCTTCGATCAGGTGGTTGCGAAGTCGGCGCTGACGGAGCGCGCGCCTGAGCTCGTCGAGGAGCTGACGGCCTAGTTAGTCTCTAGGCGTGACGTACATCATCGCCGAGCCCTGCATCGACATCAAAGACCTCTCCTGCGTGGACGTATGCCCCGTCGACTGCATCCACGAGTTCGAGCGGATTCTCATCATCGACCCAGAGGAGTGCATCGATTGCGGTGCCTGCGAGCCCGAGTGTCCGGTCGAGGCGATCTTCCCCGAGGATGCGCTGCCCGACAAGTGGGAGCCCTTCGTGAAGATCAACTACGCCTACGGCGAGGGCGCCGACGTCGTGAACAACCTCACGAACGAGTACGCCACCGCGCACAACGTGCAGAACCCGCCGCTCGACGAGCGTTAGAGCCTTCGCGGACGGGGTAGGCCTCCGAAAAAGGAGGTCTGTATGCCCCAGGAAGCGTGGAGCAACAAGCGCGAACGGCAGTACGAGCACATCAAGGACAGCGCCAAGGAGCAGGGCGCCTCGACCAAGAGAGCGAAGGAGATCGCGGCTCGCACCGTCAACAAGGAGCGCGCCCGTTCTGGCGAGGCCCGCACGTCGTCGAGAACGTCTCGGCAGGACATGTCGTCCGGCCGCCGGGGCGGCCAGCGCTCCGGCACCAACCGGCCGAAGGGCCGCACGAAGGAGCAGCTCTACAACGAGGCCAAGCGGATGGGCATCGACGGCCGCTCCAAGATGAACAAGCAGCAGCTGCAGCGGGCGGTCGATCGCAGGAAGTGATCGGCTCCCGCAGGTCGCACGGCGCTGGCTATATTGGCCGCGCCGTGCGACCGAAGACCCTCGACCACGTCGCATACTGGCTCGCCGACCGGGATCGCGTCGCCGACTTCGTCACGACGCATCTCGGCATGCATGTGATCGAGCGGACCGACAAGTTCACGCTCGTCGGCTCCGATGCTCGCAAGGGGAAGCTGACGCTCTTCGAGGCCGAGGCGCCACGCGAGCGCGGCGCGCTGAAGCATGTCGCGCTCCGTGTGAACGACCTGGACGCGGCGCTCACGGAGCTCCCGGACAGCGTCGTCGTGGACCGGACGAACGGCACGGCCCTTTTCGACCTCGGCGACGGGATCAACCTCGGCCTCGTCGAGGCGCCGACCGAGACCGAGTACGACCTCGACCACGTGGCCCTGTTCTCGACCGATCCGGAGGCGACAGCGCAGCGTTATCGCGACTACGGCTTCCAGGCCGCGGAGCCCGGCGCGGACGGCGCGCCTCGCGTGGAGGTCGCGGGTGCCTACGTCGAGTTCCACGAGGGCGAGCCGGGCGACCCCGAGTCGCCCCTGCTGAACCACCTCGCGCTGCTCGTCGACTCGGCGGAAGACCACCAGAAGGCGGCGGAGGAGCGCGACATCGAGGTCCAGGACTTCGTTGACGCCCCGAATACGCTCGCCGTGTTCGTCTGGCTCCCGGAGCGCGTCCGGCTCGAGTACGTCGAGCACAAGCCGACGTTCGCGCTCCAATAGGGATCAACATCGCCGGAGCCGGGATGGCCGGCCTCGTGGCGGCCGCGAGGGCGCGCGAGCTCGGCGCCGAGCCGGTCGTCTATGAGAAGGGGACGCGTGCCGGCGGCTCGATGCTGCTCTCGAGCGGCTTCGCCTGGCGCTATCGCAGCTGGGAGGTCTTCCGCGAGCAGTGCCCCGGCGGAGATCCGACGCTCCAGCGGCTGATTTTGGAGCGCTTCGACGATGCGCTCGACTGGCTCGAGACTCAGGGAGTCCGGCTGCTCACACACGAGACGGGGAATCCGCTGACGGTCGGAGCTCGCTTCGACCCGCGGCAACTTGTCGACACCCTCGCGAAGGACGTCCGTCTCGGCGAGACGACGGAAGACCCGACGATCCTCGCGACCGGCGGCTTCCCCGTTCGGCTCGCCCGCGAACGCGGCCTCTTGCTGCGCGCGAATCCT
>Ga0126305_10000335_pt1 | contig 20704 bp, 15 predicted proteins | sample Plot26_FD_92536 | JGI IMG/M metagenome (GOLD analysis project Ga0126305, IMG submission 92536) | Serpentine soil microbial communities from UC McLaughlin Reserve, CA, USA - Plot26 | ecosystem: Environmental > Terrestrial > Soil > Grasslands | place: USA: UC McLaughlin Reserve, Lake County... | reverse complement strand
TTATCTTTTTTGTTTGTAAATTCTTTATTTCTTTCTTATACTTCTCTAGCACTTTAGTTAATACTCCGACTTGATTTCCTAAGTCTCTTGATTTCTGCTTTTCAGATTCCAGGAAGTCTATCTCTTCTGAAAGACATTTGTATTTTTGTTCTAACAATGGTAAATATTCATTAGACACCTGAAGAAGATTGACAATCTGCTCCGGATTCATATGAGCATCTTTAGATAGTTTGTACAACTTTAGGAAATGCACAATATCGGATCCAATTTCTTCATATACTATTCTTAGCTCATGCATTTGCTTTAGATTCAGATATTCTTCATAATATTTTGTTGTCTCCTCCTCACTAAGATCTAATGCAATAGCCGTTTCTATCAGGTTCTTACCTTTCGAAAAAAGTCGGTAGGCCTGGGTGGAAGGAGATGATAATGACGGTTGCCCCTTGTTTTGATTTTCTTCTCTTTCTCCAGATGCTTTTTTCAGGATCAGTCCAATGTCTCTAAATGACATTCGAACCTCTCTAGCTATGTCACGAATAGTCATGCCCTGGTTGTATAAATCGATAACTAATCTTTCTTTTTCTTGTCTTGTCAACATTTTCTGAAATATATTCTAAATGTAATATGCTGAATGTGAGCTATAAGGTTTATGATATGATCTGCTACCATCTAATTACCATTGTTGTCATCTGTTTTTTTGGACTGGACACAGACATTCTATGAGGGGACACCAAAAGATACATGAATTACTACTCATTATTCCAAATGAGTTTTTCCAGCTGGTAAACTAACTTTCAAATTCCTGCTGTCTGTCCTGAGAGAATTCTATCTTAACTACGAAATCCTTTTTCGTTGATCACATTTATACAAAGAAAGATTACTATAAGCAGTCTGCTCTATTTCCAATTAAGTTGACTATCGCTCAAGAATTAATATAATTTGTAAACGTGGCAGTTTATAATCTAGATCATTAGTACTACTTCTATGAGTATGATTTTAGAAAAAATTAAGAAGGAAATACTTAGCTGGCCTAACGTTACTGCTGAACAGCATAAATTTGGAGGTGTTGAATTTCGTCTAAATAAGAGAGAGATGGGGCATATACACGGAGATCGTCTAGCCGACTTACCCTTTCCAATGAAAACCAGAAATGAACTTGTAAGTTCTGGTCGTGCATCTCCATATCATGTGATGCCGCAATCAGGATGGGTTGGCTATTGGATCAAAAAAGGTGAAGAGGATGTAGCAGCCATAATTGGATTATTTAGATTAAGATATGAACAACTCAAACCCAAATCTCCCAATATGCAAGAAGAGAAGATAGAAGAAGGAGGTTTCTCATTTCGATGATTAAACTTATGGTTGCAATGCATGATTCAGTTCCAACGCTAGAGTCCTCAAAGTCAGGCTGGAATAGTCGGGAGTCTTTGAAGGGAACTAATCCACAAAGTATAGCTTTCGATCCTCTAAATTCAGGCCGTGCGTACTGTGCTACTTTTGGGAACGGCCTATGGAGAACTGATGATAATGGTCAGACTTGGAGTAACATTGGAAAGGATGTTATTACCAGTCCTTATGTTATGTCTGTTGCAGTTAGTTCTCTGAATAGCTGGAAAATATTCAATAAAGTATACGCTGGAACTGAACCAAGTGCACTTTATACTTCAAATGACGGAGGCGACTCCTGGGAAAAAATGGAGAGTTTAAACGCTTTACCTTCATCCAAATCATGGAGCTTTCCTCCAAGGCCTTGGACCCATCACATCCGATGGATTGAACTTGATGCAAACAATGCAGACTATGTATTCGCCGCTATAGAAGCAGGTGCTCTTGTACAAAGTCACGATGGAGGTAAAACTTGGATAGATAGGAATCAACAAGGACCATACGATACTCATACTCTAGCCACTCATTCAAAAGCTCCAAAGCATCTGTATTCTTCTGCTGGTGATGGATATTTTGAAAGCTTTGATTACGGAGAAACATGGACTAGGCCCATGGAAGGCTTAGGGCATGACTATCTTTTCGGAATTGCCGTTGATTCAAGTGACCCTGAGGTCGTGATAGTGTCCGCCTCCAATGGCCCCAGCAGATCGTATGTGGCTGAAAGCGCAGAGACTTTTGTATATAGAAAAGATCCTGATGGCAATGGATGGAAGGTCGTTAAAGACGGGCTTCCCGAACCAAGAGGATCTACAATGATGAGCTTCACTTCGAATGTAACGACTCCAGGCGAATTCTATGCTGTTAACAACCATGGTTTATTTTTCTCAACTGATTCAGGTAGTTCTTGGGAGAAACTTGATATTTTATGGCCTAGGGAATATCTTCAACAAACCCCATGGGCCATTGCAATTAATGAGAGGTAGTTACTCTATCCAGAATCTCTATGTAATCCATCTACTTCTTTCTTGAACCAAAGAATATCAGTCTTTGGACCAATCTTTGAATGCGAACAGAATATAGTTTCTCTCCAATGTCAATTCACACTACATCTTTAGGATACTATGAGAATCATGAGAAAGCTTGAATGAAAAGTTGCTGTAATTACAGGCGGTAACAGTGGCATATGTCTCTCCACGGCATAGCGGTTCGTCGCAAAAAAGGTGCGTATGTCTCCATTGCAATGGTGGTTTGCTAAATGAAAAGGGAAGGCTTATTCTATCGTTGTGCGGTGGTAGGTGGAGGGTGTGTAGGGTTTTTACTATAAAAATGGGAGAAGAGAAAGATTGCTCTTATTTTCAATATATAATAACTATATTACCACTAACCTACCACACCTACCACACTTTCTAAAGTAGTTCTAAATATAATATGCAGAGTGTCATCTAAAAAGGTTTATGATCTGTTACCATCTAATTACCAATTGTTATCATCTGTTTTTTTGGACAGGACACAGACTTTCTATGAGGTGGGCACTATGTATTATTCCAATCTAGTCACCGATTTTGGATTAGCAGGCAGACTTCTGTGGAGATATCGAATCCCTATTCTATTCTATTTGTTCTTCATTGCATTCACAGATTTAGGTGGTAGGTGGATAGTGTGGAGGGTTTTTACTAAAAAAGGAGAAGAGTCAGATGGTACTCTTATTTTCAATATCTAATAACTATATTTACCAACCACCACACCTACCGAACCTACCACACGTGTAAAATAATGATTCTATAGACCATAAGAGAAACAGTGAGCGTGTTATGCTATTGGGGAGACTTGTTGTTGCTGTTCCTTAGTGTTTCCATCTTCATTCCTTTTATTGTTGTCTGATGTAGATATCTCTATTAACCACTTACTATTTGCTCAGCCCTTTTTCTTTCGATTTTTCCTGGGATACCACATATGTTCAATTAATATTTATACACACGTTTACAATCTTGTTCAGATTGTATCTTACGTCATGGATATGGCAGATAAGTGAATTCATTATACCTGGAATAACACAGTGTACTTATGATCTAATCTGATGATATTATCATAATCTTTCTCAACTTTACCTAAAATCTCTGGTATACCTGACGTCCATGACGTAGATAGCCCCACTTACACTTTAAGCCCATACATAAAGTGTCAGATAAATTCTGATATCAGGGTAAAGCGTTAGTGGCACGGATTTGGATGCACGTTTCCCTGTCAATATCCATGTCCGCTCCATGGCCACCTACTCATGTTTGTCTGTGGATACAAAAGGAGCATTTTCTGTACTATTATCCTTTTTTCTATGATGTAATTCTAAGGGAGGGTTATCTACAAATTGTTCTCTATATTTGTCGACAAGTTTTACCCCCCACCAGAATGTCCTCCTTTCGCCAGTTCCTTCTCTTCCATCTTTGTACCTTTGTTTCATTACTCTCCCAAATTTCTGTTGTGATTCATATATTACACCATTATCTTTACAGAATTGTTTGTAAGCCTTGTCTGTGTTATCTTTTGTGAGTACATCCTGGTCATAGATTGAATCCTCAGCTATTCCTCTTTTTTGAAATTCACCGATTGAATCAGTCGCTATTTTGCTTTTTGTTCTTCTTTGCTCTACTGTTTTGGCTGAAAGGTATATCCCTTTATTTTTTAGTACTGTACGCAAAGAGTCCATCAGGATATTGAATATACCCGATAGTTCCTCTTTTGTTGTGAGTTTTTCTGCTAAATAAGGATCTGCCTTTCTAACTTCTTCTAATTTATCATTCAAACTTTGTTGTTGCTCCTGTGGTATCAATTCATATGTATAAGGGAAACTGATAATAACTTCCCTTCTATAATGTGCATCTGTATCGTCCTCAATCGATGGGTACTCATTTGCGCTAAAAAAGTGCTTTGTATGAAGTCTCACTTCATAGCCATCCTTGCCTTTTGCTTCTACAAAGATGGGAATTTGTCCTGTCAACTCTTTTAAGGCTGCAAGATCTTTTATCCTACCACTGGATATCTCTGGGCGCAATTTTTCACCTATTGCCATAGGAACGGTTGATTTTATACGGATTCAATATGTCGTAGTTGAACAGGCCACGTTTGATAAAATACTTGCTGAAGCTGCCCAAAAACTTATGCTATAGTAGTCAGTAATTATTGCAAGATTTGGTTCAGATTAATGCTCACGTGCATTCGATAGATGGTCTGGATCATCCAATCCCTGGTGTGGGAGTTGTGCCCTATCTGGTAGAGGAGCAACCAGACGATTTGACTCTTATTGATACTTGCTATACTTCAGAGCTTCCAAAGCTAAAGACCTACATAGCCAATGCTGGACATGAAATGAAGAATATAAGAAGGATAATTTTGACACATGTTCATCCTGACCATATTGAAGCAGCCAAGGAGATAAAAAAGCTAACAGGCGGTAAGATACTTTCCTATTGGGCTGAAGCAGCATATCTGGCCCAGAATCCAAAATATCAAGGGCCTCCAACTCACGAAACACTTCAGAGCTTATTGCAAAAGTTTGGTGTTAAGATGGAGGACTTGATAAACAAGTTCGGATCAATGCGTCTTGAACCTATATTGGTAGACGAGTTGCTGAACGATAATGAAAATATAGCAGGCACACGTTTGCAAGTAATTCATACCCCCGGACACACTCCCGGACACATATCTCTATTTCACCAAGAATATCGAATTCTTTTTGGTGCAGATTTCCTTTTCAATTCTGTATTTGGGATAGAAGGCTTATTTATACCACCTTCAGCCGTATCAATAGATCCACTTACAGCCATTGTGTCTACGCAAAGGGTTTCACGTATAAAGTTTGACAAATTATTACTAGCTCATCAATCAGGTCCAATACTTGAAGGCGGCCAAAAGGCTGTAGAAAAAGTCGCGATAAACACTCTTGAAAAGTCAGATCTACGTCAATTATGAATGCGTTATACTTTTGTAGTTATACACTAGAAGTTGGATTTGTCTGCATAGTATCATATAGAGTAACACCGGATGTTTTCATGCCACTAAGATGGATTCTCCAGCGGTAATATCAAAAAAAATAGAGAGTATTCCCAGAAGGGACGATGAACAGATTGAAGTTTCATACAGTATTCTTTACGGAAGCAAACGAAGTTATGATGAACTAATTCAAGAACTTTCTGTAGCCATTAACCTACAATTAAGCCTGGACGATCAGTATCTTCCCTTTATTGATCCTGCAGACTTTGACACCGCAAAATATCAGGACAAGTTGTTTATATATGGTCCTAGCGGTAGTGGAAAATCTAGAATTATTTTTGAAATAATCAAGAACAAAAGGGAACAATTACAGAGCCTAATTGAAAAAATCTATATAATAAATCCGAGACAGAAAACAGGAGAAAAAACCGGAAGAACCAACTTAATTGATCTAATAAATCAATTCACTGAAAATGATATTGTGGTTTGGGATAATTTTCCAGATGACTTGATAAAAAGAAATATAGATAATGCTAGAAAAGCACTCGAGATAATAAGCTCAAAAGAAGTAAGTAGCCTTTTAGTTGCTCTTAAACCGAAATACCTTGAAATATACAGAGGGATCAATAACAAAATTCCTGAGTTATTTGGATATGGAATTAGTTACAATAGAGAAAAGATAAAAGGAATGATAAAATCATATGGGAATAGCATAAGACAGTTTACTATCCCATATAGAAAATATGTTGAAAACGATCTCAATAAAGTATCAACTATTCTATGGGAAAAAGAACCTATCCCGCTCACCATTCTTAACTATTTGAAGGAACTTAGTAGGAAAATACAAGAGGATCCTCCTCTTCTGGATGCGGCGCTTGAAGCAAAAGAGTTGTTTGGTCGCACAGCCTATTATGAACACCAATTTATACAACTTAGCAACTTAGAAGATCGGAAATCTGATCTGGATTTTCTCTATACACTAAGGCTATGTTACGAATTGAGACTCGATAGAGAGATCAATGTCATTGGCCGCCTACAAAGTGGCATATTTGGCACCGTCTGCCCTGAAGAACCTACTCGGCGTTTGAGTGCCTGGATATACATGCTAGGTCAATATTATTCTATGCATGATGCTCCTAGAGAATCAGTAAGATTTACAGACCCTGTAAAAATAAGAATTGTAGATTATCTAACAAATAACTTTCTTGAAGTAATTCCTGACAACGACAACCATATCTATCCATTTGGCACGTTTCTCGGAAACAATTTTAGTCTAATCCCACGAGCCGACTCAGATGTGTTCTTACCCAATAACCTTTATGAGTATATGAAGAGAAAAAGGTATTTTGAGTTGGCCCTAGGTCAGGGTGCTGGCGAAGTCTTTGCATCTTTAGATGAAGCGTTACAACAACAATTACTGAATAGAATAGAGATAGAAGGCGAATTTGCGAAAGGGTTAGGTGAAGGTCTGGGCACAGCTTTTCAATCATTAGATAGGTCTATACAAAGTGCCATACTACAACAAAGTCGAAAGAGCCTTCCATTTGCCAGAGGTCTAGGTGAAAGCCTAGGTCGTAGCTTTTACAATCTCACGCAGGAAATTCAAGAAAAGGCATTTAGCATCTTATCTGACAAGAAACATATACAATTTGCCCGAGGCCTGGGAACAGGTCTAGGTCGTAGTTTCATGCACTTAACTCAGGAAACACAGGAACAGATATTTAATCTAATAGAACATCATTTCCAATTCTCAATAGGTGTTGGTTTCGGTCTGGGGAACATTTACCTATCATTACCAGAAAACCTTCGAGAAGAATTGCTAAGAAAAATAGAGGAAAATAGCGAGCTTGCAAGAGGATTTGGACTAGGTCTTGGAAGGGGTTTTAAATCCTTACCACAGGAACTTCAAGAAGAATTGTTCAAGATAGCAGATAGAAATCACAGATTTGCATTTGGTTTAGGTTATGAAATTGGTTACTCTCTTTCTTCTACAGATGAACATTTCCAAGTATCTATATTGCATGATAAGATTGAAAAAAACAGTGAGTTTGCATTTGGTATTTCTCTAGGATTAGGTATTGCATTCCGATATCTGGACAATGACTTTCAAGAAAAGATCCTTGATAAGATTGAAAAAAGCAGTGAGTTTGCATATGGTTTGGGTTACGGTCTTTGCTTCGTCTTCAAATTTTTACCTCCAGAACTCAAACAAGTAACATTTGAGAGGGCCGAAAAAAACAGTGAATTTGCAAGAGGGGTAGGATATGGTATAGGATATACCTTTAATTTTTTTGATAAACACTTTCAGGAATATGTATTACATGATAAGGTTGATAAAAATACTGAGTTTGCATATGGCGTGGGTTTTGGTTTGGCGCACATTTTTGAAAACCTGTCGGAAGAATTTCAAGAAAAATTATGGGCAACCACAACCAGAAATAGCGAATTTGCAAGAGGATTTGGATATGGACTAGGATCATTTCACAATTTCATAAGTCAAAGAGTAAAAGACGAGTCTTTCAGAATAGCTGAACGAAATAGAGAGTTTGAAGTTGGTTTAGGTATCGGATATGGGGATACTTCTATCTATTTTGGTAAAAAACTTAGTGAAAACTATATCCTCAGAAGATCAGAACGATATAACCAATTCACAAAAGGCTTAGGTTGCCAACTGGGACATATTCTCGCATACCTGCAGAAAAACCTACAAGAGGAGATTTTTAGAAGAGCAAAGGAGAATGCTTTATTTGCGGAGGGATTAGGAGATGGTCTAGGAAGACACTTTTACTACCAAAATAAACAACTCCAAGAAGCAATATTTACCAAAATCGAAAAAAATAGCGAATTCGCAAGAGGTTTTGGTATAGGCATAGGCCGTGTCCTCTCCTTCCAGACTCTAGAATTTCAACAAGAGATGTTCAATATAGCAAAACAAAATACACAATTTGCAGTCGGCCTCGGAACAGGTTTGGGTTTGATATTCCAATTTACAAGACAACAGTTAAACAAGGAAGTTATCAATTTTCTACTTCAGCACAATACTGGACTTGCAAGAGGTTTTGGTATAGGCATAGGCCGTGTCTTCTCCTTCCAGACTCTAGAATTTCAACAAGAGATATCACAGTGGATAGAAGACAATACCCAGTTTGCTATTGGTTTCGGAGAAGGCATAGGCCAGAACTTTACCTATCATAAAGAAGAACATCAAAATATTCAAACTAACTTTTTTAGCAAGGCCGCACATAATACACATTTTGCTAGAGGGCTGGGCATAGGTCTAGGGCTTACTTTCCAATACTTGAATGAAATAATTAAGCAGAGAGTTTCCGAATTAGTAAACAGTAACAATTATTTTGCTATTGGTATTGGCGAAGGTATTGGGCTAATGTTAATACACCAATTAGAGAAGAACGGGAAGAGTGATATATTAGTTGGCAATATTAACGATGAGAGAGAACAAAACATCTACTTTATGAGGGGCCTTGGTTATGGTCTAGCTCATACTTTTCCATATCTTAGTTCCGAACTAAGGAATAGCATTTATAATAAAGCTAAGCAGAACAGCCATTTTGGTAATGGATTCGGGTTTGCATTAGGTCACTTCCTCAATTACATGTCTCAACAAGATGTGGATACTATATTCAAATGCGTTGCAATTTATCCAGACTATGACAATTTTGCAGAGGGTTTAGGGGATGGCTTAGGTCACAACTTTCCGTCATTAACTTCAAGGCTACAGGAAAAAATATTGACAATAGCAAAAGAAAACAGTCATTTTGCAAAGGGATTGGGAAGCGGCCTTGCTCAAAGTTTCAACTATTTAGATGAAATACTCCAATATGAATTGCTTAAACAAGTTACGACAGGGGATAAATTCCCAGAAAGTCTTGGAGAAGGTCTAGGTCACAACTTTCCGTCATTAACTTCAAGGCTACAGGAAAAAATATTGACAATAGCAAAAGAAAACAGTCATTTTGCAAAGGGATTGGGAAGCGGCCTTGCTCAAAGTTTCAACTACCTTGATTATGAGACCAAGAAAGTAATATCAGGACTTGGTTTATGTGCTCCCGGAGAACCAGACAAAAGAAATAATAGAAGATAGTATTTGTGGCCAAAATTTATCCTTCTAGATGGGGGCCTCTTTTTTATCCCAAAGTCTATTTAAGAACCAGTTCTATCTAGTAATGATCTTCAATTGCTATCAGGAGATAAATCGCATTATAATGATTTTCCGGTAGTCGGCCTAAAGGTAAAGGATCATTCATTGCTCGGAACGTGGAAGCCAGAGGAAGAAATCTCCTTTTCGGGTCTAAGACAACAATGTTGCGTATGCTTCATTGACATGATGAATTCAACCAAAACAGCATCTATGCTCAGTAATGTGCAAATCGGCAAGTATTATGGATTTTTCCTTAATGCTATGGCTACGATTGCAAGAAATTTTGACGCTACAATAATCAAAAATGCTGGCGACTGTCTGATATTTTATTTTCCTAAGACATCATCAGCTGCAAATATATCTGCATTCAAAGAAGTCTTGGAGTGCGGCTCAACAATGATAGCTGCACATCGGTTTATTAATGCAAAGATGAATGAACAAAAGCTACCAACTCTAAATTACAGGATAAGCGCCGATTATGGAAATGTGGAATTTGCAAAGTCGAGTTCATCTCAAAGCGACGACTTATTTGGATCGACTGTAAATCTTTGTGCAAAGATCAATTCAAAGGCTCCAGAGAACGGAATGGTAATTGGGTCAGATCTATATCAAATCGTTAAATCTTTCCAGGATTTCTCTTTTGAAGAAATAAAGGGATTTTCTGTAGGGCATGACAGTCAATATTACGCATACATTATGAGGAATAACAAGAAAGAAACCATTCTAAATCCATTTAAACGGTATCCAGAAAATGAGCCCCAGTAATAATCATATATATTTAATAATCTATGTGGGTAGCAAAATTGAGTCAAGTTTGGTGCAGTTCCGCCGTCCAACAATACTAAGAAAGAATCAGAAAGGGCATTCCAAGCAAGGAAACAGCTAAATATGGCCCACTGTGGTTAAGATCAGCAGAATCCTAGTTTAGAAGTGGTAGCACTGCGGATACCACCGAACCCGCGATGATATCAGTGCTTTTTAGTGGGTTCTAACATAATAAAAGGAGAGAAAACAAACAAATGTTAATAGAGTCAAAATCAGAGCCTCAAACAACAACAGACCCCTGGACGCTGTATCTATACGCTATGAGGTCTCCTGCAACGAAGGAAAAGTACCTTATGAGACTAGGAAAGTTTCTACGTTTTCTCGAAATTCAAGGTACACTTGAGGATAAGGCAAGGTATTTTGCAGATAAGGGTAAACACGATAGTATGTGGGCTTTTAACAGCATCCTTGAATTTTTACAAACTCAAAAGGAACGGTTTAATAGGAAAGAAATAACTGCGGGGACAATTGCAATTATGTGAAGAGTATCAAATTATTCTGTCAGATGGCAGATGTTTCTATTCCATGGGAGAAGATTACCAGAGGACTTCCTAGAGGGAGGAGATATGCTGATGACAGGGCTCCTACTCTAGAAGAAATTAGAAAGTTATGTGAATATCCTGATAGACGAATAAAACCGCTTGTCTATACAATGGTCTCTTCTGGTATTCGAGTTGGAGCATGGGACTATTTGCACTGGGGAAATATTCGGCCTATCGAACAAGATGGTAAAATTGTAGCAGCGAGAATGCTAGTTTATGCCGATGAAGATGGCTCTTATATTGGTTATATAACTCCCTCAGCATATCGTGAGCTTGCTGAATGGATGAAATACAGAGAGGAGTCAGGTGAAATAATATCTGATGATAGCTGGGTTATGCGTGACTTGTGGGATACGCAAGTTAAGATAAGTAAAGGCCTAATTACAATTCCAAAACAACTAACTTCCATAGGAGTCAAACGGCTAATGGAACGAGCAATTTGGGCCCAAGGATTGCGAAAAGAACTGGAGGCAGGAAAGAAAAGGCATCCATTTCCTACAAACCATTTTCTGAGAAAATATTTTAAAACAAGATGTGAATTAGCCGGCATGAAGCCAATTAACACTGAAAACGACCTTCTTCAAGACTACCTGAAATGTATAGATGCACTAACTATCCAAAAAGATGAAACAAAATTGCAGGAGCAAGTTAAAGACTTGAAAGAAAAAAGCATAGATAACGATTATGTAGTTAAAGCAAGACTCCAAGAAAAGGATGAACAGATTCAGACCTTAATGAAGAAGCAAGAGAAGTTTGAACAATTGATTCAATCACTCATAGATGCAGGACAGTTGAAACCTATGAATAATCATAATCAGTAATAACTATAAACGTACCAAAAAATTGTGCGCTCATGAAATGGTAAAAATACCTGGATGTTAGTCATTGTTTTCTAGTCCAGACAAACTAGACATGAAAAAAAGTCCGCTAAGTGGATTCTCTATTAAATGGTTAACAAATTCCTTTCTCAGTTGTTCAAAGTCATCTTCTCCAACCGATTTGATTGCTTCTTGAAATATCTGGGGATCAGGCATTGCATCGGTTTTTATCTCCGGAAATATCTCACCAAAAACTGGCAAAATATTATAAAATTCTGGATCAGCCTTCTTGAGAAGTTCAAAGACATCTTTAGAAAAGAGTTCATAAACATCTTTCAGTTTGCCGTATTTTTTTAGGTTTTTATTAATGAGACTAAGTGCATTGGGATTAGACAATATCTTTTCGTAGTCTTCTACAGTGCTTGTTACCTTACGTACTATATGATAGCCTTCACGTTTTGCTCCTCTAGCCTTTAGGCCTCTTGGAATACTCTTTGGTGACTGATGCTTGATATTTTTCTTTCCCTCTATTCTGAAAAGAATATTTGCATCTTCAAATTCCTTTGATACCTTCGCCAGTGTGGATTGATTCCCAAGGAAAACATCATTAGAGCCCTTCAATAATACTCTCGCCAATTCTTTGTTTATCTGATTAGGGAACATTCCTCCTTCTTTATGACTCATATTTCTCAAGTTTAAAGTCAGCCCAAGTCGTGCTAAATCTTTGTCATTATCATTGCCATGTAAATGCATTCTTGAAAATGGTTCTATCATCTTCTTAAACTCTTTATGGTCTGTTATGAAATTGTGAAATAACGTAGCAATTACAATTGTTATTTCGTTAATAATATCAATTTGATCATCTGTGTAGTGGAATTGAGAAGGGTTCTTTCCGTTTTTCTGCATAATTCTGTAAAGAACGTTCTCATATTTTGTTTTTGAGTTGTATCATCAAATGAGTCATACGAATCAATCAAATACCAGACACACTATAACACTAGATGATTCAACATTTAAGAAGTTGAGAAGTAAGAGCAATTTTGGGGAAAGTTACGCTGATGTAATATCTCGACTAATCGAACGTGCAGATAATATCGCCTGGGGACGTTCTTCTAGACATGAGGAGGGCAATGACAAATGACACTACTTATTGATTTCTGCAGTAAAGATTGCAAGGAGAACATGCATCAAAAATGTTGTGGTTCTTGGTTCGGCCCAAACACAAGTATCATCTGTAATTGTGTGTGTCATAGCAAAAAATTAGGCGGGTTGGCTGAGGTTGTGGAGCCAGAAGCCACCGCCACTAACAACAAACAGCCATCAAAGGAGAGTCCGTAGATTATGTTAACTAGTACTGGACCTAAAGCAAACTTCACACCCACAAGATGGATTTTCAAACTTAGTGAAAAAAGAGAACTCTTCCCGATGTCTAGATACTTCAACTCTGGTCGAGTGATGGAAGACTAAAACTGAAAGTGGCTCCTTTTCCGTCAATGTTGTTTTCCGCCCAAATTCTACCTCCATGAGATTCTACAATACTTTTGGAGATATACAGACCCAAGCCTGTACCTTTGAAAGATTTTGAACTAAATTTTGTAAACAACCGCGGCATTATTTCAGGATCGATACCGCTGCCAGTATCTTTTATGCTGACTATAACCCAACTATCATTCTCCTTCCTTTTTATATTAATAGATACACTTCCCCCTTGTTCTTTAGTAAACTTAATAGCATTTTCTACGAGATTGGAAATAACTTGAGCAATTCGATATCTGTCTGCGTATACGGTAACACCATTATTATCTTGAGTAGGACTATACCTTATGTTGACCCTATTATCGCTTCTGATTTCATATTTATGCTCTTCTACAATACCAAATACAAGATCATTTAAAATGAACTTTTCTTTGTTTAATCTTAATGACTGGCTATCTATTCTTGTCACATCGAGTATATCTTCTGTGAGCCGCTGTAATCGTTTTGCATTTCTGTAAATTGTATTAAGAAGCCCATAATATTGCTCGATGTTTCCATCTCTAGTAAGGAGAATGTCAGATAATCCGAGTATTGGTTGTATTGGAGTTCGTAGCTCATGGGCTGCCACATTAATGAATTCCTTTTGCATCTTATCATTCACTTTTAATTTTTCATTTGCTGCTGTGAGTTGTTTATTTGCTTCTTCCAATTGTTCATTTAACTCGCTTTGTTTCCAAAAACTTTCAAATATTGAAATGTATGATGAAACAATTGACTTACTATTAGAATAGGTAGTCAAACCTGTTGCGTTGTAAGAATTATCCTCCGTGTCTTCCTTCAATTCTACAATAACACATTCCTTTTTGTCAACTAATACTATGGTGATTTTGGTCTGTAGACTTTTGATAATGGTTCTAATATCAATATGAGGGTATGTCGACTTTGCTTTCCTTATTGTTGTTGATGTAATATCTGCGTCTGCAGGAATTAGCAACCTTACCCTTGCATTATGAGCCTCTGATATACTCTTTAGTAGTTGTAACCCCCCCATCTCCATCTGGCGACGAATAGCATTCCCAGAGGAAAACATTATCAATACCTCTTCTTTTGCTGATTGTATAATACTCCAGGCGCGCTTTATTCCTTCTTTCGGATTTGAAATAATCTCAATATTAGCTTGGTCAACCCCTTCTTCAATATCTCTTATTCTATCTGCAGCATCTATTCCATCCTTCCATAACTCTTCGAAAATGGAAGCAAAGTGATTAATGTATGCTGTTTCATTACTAACTAATAGACTGTGAGCTATTTCACCGCCTTCCATCTTCTCTATTGTGGCCATCATTTCCTTATCTGAAACAGCAAAATCGATTGGCGGCATATTTTTTACATGTCTTATCTGTACACCTATATCGAGATATAGTCTAACTAGATCTGCACAATCTTTGTCTATAATAGAAGTAATCCATCTTATGCCCTTGTGTTCTCCTTTTCTGTATTTGTTCAACATAACTTTTTCATACAAGTCGAAGTAGCTGTTATAGACTAATCGCATTCCGTTAAATTTTGAACAAGCTAGAAACTCTGTAGAGCTCTGCAAAATGTCCTCTCCTTTCTTCAAGATTTCGTCAACATTTTGTAATACTTTGATTTCTTTTAATACTGAAGATAGATATTGTTTCATGTCACGCTCTGTAAGGGATAGTTGTACTCCAGTCTGATTCATCATACTGGCTGCTTGGTCTTTGGCCATCTCTATTACCTTTTTCTCTATTTTCTGCTCCATCTGTCCTGATCCGATGCCGACTAGTAGTTTTGATTCATCTATGGCAGATTTTCTAATTGTTTGGCGTAACTTTATATCTCCAGACATAGAAATTGCTGAAGAATAAATACCCATTAGTATCAAATAGGATGATAATCCCACAAATGATACACTGGCAAGTCCAAGTGGCGGATAGGAGGCTAGCATCACACTACCGTTAATTGCAAGTTCAAAAAGAGCAAATCCAGATCCAGCAATAATCATGTAATCTTTCAACGCACTACTATAGCTGAGACTCCTTGCTATCATCCAAAAGGGGAGACCAAATAATAGACCGCTGAATAATGCAGGCAGTGTATATCCTAAAGCATCTACCACTAATATTTCAATAATCGAGTCCTTATCATGATTACCGGAAGATATACTCATTACAAATGGTGTTATAATAACAAATATACTTAGATAGGATGCTATCGGGATAGTGATGATAATCCAGAATTTGACTTTACCTAACTTTTTAGAATAAGTATGTAAAAGCATGGCTGTGCTACCCCACAATGACAAAAAGCTCATAATTTGAGATATAACAAAGACAGTCTGTATTTTCCCTAATACCGTAGATAGATCAAATTTTCTGATATCTGGTCCATGGCCAACTTCTTCTTCTGGTCCATGGCCAACTTCTTCATGTTCTGATGTAGGTTCTAACGATGATGAATTTGTTATCTTATCTTGCATCCCCAGTAATATAATAGTAAAAAAAATAATCGCGGATACAATACTGATACCAGTAACTATAAATGATACACTATATGATAAGACTATGAAATTTCTATTTGATCTGTACCATGAGAAGAACTCAAGTGCAAGTATTACCATTATGATACTGGCCATTGCATAGCTAATTGACAAATTCCAAGTTAACATGGAAGTATAATAATATGAGTTCAGGAATATTTGCAAAATAACAAATAAAATAATGGCTGTCAGAACATATTGTACAATTGTTACTACTGTACTCAGTCTATTGAAATGTGGTGACTTACTTCTAATTCCCCTACTTCTCTGCTTCACAAATTCTAAAACGAGATACTGTCCTATTGCATATATGATTACTACAGCAATAAAGGCGGAAAAGCCCCAACTGGTAGACACTCTTATTACATCAGAAATGTTGCTAAGTGATGAGTCTATTATTAACGAAGAAACTACAATTGAAATGACGATAAAAAGTTTCCTAGTACTATATCCTGCAAGAGATACACGCCAGAGATTAACCATTTTATTTGTAATTGATAGATTCAGTGCATATCATTTGTTAATAATAGGAACACGCCTCCTTTGCCTTATTAATACTGATATCTTGGTTATCTATTATTATGATGTCACTTCCATCTTAGACAATAGCGAAATTCATTGTTTGACGTGAGCTATTGTAGTATTTATATGTGATAGGCTATAAAATCATAAGGCTTTTGCCTCCTTGACCACATTTTTGTCTAAATTTCTCTGTTTTACAATAAAGGGTAAAGCTTGGTAATCCATGTTTGGGACTTTTTGAATATTTGCATTCAAGGGGCAACTGTATTCGTCCCTAACCAGTCAGCCCAATTCACCCAACCTTTATTCTTGTATGTTCTTCTGGGAGTCGATGGAATATAATCTGGTCTATTGCCTGAACTACGATATTGGTCCATTCGGGTACGCTCTTTAATCCAAGTGAATGAACAAATTCTCTTGCATCTTCAAGTTTTCCAGTCTAATATCAAATCTAGAACCATGCCAAGGACATTGAACGAGGTTTAGTAATAACTAGTCAAACGAAAGGAAGATAACTTCACGAAAACCTCTATCATCCTCATTTGTTTGTTTTCCAACCTCTCTTCCAATCTTGGTGTTAGACAAATGCCACTAAACCAGGTATTCTTGTCTAACCTTATCCGGAAAAACTGCGATACTTGCGACTGGACTGTGTATGTTAATATTGATGTTAGTTAGAGCCTCCGTCTCTATACTTTCAAGCCAAGAAACGCGAAAAAAATCTTAAGGTCAGTAGCCGGGACTTAGCCCTTTTGCTCTTGGGGATAGACGGATATATCCTGTTTCCAACGTATATATTGTCGTCTATAACGAACAGCATCAAAATAAGCTCGATTTATGAGCTGATAAAGGCGCGAGGTCAGCAGAAGAGCTTATTATTATCAAAAATTGTTGACAAGACAAGACTGCCGAAGTCAAATGATGATTTAATAGCTTAAGCTCTCCTAGTGATTTATTTCAGAAAAGGGTCCTAAGCAGATACATATCTTGTGTCTGGTTAGAAAGCTCTGTCGAAAAATGGAGATAAGTATAGGGTTCCGCCGTGATGTTCCAGAAGCATTAACTTTTCTTCCTCAGAAAGTTTTTTATTGAAATCTTGTTTATGGTATACACAAATCCCTTTCAAATTTACCTTCAAACCCGGTAGGTAATGTTGTTGTTTCATAATGCAAGAGACCGTCATTTTTACCGTAGTAAAAAAATGGGCCCATATCTCCTATTACTGATACACCACTTCTACCTGAGGCCTTTGCAAATTCTACTATTTTTTTTACAAAGGGCATCAAGCCCTCTTGTGAACCAAAATAACTTTTCATAGAATCAATAATTAAGAGTGATTGTTCCTTTTCATATTTTCCTACATCAATACACGCACTATCTTCTGACAGTATGCTCCTTACGTTATTCACAGTCTCATAGAATGGCAAAATAACAACAATTTCATTGTCTTTTAAAGCTGCCTTTGCATACTGCGAATACAATTCTCTGAACGTGTCTAAATCATGATAAATTACAAGGAAATGTGATCCAAACTCTGATTTGTGTAATTCTTGTGCGGCTACTAACATATCAGAGAAGTTAATGCTTGCTTGCGTTTTAATCGACATTGGTGGTACCACGTACACTATTAATGTACCGCTCCTGTTCTTGTTTGGGCTACAGTAGGGGAGGCTTTGCTGTTGTATTATTTGATTACGACTGCGTGCATAGATTCTAAAAAGCTGTTAAGACATAGAAGAAAAAGGCCAACTCTCAAAGATAATGGCTGTAAATTTAAGGTAAATTTTGCTCTTCTAATAATATAACATCATAGATACCAATGCACTATCAATGTTGTAATATTATTAAGGGAATTTTAAACGTTATAATATCATCCGATTTTTCAAAAACTACGTTTCCAAGTCCTATATTTCGAAACACTGTTTTGAGCATATGCAACATGTAGACTGACCATTTGTTCCCCATCTCATGGGTTATTGTGTACATCTGTGAGTCATGGTTTACATTTTTAGTATGCAAAAGACTAGATGATTTTAGCCATGCTTCAAATGTCTCCAAGAAGGCTTCAAGATCATAGCTATTTTTTAGTACTAGTAACATATCCTTGACTTTTACGTTAGCAAAGAATTCAGCAACCTCTATAACCTCTTTTTCTGACAACTTGTCAAATATCATGCTTAGGACTGTCTTATGCGTCGGTATCATTCCGGCCTTTGGTGCATAGCCGTTCCAATCAAAATAGTCTAAAAATATATTATTTGCTATCGTATTCATGCTGACTCCCTTCTGCTCTGCTTCAAAGCTTATCTTCTCCAGAGTCGCCTTTTCCAGTCTGAAAGTAATATTGTCTTTGTCTGTAGCCCTCTTTGCCATACGACTAGTTCTCGTGCTAGTTATTATAGTTTACTATATTGCAAGAAAGTGCAAGAAGATATCCTACGTAAGAGGTAAACCCCTTTATAATAACTGTGATTGTTTGAATTGCAGGTAACATCGTTGAATGTTCATACAATTCAAAAAGCGTGCACAATACTTATATCATTACTTAATCGCTTAGGTTAAACTGGAAACTAATTGGATAAAGTATTGCCTTGGTCTTCTCAGCAACGAATTATGGTTGTTGATGACGAAGCTGATATCATTGATTTAATAAAGAAATCCTTAGGACGACTAGGATACTCTGTCTTTGGTTTTACCAGCCCATCTGTCGCTTTAGAGCATTTCCAAAGGGACGCAAAGAAGTATAGCCTTGTTATTTCCGATATAAGAATGCCTTCTATGAATGGATACGAACTTGTTAAGAAAATTCAAAATATACAACCAGAAACCAAAGTCTTATTAATGTCTGCTTTTGAAATCAATCCGAATGAGTTTTCTAAAGTACTCCCTTCTGTTAAAATAGACGGGTTTATCTCCAAGCCTGCTTCACTAAAGCAAATTACTAACGTGGTTGAAACTCATATGACCTCTGTCTAAAGTACAAGCTCTGATTCATCCTGTGTCTTTTTGCAGTTTTTTAGCATCTATTAGCCCAGGCTGATCATGGAATTCTCTTGCAGCTCCTTCAATAGTTCAGGCGTAGTCTTTTCCTTTAAGACTTAACCTCATTTTTCAGATCGTCAATTTCTCTCCTTAGGACATCACGTTATTCATCAGACTCATTTAGCCGTTGTTTTAACTTCTCTGCATTCTCTGACTCAGTTGTTACATCAGACCCTCAGTTCATTTTAGAAAAGTCCTCAGAAACATCCTCTATTGGGCCAACGGAGCCCGATTGCGCAGGATTAGAATCCTGCATAAATGTTCTATTTTCTGTATTATCAAACTCTGTAGTCTGCCCTGAGCCTTCCCTATTCTTATGGAATTCTCTGGCTAACTCTTGCATTTTCTTATCCTTATGTTCATCCGGTAAAGCCTCCCTTATCGTAGCCTTTTGCCATATAGAGATGCAATCCTTCACTACTATCTCTCTGATATCATAGTTTGAATAGCCGGGGTTTTCCTTCTTTAATACCACACATCCTAACATTGATGCATGTATAGCAAAGGGAACAAAGATAGGAAATATTGTTGGTAGGAAAATTAGTCATTTCACTATTAACATTATTAACATAATAATAAAATGTGATTGATTTACTTGGCTAGGTTTTTAGACATTTATCAAATTCCTATCAAAATCTGTATGCATCATTCATTATCCAAGATTGATAAAACCCATGCTAGAGATCGATAATGGTCAAGCAATAGCAACCAGGCCCATCTTTGCAGACACTAAACAAAACCATCAATGTTAAACACTACAGCTTGATGTGATTAGTGGCTTATACAAGGAAATGACGTCTTCTTCGATGAAATTCCTGCTGATTCGGCAGTACTGGAGGTTAGAGATGAATTTAAGAACAACAATGTCTACAATAAGCAGGAACGATAACAAGACGCCTATGAGCATATTCCCCGTGGTAAAAATGAGTCAATTTTGGTGCACATTTTTACTTTTCCACCGGTTGCTAAAATAATTAGTATCTTATTTCTTATCTACTGCCTTATCTATTGTCTTACTTTTTTCCTTATTTAGTTCATCAATTGTAATTCCATTAGCTAAAATTATTGTGCTACTATTAACATCAGTATTCCCTTCGGTAAAAATAGCTGCATAAGGAGAGTTTTGCAATGTTTGAATAATGGAATCGTCGTTTGCTGGTATCTTAAGTTCTACGTCCTTCAGTGTAATTATGGAGCCATAGTCGTCATATCAAGCTTGCTTACTCTTACTTTATTTTTATCTATATCTATATTGTTTACTTTTACTATCATAACTGGCGATAATATACTGTCTGTAGAATATTATATTGGTATTGTGTCCTTTTGACCCTATAATCATTTCGTGCTTTTCATTTGTTGGATTTAGGATTAGTACTATATTGTT
>Ga0126305_10000334_pt1 | contig 20727 bp, 20 predicted proteins | sample Plot26_FD_92536 | JGI IMG/M metagenome (GOLD analysis project Ga0126305, IMG submission 92536) | Serpentine soil microbial communities from UC McLaughlin Reserve, CA, USA - Plot26 | ecosystem: Environmental > Terrestrial > Soil > Grasslands | place: USA: UC McLaughlin Reserve, Lake County... | reverse complement strand
GTCACGAAGAGGTCTCGGAGGCCTCCCGCGTCGGGGCGTCTCCGAGGCGGAGGAAGCGCTCGCTTTGCTAATCCCTTCAACCGTCACGTCGTTCCGCCGTCCAGGCTCTCGGTGCAGCGCAAAACCGGAACGAACTTCGGGCACGTCGTACTAGTACACCGTCAATGCAGAAATGATGGTCGCTGTGCGCACCATGCGGCGCTGACGGTGCGCACAGCGCACCCTACGAACTACGCAATCCTGCGTTGACAGACCCTAGGTATCCAGACCTTCTCCAAGCGCGGAGAACCGTCCCGCCCTCGGCCGGTCCCAACAGGCCGGCCGCTTTACTTCATCCATCGCGCCCTTCTCGGATAGGCTATGCCCTCTTGCCAACGGGAGAGTGAGGGAAATCCGAATCCATGTCCGAGCTCGACGATCAGATCCAGAACCGGCGCGACAAGCGCCAGACGCTGGCCGATGCAGGTGTCCCCGTCTATCCGCACCGCTTCGAGTGGGACCTCGAGCCCGCCGGCATCAAGGCGAAGTACGCCGAGGCCACGGCCGAGGAGCTGGAGGCGGAGAAGCTCCATCTGCGGGTCCCCGGCCGCGTGCGCTCCATCCGCCAGCACGGCAAGTCCGCCTTCGTCGACCTTCACGACGGCAAGGAGAAGATTCAGCTCTTCCTGCGCAAGGGCCAGCTCCCGGAGCAGGCCCTCCTGATCCTGGACAACCTCGATCTCGGCGACCTCCTCGGCGCGTCGGGGACACTGATCCGCACCCGCACGGGCGAGCTGTCCCTGATGGTCGACGGCCTGACGCTGCTGTCGAAGGCTCTGCGGCCGCTGCCCGAGAAGTGGCACGGCCTGGCCGACGTCGAGGCGCGCTACCGCCAGCGCTACCTCGACCTCGCCACCAACGAGGAGTCGCGGCAGGTCTTCGAGGTGCGGGCGGCGCTGGTCAAGGGCATGCGCGAGTTCCTGGACGCCCGCGGCTTCCTCGAGGTGGAGACGCCCATGATGCAGGTGATCCCGGGCGGGGCCACGGCGCGGCCGTTCAAGACCCATCACAACGCGCTCGACCTCGAGCTCTATCTCCGCATCGCGCCCGAGCTGTTCCTGAAGCGGCTGCTGGTGGGGGGCATTCCGCGGGTCTACGAGATCAACCGCAACTTCCGCAACGAGGGGATCTCCACCCGGCACAACCCCGAGTTCACGATGCTGGAGTTCTACTGGGCCTATGCCGACTACCGGGACATGATGGACCTGACCGAGGAGCTGCTGACCGGCCTCGCCGAGACCGCCCGGCGCATCCAGGGCAAGGAGCAGCTCACCTGGGAGGGGCAGGCTATCGACTTCGCCCGCCCGTGGAAGCGGCTCTCCATGCGCGAGGCCATCACCCACTACGGGGGCGTGCCGGCCGAGCGGCTGGAGACCGCGGAGTCGGTGCGCGAGGTGCTCGCCGAGAAGGGGCTGAACGTGCCGCCGGGGGGCACCTACGGGCACCTGCTGATGGGCCTCTTCGAGGATACGGTTGAGGAGCACCTGACGAGCCCCACCTTCATCACCGATCACCCGACGGACGTCTCGCCGCTCGCCAAGCAGCGGCCGGACGACCCCCGGTTCACCGAGCGCTTCGAGCTCTACCTCGCCGGCACCGAGATCGCCAACGCGTTCAGCGAGCTCAACGATCCGGACGTGCAGGCGGAGCGCTTCCGCCAGCAGGTGTCGGCGCGGGAGTCGGGCGACGCCGAGGCCCACCTCTATGATGCCGACTACGTGCGGGCCCTGGAGCATGCCATGCCGCCGGCCGCCGGCATCGGCATCGGCATCGACCGTCTGACCATGCTGATGACGGACCGGCAGTCGATCCGCGACGTGATCCTGTTCCCGCTGATGCGTCCCGAGGCGGGGGAGAGCGAATAGGCTATTGAGCCGCCCTTCCCGTCTGCTTCTCCGCAACTTCCCGTTCCCGGTGATCCTCGCCTTGCGCTATCTGCGCAGCACGCGGCGGGATGCTTTCGCCAGCTTCCTCTCGGCCGTCGCGGCCGGCGGGCTGGCCCTGGGGGTGACGGCGCTCATTCTGTCGCTGGCCATGATCTCGGGGTTCCAGAGCGCCCTGCGCTCGGAGGTCCTGGGCCGCACGCCGCAGATCGAGGTGGAGCTGCCGCCGGGCGCGGACGCGGCGGCCGCCCGGGACGCCGTGCGCAAGGTCGCCGGCGTCGCCTCGGTCGAGATCCAGGTGCGGGGCGGCGGCTGGCTGGTCGAGCAGGGGAAGGTGCAGCCGGTGGACCTGGTGGGCTTCGACGGCCGGGTGCCCCGGTCGTTCCCCGGCGCGGCGGGCCAGCCCGAGGGGCTCTACGTGACCTCGACGCTGGCCTCCCGCTGGAGCCTGAAGCCCGGGTCGACCGTGGAGGTCGTCTCGCCGCGCCCGACGCTGACGCCCTTCGGCCCCCAGCCGCGGGTGAGGAGCGTGGCGCTCGCCGGCACCTACGAGGGGGGGCGGACCCAGGAGGAGAAGGAGCGGGTCGCCCTGCCGCGCTCGATCGCCGAGAGCTTGCTGGGAACGGCGGAGAGGCGCTTGGATGTTGAGGCGGCGGACCTCGACGAGGCCCTCGACGTCGCGGCCCGGCTGCCGGCGGTGCTGCCGTCCGGCAGCGAGGTGCGGACCTGGAAGGACCTCAACCGGCCCCTGCTCTTCGCCTTGCGCCTGGAGAAGATGGTGATGTTCGTCGCCGTGTCGCTGATCGTCCTGGTGGCCTCGCTGGCCCTGGTGGCGGACCTCGCGCTGATCATCTCGAGCAAGCGGCCGGAGATCGGCATGCTCGGCACCCTGGGAGCGACCCCGGCGGCGCTGCGCCAGACTTTCGTGCTGCTGGGCGGGCTGGTCGCCGGCTTCGGCATGGTGGTGGGCACGGTGCTGGGGGTGGGCGGCGCCTGGGTGATGGACCATTACCGCCTGCTGCCGGTGCCCGGGCGGGTCTACTTCCTCGACTACGTGCCTTTCCTGGTGGAGCCGGAGGACCTCGTGGTGGTGCTGCTCCTCACTTTCGGCCTGGCCCTTGCTTCGGCTTTCTATGCCGCCCAGCGGGCCGCGGCCCTCGATCCGGTGGAGGCCCTGCGGCGATGAGCGTCGCCGTCCGCGCCGGGAATCTCACCAAGACCTACCAGGACGGCGTCCGGCGGGTCGAGGTGCTGAAGGGGATCGACCTGACGGTGGAGCCGGGGGAGATCGTGGCCGTCGTGGGACCCTCGGGATCGGGTAAATCGACGCTGCTGCACCTGCTGGGGGCGCTCGACCGCCCGGATTCCGGCACGGTCGAGATCGGCGGCCAGTCGCTGACCGGCCTCTCGGGGGCGCGCCTGGCGGCGTTCCGCAACCGCACGATCGGTTTCGTCTTCCAGTTCCACCAGCTCCTGCCGGACTTCACGGCGCTGGAGAACGTCATGCTGCCGGGCCGCATCGCCGGTCTCGACCCGCGCCAGGTGCTGGAGAACGCCCGCCGGCTGCTGCGGGAGGTCGGCCTGGAGGAGCGGCTGGAGCATTTCCCCAACCAGCTCTCGGGCGGCGAGCGCCAGCGGGTGGCCCTCTGCCGGGCCCTGGCCCTCGAGCCGCCGCTGCTGCTGGCCGACGAGCCCACCGGCAACCTGGACCCGGCCAGCGGCGAGCACGTCTTCGAGCTCCTCCTCGACCTCCAGGCCCGGCATGGCACGACCGGCGTCCTGGTCACCCACAACCCGGAGATCGCGGCGCGGTGCACGCGGATCCTGCGGCTGGACAGCGGTGTGCTGCATCCCTAGCCGGTTCCTTGTGCTAGGCTTTTGCTGGAATCCGGTATCCAGGCCGGTATCTGTTCTCTCTTTCGGGAGGTTTGTCCACGATGGGCGCGACGAGGCTTTCGACACTGCGGTGGAGTGTGCTACACCCTACGTCGATGACGGGAGAAACTGACGACAGCCCCCTCTGGGAGGGTTACCTGCGTCGGCTCGCCGCGCCTGCGGGCCCTCTGTCCGTTGAGCGGGCCGAGCACATCCGCGCCCTGTGGGCATCTCTGGAGAAGAGGGTCGGCCCGAAGTTGAAGCCCCCCCACGCGGGCCCTCTCGAGAACGACGGGTTCGCCATGTCCTGGGACAACGGCCGGCATCATTTCGAGATCGAGGTCTCTCCCGATGGGAGCTACGGCTGGTTCTATATGGACCGCGATTCAGACGACCGCCAGGGAGAGGAGGACCAGCCCCTGGGCACCGTCTCTCCTGGATTGATTTCGCGGCTCCGCCGTACCTTCGCCGCCTGACCATCCATCTATGGAGGAGCTCCTGGATGGCCTGGTCTTCCGGCTCGCCACGATCAAGCATGACTTTCCCCCGGATTCTCCCTTGCTGCGCTTCTGGCATTTCGATCTGAGTGAAAACGATAAGGCCCATGCGGCGAGCACGGGCCAGCCGCCCCGGCTTTCCGTCTTCGACTCCGGGCGTACCCGGGTCGCGCAAGCTCAGGCCATCTGGGGAGTGGAGAAGGAGTCCGCCGCTTTCGGGCTCCAGGTCCAAGAGATCCGAGCCGTACACGTTCCGGGTCTGGCTCCTCTGAGGGTCGTCCGCGATCCTCTCGACGTTCCTCTGGCAGATCTGCCTGGGGCCGACGGCCACTGCGGGATCGAGGGTCTCGCCCGCCGTCCTGGAGAGCCGAAAGCCTTGTACCGCGAGCTGAGGGTCCGCCTTGCCGATCTCAGCTCCCGGCTCACGGACGAAACGTAGCGCGCACACCATCGCCATGTCCGCTTTTCCTGTCACCTCGTCCTCGTTTCCCGACTGTCGGAACGCCCTGCCGGAAGATCTCTCCTGGGAGACACGCCGGGCGGGAATTTTGCAGCCGTCCAGGTCGCTTGAGCGGAGTGGGAATCGGAGAGCCGGATGCTGCCAGGCGTGCTAGAATCCGGTAGCTAGAATTAGACGTACCGCGGCTCTCCATTGAACTTCGTGAGGTGTGGTGTAGCACGCTGGTCGTCAGGAGAGACTGAACCGCATGTTTGAGAAGTACAACGAGAAGGCCCGCCGCGCACTGTTCTTCGCCCGCTACGAAGCCAGCAAGCTGGGCAGCCGGGTCATCGAGTCCGAGCACATCCTTCTGGGGATCTTGCGGGAGGGAGAGGAGACGGTCAGCGAGATCTTCCGGCGCTTCCAGGTCAAGCCTGAGGACATCCGCAGAGAAATCGAAGGCGAGCGGGTCTTCGTCGAGCGCATCTCCTCCACCGCCGAGCTCCCCCTCTCCGAGGAATCGAAGAAGATCCTGGCCTACGCCTCCCACGAGGCGGAGAGCATGCTGCACGCGACCGTCGGGTCGGAGCACCTGCTCATCGGCATCCTGCGGGTCGAGGGGTGCACGGCGATGCGCATCCTCGCCCAGCACGGCTTCGACGTCTACACGGTGCGCGAGGAGGTGCTCGCCATCGCCAAGGAGCGCGAGGCCTCGCAGCAGAAGAAGGAGCTGCCGTTCCTCTCCGAGTACGGCCGCGACCTGACGACGCTCGCCACGGAGCAGTCGTTCGATCCCCTGATCGGCCGCGACGAGGAGTTGGACCGCATCATCCAGATCCTCTCCCGCCGCAGCAAGAACAACCCCATCCTGCTCGGCGAGCCGGGCGTCGGCAAGACGGCGATCGTCGAGGGCCTGGCGCAGCGGATCGTCGAGGGGCGGGTGCCGATCTTCCTGGCCAACAAGCGGATCATGGCGCTCGACCTGTCGCTGATCGTGGCCGGCACCAAGTACCGCGGCCAGTTCGAGGAGCGGCTCAAGGGGATCTTGAAGGAGCTGAAGGACAGCAAGGAGCTGATCGTCTTCATCGACGAGATCCACTCGCTGATCGGCGCCGGCTCGGCCGAGGGCTCGCTCGACGCGGCCAACATCCTGAAGCCGGCGCTGTCGCGCGGCGAGATCTCGTGCATCGGCGCGACGACCCTCAAGGAGTACCGCAAGTACATCGAGAAGGACCGCTCGCTGCTGCGCCGCTTCCAGGCCATCCAGGTCAATCCGCCGACGCCGGAGCAGACCCAGGAGATCCTCGAGGGGGTCAAGGACCGCTACGAGTCGTTCCACAAGGTGCGCTATCGCGCCGAGGCGCTGCGCACGGCGATCTACCAGTCGAGCCGCTACATCCCCGACCGCCACCTGCCCGACAAGGCGATCGACGTCATCGACGAGGCGGGCGCGCGGGTCAAGCTGCGCCGGGTGCGCGACACCCAGAACCTGCGCCGGCTGGAGCAGGAGATCCGCCAGGTCGTCAAGGAGATGAAGGTCGCGATCTCCGACAAGGACTTCGAGCGGGCCGTCTACCTGCGCGAGCGGGAGATCGAGCTGCGCGAGGACCTCGAGAGGATGAGCGTGGCGACGGACGAGACCGGCACCCTGGAGGTCACCCGGCACGACATCGAGGAGGTCATCTCTTCCTGGACCGGCATCCCGGTGGCCGCGCTGCAGAGCGAGGAGGCCGAGCGGCTGCTGAAGATGGAGGAGATCCTGAGGCAGCGCGTGGTGGGCCAGGACCGCTCGATCCATGCCATCAGCCGGGCGATCCGCCGCTCCCGCCTGGGGGTCAGCAACCCGCAGCGGCCGGTGGGTTCGTTCATCTTCCTGGGCCCCTCGGGCGTCGGCAAGACGGAGGTGGCCCGGCAGCTCTCGGAGTTCCTGTTCGGCAACCAGCGGGCCCTGGTGCGGTTCGACATGAGCGAGTACATGGAGAAGCACGCGGTCTCCAAGCTCATCGGCTCGCCGCCGGGCTACGTCGGCCACGAGGAGGGCGGCCAGCTCACGGAGCGCGTGCGGCGCCAACCCTACTCGCTGATCCTGTTCGACGAGATCGAGAAGGCGCACCCGGACGTCGCGAACCTCCTCCTCCAGATCCTGGAGGACGGCCAGCTCACCGACGCCTACGGCAACCAGGTGGACTTCCGCAACACGCTGGTGCTGATGACCTCCAACATCGGCAGCAAGCTGGTGCTGCGGGGCGGCCGCATGGGCTTCGGCGAGGGCAGCGAGGAGGCGAGCTTCCAGCGCATCGAGGAGGAGATCCTCGCCGAGCTGCGGCGCACCTTCAGCCCCGAGTTCATCAACCGGATCGACGAGGTGATCGTGTTCAACCCGCTCAGCGAGCGGGACCTGCGGTCGATCGTGGACATTCTGCTCGCCGACGTCAACAATACCCTCGCCGAGCGGGGGTTGCGGCTGGAGGTTTCCGATCCGGCCAAGGAGTGGCTCCTGGCGAAGGCGGGCGTCGAGCCTTCGACCGGCGCGCGTCCCCTGCGCCGGACCATCCAGCGCCACATTCAGGACTCGGTTTCAGAGATCCTGATCAATCAGCACGGCGGCGAGGCGATCGACCGTATCGACGTGGATCTGGAGGGCGGTGAGCTGACGTTCCAGGCCGGCGCCCAGGAGATCGTCATCCCCAGGCGCTGACCCGCCGGCCGGCGGCTCCCCAGCAAGAGATGCAGTTTCCCCCGGCGGCTTTCGAGCCGCCGGGGCTAGGAAAGGACGAGACGATGCCCGATCTCATCGTGGGCCGGCGTGGATCGCGCCGATGGAAGATCACGCGCCGCCTCCTGGCGGCCCTGCTGCTTCCTCTGCTGCTTTCCGGCGGTATCCCCGCCAGTGCCCAGGACCCGCAGCCCCAGCAGCCGGTGAATGGCCGGACCATCGAGTCGATCGAATTCCGGGGCGTGAAGGCTCTCCCCGAGGACACGCTGCGCTACTACCTCGGGATCGAGCCGGGGCAGCCGTTCGACGAGGCGGCCCTCAACCAGAACATCAAGGAGCTCTGGGAGCGCAACCTGGTGGACAACGTCGGGGTGGAGAGCACCCCCACGCCGGCCGGAGTCCGCCTGGTGATCACCATCGAGGAGCGCCCCATCCTGCGCTCGATCGAGTACGAAGGGCTGAAGCGGATCTCCAAGACCGATCTCCAGGACAAGATGTCGACCCAGCGCATCCACGTCCGCGAGGGCGAGCCGCTCTCGCTGGGCGAGCTGCAGCGGGTCAAGACGACGATCGAGGACATGTACGGGGAGAAGGGCTACCGCTTCGCCACGGCCCAGTACTCGGTCCAGGACGTCGGACCCAACGAGAAGAAAGTCGTCTTCACGGTGGACGAGGGCAACCGCGTCCGGATCTCCGACATCGGCTTCGAGGGCAACACGGTCTTCAACGACCTGCGCCTGCGCTGGTCGATGAAGAAGACCAAGGAGACCGGACCGATCTCCCGCTTCTCGAAGAAGGACATCTACGATCCGGCGAAGCTCCAGGAGGACCTGGACAAGATCCGCGACCTCTACAAGAGCTCCGGCTACAAGAACGTGGTCATCGGCGACCCCAAGGTCGAGGTGCGGGCCCTCAACCCCGCCGCCGCCGAGACCAAGGACCAGAAGCGCCGGATGTTCCTCACCATCCCGATCGAGGAAGGGGAGCGCTGGAAGTTCGGCCAGGTGACCATCGAGGGCAACCAGATCTACGCCGACCAGGCGCTGCTGCGGGCTTTCGAGACCAGGCCCGGCGGCTGGCTGCGCTCGAAGGTGATCGACGACGGCGTCAAGCAGGTCTCGGACCTCTACCACAACACCGGCTACATCTTCGCCCGCATCGAGCCCGAGCTGGTGGAGCGCGAGGGGCGCGTCGCCGACGTGGTGGTGCACGTGCAGGAGGGTGAGCAGTTCAAGGTCGGCCGCATCGAGTTCCAGGGCAACGACCGCACCAAGGACAAGGTGCTGCGCCGGGAGCTGCGCCTCTACGAGGGCGGCCTGATGAACGTCACGGCCATCCGCAACAGCGTCACCAAGGTCAACCAGCTCGGCTACTTCAAGCTGAACGAGGAAGACCCGGTCGAGATCGACACCGACACCGAGAAGAAGAAGGTCAACCTGGTCTTCAAGGGCGACGAGGCGGACCGCACCGAGCTGCAGTTCGGCGGCGGCTGGAGCGAGCTGGACGGCTTCTTCGGCCAGTTCGCCGTCAACACCAAGAACTTCCTCGGCCGCGGCGAGCAGGTCGGCCTGTCGCTCCAGACGGGCAAGCTGCGCGACTTCTTCGACCTCTCCTACTTCATCCCCTGGTTCCTCGACAAACCGCAGAGCATCGGCATCCGCGCCTACGACCAGAGCCTCCAGTACGGGGTCGTCTCGGGTCAGGAGCGGTATCTGCGCGACAGCAAGGGCGCGGTGCTGACCTACGGCCGGAACTTCAAGCTCTTCCAGTCGGCGAGCCTCAGCTACAACAATTCCCGCTACAACGACGAGACGCGGGTCGTCGTGCCGCCGCTGGTGCCCGGCCAGACGCCGCCGCTGCCCGGCGAGCCGATGCCCGGCGACCTGATCACGCAGCGGATCCAGATCAACAACTCGTCGCTGCGTCCGGCCTACATCTTCGACAGCCGGGACAACCCCTTCGAGCCCTCGCGCGGCCGGCGGCTGTCGGTGGCCATGGAGTACGCGGGCGGCTTCCTGGGCGGCGACAACGAGTTCCTCCGGCCGGAGATCACGTTCAGCATGTTCCAGCCGGTGAGCAGCTATCCGACCCGCAGCCTGATCGGCTTCAACGCCGAGGCCGGCCTGGTCGACCCGCTGGGCGACGAACGCAACCTCTCGCCCTTCGAGCGCTTCTTCCTGGGCGGCGAGAACAGCATCCGCGGCCACCGCTTCCGCTCGATCTTCCTGCGCGACTCCAAGGGCCTGCCCTTGCGGGATGCGAACAGCAATATCCTGGGGGGAGACAGCTTCGTCCAGTTCAACCTGGAGTACCATTTCCTTCTCGGCGGGCCTTTCCGGTTGCTGCTGTTCACGGACGCGGGCAACGTCTTCGGCGAGAGCCAGAAGTTCGACCTGTCGAACCTGCGCACCACCGCCGGCGTCGAGTTGCGGGTGTTCCTGCCGGTGTTCGGCGCGCCGTTGCGGTTCATCTACGCGAAGAACCTCGATCCCCAGGTGCAGGACAGCTTCGAGGACTTCCAGTTCAGTATCGGTACCAGTTTCTAGTTATTGATTTTAAAGCGAATAGGAGAAGAGACCATGCCGTTCTACAACCAATTCCTGCCGCGGGTCGCCGTGGCCGGTCTTCTGGCGCTCGCCGTGTCGGCGGCTCCGGCCTCCGCCCAGCAGGCGGCCGCGGCTCCGGCCGCCGGTCCGATCCGGATTGCCGTGATCGACACCGAGAAGATCCTGCTGTCCTCCACGGCCGGCAAGAAGGCCCTGGCGGACCTGAAGAAGCTCCAGGAGGCCAAGGAGACCGAGCTCCGCAGCCGGGCCCAGGAGCTCAAGGATCTCCAGACCAAGATCTCCGAGGGGCGGCTGTCGCTCGCCCAGGACAAGCTGGCGGATCTCTCCAAGCAGTACGAGGAGAAGGAGATCTCCGTGCGCCGTCTGCAGGACGACGCCACCCGCGAGCTGACCAAGAGGCGCGACGAGATGCTGGGGCAGATCGACCAGCGCGTGATGCCCGTCATCAATCAGGCCGGCAAGGACCTCGGCTACACGCTGATCTTCCGCAAGTTCGAGAGCGGCCTGATCTACGCTGACGAGGCGATCGACATCACCAACGTCATCATCCAGCGCTTGGACGCCGCGAGCCAGGGCAAGTAGAGGCGTGGGCTACCGGCTCGCCGAGCTCGCCGAGCTGGTGGGAGGCCGGGTCGAAGGGGACCCGGACCGCGCCGTCGAGGCGATCCGTTCCCTGGAAGCCGCCGGTCCTCACGATCTCGCATTCCTGACCAATCCCCGTTTCCGTGGGCGCGCGGAGGCGAGCGGCGCCGGCGCCCTGCTGGTGGCAACGGCGCTGGCCGACCCTGCCGCCCTCGGCCGGGATCTGCTGGTCGCCGACGATCCCTCCTATGCCATGGCCCGGCTGCTCGCCCTGTTCCATCCCGGCGAGCTCCGTCCGCCGGGCATCCATGCCACGGCGGTGCTGGAAGGCGGGTGCGCGGTGGACCCCACCGCGCACGTCGGCCCCTACGTGGTGATCGGAGCGGGGAGCCGGATCGGGGCGGAGGTCACGCTCCACTCCTTCGTCTCGATCGGCCGCGGCTGCGTGGTGGGGGAGCGGGCCGTGCTCCATCCCCATGCCGTGCTCTACGACGGCACCGAGGTGGGGGCCGGCAGCATCGTCCACGCCGGGGTCGTGCTGGGAGCCGACGGCTTCGGCTACGCCACCCGCGGCGCCGTCCACCACAAGGTGCCGCAGGTCGGGCGGGTGGTGCTGGAGGAGGACGTCGAGGTGGGGGCCAACACCACCATCGACCGCGCGACGCTTGGGGAGACCCGGATCGGCGCCGGCACCAAGATCGACAATCTCGTTCAGGTCGGACACAACGTCCAGGTCGGCCGAAGCTGTATCCTTTGCGGCCAGGCAGGCATCGCGGGAAGCACCCGGCTGGGCGACGGCGTCGTGCTGGCCGGTCAGGCCGGGGTCGCGGGACACATCGAGCTCGGCGACCGCGTCCAGGTGGCGGCCAAGTCGGCCGCGCTGGGCTCGGTCGCCGCCGGCACCCAGGTGGCCGGGATCCCCGCGATCGAGCTGCGCAAGTGGCGGCGCCAGGCCGTCCTGCTGGCGCGCCTGGAGGAGATGAGCCGGCGGCTCCGGACGCTGGAGAAGAGGGAGGAGTGAGTTGAGCGATCCGACCCCCGAAGTAGTCCCGAAGTGGGATATCGAGTGGATCCTGTCGGTGATCCCCCACCGGTACCCGATCCTGCTGGTCGACCGGGTGCTGGAGATGGAGCCCAGGAAGCGCATCGTGGCGATCAAGAACGTCACGATCAACGAGCAGATCTTCCTGGGGCACTTCCCCGGCCGGCCGGTGCTGCCGGGAGTCTTCCTGATCGAGGGGATGGCGCAGGCCGGCGGCCTGCTCCTCCTGCACGACATGCCCGACCGGGACGGCAAGCTCCTTTACTTCGCCGGCATCGAGGGGGCCAAGTTCCGCCGCCCCGTCGTGCCTGGGGACCAGGTCCGCTACGAGGTGGAGGTGCTCCGGCTGCGCTCCACCTTCTGCAAGGTCGCGGGCAGGGCGCTGGTCGACGGCGAGCTGGCCGCCGAGGCCGTGCTCTCGACCGCGATGGTCGACCGCGGACCGGTTGACCACGAGAAACAGCGATGAGCGCCCGCATCCATCCGCTGGCCGTGGTCGACCCCGGCGCCGTCCTGGGAGATGGTGTCGAGGTCGGAGCCTTGGCGGTGATCGGCGCCGGCGTCTCGATCGGCGACGGCACGGAGATCGGGGCCGCGGCCCAGGTCCGGGGACCGGCCCGGATCGGCCGGGAGAACCGGATCTATCCCCAGGCGGCCATCGGCTTCGATCCCCAGGACCTGAAGTTCAAGGGCGAGGAAGTCTGGCTGGAGATCGGCGACCGCAATCACTTTCGGGAGTTCTGCACCGTCCACCGCGGCACCGCCAAGGGGGGCGGCGTCACCCGCGTGGGCAGCGACGGCCTGTTCATGGCCTATACCCACATCGCCCATGACTGCCAGGTGGGCAACCGCATCGTCTTCGCCAACAACGCGACCCTCGCCGGCCACGTCGAGGTCCACGATGACGCCACCATCAGCGCCTTCACCTCCGTGCACCAGTTCTGCCGGGTGGGGCGCCACGCCTACCTGGGCGGCTACACGGTGGCCACCATGGACGCTCTCCCCTTCGTCAAGACGGTCGGCCAGAAGCCGGCCTGCTACGGCCTGAACTCGATCGGCCTCAAGCGCAAGGGGGTCGACGCGGAGAGCATCCGCCGGCTGGAGCAGGCCTACCGTATCCTCGTCCGCTCGCGGCTGCCGACTCCCAAGGCCCTGGAGCAGGTCCGCGCCGAGCTGGCGGGCGACCCCGAGGTCGACTACCTGATCGCCTTCATCGAGAGCTCCCAGCGGGGGATCATCAAGTCGCCGCCGCGTGGCGGCGGGCGTGGAGGAGGCGAGGCTGAATAGCTTTCCGCGCTCCGCCCTGCGCGTCGGCGTCTTCGGCACCGGCGCCATGGGCCGCAACCACGTCCGCCTGCTGTCGTCGCTCGCCGGCGCCGAGCTGGTGGGGGTCTACGACCCGCGGCCGGAGGCGGCCGAGGCGGTCGCCCAGGAGCACGGCGCGCGCGTCTTCCCGCGCCTGGAGGACCTCGCCGGGGAGATCGACGCCGCGGTGGTGGCGGCGCCGACGGTGGCCCACGCGGAGATGGGCTGCGCCCTGCTCCGCCGCGGGCTGCACGTGCTGATCGAGAAGCCTCTCGCCGCCTCCCTGGAGGAGGCGGACCGCCTGATCGAGAGCGCCGGCGACCGCGTCCTCGCCGTGGGGCACGTGGAGTTCTACAACCCGGCGGTCCAGGCCCTGCTCTCGGTGGGAACGGCGCCGCGCTTCGTCGAGATCCAGCGTCTGGGGGTCTTCTCGCCGCGCAGCCTGGACGTCGACGTGATTCTGGACCTGATGATCCACGACCTGCAGATCCTGCACGCCCTCGACCCGAGCCCGGTGACCGAGGTGCGGGCCACGGGGATCGCGGTGCTGTCGCCGCGGATCGACATCGCCAACGTCCGCCTCGAGCTCGCCTCGGGCGGCGTCGCCAGCCTGACCGCCTCGCGGGTCTCCTCCGAGCGGGCGCGCCGGCTCCGGGCCTTCCTGCCGAACCGGTACTATTCTCTGGACTACCAGGCGCAGGAGATCAAGGGCTACCGCCTCGAAGAGAGCGGCGCCGAGCGGCGCATCTTGCCGGACGACCTGCCGGTCGAGCGCGCCGAGCCGCTCAAGCGGGAGCTCGAAGCCTTCCTCGCCGCCTGCCGGGGCGAGGCCGCGCCGCGCGTGGACGGCGCCCAGGGCCGCCAGGCGCTCGCCACGGCGCTGGCGGTGGTGGAGGCGATCCGGTAGCCCTGCTAGACTCTGCCGGCTCCACGGGTTGCAGAGATTGCCTTTCAAGGAGGAGTTCTGATGAGTGACATCCGTATCGGTGTGATCGGCGGCAGCGGGCTCTACGGGATGGAGGGGATGACGGTCCGCGAGGAGCGCCGGATCTCGACACCGTTTGGCGATCCTTCGGACGCCTATGTCATCGGCGAGCTGGACGGGCGCCTGGTGGCCTTCCTGCCTCGCCATGGCCGCGGCCACCGCCTGCTGCCCACCGAGCTCAACTACCGGGCCAACCTCTACGGCTTCAAGGTGCTGGGCGTCGAGGAGATCGTCTCGGTCTCCGCCGTGGGCTCGCTGAAGATCGAGTACAAGCCGACCGACATCGTGGTCCCCGACCAGTTCTTCGACCGCACCCGCCACCGTCCGGACACCTTCTTCGGCAACGGCCTGGTGGCGCACGTCTCGATGGCCAAGCCGGTCTGCCCGCGGCTGATCGACATCGCCGCCGAGGCCGCCCGCGCGGCGGGAGCCGTCGTCCACCGCGGCGGCACCTACATCTGCATGGAAGGGCCGCAGTTCTCGACCCGCGCCGAGTCCGAGGTCTATCGCGGCTGGGGGGCGGACATCATCGGCATGACCAACCTGCAGGAGGCGAAGCTCGCCCGCGAAGCGGAGATCTGCTACGTCTCCCTCTCCATGGTCACCGACTACGACTGCTGGCACGAGACGGAGGAAGCGGTCTCGGGCGAGGCTGTCATGGAGGTCATCGGCCAGAACGTCAAGATGTCGCAGGAGGTGGTGCGGCAGATGGTCGGCCGTCTGGGCCAGCCCCACGGCCGCGGCTGCATCTGCGCCGAGGCGCTCAAGTACTCCCTCATCACGGAGCGCTCGCTGATTCCGGCCGAGACGCTCAAGGCCCTCGAGCCGATCGTGGGAAAGTACATCAAGGCTGAATGACGCGCATCCTGGTCACCAACGACGACGGCGTCTTCTCCCAGGGCATCCGCCTGCTCGCCGGCTCGCTCGCCAAGACGGCCGAGGTGGTGGTGGTGGCGCCGGACCGCGAGCAGAGCGCGACCGGCCATTCGCTCACCCTCTCCCGGCCCCTGCGCATGCAGAAGATGGAGGAGAGCTGGTACGCGGTGGACGGCACGCCCACGGACTGCGTCAACCTGGGAGTGCTGTCGTTGCTCAAGGACCAGCGTCCGGACATGGTCTGCTCGGGCATCAACTTCGGCCTGAACCTGGGCGACGACGTGACCTACTCCGGCACGGTGAGCGCATGCTTCGAGGGGACGCTGCTGGGCATCCCCTCCGTCGCCTTTAGCCAGGAGGTGGGGGAGGGGTTCTCCTTCGAGCCCGCCGCCGAGTTCGCCCTGACGCTGGTGGAGATCCTGCGCGGCGAGGAGCTGCCGCGGGACCTGCTGCTCAACGTCAACGTGCCGGCCGGGCCGATCCAGGGGATCAGCTTCACCCGCCTGGGCCGGCGGGTCTACAAGCAGTCGGTGATCGAGAAGCTGGACCCCCGCGGACGCAAGTACTACTGGATCGCCGGCACGCCACAGTGGGAGCGCGCCAGCGGCACCGATTTCGAGGCGGTCTCGCAGGGACGGATCTCGGTGACGCCGCTCCACCTCGACCTCACCTACTACCCGGGGCTGGAGAGCTTCACGTCTCTGCGGGACAAGCTCACCTCCCTCTCCTTCCCTCCCCGCCGGGGATGAGCGACTACACCGTCCAGCGCGACCGGATGGTCCGCGACCTGATCGCCGCCCGCGGCGTCAAGGACGAGCGGGTGCTGGAGGCGCTGCGCCGGATCCCCCGCCACCTGTTCGTCAAGGACCACCTGCGCAGCCAGGCCTACGGCGATCACGCGCTGCCCATCGGCTCGGCGCAGACGATCTCGCAGCCCTACATCGTGGCGCGCATGACGGAGCTGCTGGAGGTGGCGGCCGACAGCTCGGTGCTCGAGATCGGCACCGGCTCGGGGTACCAGACGGCCGTGCTGGCCGTGCTGGCCCGGCGGGTCTACAGCCTGGAGCGCATCCCCGAGCTGGCCCAGGCGGCGATCCCCCGCATGCGCCAGCTCGGCTTCGACAACGTCAAGGTCCAGGTGTTCGACGGCACGGTCGGCTGGAGCGAGTGGGCGCCCTACGACCGCATCCTGGTGACCGCCGGCGCCCCGAAGGTGCCGGAGCCGCTCCTCGGTCAGCTCGCGCCGGGCGGCACGCTGCTGATCCCGGAGGGTCAGCTCAACGCCCAGCGGCTGGTGCTCTACCGCAAGTCGCCGCGCGGCGAGATCCGGCGCAAGGAAGGCGAGGAGGTCGCCTTCGTGCCCCTGCTCGGCCGCCACGGCTGGAAGGCGGGGAAGTGAGGCGGGCCTGCCGCATCGTGGTCAGCGGCAAGGTCCAGGGCGTGGGCTTCCGCTGGTTCACGCGGCGGGCGGCGCAAGAGCTGGGGGGCCTCGCCGGCCGGGTGCGCAATCTGCCGGACGGCCGGGTGGAGGTCGAGGCCCTGGGCGAGCCCGAGCGGCTCGACAGCCTCCGGGAACGTCTGCGCCAGGGGCCGCCGGGTGCACGCGTGGCCAGCCTCGAAGAGCAGGAAATTTCTCCCATCCCCGATTGGGATGGATTCGTCATCGACCGCTGAGGAGGACAGAGATGGAGGACCTGAAGGCATTCATCCGCGAGGTGCCCGACTTCCCGAAACCGGGCATCAATTTCTACGACATCACGACCCTGCTGCAGAACCCGCTGTCCCTGCGCATGACGGTCGACCGCTTCGTCTGGCTGTTCGCCGGCAAGCACATCCACAAGGTGGTGGGCATCGAGTCGCGCGGCTTCATGTTCGGGCCCAACGTGGCCTACAACCTGAACGCCGGCTTCGTCCCGGTGCGCAAGCCGGGCAAGCTGCCTTACAAGACGATCCGGCAGTCCTACGAGCTCGAGTACGGCACCGACTCGGTCGAGATGCACGACGACGCCATCCAGCCGGGCGAGCACGTGCTCATCGTCGACGACCTGGTGGCGACCGGCGGCACGGCCCTCGCCGCCGCGCGCATGGTGGAGTCGCTGGGCGGCATCGTGGCCGGCTTCGGCTTCATCATCGAGCTGACGTTCCTCCCTGGCCGCCAGAAGCTCCAGGGCTACGAGGTGGAGTCGCTGATCAAGTACTGAGAAGGAGGGGGAGGGGTCGTGGCGGTCGAGGCCGGTGGCCCCGGGAGCTCGGCGTGGCCGAGGAGACCGGCGTCCGCCCCTAGGCATGCTACGATCCTCCGCGCCTTGAGCCCTACTCGACAAGCCAGACTTTTGGTTCTTACGCTGCTCGCCCCTGCCATCCTCTTCGGGGTCTCGGAAACCTCCATGCCTTCCGGCGCGGCCGAGCCGGCCTTATCCTCCGCCCCGGAGACCCTACGGATCGTGAACGCGCGCCTGGTCGACGGTACCGGGGCTCCGGCGCGTAGGGGGAGCCTGCGCATTGCCGGAGATCGCATCGTGGCGGTGGGGGACGTGGAGCCGGTCCCGGGCGAGGCGGTCTTCGATGCCAAAGGCTACGTCCTCGCGCCAGGGTTCATCGACACGCACTCGCATGCCACTTCGGACTTGGCGAAGATGCCGGAGGCGCTCGGCGCGGTGAGCCAGGGGATCACCACCGTGGTCGGAGGACAGGATGGCGAATCGGCCTTCCCGTTGAGCGAGCTCTTCGCGCGCCTGGAGAGCGCACCGGCAGCAGTGAACGTGGCCTCGTACTCGGGGCACGGCACGCTGCGCGAGAAGGTTCTGGGCGGGGACTTCCGCCGCACGGCGACCGCGAGCGAGACCGCCGGGATGGCGCGGCTGCTGGAACTCGACCTCGAGGCGGGAGCGCTGGGCCTCTCGACCGGGCTGGAGTACGACCCGGGGATCTATTCGAGCCGCGCCGAGCTGATCGACCTGGCCAAGGTGGCCGCGCGGCACGGCGGCCGTTACATCAGCCACATCCGCAGCGAAGACCGGGACTTCTGGCAGGCGATCGACGAGGTTCTCGCGATCGGCCGGGAGGCGAAGCTCCCCGTTCAGATCTCGCACGTCAAGCTCGCGATGCGGAAGCTCTGGGGCGAGGCGCCCCGGCTGCTCGCGCTGCTCGATAAGGCGAGGGCGCAGGGGATCGACGTCACGGCCGACGTCTACCCTTACCTCTACTGGCACTCGTCCCTCACGGTGCTCTTCCCGGAGCGCGACTTCGAGAACCTCGCGGTCGCCCGGCAGGTGCTCGCCGAGATTGCGCCGGCCGATGGATTGCTGCTCGGCCGCTATCTTCCCAATCCTGCCTATGCGGGGCGCACCGTGGCCGACATCGCCAAGGAGCGCAGGGAAGCGCCCGAGGTGACGCTGGTCGCGCTGATCCGCGACGCCGAGGCCCTGCGCAAGCAGGGGAAGGAGGGGGTGGAGAGCGTCATCGCGACGAGCATGGTCGAGGGCGATCTCGAACGGCTCCTCGCTTGGCCGCACACCAATTTCTGCACCGACGGCGAGTTGGACGGCCGGCACCCGCGTGGGTTCGGCGCCTTTCCGCGCGTCCTTGGCCACTACGTTCGCGAGCGCGGGGTGCTGCGCCTGGAGGAGGCGGTGCGCAAGATGACCTCGCTCGCCGCCGATCACACCGGACTCAAGGACCGGGGCCGCCTGGTGCCCGGCGCCTACGCCGATCTCGTGCTCTTCGACCCGGCCGCCGTGATGGATCGCGCGACGACGACCGCCCCGCACGCGCTCGCCACGGGAATCGAGCGGGTCTGGGTGAACGGCCGCACCGTCTTCGCAAGCGGTTCGGCGAGCGGGCTCAAGCCGGGGCGGGTTCTGCGCAGGGAACTGACCCCGCGTCCCGCGGGGTGAAGCTCTTTCCCGGTCCACGCGTGTAGTGCCGCCAGTGTGCCGCGGGAGCCTTTTGGGTGTAACTTATTGATTTCAAAGTGGTGCGGCTGGGAGGACTCGAACCCCCGACCAAAAGTTTAGAAACAGTCAAAAGCTTGGTAAAGAGTGACAAGCCATGGCACCTTATGGCAATGAAGTCAGTCACTTGCGTGCAATCTACGTTGTCACCGGTTGCCACGGAAAGCCGCCCCCGTACGTCCTCAACTGTGCCACGGTTGTGCCGCGGCTGCACCTTGGATTCATGTAGCCGAAGTAGGCGAACTGCCCCCGTGTCACCACCGCGCCAGCGTATCCTGGAGGGGGCGTCGCGGAGGTAGGAGAGGGGAGGCCTGCGGGTCCTTGGTTGCTGGGGAGAGAGAGTCAGCGCCAGGTGGAGGCCGCCTGGAGGCCTTGCGCACCCGGCCGTAAAGACTCGGAGGAGGTACAGCTCCAGGCGGCCCTTTGTGGGGTGGAGCACCGGGGGGTGCGCCCCTGGAGATGAGCCAGATAGAAGACGAGCAGCAGACCCGGTTGGAGGCTGGATGCCGCTCTCATACCGACTGAGCCGGTCTGGGCGGGTTCCGCGCTTGCGGAGCCCCGACCCTCAGCTTGTCAGCGATGCCCCTCCGGAACCGATTGCCGGTCGGACCATCTCACTCCAGTTCGCGGATCAGTTCCTTCTTGCGAAGTTCCTGTCAGCCCTCAAGCCAGACGAACAGCGCGATCTCATCGATGAGGATCTTCGCCCCTTTGCGGATCATGACCTGGTCAAAGCCGTTGCCGGGGATCATTCTGAGCTTCCCCTTCTCCCACGAACGGCGTGCCTTCGCGCCGAAAATCCAGTGCCGGAGGGTCCGTTCAGAAATGCCGGGGTGAGACTCCGTGACCTGCTTGACGGTGAGGAATCTCCTTGTCTGCCCTTTCGGTTCGGCCATGGGGTCTTCCTTCGGCTCCAAGCGAGAATGTCGCTTCGCTACGGGATGGGTCTGAAGCAGGCTCATTCTTTTCTTCTCCCCCTCGCCGCCTTCTGGGAGGTCAGGGTCTGGCGACCCTTCTGCCGCCACTCCCAGAGCCAGAGGACGGGGTAGCGTATGCCGGCTTCGTTGCGGTAAGCCGGACCAGTGCCATTTGTCCGCCAGTCCCTCACTGTCTTGGCGCTCACCTTCTCCAAGTAGGTGACCTCGGTCTCGTTCAGATCGCGCAAATCCACTTTGAACTGGGAGGCCAACGCGTGGAGCTCCGCCTTGGAGGTTGCGAGGGCGAGGAGAGCGGCGACCTGCCCAATCAGGGGGCGGACCCGCGGAGGGAGGGGTACGGCATCCTCTCGGGCTGGTTGGAATCTCTCGAGGAGCTTCGCCAGTCGTTCAATTCCCTCCAGAAGCTCGCGAGGGCGGTTAGGGAAACCGGCGAGCTCGGCGGTGAGGGAGTGTTCCATCGTCTCAGTCTTTCCTCTCGTGAGAGTTGATTGCGACAATTGTCGTATCAATTAGACCCGCGACTCGCTGCCCCGCCGCCCGTAATACTGGGGGCGAGCCCTTGCCCTACCTGCCGGGAGGCTCCTTCGATACGACAAATGTAGTATTAGGGGGGGCTGAATGCAAGGCATGAGCTGGCGGTCCGGGGGATGTCCACAGATCCAACGCGACTACTACGAGCGAGCCTTTTATCTACATGGAGCTACATGCTAACTACTTGGGGGGCCTGCAACGTCAACTAGAATAAGGAGTTAGGTGATGCCGGCGTTAGCGTTTCCTGCCCTTGGCGTAGTGTTTCCTCGGTAAAGCGTTAGCGTTCCTTCCCTTGATGGCACCAAGAAGCGTTAGTGTTTCCTCCGGAAAACAAATGGATTTCCACAGGGCTCTGTGGAAAGTGCCGAGCTCCCACCTAATCCCAAAGGGAGTTCCCCCGGCTCTGCCGGGGTGGCAGTAGAAGTTTGACATTTCCAGATGTGTCCATCGTGGAGACTTTCCCTCGTGAGCCGCCAAGCACACGAGAGGAGAAGAAGCC
>Ga0126305_10000333_pt1 | contig 20746 bp, 17 predicted proteins | sample Plot26_FD_92536 | JGI IMG/M metagenome (GOLD analysis project Ga0126305, IMG submission 92536) | Serpentine soil microbial communities from UC McLaughlin Reserve, CA, USA - Plot26 | ecosystem: Environmental > Terrestrial > Soil > Grasslands | place: USA: UC McLaughlin Reserve, Lake County... | reverse complement strand
TACCGCGTCAGCCAGTAGCCCAGAACCGCGAGAACGATCACCAGCGCGAGGCCCATGTAGAGCCAGGTCTTCCTGCCGCCGCCTTCGGAGCCGCCCAGCAGGCGCGATCCGGCCTGGGAGATGCCGCGGATCTCGGTGAGCACGCGCAGCCTCAGGGTCTCTTCGAGCCGTTCCAGGGCGGCGAGCAGGTCGCCGGCGTTGGCGTAGCGGTCTTCGGGCTGGCGGTCCAGGCAGGTGAGGACCACCACGTCGACATCCGGCGGCAGCTCGGAGTTGAGCTGGCTCGGCAGGGCGAACTTGGGGCCGGGCGAGCGGCCGGTCAGCATCTCGTGGAAGATCACCCCGGCGGAGTAGATATCCGCTCGGGCGTCCCCCTTGCCTTGGCCCTCAAGGATCTCGGGCGGCAGGTAGTACAGAGCTCCAAGGCGGATCTCGCCGGTGCTCAGGGTGGCGGTGAGGTTCGGCGAGGACTCGAACCCGGTGGCGCCGAGGTCCGAAACCTTGACGGTCGAGAAATCGGGCGACACCAACACGTTGCGCGGCGTCAGGCTGCGGTGCACGAAGCCATGCTGGTGGGCGTGGGCGAGCGCCCGGCAGATCCCCCTCATCACGGCGAACGCCTCGGGCAGCGAGACCCGCCGCTGCTTGAGCACCCGGTCGAGGGAGGTGCCCTCCACCAGCTCCATGGCGAGGTAGAGCCCGTCGCCTTCCTGACCGGTGCCAAGGACGTGCACCAGGTTTGGATGGCGGCTGACAGGGCCGACGGCCGCGAGCTCGCGGTGGAAACGCTCCACGGCCGCGGGATCGGCGGTGAGGCGGCTGGGGAACAGCTTGACGGCGACCGGGTCGCCCTGGGGGTCCGCCGCCTTGTAGACCTTGGATTGCCCGGCCTTGCCGAGCAGCTCCCGGACGGAGTAGGGACCGATGGTCTCAGGTGTTTGGGAGGGCATGGCTCTCGAAGATCATAACCGTATCGCCGACCGCGATGCGGTCGAACGGCTTGAGCGCCGTCCGCTCGGCCGGCTGGCCGTTGACGCGGGTGCCGTGGCTGCTGCCGAGGTCGGACACCACCCAGGAGCCGTCCTGCCACTCCAGGCGCAGGTGCTCCTTGCTGGCGTTGGGGTCGGTCAGGGCGAGGTCGCAGGCTCGCGACCGCCCCACCGTCAGCGGGGCGCCGCCGTCGAGCGCCAGCGCCTGGCCGCGCTCGGGACCCTCGGCCACGTAGAGGCGGGCCGGCCGCGGCGCGCCGTCCGCCGCCCCGTCCGCCGCCTCCTGCCGGGGGCGCGGCCGGCGGGCGATCTCGACGGTCTGGGTGGGATAGGGCATGACCATCCCCTCGCGGCGGAACTCCTCCCAGACGCGCGTCCGGACGTCGCTCGCGATGCGCGGCCCCTGGGCGACATCCTCCACCCAGATCCGCAGCTCGTAGAGGATGGCGCTGGCGTCGAAAGCGAGCAGGTAGACGTCGGGAGACGGCTTGTCGAGCACCCCCGAGACGGCGGCGGCGCAGTCGAGCAGGACTCGCCGCACCCGGTAGGGCGGCTCGTCGTAGTGAGCCGAGATCTTGACCCGCTCCAGGTGCATCGGGTGCGGAAAGTAGTAGTTGAGCACCCGTTCCTCGGCCAGCTTGCCGTTGGGGATCGAGACGTTGTCGTTCTCCCGGGTCCGCAGGTGGGTGGTGCGCCAACTGATGGCGACCACCCGCCCCTCCTGGTCGCCCACCCTGATCCAGTCGTTGATGCGGAACGGCTTCTCGACGCTGATCACCAGACCGGCGAAGAAGTTGCCGAGGATCGGCTGGAGCGCCAGGCCGAGCACCAGCGAGGTGACGGCGCTGGTGGCGATCAGGGGCGCGACGTCGAGCTTGGGGAACGCCAGGCGCAGCGTCACGAACGCGGTGACCAGATAGACCAGGAACATCGCTACCGCCGGCAGGAGGGGCGGCAGGCGGAGCCCCTTCTGGCCGGCCAGGTGGACGTCGAAGAGGTAGAGCCCGAGCAGCCGGAAGACGGTGATCAGGCCGAGGAACAGCAGGGCCCAGTTGAAGACCCGCGCGAGCGCCGCCGGCCGGTAGCCCGGATCGAGGAGCGTGAAGACCTCCAGGGCCGCCACGGCGGCGGCCACGTAGAGCGGGAAGGCGAGCTGGCGCACCCAGAAGAAGCGCCGCTGGAGGGCGGCGACGATCACGATCAGCAGTGACAGCGTCCCGACGCTGCCCAGCAGGGCGAGGGGCATCCTCAAGGCCGGCACCTCCGAAAAAGCCTGCCCGCATTCTAGTCCGGGACCGCTCTCAGAGTAGAATCCCCGGGTTCATCCAGAAGTCCCCACCCCAAAGGAGGCTGTAATGAAGCGACTTTTTAGTTCGACCGCCGTCCTGGCGCTCGCCTTCGCCGCCGTGGCCCTGCCGGCGCGCGCTCAGGAAACGCCAAAGACCGTGGAGATGCAAGAGCCGCAGCAGGACGAGAAGGAGATGAGGGCCGAGGCGGTGAAGGGGCAGGCGATGGCGAGCGCCGCCGTGCGCGCCGAGATCGTGCGGCAGATCGGCGACGCCGAGAAGAAGCTGGTTTCGCTCGCCGAGGCCATGCCGGCCGACAAGTTCGCCTGGCGTCCGGCCCAGGGCGTCCGGTCGGCGGGCGAGGTGTTTGCCCACGTCTCCAGCGCCAACTACTTCCTGCCCACCTTGTGGGGCGGCAAGATGCCGGCCGGCGTCGATCCGCGCGGCTTCGAGAAGGAGGGCGGCGACAAGGCCAAGGCGATCGCCACCCTGAAGAGCTCGTTCGCCAACGTGCGGCAGGCCATCGATGCCCTGTCGGATGCCGACCTCGACCGGACCGTCAAGATCTTCGACCACGATGGAACGGTCCGCGAGGTCGTGATGATCGTGGCCACCCACGCCCACGAGCACCTCGGCCAGTCGATCGCCTACGCTCGCTCGAACGGCGTCACGCCGCCGTGGAGCGTCAAGGGGGAGTAGGGGGCCTTTGTAGGGGCGCCCCTGCGTGGGCGCCCTTTTGCTGGTGAAGGGATTTACCCTAGCCGCTCGCGGTAGACGCGGTCCATCGCCACTCGCAGGGCCTCCATCCGGCCCACCTTGGTCACCTCGGCGGCCTTGACCTCGACGGGCCAGTCGAAGTCGACGTTGTCGAGCACCGTGGCGTGCCAGACCTTCTTCTTGGAATCCCAGGCGCCCTGGCGGTCGCCGAGGATGTCCCAGCCGGTGGGCAGGTAGCTGCGGATCTCGGACTCCGTGTACTGGAGGGTTTCGCTCGTCGTTCTCATGACGGGGGATTGTGCCTCAATTCGATCCCGGACGGGAGACCGGCCGTGAACACCCCCTTCCTTGACCCCCCCGGGGCCCGTTGCTACGATCCCCGGGGCTTGGGTCCAGGATCCGCCCCGCACTCCGACTCGCAAAGGAAAGTCATGAGAATCGAGCTCACCGAAGAGCAGAAGCTGCTGCAGGATACCGTCCGCCGGTTCGCCGCCGAGGTCGTGAAGCCGCGGGCGAAGGAGATCGACGAGACGGGCGAGTTCCCCCGCTCATTCTTCGACCAGGCCGGCGAGCTGGGCCTCGCCGGGGTCGCCATGCCCGAGGAGTACGGCGGCGCCGGCATGGACACGCTCGCATACTGCCTCGTCATCGAGGAGGTCAGCCGGGTGTGCGCCACCTCCGGCGTCATCCTGTCGGTCAACAACTCGCTGGTCTGCGATCCCCTGCTGAAGTTCGGCACCGAGGAGCAGAAGAAGGAGTTCCTGACGCCCCTGGCCGCCGGCCGGAAGCTCGGCTGCTTCGCCCTCACCGAGCCGGGCGCGGGCAGCGACCCGGCGGGCATGCGCACCACCGCCCGGCGCGACGGCGACGACTACATCCTCAACGGCAACAAGATCTTCATCACCAACGGCACGGACGCCGACGTCGCCCTGGTCTTCGCCAGCATCGACCTCGAGAAGAAGCACAAGGGCATCACCTGCTTCATCGTGCCGGCCGACACGCCGGGCTACAGCCACGGCACCCACGAGTTCAAGCTGGGCGTCAACGCTTCGGGCACCACCGAGCTGGCCTTCGAGGACATGCGAATCCCCGCCGGCTGGCGCCTCGGCGGCGACGGCGAGGGCTTCAAGGTGGCCATGTCGACCCTCGACGGCGGGCGCATCGGCATCGCCGCCCAGGCCATCGGCATCGCCCAGGCGGCTTTCGAGGAGGCGCTCGCCTACTCGCAGGAGCGCGAGCAGTTCAACCAGCACCTGTCGGACTTCCAGGCCATCCAGTTCTACCTCGCCGACATGTCGACCGAGATCGACGCCGCCCGGCTCCTCACCTGGAAGGCGGCGTGGACCAAGGACAACGGCAAGCGCTTCACGCTGGAAGCCGCGCAGGCCAAGCTCTTCGCCTCCGAGATGTCGCAGCGCGTCACCAACAAGGCGCTGCAGATCCACGGCGGCTACGGCTACACCAAGGAGTACAACGTCGAGCGTTACTTCCGCGACGCCCGTATCACCGAGATCTACGAGGGCACCAGCGAGATCCAGAAGATGGTGATCGCCGACTGGGTGCTCAACAAGGCCTGATCGGCTGATCGGAGAATGCCATGGCCGTGCTGACCGAACCCAGGACCGACACCGAAGCCGAGACCGGCATCGACTTCTCGTTCAACGAGGACCAGGAGCTGATGCGCGACGAGGTCCGGCGCTTCGCCGAGGAGCGCATCCGGCCGGGCGTCGCCGAGCGCGACCGCGAACACCGCTTTCCTCTCGACATCTTCAAGGAGATGGGGGAGATGGGCCTGCTCGGCATGCTGGTGCCCGAGGAGTACGGCGGCGCCGGCATCGACACCCTCTCCTACCTGCTGGCCATGGAGGAGATCTCCCGGGTCGATCCGGCCGTAGCGGTGACGATGAGCGTCACCAACTCGGTCTGCTGCTGGCCCATCGTCCGGTTCGGCGGCGAGGCCCTGAAGCGCAAGGTGCTGCCGGCCCTCGCCGCCGGCGAGACCCTGGGCGGCTTCGGCCTCACCGAGCCCGGCGCGGGCAGCGACGCCGGCAGCCTCAAGACCACGGCCCGGCGCGACGGCGACTTCTGGGTGCTCGACGGCGAGAAGGCCTGGATCACCAACGCCGGCCATGCCGGCTGGTTCGTGGTGGTGGCGCGGACCAACCCCGAGGCGGGAAAACGTGGCCTCTCGGCCATCGTGGTGCCCGCCGACGCACCGGGCTTCTCCGTCGGCCAGCCGGAGGAGAAGCTGGGGCTCAAGTCCTCGCGCACGGCGCAAATCTACTTCTCGGATTGCCGGGTGCCCGCCGAGAACCTGCTCGGCGAGGAGGGGCAGGGCCTGAAGATCGCCCTCGCGACGCTCGACCACTCCCGGCTCGGCATCGCGGCGCAGGCGGTCGGCATCCACCAGCGGGCCCTCGAGCTGGCGGTCGCCTACTCCAAGGAGCGCGTGCAGTTCGGCTCTCCCATCGCCAGCAACCAGGCCATCCAGTTCAAGATCGCCCAGATGGCGACCGAGCTCGCCGCCGCCCGGGCGCTCACCCACTACGCCGGCTCCATGGAGCACTCCTCCCAGGCCGGCCGGCTCGCCGCCCAGGCCAAGGTCTACGCCTCCGAGGCCGCAAACCGCGCCTGCCAGGAGAGCCTCCAGATCCACGGCGGCAACGGTTTCCACGACGATTACGAGATCTCACGCCTCTACCGCGACGTGCGCGTCACCACGATCTACGAGGGCACCAGCGAGATGCAGCGGCTGGTGATCGCGCGCCACCTCCTGCAGAAGTAAAGAGACACCACATCTTGTGGTAATCTTTTTTCAGTGCCACAAGATGTCCTGACTCACACCCTGGCATTCCTACTGGGATCTCTCGTCCTCTGGCTGATCGCGCGCCAGCAGCGCGGCGTGCTGGAAGAGCGGCTGCGGGCTCGTGAAGGAGAGGCGAAGGAGGTCCTCCGGCTGCGCGACGAGCGGTCTTCCCTTCACTCCGAGGTGGCCCGCCTAGAGACCACCATCGACAAGGAGCGTCAGGCAGCCGCCGAGAAGATCCGTCTTCTCGACGAGGCGCAGGCCCGGCTCTCGGACGCCTTCAAGGCTCTCTCTGCCGAGGCGCTGCAGAACAACAACGCGAGCTTTCTGCACCTGGCCAAGGCCACCCTGGAGAAGTTCCAGGAGACGGCCCGCGGCGACCTCGATCTGCGCCAGCAGGCGATCGGCGATCTGGTCAAGCCGCTCAAGGAGTCGCTCCAGAAGGTGGACCAGAAGATCCAGGACATCGAGACCGCCCGCGCCGTGGCCTACTCGAGCCTGACCGACCACCTGACGGGGCTGGCTTCTGCCCAGGCCAACCTGGAGCGCGAGACGACCCGGCTGGTGGGCGCCCTGCGGACCCCTACGACCCGCGGGCGCTGGGGGGAGATCCAGCTCCAGCGGGTGGTCGAGATGGCGGGCATGTCGGCCTATTGCGACTTTTCCGTCCAGGTCTCCGTCGATACCGAGGACGGGCGGCAGCGGCCCGACCTGGTGATCCGCCTGCCCAACCGGAAAAACATCGTCATCGACGCCAAGGCGCCCCTCGACGCCTATCTCGACTCCATGGAGGCGCTGGACGAGGACGGCCGCAAGAGCAAGCTGCGCGATCATGCGCGGCAGATCCGCAGCCATCTCACCAAGCTGTCGCAGAAGGGTTACTGGGCACAGTTCGAGCCGGCGCCGGAGTTCGTGGTCCTCTTCCTGCCGGGGGAGACCTTCTTCAGCGCCGCCCTGGAGCAGGACTCGGCCCTGATCGAGTACGGGGTCGAGCAGCGGGTCATCCTGGCGACGCCCACCACCTTGATCGCCTTGCTGCGGGCGGTGGCCTACGGCTGGCGGCAGGCCCAGGTGGAGGAGAACGCCCGCGAGATCAGCGAGCTGGGCAAATCCCTCTATGAGCGCCTGCGCACCTTCGCCGGCCACATCGGCGTCATGGGCAAGAACCTCGGCCAGAGCGTCGACGCCTACAACAAGGCCGTCGGCTCGCTCGAGCTGCGCGTCCTGCCCGCCGCCCGCCGCTTCAAGGAGATGGGCGCCGCCGGGGGCGACGAGATCGAGACCCTGGAGATCGTGGACAAGGTCACCCGGGCCGTGGAGGGCGGGGAGCCGCTCCCGCCTGAGCCCGGTCTGCTCACCAACGAAGTATCCTGAAGACTTAGAGGAAGACTTCGACCTTGGCCTTCTCCCGCAGCTCGCGGACCCGGTTGGCGATCTTCTGCTGGGCCTGCTGCTCCTTGAGGAGCTGGCCGATGCGGTCCTTGACCTGCTCGTAGGGGAGCGTCCCCGCCGCCTGTCGCTCCAGGAGCTCGATGATGTGGTAGCCGAACTGGCTCTCCACGACCGGGCTCAGCTCGTTCGGCTTGGTCAGGGCGAAGCTGGCCTGGTCGAAGGGCGGCACCATCTGCCCCTTGGTGATCCAGCCGAGATCGCCACCCCGGACCTTGGTGCCGGGGTCATCCGAATTCTCCGCGGCGAGCTTGGCGAAATCCTCTCCCCCCTGGAGGCGCTTGAGGAGGGCCTCCGTCTTCTGCCGGGCCTTCTCCTTGTCCGCCGCCGGAGCGTTCTGCTCCGCGCGGACCAGGATGTGCCGCACGTGGACCCGCTCGGGCGCCTCCATCTGCTTCTTGTTCTGGTCGTAGAACTCCCGGGTCGCCTGATCGGTCACGCCGGCGGCATTCGCCAACTGGGACTGAAGATACTTCTGGACGGCGATCTCGTCCCGGGTCTGCTCGCGGAGCTTGGCCTCCGTCATGCCGGCCTTGGCGAGGGCCTGCTTGTAGGCCTCCTCGTTGGGGAAGATCCGCTTGCGCTGGGCGAGCTGCTGCTGGATCTCCTGATCGCTGGCCGTCATGCCCTGCGCCTTGGCGTCCTGCTGCAGGAGGGTGACGCCGATGACCTGGTCGAGCACCCGGCGGTAGAAGTCCACCGAAGGAGTGACGGGACGCCCCTCCTGCGCCAGCCGGATCTGCACCGCCTGGGCTCCCTGCAGGAGATCCTGCTTCTTGATGTCCTGCCCGTTCACCTTCGCGACCACCGCCGGCAGGTCCTTCGCGTCCATGACCTTGGCGTCGGCCGGGTCGGCGGGCGTCTGGGCCGAGGCCGTGCTCCCGGCGGGCTGCCCGGGAGCGGTCTGGTCTCCGGCGGCGGGGGTCTGGCCGGGCTGGGTGGTCGCGGTCGTGCCCGTGCCCGCATCCGTGGCGGCGGCCTCCGGTTTGCCGGAGTCGGGCTTGCAGGCCACCCAGCCGGCGAGCAGGAGAGAAAGCCCCAGCGACAGCAGGGGACGGCTAAGGGAAGTCTTGTTGGCCATTTGATTCCTCGAATGGGCGGGATCCGCGGACCGCCGCCGGATATAGGGTTGCGCAGTCTACCAGAGATGCCGCCCTCGGAGCCGCCGCCGGGTCAGCGCGAAGAGCAGGACGGAGTCGACCGCCGCCCGCGCCGCGAACGCGGCTGCCGCCCCCGCGATCCCCCAGGCCCAGACCGCCCCGGCCATGAAGGCGACGGCCACCGGCAGCTCGGCCAGGCGCAGACGAGCCGTCAGGTCGGGCCGGCCCGCCGCCTGGAGCACGGCCGCGAAGGGGCTGGCCAGGGCGGAGCAGAGGATGCCCAGGGCCAGCCAGCGGAGCACGGGGGCTCCGGCCGCCGCGAAGCCCTCGCCGATCCAGGCTTCGAGGATGGGGCCCGCGCCGAAGAGGGCGATAGCCACCGGCGCGCCGATCAACAGGAACGTCCCCCGGACGGCACGGGCCACGACCGTTTCGACCCGGTGCCAGTCGCCCCGCCCCGCCGCCTCCGAGAGCACGGGGAAGATCGCCGCCACCAGGCTCGTGGGCAGCACCCAGAGGCGGAAGACCATCTCGTAGGGGATGGAGAAGTGGGCCACCGCCGTCATCGATACCAGGGCGCCGATCAGGAACCGGTCCGCCAGGACGAGCAGCGGCGGGATCGAGCTCGCCGCCGTCACCCAGCCGCCGAAGCGCGCCAGGTCCCTCAGGACGGAGCGCTCCAGCCGTATGGGCGCGGCGAGCTCCGGCAGGACCCGCCGGCAGAGGAGGTAATGGGCCGCCGCCACGAGGCCGCGGAAGAGGACCAGGAGACCCACGGTGGCGGGCAGCCCCCAGCCGGCCCGCACCGCCAGCCAGGGGATGGCGAACGTCGCCGCACCGGCCGGGGCGCGGACGAGGTTGATCAGGTCGAACCGCCGCAGGGCCTCGAGCAGGCTGCGCAGGCAGCCGGTGACGAGGGTCATGGGGAACGACAGGGCCAGCAGGAGGAACGTCCCCCGGGTCTCGTCGGCGAGAGGTCCCTGGAGATGGAGGACGCGCCCGACGAGCAGCGGCGACGCCGCCGCGAAGAGGACGGCCGCGCCGCCGCCGAGGAGGGCCTGGAGGGCGGTGGCGTTCCAGACGATCGCCGGCAGCCGGTTTCTCTCGCCCCTCCCCAGCGCCTCCGCCGAGAGCTTGGTGACGGCGCGGCCCAGGGCGAGGTCGAGGACGCTGAACGACCCGAGCACAGTCCAGGCCAGGGCGAGGACTCCGAACCGCTCGGTCCCGAGGCCGGCCACGACGGCGGGCACGGTGAGGACGGCCAAGCCCAGCGGCAGCGTCTGGCCGATCAGGTTGAGCAGCGTGTCGCGGGCAATCCCTGTCCTCACGCCTGGCCGCCGGCTGAGGCCGTGCGCCGCCCCCGCCGGAGGGCGAGCCGCCGGGCATAAGCCGCGGCCTCGCCCGCCAGGGAGGCCCCGTGCCCGGCCATCATCAGGGGCAGCGTCGAGACGAAGCGGCCCGTCTGCCCGGCCTGCCCGGCGTGCAGGCCGACCAGCGCCAGGATCCGCGCCAAGCGGACGGGGAGGACGGTGACGGCGAGGTACAGGAGCAGCCGCCCGCGCCGGTCGCCCAGCCAGCCGGCCCGCATCTCGCCGAACATCTTGCCCCGCGTGTAGCGCTCGCGCAGGTAGCTCCGCACGCCCTGGAGATGGTGGTGCTCGACCACCGCCCGCGGCTCGAACCAGAGCCGTCCGCCCCTTTCGAGCACGCCGCGGGAGAGCACGACGTCGCCGAGCATCTCGTCGCCGGGCAGCCCGCCGGCCTCGGCGAGCCGTTTCTTGGCGATGAGCATGTTCGCCGTCGGGCTCATGTCCAGGGAGCGGGGCCGGCCGCCAGGCAGCCACTTGCTGAACTTGCAGAGGTGGATCCCCTGATCGCGCCAAAGGTCCCCATGGCAGGCCAGGGCGCCCACCACGACCTCACCCGTGGCGCGGTAGGCGTCGAGCAGGCGCTCCAGCCAGCCTGGACGGGCATAGATGTCCGGATCGGTGAAGACGATCAGCTCCGCCCGCGCGAGCTCGACCCCGCGGTTCCGCGCCGCGTGGGGCAGGAGCCGCCGGGCGCTCCGCTCGAAGCGCACCCAGGGGAAGCGCTCGGCGACGATCCGCTCGCTCGTGCCGTCCGGCCCGCTGTCCACGACGATCGTCTCGAAGTTCCGGAACGTCTGCCGTTCGAGCGCTTCGAGGCAACCCGCGAGAGTGTCGTGGGAGTCGTAGGCCGGGATGACGACCGAGAGGGCCGGCCGGGGTCCGTCGTCGCTCATGGAGGATCTACTCGGGGCCCAGCTCTCGGTGCTCGTTCATCTCGAAGAGGGAGAACCGCGCCTCGGTATCGCCGATCCCGAACATCAGGCCGAGCGCCTGGCCGGCGGCGGAGGCGAGCTGAACGGTCAGGATCAGAGGCGCCGCCGCGAGGGCGGGCCGGAGCAGGTCCGGGCGCGTCCGGGCCAGCCGCCGGATGAGGAGGACCAGCGAGTAGACGGGGATCAGCGGCGTCGCGAGGACGTAGAAGATCCGGCGCCCGAGCGGCCAGCCGAAGGTGCGGGCGCGCATGGTGCCGTAGCAGCGGTTCCAGAGGAAGCGTCCAAGGCAGGCGCTCGCGACCGTGCTCTCGTTGATGTGCTCGAACTTGGCCGCGGGCTCGAGGAGCAGCCGGTGGCCGTCCCGGTGGAGCCGCAGATGGAGGACGATCTCTGCCCTCAACAGGTCCTCGAGCTCGTCGCCGCAGGAGAGCAGGACGTCGCGCTTGAACGACGAGTTGTGGCCGGGGAGCATGGCGTGCTCCGCGCGGGGCGCGGGGACCAGCCATGGATAGTAGTTGAGGATCGAAACGATCCGGCTGAGGGGCACCGCGGGATTGCCGATATGGACCTCGGCGCCCACCGCCGCGAAGGGTCCCCGATGCGCCTCGATCAGCGCCGCCGCCCATCCCGGCCGGGCGCGGGCGTGCTCTTCGAGGAAGACGACCACGGGCGCGGAAGCCTGCCGAACGCCCATCGCCTTGGCGCCGGAGAAGAGGGTGTCGGGAGGCCGCCTGATCGTCCGCACCGCGGGATGGGCACTGCCGGGGAGTGGAGGAGGCTCGCCGGGAGCGAGATCGAACAGCAGGATCTCCAGCCGGTCGGCGATGTCCTGGGCGAGCACGGAGGCCAGGGCGCCGACGGCCCGGTCCCGCCGCTCGCCCACGACCAGGATGATCGTGAGCTCAGGCTGCATGATGTGCGGGGGACTTTAGCAGAGGTGGCGCGGGTTTCCGTAGGAGACGGCAATTAGGAGACGGCAATGCCGAGAACGGCGGCGGCGTCATGGGGCTGTTGCCGGCTGGAGCGGCATGCCCTCCGAAAGACGCCCCGACGTCCCCGTGCGCCGTGGAGGGTGTCGTATCGGGGATGGGGCGTCTCTACGGGAACTCTTTCACTGCCGATAGACCGCCGATAACCTGCCGATAAACCGCCGATAACTGGTACTCCCCCATCGTCTATACTTTGTCACGCTTGGCGCTCGGGTGCGCCTGCCCCCGCTCGCCTTCGAAAGGAGCCCTGAGAATGGCCGTCAAGGACCAGGAACCGACCCTGCTGACCGATGCGAAGCCCGCCGCCGACTCGGTCCTCAAAAAGGATGCCCTCGAGACCATGGCCGAGGCGCGCCAGCGCTGGGAAGGCGCCAAGGCCAAGACGGAGGCCCAGGTCCCCTTCTGGAAGAAGGACTTCACGACGGTCTCCGGCATGGAGGTGCCCCACCTGGTCACCCCGGAGCAGACGGCGGACGTCGATCCCATCGAGACCCTCGGCATCCCCGGCGAGTACCCCTACACGCGGGGCATCCATCCGACCGGCTATCGCGGCAAGCTCTGGACCATGCGCCAGTTCGCCGGCTTCGGCACGGCGGCGGACACCAACCAGCGCTTCAAGTACCTGCTCTCCCAGGGCCAGACGGGCCTCTCCGTCGCCTTCCACCTGCCCACCCTCTACGGCTACGACTCGGACCATTACATGTCGAGGGGCGAAGTGGGGAAGTGCGGCGTGACGGTCGACACCCTGGCCGACATGGAGACCCTCTTCGACGGCATCCCCCTGGGCGAGGTCACGACGTCGATGACCATCAACTCGACGGCGCCGATCCTCTTCGCCATGTACCTGGCCGTCGCCGAGAAGCAGGGGGTGGACGTCAGGAAGCAGGTCTCGGGCACGCTGCAGAACGACATCCTCAAGGAGTACATCGCGCAGAAGGAGTACATCTATCCGCCGCGGCCGTCCATGCGGCTGATCACGGACCAGTTCTCCTTCGCCGCCCAGCACGTGCCGCGCTGGAACACGATCTCCATCTCCGGCTATCACATCCGCGAGGCCGGCTCGACGGCCCTGCAGGAGCTCGCCTTCACCCTGCGCGACGGCATGGAGTACGTGCAGTACGGCATCGACGCCGGGCTCGACGTCGACGAGTTCGCGCCGCGGCTGTCCTTCTTCTTCAACAGCCACAACGACTTCTTCGAGGAGATCGCCAAGTTCCGCGCCGCCCGGCAGATCTGGGCCAAGGTGATGCGGGAGCGCTACGGCGCCAAGAACCCCCGCTCCTGGATGCTGCGCTTCCACACCCAGACGGCCGGCTGCTCGCTGACCGCCCAGCAGCCGGTCAACAACGTGGTGCGCACCACCCTCCAGGCCCTCGCCGCGGTGCTCGGCGGCACCCAGTCGCTGCACACCAATGCCCTCGACGAGACGCTGGCCCTGCCGACCGAGTCCAGCGCCCGCACGGCCCTGCGGACGCAGCAGATCATCGCCCACGAGTCGGGGGTCATCAACACCGTCGATCCGCTCGGCGGGAGCTGGTTCATCGAGGAGATGACCCGGCGGATGGTCGACGGCACCTTCGACTACTTCCGGCGCATCGACGAGCTCGGCGGCATGGTGGAGGCGATCGAGGCCGGCTTCCCGCAGCGCGAGCTGATGGACGCCGCCTTCGCCTATCAGCGGGCGTTCGAGGAGAAGGAGAAGCTGATCGTCGGCGTCAACGCCTTCCAGATGACCGACGAGGAGCCGATCGACATCCTCTATATCGGCGACGACCTCGCCGACCGCCAGATCGCCCTGGTGAACGAGGTCAAGGCGCGGCGGGACGCGGGCGCCGTCGAGCGCACCCTCGACGCCCTGAAGAAGGGGGCGGCCGGCACCGACAACACCATGCCGCTGATCCTCGACTGCGTGAAGGCCTACTGCACGGTGGGCGAGATCAGCGACGCCCTGCGCGACGTCTTCGGCACCTACGAGGAGCCGGCGGTCTTCTAGACCCTCTGCTACAATCCCGCCCCATGAACGAAAGAAGGCTTCGCATTCTGATCGCCAAGCCGGGCTTGGACGGCCACGACCGGGGGGCGAAGGTGGTGGCGCGGGCGTTGCGCGACGCCGGCTACGAGGTGATCTACACGGGCCTGCGGCAGACGCCCGAGCAGATCGCCGCGGCCGCCGTCCAGGAGGACGTGGACGCCGTCGGGCTGTCGATCCTCTCGGGCGCCCACAACGCCCTGCTGCCCGAGATCATCCGGCTGCTCAAGGAGCAGGGGGCGGAGGACATCCTGGTCTTCGCCGGCGGCATCATCCCCGAGCAGGACATCGTGACCCTCAAAACCGCCGGCATCGACGAGATCTTCTTGCCGGGAACCTCCACGAAGTCCATCGTGGAGTACCTGCAGACCCGCTTCGCCGCGGCCTAACGGCCGCAACCCTTTCCGCAGAAAAGGTTTGACGGCCCGGCGCCGGGGTGTTACGTTAGGTTGACAACAGATGGAGGAGGAATGAAGAGAAGGATTTTGCTGGCGGACGACAGCGTCACCATCCAGAAGGTCATCGAGCTGACGTTCATGGACGAGGACTACGAGGTTCGCGCCGTCAGCAACGGTGACGAGGCGCTCGCGCTCCTTACCGAGGTCAATCCGGACTTCGTCATCGCCGACGTGCACATGCCCGGAGCCAATGGCTACGAGGTCTGCCGGCGGTCCAAGCAGCTCCGGCCGGACGTGCCGGTGCTGCTCCTCGTCGGTACCTTCGAGCCGTTCGACGAAGGCCAGACCCGCGCCGTCGGCGCCGACTCCTTCCTGAAAAAGCCGTTCGACTCGCAGGAGCTGCTCCAGCGGGTCGAGGAGCTGCTGGCCTCCAGGGCCGGCGCAGCGCCGGCGGCTTCCGAAGCCGAGGCCGTGCCGGACTTCCTGGCGCCGTCGGCCATGCCGGGCCTCGACCTGCCCTCGGCGGAGCCGTCGTGGGGGAGCTTCGAGCTGGAGGCCGTGCCGGAGCTCGCGCCGCAGCCTTTCGCGGCGCCCGCCCCGGAGCCATTCGCCCCGGAGCCGTTCGACCGGGAGCCGTCTTTCGCCCTGGAGCCCGATCCCTCCTACTCGCTGGACTCCGAGCCGGTCTTCACCATGGAGGACAGCGAGCCGTCCCTCGCCGTGCGGGACGACGTCTTCGGAGCCCCCAGCGAGCTGTCCTTCGACGAGGCGCCGCAGGACCGCTACATCCCCGAGGAGCCGATCTCGCCCGTCTCGCCGGTCAGCGCCACGGCCGTCGCCGGTTTCGACTGGGCCGCCTCCGCGCCCGCTCCCTACGTGGAACCGGAGCCCGAGCCCGTGTTCGAGCTTGCCGAGCCGGAGCCGCTACGCTTCGAGGAGCCCGCCGCGGCCGTGTGGGAGGAGCCGGCCGAGCCCGCGCAGCAGCCCGCCTGGGCCGCTTCGCCGACCTCGATCTTCGCTCCGGCCTACAGCCCGCCGGAACCGGAGCTGTCTTTGGAACAGGAATTGTCTCCGGAACCGGCGGCTGCCGAGCCGTCCGAACCGGCCTATGAACCGGCGTACCACCAGCCGGCGGCGGCCGTGAGCTCCAACGGCCGGCTCTCCGACGAGGACGTGGACCGCATCGCCCGCCGCGTCGTCGAGCTGCTCGGCGACCGCACCGTGCGGGACGTGGCCTGGGAGGTGATCCCGGACATGGCGGAGGTGATCATCCGCGACCGGCTGCGCGAGCTGGAAGCCCAGGTCGAGTAGCACCTGCCTTCGGCGGGACCGAAGGCGAACGGGGAGCGGTGATAAGCCGCTCCCTTCTTGTTATGGGTAGAGAATATCGGAAGGAAAGGAAGACGGCGTGAGCGAGACGACCAGCCTGAGCACGGAAGCGACTACGGAAGCGACCCCGGAAATAACCCCGGAAGCAACCCCGGAAATAATGGCCGGCACCGAGATGGACAAGCGCTTCGAGCCGCAGAGCTACGAGCAGGCGTGGCAGCGGCGCTGGGCGGAGAAGGGGTACTTCGTGGCCGAGGCGCCCTCGGACAAGCCCTCGTACTGCATCCCCATCCCGCCCCCGAACGTCACCGGCAAGCTCCACGTCGGCCACGCTCTCCAGTCGACGCTCCAGGATCTACTGACCCGCTGGCGGCGGATGCAGGGCTACAACGCCCTCTGGGTCCCGGGCACGGACCACGCCGGCATCGCCACCCAGCTCATGGTGGAGCGCCACCTCGCCACCGAGGGGACCAGCCGCCGGGAGATGGGGCGGGAGGCGTTCCTGGAGCGGATGTGGCAGTGGAAGGAGCAGTACCACGGCAACATCCGCGAGCAGCTCGACCTGCTGGGCGCCTCCTGCGACTGGACGCGCGAGCGGTTCACCCTCGACCCCGGCCTCTCCCAAGCCGTGCGCGAGGCCTTCGTCCGCCTCTACGAGGAGGGGCTGATCACCCGCGGCGAGTACATGGTGAACTGGTCGCCGACCCTCGGCACGGCCGTCTCCGACCTCGAGGTGGAGACCAAGACCGTGGCCGGCAAGCTCTACCACGTGACCTATGAGGTGGAGGGCAGCGACGAGCGGATCGTGGTCGCCACCACCCGGCCGGAGACCATGCTGGGCGACACGGCCGTGGCCCTCCACCCCGAGGACGAGCGCTACCTGCACCTCCACGGCAAGGCGGCCATCCTGCCGCTGGTGGGCCGGCGCCTGCCGTTCGTGCCCGACGCCATGGTCGACCGGGAGTTCGGCACGGGCCTGGTGAAGATCACGCCGTTCCACGACCCCAACGACTTCGAGGTGGCGAAGCGGCACGGCCTGCCCGGGATCTCGGTGATCGGCCCCGACGGCCGCATGACCGCCGAAGCCGGGGAAGATTTCGCCGGCCTGGACCGCTTCGAGGCGCGCGAGAAGGTCGTGCAGAGGCTCCGCGACGGCGGCCATCTGGTCAAGATCGAGGACCACACCCACAACGTCGGCCACAGCCAGCGCAGCGGCGAGCCCATCGAGCCCCTGGTCTCCACGCAGTGGTTCTGCGACATGAGGAGCATGGCCGACCAGGCGCTGGGGGCGGTGCGCGACGGCCGCCTGCGGCTGGTGCCCGACTCCTGGGACAAGACCTGGGAGCACTGGCTGGCCAACATCCGGCCGTGGTGCATCTCCCGCCAGCTCTGGTGGGGCCACCAGATCCCGGCCTGGTACGCCGAGGACGGCCGCTGCTTCGTGGCCCGCAGCTTCGAGGAGGCCGCCGCCCAGGCGGGCACCGGCCGGCTCGCCCAGGACCCCGACGTGCTCGACACCTGGTTCTCGTCGGCCCTCTGGCCGTTCTCCATCCTCGGCTGGCCGGCCGACACGGCGGACATGCGGACCTTCTATCCCACCTCCGTGCTGGTGACCGGCTTCGACATCCTCTTCTTCTGGGTGGCGCGGATGGCGATGACGGCCCTCCACTTCACGGGCGACGTGCCCTTCCACGCCGTGCACCTGACGGGACTGGTGCGCGACGCCGAGGGCGTGAAGATGTCGAAGACCAAGGGCAACGTGATGGACCCCACGGACCTGGTGGCGGAGTACGGCGCCGACGCCGTGCGCTTCACCCTGGCGTCGCTCGACAGCCCGGGGCGGGACATCCCCCTCAACCGCAACCAGATCGCCGGCTACCGGGCGTTCGGCAACAAGCTCTGGAACGCCACCCGTTTCGCCCTGTCGCGCATTCCGGCGGAAGCGCGGGTGCGGGAAGAGATCGACGCGGCGGGGCTCGCCGCTCCCGAGCGGTGGATCCTCTCGCGCCTCTCGCGCGTGGCGGCGGAGGTCAGCGAGCAGCTCGAGATCTTCCGCTTCGACGAGGCCTGCAACCGCCTGTACCACTTCTTCTGGGGCGACTTCTGCGACTGGTACATCGAGCTGTCGAAGCCTGCCCTGTTCGGCGACGCCCCGCGGCCCCAGGTGGGAGACGTGCTGCTGACGGTGCTCGACCGCGCCCTGCGGCTCCTCCATCCCGTCATGCCGTTCCTCACCGAGGAGCTCTGGCAGCGCCTGCCCGGCCACGAGACGGTGCATCCGAAGACGATCGTCCTGGCGCCTTATCCCGGCCGGGTCGAGGCCTGGGAAGACGCCGACGCCGAGGCCGGCATGGACGCGCTGATCCAGGTGGTCACCCGCGTCCGCGGACTGCGGGCCGAGATGGGGCTGCCGCCCAAGGCGAAGCTCGACCTTCACCTCGACGCGGCGGACGCCGGCGTGGGCCGTCTCCTCGCGGAGCAGGCGCCGCTGATCCAGTTCCTGACCCGTGTCGAGACCGTGACCCTCGGCCCGGCTCCCGAGGGAGCGCGGCGCGACCTCGTGGCCGGAGTCGAGATCGGCGTCGCCGTCGAGCAGCAGGAGATGAGCGCCGAGGAGCGGGGACGGTTGGCGAAGGAGCTGGAGAAGCTCGAAGGCGAGATCGTCCGCGCCGAGGAGCGGCTGGCCAATCCCGATTTCCTCGGCAAGGCGCCGGCCAACGTGGTAGAAGGAGGCCGCGCCCGGCTGGCGGAGATGCGGGAGCGGCAAGCCGCCCTGCGCTCCGGCCTGGGGCTTTCCTGAGAGGGTAGAACCGTGGATTTCGACCGCTACGTCGAAGGGCTGGAGCGGCGGCGGGCCGGCCGGGGTCCCGAGAACCTCGTCGTCCTGCCGCGGGTGGATTCCACCAACACGCTCGCCCGCGCCGTCGTCGCCGAGTACAAGAGCGAGGCGCAGGATTTTCATCCGCTGCTCGTGTTGGCTTTTGAGCAGTCCGGCGGCCGCGGGCGCCAGGGGCGGAGCTGGTCGAGCCCACCGGGGAAGGGGGTCTACGCCACGCGGGTGGTCGCGGTGGCGGACCCCGCCTTCCTCCAGACGCTGCCTCTGCTGGTCGGCATCGGCCTCAGCCGGGCCCTCTCCGCGCATCTGCCTGCTCAGTCGCCCTGCCGCCTCAAATGGCCCAACGACCTCGTGGTGGAGTCCGCGGGCGAGCGCAGGAAGATCGGCGGCATCCTCATCGAGGCGTCGGTGCAGCCGGGCGAGGCGGTCCAGGCGATCGTCGGCTTCGGCGTGAACCACCTTCACGGCATTGGCGAGCTGCCGGAGAACGCGACCTCGATCAGCCTGCTGGGGGGCGTTGCCGTGAGCCTCGCGGACCTCACCTGGGACCTGGTCGAGGGGGTCGAGGCGGAACTGGAGCATCTTGGCGACAGTGCCTACGCCGTCGAGGCCTATCGCGGCCTGGCCATCCACCAGCCGGGCGAGAGGATCGTGTTCCGGACGGGAGGAGACGCCGTGGTCGAAGGGACTTTCGTGGGCTTCGACGACACCGGCAGGCTGCAGATCGAAAGCGGGGGAGAGCGGATCTCCACGGCGGCTGGCGAGCTCATCGAAGCGGGGGAGGTCACCGAAGGATGAAGAAGGAGAAGCAAGCCGAGGGCGGACTGCTGGTCCTGGTCGACGTCGGCAACACCAACACGGTCTTCGGCATCTACCAGGGAGACGAGCTGGTCGAGAGCTTCCGTTTCTCGACCGACACCGAGCGCACGGCGGACGAGTACGGCGCGCTCCTGCTCCCCCTCTTCTCGCTGCGCGGGGTGGACCCCGTGACGGCCGAGGCGGTGGTGATCTCTTCCGTGGTGCCGCCGCTCCACCTGACGCTCGACCGCCTGGCCCGCCGCTACTTCGGCAAGAAGCCGCTGTTCATCGAGCCGGGGGTGCGCACCGGCATGCCCATCCGCTACGACAACCCGGCGGAGGTGGGGGCGGACCGCATCGTCAACGCCGTGGCCGCGCGGGAGCGCTACGGCTCGCCGGTGATCGTGGTCGACTTCGGCACCGCCACCACCTTCGACGTGGTCAACGCGGCGGGGGAGTACGTGGGAGGCATCATCACGCCAGGCATCGGTATCTCCGCCGAGGCCCTGTTCGCCCACGCCTCGCGGCTCTACCGGGTGGACGTACGCAAACCCTCCGAGCTGGTAGGCAAGAACACGGCGTCCGCCATGCAGGCCGGCATCTACTACGGCTACATCGGCCTCGTGGACGGCATCCTCGAGCGCCTGCAGGCGGAGATCCCCGGCGTCAAGGGGATCGTCGCCACCGGCGGCCAGGCCCCCCTGATCGCCTCCGGATCGAAGTACATCCGCGAGGTGGACCCGGATCTGACGCTCACCGGCCTGAAGCTCATCTATGAGCGAAACCGCTGACGCCGCCGAGGATTCGGACCACGCCTACTTCCAGGCCGTCGAAGAGATCTTCGTGGAGCTGCGGGGGGCGCCGCTGCTGCTCTCCCCGACGGACTGGCAGGTGGCCCGCCGCTGGCATCAGGAGGGCGTGCCCCTCGACCTGGTGAAGCGGACCCTCGAGGAGGTCTTCGCCAAGCGCAAGGAGCGGGGCGCCAAGGGGAAGATCTCCAGCCTGCGCTACTGCGCGCCCGCCGTCGAGGCGGCCTGGGCCGACCTGCGGGAGCTCACCGCTCCCGGCCAGCGCGCCGAGGCGCCGGTCTTCGAGGTCCGGCCGCGCCTGGCCGCCCTGGCCGCCGCCCTGCCCGCCAGCCTTCCGGGACGTGAAGCGCTGGCCCAGAGCATCGCCGTCCTCGAAGGCGATCCCCAGCAGGTGGAGCACCAGCTTTCTTCTCTCGACCGGGAGATGCTCGACGCCGTCATGGCCGGGCTGGACGGCGAGGCTCGCAACGAGATCGGCCAGACGGTGGAGAAGACCCTGGCCACGCTCGGCGGGCGCCTGCCCGCCGAAGAGCTGGAGCGCTCCCGCGACCGTCTGGCCCGCCAGGCCCTCCGCAGGCGATTGGGATTGCCGGTGCTGTCGCTGTTCTCGCCCGAAGCAGAGGGTCCGCCTCCAGCCAGCTAGGCCCCCTCTTACACACAAGTATGCGGCCCCGAAGGGGCCCAATCTGATTAGCCCGGCGCTTAAGCGCCGGGTAGACGTTCCATCCCGTCCATCCGCCCCGAGGGGGCGGTGCCTCTCGGCGGAGCCGCTCAGGCCGCGGAATGCTGAGAGGCTGTGAAGAAATCTCGCCTGGGGGTTTTCAAGGTCACGTGCTCATGAGATACTTTTCTCATGAGCGATACTTTGTTTCCTATCCCCACGCCGGAAGCGGAATCGAAGCCTGAGCC
>Ga0126305_10000331_pt1 | contig 20792 bp, 13 predicted proteins | sample Plot26_FD_92536 | JGI IMG/M metagenome (GOLD analysis project Ga0126305, IMG submission 92536) | Serpentine soil microbial communities from UC McLaughlin Reserve, CA, USA - Plot26 | ecosystem: Environmental > Terrestrial > Soil > Grasslands | place: USA: UC McLaughlin Reserve, Lake County... | reverse complement strand
GGCGATGTCGCGGATGGCGACCACCGAGACCTCCTCGCCCTGGAAGAGGTAGCGCTTGCCGGCGACCTCGATGTCCACCGTCCCGCCGTCGCGCGCGAACCCGATGCTCTCCCGCGTCATCCCCTCGAGGTCCACCTCGTCCGGCACCAGGTCCGAAAGCGGGCGGCCGAGGATCTCCGCGGGCTCATAGCCGAAGATCCCCGGCAGGGCCTTGTTGACCTCCAGGATGATGCCGTTGCGAACGATGGCGATGCCCTCGAGGGTGGCCTCGAACAGGGTGCGGAAACGCTCCTCGCTGCGGCGGATCGCCTCCTCGGCGGCCTTGCGCTGCCGGATCTCCTCCTGCGCCTTCTCGTAGAGGCGGACGTTCTCGGCCATGGGCGCGATCTGGTTGGCCACCGTCGACAGCAGGTGGATGTCGCTGGCGGGAAAGTAGTCGTCCGGGTCCCGCCTGCCGATCAGCCAGACGCCGACGGTCTTCGCCTGCACGACCAGGGGGATCACCAGCCGTACCCAGGAGCGGACGGCCCCGGCGGGATCGCCCGAAGGCAGGTACCGGCCGCTCCTCACCAGCATCCCCGTCAGCTCTTCCATCGACGGCTCCGGCTCGCCGGCCGGCACGGCCTGCTCGTACAGCGACTCCCGGCGCCCGTCCGCCATCAGGTAGAGGGCCGACTGGCGGATCAGCAGGGCGGGCAGGATCTCGTCGGCCACCACCCCGGCCAGGACTTCGCGGTCGAAAGCCGTCGGGATCCGCTCCGCGACCAGGCCGATGACCTCCCGCGCCGAGTGCTTGATGCCGAAGACGTGCCGGTCCACCCAGACCTGGAAACGTTCCCTCAGCCAAGGCGTGGCCGCCACGTAGACCAGCGAGACGACGAACACGGCGGTCAGGAAGTCGCCGGGAATCGACTTCGGCCAGTGGCTGCTCAGGGCCAGGAAGATGATGGCGTAGGAGACGAAGGAGAGCGCGGAAAAAGCGTAGATCCCCAGGAAACGGTTGGCCCGGAACTCCAGGGTCCCCAGGTGATGCTTGTAGATGGCGTAGATGTACGCCATCGGCAGGATCGGCACCGTCACGGTCGAGATGCCGGTCATGTAGGGCTGAAACCAGCGCAGGTCCTGCCCCGCCAGGGAAATGGACTTCAGCCAGACGAGGAGCACGCCGTGGAAGATCAGGAACGGCCCCAGCCCGAAGATCACGCCGAACAGCATGATCCGGGCGGCCACCTTGGTGGCCTGGCCGCTCGGCAGGACGAGCCGGGAGCAGAGCAGCCCCATCGACAGCACGACGGCCGCCAGCGTGCACCAGATGGCCGCGTAGGAGACCCTGTGCAGAAGGAACAGGCCGTCGAGGACCGTCAGCGCCAGGCCGAAGGCGTAAAGCGCGGCGAGCGTCGGCGCGCGGAGCCGCCCGAAGAGCTTGCTGGGCAGGATCGTGTGAAGGTGAAGCGACAGCGGCAGGAAGAACCAGATCACCACGTGGAAGACGTAGGAGGCCCACGCGGCCTGGTTCGCCAGGCCCGCGGCGATCCAGAGCGCGATGTCATAGCTGAAGAGGACCAGGATCAGCCATCGCTCGTCGCGGGGGCGCAGGAAGATGATCACGATGGTGCCCATCAGCCAGAAGATGAGGGGCGCCATCATGGTGAACAGGATCTGCGCCACATCGGCGCGCTTGGCCCGGACCCGGATGTCGCGGGTCAGGAGCTTGCCGTCCCGGATCAGCTCGAGGTGGGCGACGCCGTCGGAGCCGAAGAGCCCGGGCACCGAGAGGCCGCGGTCGTGCCTGAACTCGTCGAGCGTCACGCCCTCGATCGAGACCAGCCGGTCGCCCGCTTGAAGGCACGTTTCGGCCTGCCCCTCGCAGCGGGGCGTGGAGAGGATCTTCCAGTCGGTGAGGCTCAGGACGAAGCCGAAGTCGGGATGGACGCCCGCGTACGGGTAATAGAGGCAGGGCAGCAGGACGAGCAGACACAGGAGGACCAGGAAAAGGTCCACCGTCTTTCGAAACAAGAAGTGCCGGGCGGCCATGTTCTGCCCCTGAACGGCGGAGGACGTTGAGCGCTCCCGCCAAATTGCCGCCGTTCTGGATCGGAGATCAGAAGGCCTTTATAGCAGGCTTGATCGCCTCCGGTCCAGAGGGGGCAGGCACGATCCGGCAGCTACGGTACCGGCTCGGACAGAGCGCCCGCGAGGCCCTTTGTGTCAAGGGCAAGGGCCGCGCGGGCACTGACTGGCCAGGGGCTGCCGGCTCGTCAAGCCTTCACCAGAAGAGAACCGGAACCGGGTCCGTCCGCCGGCGGCCATTCAGCCCACCCGGGCGTCTCGGCGGCCAGAATGACTCCCGAATCCAAACCGCTCAACCGGCGCAGGGCATCGAACAAGCGGCTCTTCTCTTGCATGGAGACGAACTTCGAATAGAACTCATGGATTTTCATGATCCCTCCCTTGTGAAGCGTTTGTTTGTTTCCGTTTCGCGGCCATTGGGTGAGGGGGCAGGCAGGCAGGCGGGAGGCGCCCGCGCCGGGGGCGCGAAGCCAGTGCCGGGCAGGTTCAGGGCAATCCGGCGGGGAGGCGTGGCAGAAGGATTCCCGACCGGCTCCGAGGCTTGCGGAGCCGCCGATGGATCGCTCAACGTCAAGTCCAACGTGAGCATGTCGAGAACCTTTCCCGGTGTCCTCCAGGAGAATACCTGGAGGACCCTTTAATGCAAAAGTCTCAAACTCTTGACAATCCCGTACTCCGCTCAGGAGATCCGCTCAGGAGAACAACAGCGCCGGCTCCTCGACACCGACCGACTCGAGCAGCCGGTGGAGCGGTTGCAGGTGCAGCTCGACGAGCCGTGCGACCGGCTCGCGATCCTGGAGCGGAATGCTCTCGAACAGATTCTGGGCTTCTTTCGAAAACTCGACCAGTTTCAAAGTGCAATAGCTGACGGCGCCGCTGCGCAGAAGGATCTTCTGGGCGCGGGCCAGCGCCTCGGGGTCCTCGACCTGGGTCGAGACGTCCAGGAACTCCTCGCGCTCGGGATGCCCGGCGGTCATCGCATACAGGATCGGCAGATTGTTGCCGCGGCGCTTCCAGTCCGCGCGGGCAGGTGTCTCCAGCGCATCGGTCACGTCATCGCTGACCTGGATCAGCCGCCCCAGAACCCGGCCGAGACGAGCCAGCAGGTCGGCCGTGCCGGCACTAGCGCCGCCGAGCAGCGCTCCCATGCGCAAGGCCTCGCTGAACAGCGGCGGCGTCTTGGACTCCACCACCTGCCAGTACTCCCCCTCGCTCTGCAGCTCCCGCGCGTCCAGGCCCTGCCCGAAGCAGGTCGCGAGCGACATGCCCGCGAAGCTCGCGTGAAGGGCGGGGCGAATCTCGAGAGGGATCCCGGGGGCGTCCAGCAGCAGGTGGCCCGCGGCCTGGAAGGCGAGGGCGTAGTTGGCGACCTGCCCCGAGCCGAGCACGAGGTAGTCCCCGCGGGGATCCTCGTCCAGCATGTCGTCCACCAGGTGAATGCTGATCACGGAGCAGAAGGTGGCCGCCGCCGCCGGCAGGGCCTGCTCCTCGCTGCCGCCGACCGCACGGCAGGCGGCGACCGGATACTCCCAGACGGAGGACTCGCGATGGACCGTCCTCTCGACCAGGCCGCACATCTGCGGCCAGGAGGCGATCTGGCTAACTTCCCGGACCTGCCGCTTCATTTTTTCAAAGTTCATAGCAAAATCTCCAAAAGCTCCGAGCTCTTCCCATCTAACCTGGTGTCGATACGGCCCAGGAAAGAGCCCGGGAAGGGAAATTGGCCTTCCCGGGCCCTGTTACGCTGTCTCAAAACGGCACAAAGTTTTTAAGCAGGTTTCGTGCCGCTTACGCGGAAACCAGCGCTCAAGCCACGGACGAGGCGTTGAAGGACGGCGGCGGAGTCGTGGGCGGCCAGTCGATCCACTCGCCGAAACTCCCATTGAGCGCCATCTTGAGATCCTCGGCCTGGCTCAGGTTGCGCAGCGCCTGGAAGAGATGACACGGCTCGTTGGACGTGAACTTCTGGTAAAAATCATGGATTTGCATTGGCGTAGCTCTCCCCTGGAAGAGGGATACCCCTTCCTTTTTAATCGGTTGGTTGATGTTTAAGACAACAAAGGAACAACGACCAGACGGAACGTCAGGTTTGGCAGGCTGGCATTATCGACATCCCCCGAAAAGAAATAAAAAAAGATTCCGAGCACAGACTTCAGAGCGTGCGCACGTCTGGTTTTACTAGTGTCCCCTCTGGACTCAAGCGGGACAACTTCCTGCCCTCGAGTGTAAAAGTGTCGTCAGGACGCGGAAGGAGCTACGCCGAGCGGCTCGAGCACTCCCGAGCGGTCGGCGTCTGCACCGGCCCGCAGGAGCTGAGCCAGCTCCCGGCCGGGCAACGGCTTGAGGAAGAAGTAGCCCTGCGCATAGTCGATGCCGAGCAGGCGCAAGACCTCGGCGTCCTCGGCCGTTTCCACGGCCTCCATCACGGTGGCGGTGCCGGCGCGCGCCGCCATCTCGGCCGTGCTCTGCACGATGATCTGCTTGAACGGATCATGGGCCAGGCCGCGGCAGAACGTACCCGAGATCTTGAGAAAGTCTGGATGCAGATCTTGGAACAGGTTCAAGTTCGAAGAGCCCTCGCCAAAATCGTCGAGAGCGATCCGGAACCCCCGCTCGCGCAGCCGCTGCAGGGTGGCGGCGAAGGCGGTGGGGTTCACGATCGTCTGCTGCTCCGTCAGCTCCAGGACGATGCTCTTCTCCTCCATCGCCGCCCCGTGGACGGCGTCGCAGAGGCGGTCGGCGAACTCGGGGTTCGTCAGCGAGCGCGGCTGGACGTTCAGGAAGGTGATCACCGAATTGCCCAGGTGGATCACCTCGTCGAGCGCGGCGTGGATGCAGATCATGTCCGCCTCGAAGAGCAGCTCCTTCTGCGCCGCGTAGGCGAGGAAGACCGCCGGGCTGCCCAGGACCGACTTGGCGGGGCCGCGCGCCAGGCTCTCGACGCCGAAGACCTCGAACCGGGCCGCCCCATCCTTCAGCTTGACCACGGGCTGCAGCACGGCGCGGATGGGGTTGGCGGCCATGAAGTCTTCGAGCAGCTCGACCTGCTGCACCTCGCCCTCCCCCTCCGGGCTGGTGCCGGGCGCGAGCCGCACGTCGCGGCGGTCGAGCAGGAAGCCGCGCAGCCGCGACAGCCCCTCCGACTTCTCCAGCACCGCGGTGACGCCGAGGACGGAGCACAGATCGCGCACCGCCTGGTCGACGTAGCCGCTCAGCACGTAAACCGCCGTATCGGGGAAGTTCGCGGTCACGAAGCGGACCAGGCGCATGCCGTCCAGACCGCCGAGCTGCGAGACGGAGAGGTCCGTGATCACCACGTCGAAGCGGAAGCACCGGAGCAGCGCCTCGGCGGCCTCGATCTCACGGCACGTGGTCAGCTCGAGGCCGGGCAGCCTGAGGCAGGCCGCCAGCGTGTCGACCACGATCGACTCATCGTCGAGGATTAGTACCCGCAGCATGGCGTCAGCCTCGTCCCACCTGGCGGCGAGGTTTCACACCCTGGCGGGTGATGAGGGAAATGGGGTTCATCAGGTGCGGCGCCCCACAAAAATTGACATGCATCAGTGCGAATCGATGTGCTGGAGGGTAGCCTGTGGGAATGGAGGAAGTCAACCGCCCCGGCGGAGGGGGTACCATTCCCGGATGGAAATCCGCGATCCCAAGACTTTTCTCGACTATCACGACCGGCTCCGGCAGCGGACCTGGCGGGTGATCGCCTGCATCCCGCCCGGCCAGATCGAGTGGACCTACCGCGAGGGCAAGTTCACCTTCGGCGACCTCCTGCGCCACCTGGGCGCCCTCGAGCGGTACATGTTCGCCGAGAACGCCGAGGGCCGGCCCAGCCGCTATCCCGGCCACGGCCGCGAGCTGGCCGACGGCTACGAGGACGTCCTCTCCTTCTACAACCGCATGCGCGACGAGTCGCGGGAGATCTTCTCCCGCCTGACGCCGGAGGACCTCCAGAGGAAGTGCGAGACGCCCGCCGGCAGCAGCATCAAGGTCTGGAAGTGGCTCCGGGCGATGGCCGAGCACGAGATTCACCATCGCGGGCAGCTCTACCTCTACCTGTCGATCCTGGGGGTCCCCACCCCGCCGCTCTACGGGCTCACCTCGGAGGAGGTCAGGGAGAAGAGCGTCGGCTGAAATGGAACCGGCCGCGGGAGCATCCAAGGTGAGGGGGACCTGGGGCGCGCCCCCGGGGCGGAGGCAAAGCAGGAAACTCCGGTTCAGGAACCGGTATGAGCCAGCTTTTCCTGGAGCCAGAGATTAATCAGGGTCTCGGGGCTCACGCCCTGTGCCTCGGCAACTCGCGTGAGCCTCTGGGACAATGTCCTCTCGACCGGGTAGTAACGCCGCTCGGACTTGATATCGATCTCGAATTCCGCCGGGGTCGTACGATCCCACATCTCTCCCACGTCATGGCGGTCCCAATATTCTCCCATCTCCAGGTACGAACGCGCTCCGGATAGAGACGACTTAGGCTCGCTCATAGTGGCCTCTTTCTGAGGGTGTCATTCCACGTGCGGAGATGACCAAGGCTCGACGGTCTGGTTTGTAGACGAAAAATACGGACAGATACCTGCCTGCTTCGGTCCGTCCCAGAGCCAGGTAAAGATCCTCTCCAGGCCTGTATCCCTTCTCGACGAAACGAATCTTGGGCCGGCCATCCAACACTTCGGTGACCTCCTGAGTCTCTACCTGATGCTTCCGCCAAAGCTTCTCGACGATCTCCTCCAGCCAGACGATCTCTTCGATTCTCACTTGCCTCCTCGGGCAACCAAGGGGAAGACTTCATGGCCAAAGTATACGCTCACGGCTGCACCACCCGCCCCACGCGCAGAAACCACACCTCGAACCGCGGCGCCTCGTCCAGATCCAGCGCTTCCTGGACCGCCCGCGCGTACACCGCTCCCTGCGGCGCGTAGACGGCCGCGCGGGCCGCGATCTCCTCCTCCGTCACCACCTCGTCCGTCTTGTAGTCCGCCACCACGATCCCGTCATCCTCGGGATCGCGATAGAGGAGGTCGATGGCGCCGGTGACCACTCCCACGGGCGAGTGATCCCCCTCTCCCGGGGGCACGAGGACGGGCAGCTCGCGGGCGAGGATGTCGTCCCTCAGCTCCCGGAGACGCCCCAGGAGGGGGCCTTCGACGAAGGTGTCCAGGAGGGACCCGGCGAGAGGGAGCGCCTGGTCGAGATCGTCCCCCTCCACCAGGGCGGCCAGATAAGCGGGCAGGAGCGCGCGCTGGCGGCCGGTCTCCTTCCTGGGATCGGCGGCCAGATCCCACTCTTCGAGGGCGCGATGGATGGCCCCGCCGGCGGCCATGGCGGCCTCGCGGTCCACGGCGGGGCCGCGGCGGGACCTCGCCGGCGTGTCGGCGAGGCGCTCCGCCTGCTGCTCGCGGAGGAGAGCATGGGCTTCCTCGGAGGCCGCGCCCCCAAAGGGGCGGCTCATACGGATCTCGGCACGGGCGCGCTCGGCTCGCAGGCCCGCGGAGACGAGGGCGATCTCTTCCGGTCCAGGCAGGGAGGGGCGCTCGGGCTCGGCGGCCAGCCCGACCGCGCCCGCGGGCCGGAGGGCGGGGAACTTCCACAAGGCGCCCGTGGGGTCCGGGAAGGTCCAGCCGGCATTGGCGGCGGCCTCGTCCCAGAGCACGGGCAGGCTCGCCGGCAGGTCGGCGCGCGAGAGGAGGAGGTCCAGGTGGTTGCGCGCCTGGTCGCCGGGCTTCGCCGCCATCCCCTCGGGCCAGACGCCGGCCAGGACCATGCGGTCCTTGGCGCGGGTCATCGCCACGTAGAGGAGGCGCACCCGCTCGGCGGCCTCGACCTCGCGGCGGGCCGCTTCCACGAGATCGAAGCCGAGGCTGGGCGCGCCGAAGAGGCGGTACTCGAACCGGTCGCCGAGACGGCCGGCCTCGGTCCTGGGGCCGCGCTCGCCCGGCGAGGCCTTGTGGAGCTGGACGAGGTAGACGTGCTCGAAGTCGAGCCCCTTGGCGCCGTGGATGGTGAGGACCTGGACGGCGTCCTCGGAGCCGTCCTTGGGGCGCCCCTCCTCGGCGTCGCGGGCCTCGGCGACGCTGGTGCGCAGGGCGCGCAGGATGGCGGTGACGTCGCCGCCGCCGTCCTCGACGGCGAACAGGAGCTGGCGGAAGAAGCGCTCGAGGTTGGCCAGCCGGTAGGGGCCGAGGTAGCGGGCGGCCTCGGTGGCCTCGATCAGGGTGAGACGGCGCAGGCGCTCGAGGAGGACGTCCGCGGGCTCGCTCTCGAACGAGCGCCGGAGGACGGCGAGGTGCTCGACGGCGGCGAGGAGGTTCCGGTCCCAGCCCTTCACGCGCTCGATGCCGGGCACGTCCCGCGGCATCACGCGGGCCGCCCCTTCGATCGTCTCGCGCAGGGCGCCGAGGGCCTCGGGCGTGGGCGAGCGCAGCTCCGTCATCTTCCTGGGGAACTGGCGGTTCCAGAGGGGGATCAGGGCGGCGTCGGGCACTCCCACCCAGGGCGAGCGGAGGACGGTGAGCAGGGCCAGGTGGTCGCCCGGATCGAGGACCGCCCGCACCAGGGCGGCGGCCTCGATGACCTCGCGGCGGCGGTAGTACTGCTTGTCGCGGCCGACGGCGAACGGCACCCGCGCCCGGCGCAGCGCTTCCAGGTAGAGGTCGAGGTCGCCCGTGCCGCGCAGCAGGACGGCGATCTCCTTCCAGGCCACGCCATGCTCCTCGTGGAGGGCGCGCGCGTCCGCGGCCAGGGCCGCGGCCTCGAGCTGCGCCGCGTCCACGGCGGAGGTCCGCCAGGCGCCCCGCTCGCCGTCGTTCTTCCAGGAGACCCAGTGCTCGACGGGCGTCCAGCCGCCATGGACGAAGCCGGGGTCGCCCTGCCGCCGCTCGCAGGCGAGGAGGGGCTCGAAGGGAGGCTGAATCCCCGCGCGCTCCCGCATCACCGGCTCGATGACCCGGGCGACCTCCTCGAGGATGGCCGGCACGGAGCGGAAGTTCTCGACCAGGGACATGACCTCGCCGCCGGCCTCCCGCACGAGGCCGACGAAGCCGTCGTAGGCGCGCAGGTCGGCGCTGCGCCAGCCGTAGATCGACTGCTTGGGATCGCCCACCAGGAAGAGGCCGGGGCGATGCTCGGCCGGGTCCGTGAGGCCGTCGAGGGCGATCCAGCGGAGGATCTCGGTCTGGGTGCGGTCGGTGTCCTGGAACTCGTCGACCAGGAGCTGGTCGATCCGCCGCCGCACCTGCCGCCGGACCTCGGGATGGCTGGCGAGCAGCGACTCGGCGCCGGTGAGCAGGAAGTCGAAGGTGGCGACGCCGCGGCGCCGCAGCTCGCGCTCGATCCGGCCGAGCAGGGGGCGGAGGGCCCGCCGGCCATGGTCCACGAGCTCGGGATCGAGGCGGGCCAGGTGCTGCAGGACCTGCTCGAGATCGGCGGACGCGAGGGACAGCCCGGCCCGGACGTCGCCGAAAAGCGCGGCCTCGGTATCGCCCAGGCGCTCCCGGTGCCACTCGTGGAGGTGCTTGACCAGGTTCTCGGGGAGGGCCTCGGCGGCGGTCTCCGCGATCTCGGCGATGCCGGCGATTCTGGCGATCCCCCCATCCTCCCCGAGCCGGTCGATCAACACCGCGAGGCCCCTCTCGATGGCCCGGGCGTTGCGCGCCCGCGAGCCGCTCACGCGCGTGGCGATCAGCTCATGGACGGCGCGGCAGGCGTCGACGAGCCGGGCGCGGAAAGCCCGGACGGCATCGGGTCCGAAGGGATCGTCGTCCAGGACGGCGGCGGGCAGCCCGCCGTTCAGGAGGGCGATCAGGGACTCGACGATCTCCTGGGGTCCGTAGCCCTTGGCGGCCAGGGCCAGCAGGTGGGGATCGCCGGGATCGCCGTAGCCTTCGCGCAGGAAGTCCTCGACCGTCTCGCGGACGACCTCCTCGACCAGGCGGCCGTCGGCGTCGATGGTCAGGTCGGGATGGACCCCCGCCTCCAGGGGATGGTCGGCGAGCAGGCCGCGGCAGAAGGCGTGGATGGTGCGCACGGACAGGTGATCGAGCGTGCCGAGGAGGGCCCGCGCCCGCTCGGCCCGCTCCGGCGGCGGCGGCAGGAGGGAGGCGTCGAGCCAGCCCGGCGCCTCGCCGCCGCCGGCGAGGCCCGCCAGCTCGCGGGCCGCGCGGCCCGCCATCTCGGCCGCCGCCGCCTCGGTGAAGGTGATGGCGACGACGCGGCCCAGGACCTCGGCGGCGACGCGGTCCGGAGCCGGCTGCTCGCGCTTGCCGGGGAGACGGGCGGCCCGCTCGGCGAGGCGGAGGACGGCGCGCCGCCAGCCCTCGCCGAGGGTCCAGGCGAGCAGCCGGCCGATGAGGGTCGTGGTCTTGCCCGTGCCCGCCCCGGCCTGGAGCACCAGGGGACGGTCGAAGCGGGTCTGGGCCGCGCGCCGGGCTTCGCGGTCGGCCTGGCGAAGCCGGGGCTCGGTCACGCCTCTCCTCCACTGCCCCCTGGTTGCGGCTGCTTCTCCCACAGCCGCCAGACCCGCAGCAGGGCCGCCTCTTCCGATCCCGGATCGGCGGCTCCCGCCGTCCACTCGGAGAGGCGCTGGCGGGCGCCGGAATCACCTCGCAGGCAGGCCTCGGCCACGGCGCAGAAGCTACAGCGGCTGGGCTCGTCGCGGCCGTCCGGCTTCACCAGCCGGGGGAAGAAGCTGCCCTCCTCCCAGGCGGCGAGCACGGCCTCCGAGGCGGCCGCGAACGCCGAGACGAAGTCCTCGTCCGCCGTGGTGACGGAGATCTCCCGCGTGTCCTGCTCGAGGCCGGGCTTGAGGAAGAGGTAGCGCCCCATGGACTCGCCCGGGGAGCCGAGGAGGTAGGCGACGGCCTGGAGATGAGTGCCTGCCCTCACCCGGTCGAGGAAGTGGCGGCGGCGGACGTCCGGCCGGCGCGCCAGCGAGATCGGCCTGCCGGTCTTGTAGTCGGTCCAGATCACCAGCCCGCCGGCGCCGCGGTCCACCCGGTCGGCCTTGAAGAGCACGCGGCGCAGCCGGCCGGGCGCCTCTCCGACGTCCAGCTCGCCCTCGATCTCGGTGGCCAGCACGGGCACCTCGCCGCCGGCCCAGTCCGTGTCCCGCGCGGTGTCGAGCATGGGACGGGCGCGCAGGGCCAGGGCGCGCGCCAGGCCAGGCAGGTGGATGCCCTCGTCGGCCAGCAGGCGCAGGGCCTCCTCGCGGAGCACGCGGCCGACGTAGTCCTCGTCCGGCCAGGCGACGGCGACGGGGACGAGGCCGCGGACGTCGACTCCGGCCCCCGGCTGCCCCGGCGGCTGGCAGACGCGCTCCAGTGCGGCGTGGACGACGTTGCCGAGGAGCATGGCGTCGACGCGGGGTAGGGAGGAGAGGGGATCAGGCGTGGGCTCGATGCCCAGCAGGCGCACAAGAAAGAGCTGCCAAGGACAGGCCGACAGGTTCTCGAGCTGGGTGACGTAGAGCTCGCGCAGGCGGGGCTCGCCTTCGACGCCGGGCAGCCGCCCGATGAAGCCGAAGTAGGGGCCCAGCCGGGCGCGGGCCGCCCGTCCCTCGGGAGTGCGGAGGTCGGAGTCCATCTCGTCCAGCACGGCCATGCGGGCGGCGGCCAGCCGAACGGACGAGAGGTCGTAGGCGGCATGGGCCAGCTCGGAGCGGCCCTCCTCGATGGCGATCGGCAGCACGCGGCCCAGCCAGTGCCGGGGAGCGTGGAGGGCGGCCATCACGGCATGCTCGGCGGCCGTCCGCGGGCCAGGCAGGGGGCCGGCGGCGGGCAGGGACCAGAGAGGCGGCGCCTTGGCGACGGCGATCCGCTGCCGCAGCCGCTCGACCAGGGGCGAGGCGGAGAGGGGCTTGCCGTCGTCGTCCGCCGCCTGCCAGGAGAGGGTGACGGCCGGGCTCGCCGAGAGGAGCTGGGCGAAGAGGTAGCGTTCCTCGTCGAAGCCCGCGCGCTTGATCGGCACGTCGGGCAGCACCTTCAGGAGGGTGCGGCGCAGGTCGTCCGGCAGCAGGGGGTCCTCCCGAATGCCGCGCGGGAAGACGTCGCGGTTCAGGCCCGGGATGAAGAGGTGGTCGAAGGTGCGCGCGCGGGCCTCGACCACGGAGAGCACCTGCACGCCGCCGCCCCGGCCGCCCAGCTCGGAGGCGCCGGCCGACTCCAGGAGACCTTCCAGGAGGAGCCGCAGCTCCTCGCGCCCGAGCCGGAGGCGCTGCGGCACCTCCCGCTCCAGCTCCTCCAGCGCGGCGGCCACGGGACCGGCCTCGCCGGAGCCGGCCTCCCATCCGAGATCCTTCTCGAGGAGGTCGTAGAGGCGATCGAGGTGCTCGTCGATCGAGGACTCGTCCGGCCAGGCCGCGAGCCGGTCCCGAGTGCGCCGGGCGGCACGGACGGCGGCGCGGAGCAGGGAGCCGGAGACGCAGCGGCGGCGGGCGTGCGCCTCGTTCCGCCGCTCGAATACCTCGCTGTCCTCCGCGTCGTCGACATCGTCCCCTCCCTCCCAGCCGACCGTCCTCAGCCCCTGTCGGATGGGCAGGGCGTAGGTGTTCTTTTTGCCCAGCACCCCCTCGACCTCGAGCCCAGCCACGTCGCGCAACCGCCCGGCGCCGAGGGAGTAGAAGGCGAGCCGGAGGTCCACCCGGCCGCCTCCGCCTTCCAGGGAGAACGGCGGCAACGCCGCCATGGCGTCCAGCCAACGGTCCGATGGAGCCGCCTCGCCTTGGCGGAGCAGCTCGAGGAAGGCCCGGATGCGGCGGCCGGCGGGCCCCAGCACCCCCCGCTCCCCCACGCCTGAGAAGGGGACGCCCAGCCGGTGGAAGTGGCGGCGCAGGGCGGCGCGGTAGGGGTCGAGATCGCGGGCCACGACGGCGATCCCCTCAGGCCGGGCACCGCCGTCGAGCAGGGTGCGCACGCGGTGGGCCAGCTCCCGCGCCTCGGCCTCGGCGCCCACGGCCTCGAAGGCTTCGAGACGCGCAGGGCCCGTCCCTTTCGCGGCCGGAGCCGCCGGCTCGACCCGCGCCGAGTACGACAGGCGCTCGGCGAAGCGTTCCGAGAACGTCCGCTCCACCCCGCCGCCCTCCGGCTTCGGCGGGTGGTCCAGGATCAGCCAGGCGCCGCGGCGCTTCAGGAGAGCCTGGAGAAGGTCGGTGGCGACGCCCGTGGCGTCGGCGAAGCCGTGGATCAGGACGGCCCGCGCGGGCAGGTGCCGGTCGATGCCCGCCTCCAGGCCGTTTCCCGTCTCCAGGAGGTCGGTGGCGCGGCGCAGCAGGGTCGAGACGCGGCCGGCCCCGAGCTCCCGCATCCAGGTTTCGGCGCGGGCGGCGGCGCGCACCAGGGCGCGGGCGCGCTCCACCTCGGCGCGGCTGGCGGCGCCCGGTCCGTCGCTCGCCAGCGCCTCCTCGGCGGCCTCGGCATGAACCGGCTCGAGGCCGGCGTCGAGCAGGTCGCGGACGGTGCCCGTCACGGCCGAGAAGCCGTCCGCCAGGTCTTCCAGACCCCGGCGCAGGACCGGCTCGGCGCGGGCGGCCCGCTGCGCCAGGACGTCGAAGAGCTGCGAGCCGCGAGGCGCGGGCTCCCCCGCGCGCTCCAGGATCTCGGAGGCGAGCCCGAACAGGGTCTGGATGGCGAGGCCGGCGACCGACCGGCCGCGCCGGCGCACGAGGGCCGCGGCCAGATGGAGCCGCAGGCTGCGCGACGGCACCACGATCCGCACCGGCCGGGCGAGCAGGGAAGGAGCGCGGCGGGCCTCGGCCAGCAGCGCGTCGACGCGCTCCAGGAGCAGCGCCTCGGCGGCGAGGGCGCCGCTGGCGGTCAGGACCCTGCCGGCAGGGCTGGGCGGCTCGGGAGGGGAATCGAAGAGGCTGAGCTGCAACGGCACGGGATAAGGATACCAGCCACCAGTTGCCCCTACGCCCCCGCCGCCCTCGCCTGCTCCGCCACCCCTTCCTGGTCCTTGTACTGGAGCAGGTACAAACGGTAGTAGATGCCGCGCAAGGCGAGCAGCTCCTGGTGGGTGCCGTACTCGCGGACCTCGCCCTTGTGCAGGACGAGGATGCGGTCGGCCTTCTGGATCGTCGACAGCCGGTGGGCGATGACGACGCTGGTGCGCCCCTCGAGCAGCCGGTCGAGGGCCATCTGAATGAGCTGCTCGGTCTCGGTGTCGATCGACGAGGTGGCCTCGTCGAGGATCAGGATGCTGGGATCGAAGGCCAGGGCGCGGGCGAACGCGATGAGCTGCTTCTGCCCCACCGAGAGCCCCGCCCCGCGTTCCCGGACGGGGGTCTCGAAGCCGGCGGGCAGGCGCTCGATGAACGGCAGGGCATGGACCTCTCCCGCCGCCCAGCGCACCCGCTCGTCGTCGATCGAATCCTCGCCCAGCCGGATGTTGGCGCCCACCGTGCCGGAGAAGAGGAAGACGTCCTGGAGCACCATGGCGACGCTGCGGCGCAGCCGCGGGAGGTCCCACTCGCGCACGTCGACGCCGTCCACCCGCACGGCTCCCGAGTCGACGTCGTAGAAGCGCAGCAGGAGGTTGGCCAGCGTGCTCTTGCCGGCGCCGGTGTGGCCGACCACGGCCAGGGTCTCGCCCGGCCGCACCCGGAAAGAGATCCCCTTGACCACCGGCTCGCCCTCCTTGTAGGAGAACCAGACGTCCTCGAACTCGACCTCGCCCCGCGCCTTCTCGGCCTCGGGACGGTACGCGGCGGCCGGCGACGTGATGGTCGCCGGCGTGTCGAGCAGCCGGAAGATCCGCTCGGAGCTGGCCATGGCGCTCTGCAGGATGTTGTACTTCTCGGACAGGTCCGAGAGCGGCTGGTAGAAGCGCTGGGCATACTGGAGGAAGGCGATCAGGGCACCCACCGAAATGGCGCCGGTGACCGCCCGGCCGCCGCCCACAGTGATCAGCAGCCCGGTGCCGATGGCGGTGATCAGCTCGACGCCGGGGAAGAAGACGGCGTAGTAGAAGATCGACCGCACGTTGGCCTCGCGGTGAGCGTCGTTGATCTCGGAGAACTCGCGGTAGGCCCGCTCCTCGCGGTTGAAGAGCTGCACCACCGACATGCCCGTGATGTGCTCCTGCAGGAAGGCGTTGATGCGGGCGATCCGCACCCGCACCTCGCGGAAGCTCTGGCGCACCCGGGCCTTGAACCAGGAGGTCAGCAGCAGCAGGAGCGGCACGATCGAGAAGGCCACCAGGGCGAGCCGCCAGTCGAGCCAGAAGAGGACGCCCACGATGCCGGTGAGGAGCAGGATGTCGCCGAAGATCGAGACGATCCCGGCGGTGAACATCTCGTTCAGGGCGTCCACGTCGCTGGTGACGCGGGTGACCAGCCGCCCGATGGGGTTCTTGTCGAAGAAGGCTAGAGGCAGGCGCTGGACGTGCCCGAAGATCTGCCGGCGCAGATCGTTCATGATGTACTGCCCCATCATCTGGAGCACGTAGGCTTGAGCGTACACGGAGGCGAAGATGAGGGTCAGGATGGCCAGGTAGAGGACCGCGATCACCGCCACCCCCTCCGGCGCCACCTGGCTCGGGTCGATGCCCCGGGCCACCAGGAGGTCCCGCACCCAGACGCTGGGAGTCGAGATCTGCCCGCCGGTGCCCGGCGGGCGGATGAAGAGGTCGAGGGCCACCGCCATCAACAGCGGCCCGGCGAGCTGCAGCAGGGCCGAGGTGAGGATCAGCGACAGCGCCCCGAACGCCATGCCCCGGTAGGGACGCACGTAGCCCACCAGCCGGCGCATCAGGCGGGCGTCGTAGGCCTTGCCCAGGACTTCTTCGTCGTGTTGACCGGTCGGCTCGCTCACCGCGTTACGATAACCCAAAGTCAGAATCCAAGTCAGGCCAAGTCAGCCCCGGCTCGCCCGGGCACGGACTTGCTTATGTCCTTTCATCTATTCCCTCAATGGTGTAGACTGCCGCCAGTTTCGTTCGTCCATACCGCTTTGTGGAGTCTGTGGTCATGCCGCCGACGCTGAACCAATTGCTGAAGACCATGGTGGAGCAAGGGGGGTCCGACCTCCACATCACCACCAACTCGCCGCCGCAGGTACGGGTGGACGGCCAGTTGAAGCCGCTCAGCCTGCCGCCGATGACGCCTTCGGAGACGAAGCAGCTCGCCTACTCGATCCTGACCGACAACCAGAAGCACCGGTTGGAGGAGAACCTGGAGATCGACCTCTCCTTCGGCATCAAGGGGCTGGCCCGCTTCCGCGCCAACATCTTCCACCAGCGCGGCGCCATCGCCGCGGTGTTCCGGCAGATCCCCTATGAGATCAAGGGGTTCCGCGAGCTGAGCCTGCCGACGATCATCGAGCGGTTGTGCGAGAAGCCGCGCGGGCTGATCCTGGTGACGGGGCCGACGGGCTCGGGCAAATCGACGACGCTCGCCGCGATGATCGACAAGATCAACCGCGAGCGTGCCGAGCACATCGTCACCATCGAGGATCCCGTCGAGTTCCTGCACAGCCACAAGAAGTGCATCATCAACCAGCGCGAGGTGAACGCCGACACCCACGGCTTCACGGTGGCCCTCCGCTCAGCCCTGCGGCAGGACCCCGACGTGGTGCTGATCGGCGAGATGCGCGACCTGGAGACGGTGGAGGCAGCGCTGCGCATCGCCGAGACGGGCCACCTGACCTTCGCCACCCTGCACACGAACTCTGCGGCGCAGACGATCAACCGCATCATCGACGTCTTCCCGGCCCATCAGCAGGCGCAGATCCGGGCTCAGCTCTCGCTGGTGATGGAGGGGATCATCTGCCAGGCGCTGCTGCCCAAGGTCGGCGGCAAGGGGCGGGCGATGGCCATGGAGATCCTCATCCCCAGCCCCGCCATCCGCAACCTGGTCCGCGAGGACAAGGTGCACCAAATTTACGGCATGATGCAGGCAGGCCAGGCCAAGCACGGGATGCAGACGTTCAACCAGTCCCTGGCCGCCCTGTACTTCAAACGCATGATCACGCTGGAGACGGCGCTCGCCCGCTCCTCCTACCCGGACGAGCTCCAGGAGATCATCAACCGCGGCCCCGCCAGCTTGAACCCCGCGCTCACCGCGTAGGGGGGAGGAGTATCAGATGCCCAGCTTTCTTTGGAAGGGAAAATCCCGCAACGGTCAGGCCCAGGAAGGCCAACTGCTCGCCGACACCCGCGACGCGGCCGTCGCGGTCCTGCGGCGCCAGCAGATCCAGGTCACCAGCATCCGCGAGAAGGGGCGGGAGATCAAGCTCATCCCGCGCCTGCCGAGCGGCATCGGCGCGAAACGGATCGCCATCTTCACCCGCCAGTTCTCCGTCATGCTCGACGCCGGCCTGCCGCTGGTGCAGTGCCTGGAGATCCTAGGCGACCAGGAGGAGAGCCACACCTTCCAGACCATCATCAACCAGGTGCGCTCCGACGTCGAGTCCGGCGCCTCGCTGGCGGACGCGATGCGCAAGCACCCCAAGGCCTTCGACGGCCTGTTCACCAACATGGTGGCGGCCGGCGAGGCGGGCGGTATCCTCGACATCATCCTGCAGCGCCTCTCGATCTACATCGAGAAGGCCGTCAAGCTGAACTCCCAGGTCAAGTCGGCGCTGCTGTACCCGGTCTCGATCATCGTCATCGCCGCCGGCGTGGTGTTCATCATCCTGTGGAAGGTCATCCCCGTGTTCGCCCAGCTCTTCGCCGGGCTCGGCGGCGAGATGCCCCTGCTGACCCGCATGGTGATCGGCGCCAGCAACTTCGTGGCCAACTACATCATCTTCATCGTGCTGGTGCTCGGCTTCGGCATCTTCGCCGTGAAGAAGTGGCACCAGACGCCGCACGGCCGCCGGATCCTCGACAGCGCGCTGCTCAAGATCCCGGTGGTCGGCATGCTGCTCCGCAAAATCTCGGTGGCGCGCTTCTGCCGCACGCTGAGCACCCTGACGGCGTCCGGCGTGCCCATCCTCGACGGCCTGGAGATCACGGCCAAGACGGCGGGCAACGCCATCATCGAGGACGCCATCATGTCGGTGCGCAAGAGCGTCGAAGAGGGCAAGAGCATCAGCGAGCCCTTGGCCCAGACCAAGGTGTTCCCAGCCATGGTGGTGCAGATGATCAACGTCGGCGAGCAGACCGGCGCCCTCGACCAGATGCTGTCCAAGATCGCCGACTTCTATGAGGACGAGGTGGACACGGCCGTCGCCGGCCTGATGAAGCTCATCGAGCCGGTCATGATCACCGTTCTCGGCGTGGTCATCGGCACGATCGTCGCGGCGATGTACCTGCCGCTCTACTCGATCCTGACCAAGATCGGGTAAGGGTGAGGAAACCTGGTTTCTCTGTAGGGGCGGCCGCATAGGGCCGCCCCTACATACGTCGAATCCCTCATGACTTCGCTCACCCGCCAGCTCCACTGGTACATCGCCATCCGCGTGGTGGCGATCGTGAGCGTCCTGCTGCCCTTCGGCCTGTTCCAGATCTGGCTGCTGCCGGCGAGCCCGCAGGCCGAGCGCGTCCCGGCGAGCGCCGCCGTCACGGTCCCCGTCCCCGAGGTGCTGTCCGGCAACGTCGTGTGGCTGCTGAGCGGAGCGACTTTCGTCGCCACGCTGATCTACATCGCCCTGCTCGGGCTCCTGCGCCGCTCGCCCACGGCCCAGGCCTACATCCAGTTCTTCGGCGACCTGGTGCTGATCACCTTCCTCGTCTACTTCCTGGGCGGGGCCACCAGCCCCTTCTCCCTGCTTTACCTGATCGTGATCGCCGTGGCCTCGACGCTGCTCCGCCGCCGCGCCGGCGTCAGCGTCGCGAGCATCGCCTTCCTCCTCTATGGCGGCATGATCCTCGCCCTGTTCTACGGCTGGCTGAGGCCCGGCAGCCCGGGCCAGGAGGTAGTGACGGGCTGGCGGCTCGGCTACAACCTGGCCGTCCACGGCTTCGGCTTCTACGCCGTGGCCCTGCTGACCTACTACCTGGCGCACAACGTCACCCGCGCCGAGCGCGCGCTCGAGGAGAAGAGCGAGCACCTGGCCGATCTGCAGGTGGTGCACCGCGACGTCATCCAGTCGATCAGCAGCGGCCTGCTGACCACCGACCTCGAGGGGACCGTGACCAGCGCCAACCTGGCGGGGCTCGAGATCCTCGGCCGCACCGAGGAGGAGCTGGTGGGCGTGCCGGTCCACCGGTCGGGCCTGTTCACCGAGCCGCACTGGCGCGAGGTCACCGCCGCCAGCGAGCAGACGGGGCGGATGCGCTCCGAGGTGGAGATCGCGCGGGAAAGCGAGCCCCGCTACGTCGGCTTCTCCATCTCCCGCCTGACCGACGCCGAGGGGAACCACCGGGGCTACATCCTGATCTTCCAGGACCTCACCCGCTGGCGCCGCATGCAGGAGGAGCTGCGGATCAAGGACCGGATGGTCGCCGTGGGCGAGCTGGCGGCGGGGCTCGCGCACGAGATCGGCAACCCCCTGGCGGCGATCTCGGGCTCCGTCCAGATGCTCTCGAGCTCGATCAACGGCGATCCCGCCCAGCGCAAGCTGATCGAGATCCTGCTCAAGGAGAGCCACCGTCTCGACCGCACCATCAAGGGCTTCCTCCGCTTCGCCCGCCCGCGCGAGCGGTCGAGCGTCTCCTTCGACATCGCCCGCCTGCTGGCCGAGAACGTCGAGCTGCTCAAGAACAGCGAGGAAGTCTCCGAGCGTCACCGGCTGCTGGTGGAGCTCGATCCGCCCTCGGCCCGGCTGTTCGCCGATCCGGACCAGATCAGCCAGATCTTCTGGAACCTGGCCCGCAACTCCCTGCGCGCCATGCCCGACGGCGGCATCCTGCGGGTGATGGGACAGCTAGCCGGCGAATGGTACCGCCTGCAGGTGATCGACACCGGGCGCGGCATGTCGGAAGAGCAGCGCACCAACCTCTTCCACCCCTTCCACTCGTTCTTTGACGGAGGCACCGGGATCGGCATGGCGATCGTCTACCGGATCGTGCAGGACCACGGCGGCCGGCTGCGCGTCGACAGCCGGCCAGGGGACGGCACCACCATCACCATCGAGCTGCCGACCGCCGGGGCGAGCGTTACCCTGGTGTCCGCGGAGGCGCCCGCATGAGCGCGCGGCCCCGTCTGCTGATCGTCGACGACGAGCCGAGCATGATCGATTTCCTCTCCCTGCTGTTCGAGGGCGAAGGCTACGAGGTGACGCCGGCGCGCTCGGTCGAGGAGGCCCGCCGGGCCCTCGAGCGCGGCCACGACCTCGTGCTCTGCGACATCCTGATGCCGGACGGCAACGGGCTCGACCTGCTGCGGGAGATCAAGACGGGCGACGGCAGCCCGCCGGTGATCATGATGACCGCCTACACCTCCACCAAGTCGGCCATCGAGGCGATGAAGCTGGGCGCCGCCGACTACGTCTCCAAGCCCTTCGACGTCGAGGAGCTGAAGATCGTCGCCCAGAAGGCCCTCGAGCGCGCCGAGCTGGCGGACGAGAACGTCTACCTGCGTCGCGAGCTGGAGCAGAAATACACCTTTAACAACATCATCGGCAAGAGCTCCCGGATGCAGGCGATCTTCTCGCTGGTCGACCGCATCGCCCGCACCAGCTCGACGGCGCTGATCCAGGGCGAGAGCGGCACGGGCAAGGAGCTGATCGCCCGCGCCATTCACTTCGCGAGCCCGCGCTCCACCCGCCGCTTCCTCTCGATCAACTGCGGCGCGATGCCCGAGAACCTCCTGGAGAGCGAGCTGTTCGGCCACGAGCGGGGCT
>Ga0126305_10000328_pt1 | contig 20894 bp, 21 predicted proteins | sample Plot26_FD_92536 | JGI IMG/M metagenome (GOLD analysis project Ga0126305, IMG submission 92536) | Serpentine soil microbial communities from UC McLaughlin Reserve, CA, USA - Plot26 | ecosystem: Environmental > Terrestrial > Soil > Grasslands | place: USA: UC McLaughlin Reserve, Lake County... | reverse complement strand
GGACATCATCGCCATCCTCGGCATCGACGAGCTCTCCGACGAGGACCGCCAGACGGTCTCCCGGGCCCGCAAGATCGAGCGCTTCCTCTCGCAGCCGTTCTTCGTCGCCGAACAGTTCACCGGCCGCACCGGCGAGTACGTGCCGGTCGCCGAGACCGTCCGCGGCTTCCGCGAGATCCTCGACGGCGAGCACGACGAGCTCTCCGAGGGCGCCTTCTACATGCAGGGCTCGATCGACCAGGTCCTCGAGAACGCCAAGTCCGGCGCCGCTGCCTAGGAGCACCTGATGGCCGCGGAGCACATGGTCGACGTCGAGGTCCTGACCCCCGAGGGCGAGGTCTGGAGCGGTGAAGCGCGCCAGGTCTCGACCCGGACCGAGGTCGGTGAAATCGGCATCCTCGCCAACCACGCGCCCGTGCTCGCGGCGCTGCGGCCGACCGAGCTCCGCCTCCACGTCTCCGACTCGGAGACCAAAACCTATGCCCAGGCCCATGGTTGGCTGCAGGTCTACGGCAACCGGGCCCGGCTCCTGCTCGAGGAGGCGATCCCGCCCGAGGATCTCGACAGCGGCACCCTGAAAGAGCAGCTCTCCGACGCCGACCAGCGGCTCTCGGAGTGCGAGGAGGGCAGCGCCGAGTTCAACCGGGCGCAGAAAGATCGCGACCGGGCCCACGCGTTCCTTTCGATCGCCGGGGCGTGAGGGGCATCCCGGCACCCTCCGGGCGAATTAGTCGCGCCCCTATCGGGGCAGCTCCCGAACATGCTGCCCGCCTATGGCGGGCAAAGACCAAATTGCATATCGCGCGCTTCGCGGACATTCGCCCGGAGGGTGCCGGGATGCCCACCCGAGCCATGGTGAGTCTTCCCCGCAGGTGCTCCCAGAGTTGTGGTTCCTTAGTCGTCTGTGGGGCGACTACGGAACCAGGCAACTCCATGAGGCTACGAAGTTGTCGTTCCGCGGTTCCTTGGTCGTCCATTGCACGACTAAGGAACCACGGAAGTGCCCTGAGGGGGTCCGCGTGAGCGACGAGTTGGTCGTGCTTGCAAAGCGCCTGATCTCCTACGAGACCTGTGAGCCGGAGGGGATCTCCGAGGCGGCGGGGTTCGTCCAGGGATGGCTGGAAGCTCGGGGGATCGAGACTTCGAGCGATGAGGTGCGCGGGCTGCCGGTGGTGAAGGCGGAGGTCGGGCCGGAGGAGGCGCCGACGGTTGTGCTCCATGGGCACCTCGACGTCGTGCCCGCGTTTGCCGGCCAGTTCGAGCCGAAGGTCGACGGCGACCGCCTCTACGGGCGCGGCGCCTATGACATGAAGGGCGCGATCGCGGCGATGCTGATGGTGACGGCGGCGATGCGGGAGCAGGATGGGGTGCGGGTCCGGCTTGGGATCGTCGGCGACGAGGAGTCCGAGGAGGAGTCCGAGCGCGGGTCCGACCATCTCGTCGATACCGGCTTCATCGGTGACTTCGCGATCACCGGCGAGCCCACGGATCTCCACATCGGGATCGAGGCCAAGGGCGTGCTGGCGCTGCGCCTCGAGGTCGGCGGCACCGCCGCCCATGGGGCCACCCCCTGGCTCGGGGACAACGCCGTTCTCAACGCGATCGACGTTTTCCGCAGTATCGAGTCGCTACCTTTTGCCCGACACAGCTCTGAGCTCTTCGACCGGCCGTCGATCAATCTGGGGAGGATCGTCGGCGGTGACGCTCTCAACAAGGTGCCTGACCGATGCGTGATCGACGTCGACATTCGCTACCTCCCGGATCAAGACCCGCAGGAAATCCTCGCCCAGGTGGGCGAGCTGCAGGGGATCGAGGTGCAGGCGCTGCTGACCCGACCGCCGGCGACCGTGGAGCGGGATTCGGCCTACGTCCAGGCGCTGCGCACCGCGGCGACCGAGCATCACGACGGCGAGCCGATGAGCGTCGGTCGCGACGGCGCCTCCGATGCCGTTTCTTTCCTCCGGGTCGGGGTGCCGGCGGTCGAGTTCGGCCCGGTCGGGGCGGGTCATCACGGCCCCTCCGAGTGGGTCTCGGTCTCCTCGCTGGAGACCTACCGCCAGGCCTTGGAGTCGTTCCTGCGGGCGATCCCGGACCGGCTAAGCGATGACTGATCCGGTGGGGCCGGGCTGGGCCCCGAAGAAGCCGCCTCCAAACGGGGATTCCGAGCCGGCGCCGAAGCCGAAGCGCTTCTGGTGGCGGTTCGTCCTCGCCTCGTTTCTGATCATCGCCGTCTCGGCGACGACGACGGCGACGGCGGTCCTCGTCTACCTCGACGACGTCGCCAGCGCGATCGAAGAGAACGATCCGGTGCAGAAGAAGCTCGATCGCTTCCTCGCCGATGCCGGCGGCGGCGCTCAGACCTTCCTCGTAATCGGCTCCGACAAGCGGGCAAACGAAGAGGAAGACCCTGGTCGCTCGGACACCACGATGCTGATCCGGCTCGATCCCGACAAGGGCCTGATCTCGATGATGTCGATCCCGCGCGACCTCAAGGTCGAAATCCCGGATTACGGCACCGGCAAGTTCAATGAAGCGTATTCCTACGGCGGCACCAAGCTGACCCTGCAGACGATCAAGCAGCTGACCGGCCTGCCGATCAACCACGTGATCAACGTCGATTTCCTCGGCTTCGCCCAGGGCGTCTACGCGATCGGCTGCGTCTACACCGACGTCGATCGTCGCTACTACCACTCCAACGAAGGTGTCGCGGCCTCCGAACAGTACGCCGAAATCAACGTCCAGCCGGGATACCAGCTGATGTGCGGAAAGCAGGCTCTCGACTACGTCCGCTACCGCCACACGGACACGGACATCGTCCGCTCGGCCCGCCAGCAGGACTTCCTCAGCGCCGCCCGCTCGCGGGTCTCGGTCCAGGACATCGTCTTCGACCAGGGAGAACTGGTCGAGGCCTTCACGGACTACACGACCTCCGACATCAGCGACAAAGAGACGCTGCTCGAAGTGCTGAAGCTGCTCGCCGCCTCACGCAACTCGACGATCAACGAGGTCCACTTCCCGGCTGAACTCAGCCCCAGCTACGTCTACACGACGAAACCCGCGCTCGACGCCGCGGTCCAGGAATTCCTCGGCGGCGAGACGGTGCAGGAGGCGAAGGCCGAGCACCGGCGCCAGCGCCAGGAAGCGGCCGCCGGCAAGAAGAAGCAGAAATCGGGGGCCAAGAAGAAGTCGAAATCGAAGCAGAAGCGCAAGAAGCCGAAGGTCGAAGTCGCCAAGCCGGGCAGCGACGGCCTCGTGCCGGCCCGCGAAGCTGGCGAAGCGGAGGGGAAGATCGCTGCCCGCCGTTCCCGCGGCCACTTCCCGATCTACTACCCGACCCGCCTGCCCGAAGACACCCGCTTCGTCGAAACGGACCCCTACGAAAAGACCGTCGACCCCTACGTCTACAACCTCAAGGACGAAGACGGCGACCGCCACCTCGCCTACCGGATGATGATGGTGGCGGAAATGTCAGACGGGACCCATTACTTCGGTTTGCAGGGGGTCCGCGGCTGGTCGGACCCGCCGATCCTCGACGACCCGAGCCTGACCAAGGAGATCAACGGCCGCGAGTACGACATCTACGTCGACGGCGAAAACGTCAAAATTGTTGCCTGGCGGCGGGGGGATAACTCCTACTGGATCTCGAATGACCTGCTGCGGACGCTGACCAACGAGCAGATGATCGGGATGGCCCGGTCGGCGGATTTGATCATCGCGAAGGAGAAGCCAAAGAAAAAGGGTAGGAGGAACCCATGAGCGAGCAGCTGGAGCCGGTCGGCGTCATCGGAGTTGGTTGGGTCGGGCTTGTCACCGCGGCCTGCTTCGCCGAGCTCGGCCACCCCGTCGTCGCGCGCGACATCATCCAGGAGAAGGTCGATTCCCTCTCCCGCGGCGAAGTACCGCTGCACGAGCCCGAACTCGAAGACCTGCTGCGGCGAAACGCCGAGCGGATCACCTTCACCACCGACATGGGCGAGCTGCTCGAGGGCGCGCGGCTGCTCTTCGTCTGCGTCGACACGCCGCCGACCTACTCCGGCGATGCCGATCTCTCGCGGGTCCGGGCGGTGGTCCAGGAGCTCCCCGAGGACAGCGAGCACGTCCTGATCATGAAGAGCACGGTCCCGGCCGGGACCGGCGAGTCGATCCGCCGAGACGTGCCGAGCCTCTCCTACGTCTCCTGCCCTGAGTTCCTCAAGGAGGGGACGGCGGTCAAGGACTTCATGAACCCCGACCGGGTCGTTGTCGGGTCCGACGCCGGCGACGAGGCCGCCGCCGACGTGGTCGAACGGCTCTATCAGCCGCTCGGCGGGCAGATCCTCCGCACCGACGTCGCCAGCGCCGAGATGATCAAGCTCGCCTCCAACGCCTTCCTGGCGACGAAGATCTCCTTCATCAACGAGATCGCCAACGTCTGCGAGGAGGTCGGCGCCGACGTCGGCCAGGTCGCCAAGGGGATGGGGCTGGACGAGCGGATCGGGACCGCCTTCCTCCGCGCCGGCATCGGCTACGGCGGCAGCTGCTTCCCCAAGGACGTAAGCGCCCTGAAGATGCTGGCCGGCAACACCGGCTACCACTTCCAGCTGTTGACCTCGGTGATCGAGGTAAACGAGCTGCAGAAGCGGCGGGTCGTCGGCAAGCTGGAGAAGCACCTGGGTTCGCTGATCGGCAAGCGGGTGGCGCTGCTCGGTCTTGCCTTCAAGCCCGATACCGACGACATGCGCGAGGCCTCGAGCCTGGTGCTGGCGGCTCGGTTGCAGGGGGAGGGGGCCGAGGTGGTCGGCTACGACCCGGTGGCCGCGGAGCGGGCCGGCAGCTTGCTCGGTTCGGTCGAGATGGCGACCTCGGCGATGGAGGCGATCGAGGGCGCCGACGCCGCGGTCCTGGTCACCGAGTGGCGCGAGTTCGCCGAGCTCGACTGGAGCGCGGTCGCCGAGCGGATGGCGCGGCCGCTGCTGGTCGACGGGCGCAACTTCCTCGACCCGAAGACGCTGATCGCCGCCGGGTTCGAGTACGAGGGAATCGGCCGCCAGGTGAATTCACCTAAGACGGCTACTGCTCCCTAGTGCAGGCCGTAGTTCTTGTCGGCGGCGAGGGGACGCGGTTGCGGCCGCTGACCACGCACGTCCCGAAGCCGGCGGTGACTCTGGTCGACCGCCCCTTCCTCGCCTACGCGATCGAGTGGCTGGCCACCCACGGCGTCACCGAGGTCGTTCTAGCCTGCGGCTTCTTGCCGGACGCCCTGCGCGAGGCGCTGGCGGGGGAGGAGGAGCGCGCCGGCGTCGCCATCACCTACTTCGCCGAGCCGGAGCCGCTGGGGACCGCAGGGGCGATCCGATTCGCCGCCGACTCGCTCGGCGAGCGGCTCGAGGACCGCTTCCTCGCCCTCAACGGCGACGTCCTCGCCGATCTCGACCTCTCAGCGCTGGTGCGGACCCACGAGGAGCGCGCCGCCCGGGCGACGATCGCCCTGCACCCGGTCGCGGACTCGGCCGCCTACGGTCTCGTCAGCTGCGACGAGGAGGGCGCGGTCCTCGAGTTCCTGGAGAAGACGGGGAAGCGGGTACCGGGTCACATCAACGCCGGCGCCTACGTGCTCGAGCGCAGCGTCCTCGACCTGATCCCGGCGGGGAAGGCGGTCTCGATCGAGCGCGAGGTCTTCCCGCGGCTGGTCGACGACGGCCTCCACGGGTTGCTGCTGGAGGGCTACTGGATGGACATCGGCACGCCCGAGCGCTACCTGCAGGCGAGTTGGGACATCCTCGAGAGCCGGGTCGAGACGCGGGTGGAGCCCACCGCCGCCGGGATGCTCGTCGCCGCCGACGCGGTGATCGCCGAGGAGGCTTCGGTCGGGCCGCGGGCCGTCGTCTCATCGGGCTGCCGGATCGAGGCCGGAGCCGAGGTCGGCGACTCGGTCCTGCTCGACGGCTGCAGGGTCGGCCGTGACGCCCTCGTCTCCGGATCGATCCTCGCTCCCGGGGCCGAGGTCGAGGCGGGCGCTGCTTTGAGAAACGCGGTCGTCGGGCGAGATGAAAGAGTCCTCGCCTAAGTGCCTGCCCAAAAACCCCCACGCACGCCTGGCGGCGCCGCACACTTCGGACAGGCACTATGAGCGCGATGATCGACGACGTCCTCGGGCTGCCCGACCAGCTGCGCGATGCCCTCTGGCGGATCGAAACCGCCCGCCTGGAGGAGGCCGACTCGGCCGGGTTGATGGTCTGCGGGATGGGGGGCTCGGCGATCGGCGGCGACCTCGCGGCCAGTGCGATCGGCGACCGCCTCCTCCGGCCGATGATCACGATCCGCGGCTACGAGCTGCCGAGCTGGGCGACCCCGGAGTGGACGGTCCTCTGCTCGAGCTACTCGGGCAACACCGAGGAGACCCTCGCCTGCTTCGAGGCGGCGGAAGCGGTCGGCGCGCGACGGCTCGTCCTCAGCACCGGCGGGAAGCTGGTTGACCGCGCGCGCGAGGCTGGGGTCCCGGTCGTGGCGCCGCCGGGGATCTACCAGCCGCGGGTCGCCGTCGCCTACATTTTCGTCGCCGCCGCCGAGGCGGCTGCCCTGGCCGGGGTAGGGCCGCGGATCCGCACCGAGATCGATGCCGCCGCCGCTTTCCTCGAGCGCGAGGCGCTGACGGTGAAGGCGAAGGCGGCGGAGATCGCCGCCTCGCTCGGCGCCGCTCCGACGGTCGTCTACGGCAGCGACCTAACTGCGCCGATCGCGCACCGCTGGAAGACCCAGATCAACGAGAACGCCAAGCAACCCGCCTTCCATTCGGAGCTTCCCGAGGCCGACCACAACGAGATCTGCGGCTGGACCGGCGCAGAGGCGGCGCGGATGGCCGCGGTCTTCCTCGAGGACTGCGACCAGCACCCGCGGGAGCGCCGCCGCTTCGAGCTGACCGCCGAGATCGTCGCCGAGAGCGGCGCCGCCGTGGCCCGGGTAGAGACGGTCGGCGAGACGCGGGTCGAGCGCCTGCTCTGGGGAGTCCTGCTCGGCGACCTCGTCTCGCTGGAGATCGCCCGCAAGGCAGGGGTTGACCCGGAGCGGATCGAGGCGCTGAATCGGATCAAGGAGGGCATGGCGGGATGAGGGCGATGGTGCTGGCGGCGGGGCTGGGGACGAGGCTGCGGCCGATCACCTACGAGATGCCGAAGCCGATGGTGCCGGTCCTCAACCGACCGGTGATGGAGCACATCCTGCGCCTGCTCGCCCGCCACGGATTCGAGGAGACGATTGCCAACCTCTACTGGTTCCCGGAGCTGATCGAGAGCTACTTCGGCGACGGCTCGAAGGCCGGCCTCTCGCTCACCTACAGCCGCGAGCAGGCCCTGCTGGGGACCTCCGGCGGGGTTCGCCACGCGGCCGAGTTCCTCGGCGACTCCTTCCTCGTCATCTCCGGCGATGCCCTCACTGACATCGACCTGACGGCGATGCGCGAGTTCCACGAGTCCCACGACGGGATCGCGACGCTGGCGATGAAGCGGGTCGAGGACACGAGCCAGTTCGGGGTCGCGATCGTCGGCGCCGACGATCGCATCCAGGGCTTCCAGGAGAAGCCGGACCCCTCCGAAGCGCTCTCCGACCTCGCCAACTGCGGCATCTACATGTTCCGCAAGGAGATCTTCGACTTCTTCCCCGAGCCCGGGACCAGCAAAGCGGCCGGCGAGGGCGACCCGCCCGGCTTCGCCGACTGGGCGATGGACGTCTTCCCAAAACTGCTTGACGGTGACGTCCCCTTCTACTCCCACGAGATCGACGCCTACTGGAACGACATCGGCAACCTCGAGGAGCTGCGGGGCGGCAACATCGACGGCCTCACCGGGGCGGTCAAGCTGGAGATGGAGGGCGACCTAGTCGATGGCTTCCGCAGCGGCGACCGGATGGAGGGCGAGCCCGACCTCGTCGGCCCCGTCCTCCTCGGCCCGGGGTGCGAAGTCGGCGACGACGTCCGCATCGACGGCCCCTCGGTGATCGGCGACAACGTCAAAGTCGGCGACGGCGCCCGCCTCCGCGAAGTGATCGCCCTGCCGGGGTCTGAGGTCCCAGCCAACTCGCTGCTCATCAGCGCCATCACCGCCGCACGGGCGTAGCTCGGGGCGGGGGTGCCGGTGGGGGTCCCCTGGGCGCAGCTCGGCGGGTCGTCGTTCTGTGGCTGGCGCCCTGTCGTGGATAGCCCGCCTCGTGCTAAGTGCCCAGGGAACCCCCACCGGCACCCCCGCAGATCGCGCTCCCGTTGATCTGATCCGGGAAGGGAGATGCCAAGCAGCGTAGAACCCGATCAGTACCTATATCTCGCCGTCGAGGGCGAGTCATCGACGGAGGAGATGAGATGGCAGATCTGCCTGAGACGCTGGAAGAAATCGCGCCCGAGACGCACCCTCACCAGCAATGGGAGCGCGGGTGGTACAGGTACGCGGGGGGCTTGCGCCTTTGGGACAACGGCTGGACTGACCACTACGCGCCGCCGACCAGAAGCGATCGGAGCGAGATCAACTACTGGAAGGTCGCGCAGGCCGTTGCTGGAGGGATGCTGATCGGCTGGTTCTTGATCTGGCTGCTAGCTCAGGCGGCTCCCGACACCATCTACTGGCCGGTGAAGTTCGTGGTGGAGGAACTCCCCGCCGGCCTGCGCTGACCCAGGTCATTCCGTGGTTCCTTTGTCCTGCTATGCACGACTAAAGAACCACGGAACGCCGTATCAGAGCCACCAGCCTGTTCCGTGGTTCCTTAGTCGTCTATAGGCGGACTAAGGAACCACGGAACGGCTCGCCCCGCAGCCGTCTCGAATCCAGCTGTTGCGGGGCACCCGACTCCCGTACCGAGCAAGCCTCTGTCTCGAGACAGACCTGGCGCAAAGAAATGACTTTCTGCGCGCCACGTGTGCGGATTTGCTCGGCAGGGTTTGGGCATGGAGTTGTTGCCGACTATCGGGGTGGCGTTGGTGCCGGCGCTTTGTGCTTCCTGCGGGCGCAGCTGTCGGTCGGACTCGGTGATTTGCACTCGGTGTTCGCGGCGTTTGGGGGTAGCGGAGCCGTTGCTGGGGAATGGGCCGGCGGGGTTGGACAAGGTCTGGTCCTCGGCGTCTTATGAAGGGGTGGCGCGGAACCTGGTCGGGGCGCTGAAGTTCAGGCGGCTGCTGCCGGTGGCGGATCTGATGGCGGAGCGGATTGAGTGGCTTGCGCCTGCCCACATGCTGAGTGGGACGATCGTGCCGGTGCCACCGGCGCCGGCTCGGCTGCGGCGGCGGGGGTTCGATCCGGCGGGGGAGCTGGCCGCAGCCCTGGCGGCGCATCTGGAAGCGCCGCTCTCGCATTGCCTCGAGCGGCGCGGCAGTGGCCGCCAGGTCGGACGGCGGCGGGCGGAGCGGGTGGGGCACCCGCCGCGGATCCACAGCAAAGGATCGGCCCCGCGCAGTGTCCTTCTCGTCGACGACGTACTCACCACCGGGGCCACCCTCACGGCCTGCGCTCGCGCGCTTCGGGCCGTGGGGGCGTCCCGGGTGGTTGCGGTGACCTTTGCCCGGCGCCTTTAGTTGGCTCTCCGCGGCCCTACGGCCGTGCCTCGGCCGGGCGGCCTCGCATCTGGTCGACAAGCTTCCGCGTACGGCTTCGCTTGCGACGCAGTTCTCGGTGCTTCTTCACCTGCCGACCCATGTCCTCGGCGAGCTCGCGGACCGTGTGGGTCATCTCCGGGCTGGACTCGTGCGCGTGCAGAGTCACTCCCTTCAAGTAGAACGTCGCCTCCGCCACCTGGCTGTCGGCGACCCGGGGGTTCCGCTCCTCCGAGAGCACCACCTCCAAGGTCGCGAGGGGCGAGACCTGTCGGCCCAGCCGCCCGAAGCGTTTCCGCACCATCTCACGCAGGTCATCCGTCATCTCGACGTTCCGGCCCCGAATTTCCATCCGCATGAGTGCCTCCTTGTGGGTTCCGTCACGAGGGTAGTACCCCGAGCCCGGGGGAGCAAGAAGAATTTAAGTCGGCACCGCTACTCTTGACCAATGCCAGCGATGGACCTTGTAACGAAGGCGCTGCGCGCGGGAGAGGGAAGGAAGTTCAAGACCTACCAGAAGCGCGCGGAGGCCATAAACCGCTTCGAGCCGGAGATGGAAGCGCTCACCGACGAGGAAATCCGCACCGAGGCGGACTCCCTGCGGGAGCGCGCCCGCAACGGCGCCGAGCTCGAGGATCTGCTGCCGGAGGCCTTCGCTCTCTGCCGCGAGGCGTCGCGCCGGACCACCGGTCAGCGCCACTACGACGTCCAGCTGATCGGCGGCATGGTCCTCCACGACGGCGGTATCTCCGAGATGAGGACCGGCGAGGGAAAGACCCTGACCGCCACCTTGCCTGTCTTCCTCAACACGCTCGCCGGCAAGAGCGTCCACGTCGTCACCGTCAACGACTACCTCGCCCGGCGCGACGCCGAATGGATGCAGCCGATCTACGAGGCGCTCGGGGTCAGCGTCGATGCCCTCCAGGACCCCGACGACCACGCCACCCGTCAGCGCAAGTACGCGCTAGACGTCACTTACGGGACCAACTCCGAGTTCGGCTTCGACTACCTGCGGGACAACATGGCCGACGCGCTCGAGCACTGCGTCCAGCGCGACCACAACTTCGCGATCGTGGACGAGGTCGACAACATCCTCATCGACGAGGCGCGGACGCCCTTGATCATCTCCGGGCAGCCCGAACAGGCGGCCCAGACCTATTACACCTTCGCCCGCCTCGCCAAACAGATGGTCGGGGTGCCGGCGAAACAGAAACTGAAATCGCTGGGTGAGTCGCGCGAGACCCACGACGCCGACTACGACTACGAGTACGACGAGAAGCACAAGACGGTGGCGCCGACCGAGCGGGGCGTGAAGAAAGCCGAGGATTTCATCGGCGTCGACAACCTCTACCTCGGCGAGCACGGCAGCCTCGTCAACCACCTCGTCCAGTCCCTGAAGGCGGAGTCGCTCTACAAGAAGGACGACGACTACGCCGTGATCGACGGCGAGGTGATGATCATCGACGAGTTCACCGGCCGCATCCTCGAGGGCCGGCGCTGGTCGGAGGGTCTGCACCAGGCCGTCGAGGCGAAGGAGGGGGTGGCGATCCGCGAGGAGAACCAGACCCTGGCGACGATCACCCTCCAGAACTACTTCCGCCTCTACGACAAGCTCTCCGGCATGACCGGTACCGCCCTCACCGAGGCGACCGAGTTCATGAAGATCTACAAAATGCCGGTGGTCGAGATCCCGACCAACAGTCCGATGGTCCGGCTCGACCAGAACGACCAGATCTTCAAAACCAAAGACGGCAAGTGGGGGGCGGTGCTCGACGAAATCGTCAGCCGCCACGAGAAGGGGCAGCCGGTCCTGGTCGGAACCGTCTCGGTCGAGGTCTCGGAGATGATCTCCGAGGCCCTGAAGGGACAGGGGATCAAGCACGCGGTGCTGAACGCAAAGCCCGAGCACGCCGAACGAGAGGGCGAGCTGATCGCCCAGGCCGGCCGCAAAGGCGCGGTGATGATCGCCACCAACATGGCCGGCCGCGGCGTCGACATCAAGCTCGGCGGCGACCCCGAGCACCTCGCGATCGCCGAGCTGAAAAAGCAGGGGATCACCCACGAGAGCGAGGACTACGAGGAGGCGCTGGCCGCGAAAACGGCCGAGTTGGAGCCGCAGTGCAAGGCCGAGGCCGAGGAAGTGCGTGAGCTCGGCGGCCTCTTCATCTGCGGCACCGAGCGCCACGAGTCACGGCGGATCGACAACCAGCTGCGCGGCCGCTCCGGTCGCCAGGGGGACCCTGGCGAGTCCCGATTCTTCCTCTCCGCCGAAGACGACGTGATCCGCCTCTTCGCCGGCGACCGCATCTACAACATCCTCGACAAACTCGGGCCGACCGACGACGACGGCGGCGAAGTGCCGCTGGAAGCGAAGATGCTGACCAAGACCGTCGAGAACGCCCAGAAGAAGGTCGAGGAGCAGAACTTCCTGATCCGCAAACGGGTGCTCGAGTACGACGACGTGATGAACGAGCAGCGGCGCGTGATCTACAAATACCGCCGCGAGATCCTCGAAGGCCGCGACATCTCCGAGAACGCTCGCGACGAACTCGAGGCCGTGGTCGAGCGCCTGGTCGAGGAGTACACCGCCAGCGACATCCTCGACGAGTGGGACCTCGATGAGCTGGAGACGCAGCTGCGGCTGATCTGGCCGGTCGGGATCGAGGTCGCGAGCCTGGCGCCGGAGACCGTCGACCGCGAGCAGCTCAAGGAAGCCCTCGACGACGACGTGATGAGCGCCTACGACGAGCGCGAGGGGCAGCTCGGCGAGGAGCTGATGCGCTACCTGGAGCGTTCGATCCTGCTGCAGGTGATCGACAACCGCTGGCGCGAACACCTCTTCGACATGGACTACCTGCGGGAAGGGATCCACCTCCGCGGCTTTGCCCAGATCGATCCCCTCGTCGCCTACAAAAACGAGGGCTACTCGATGTTCGAAGAGCTCCTGCACTCGATCTGGGACGAGTTCTCGAAGCTGGTTTTCCGCGCCGAAGTCGAAGTCCAGCCCGGCGATGGGGAGGCCGTCGCTGCCGGCAACGGCGGCGGCGAGACGGCCCTCGCCTACAGCGGCGGCACCGCTGAGAACCAGCCCTCCGCGCTGCAGGAAGTCGTCGCCACCAGCGGCGCGACCGCATCCGACGTCGCCGCCGCCCGAGCGGCCGGCCCCGGCAACGGCGGCGAGGTCGTCGAGACGGTGGTCAAGGGCGACAAAGAGAACATCGGTCGCAACGACCCCTGCTGGTGCGGGTCGGGGAAAAAGTTCAAGAAGTGCCACGGCGCCTAGCGGCGCATGACTGACCCCGTCCGCGAGTTCATCCGCGCCTTCAACGAGCGGGATCTGGACGCCTTCGTCGCGGTCCTCGACCCGGAGGTCGAGCTGCACGCGAGCAGGGGGCTGCGGAAGGGAGTCGAGGCGGCGCGGGTCTGGGCGACGCGGGCGCCGGGCGGTGTCCAGCAGACGATCGAGCTGGAGCAGCTCTACGAGGACGGGACCGAGGGCGGCGGCGGCCGCGCCGTGGCGCTGATCCTGCGTCACTGGCACTGGGAAGAGGACGAAAGCGTCGCCGGGATCGACAAGATGGCCTGGGCCTTCGAGCTGCGCGACCGCAAGATCCTCAGCTGGCGGCCTTACGAGGACCGCGAGGAGGCGCTGCGGCAGGGCAGCTTCCTGCCCGGGTAGTCTTGCCCCATGGCCGACGCCGCGCAGAGTCAACCCGTAGCGCCCCGCCTGGCCTCCGTCCGCGAGCAGCTGTCCCTGCTCTCGGACTACCTTTGACCCGGCTGGGCTAGAGGCAGAAGCAGCGCGGCTGGAGGAGGAGATGGGAAGTCCCGGCTTCTGGGACGACCAGGACGCCGCTGCGCGCACCTCGGCGGCCCACGCCCGCGCCCAGCGGCGGCTGGAGATGTTCCGCGGGCTGCAGAGCGACGTCGCTGACCTGGACGACCTCGCCGAGATGGCGGCTGAGGACGAGGAGATGGCCACTGAGCTCGACTCGCAGCTGAGCTCGGTCGAGCGCCGGCTCGCCGAGCTCGAGGAGGCGCGCCTGTTCAGCGGCGAATACGACGCCGGCGACGCCGTCGTCACCGTCCACGCCGGCGCCGGCGGCACCGACTCCCAAGACTGGGCCGAGATTCTTCTACGGATGTACCTGCGCTGGGCCGAACGCCGCGGCTTCGGGGTCGAGATGGTCGAGGCCTCGCCGGGGGAGGAGGCGGGGCTCAAGTCCGCGACCTTCATCGCCCGCGGCGAGAATGTCTACGGCCTCTTCGCCGCCGAGCGCGGCGTCCACCGGCTGGTGCGGATCTCGCCCTTCGACTCCTCCTCCCGCCGCCACACCAGCTTCGCCCAGGTCGATGTCGGGCCGGTCGTCGAGGACAGCGTCGAGATCGAGATCGACGAGGGCGACCTGCGCATCGACACCTACCGAGCCTCCGGCGCCGGCGGTCAGCACGTCAACAAGACCGACTCGGCGGTTCGCATCACCCACCTCCCCACGAACGTCGTCGTCCAGTGCCAGAACGAGCGCTCCCAGACGCAGAACAAGGCGGTGGCGATGCAGCTGCTGCGCTCGAAGCTGATCGAGCTGGAGGAGCGCAAACGCTCCGAAGAGCTGGCCAAAGCGCGCGGTGAGGTCAAAGACGTCGCCTGGGGCTCGCAGATTCGCAGCTACGTGCTGCACCCCTACACGATGGTCAAGGACCACCGCACCGAGCACGAGGTCGGCGACGTCCAGCGGGTCCTCGATGGCGACATCGACGAGCTCATCCGCGACTACCTGAACAAGACCGCGGCCGCCTCGGCCAACTAGATGGCGCTCTTCCACCTCGAACGGGCGGCGGCTGAGGAGCCGGAGGGGCTGGTGGTCCTCCACCACGGCCGCGGTACCGACGCGAGCGACCTGATCGGCCTCGCTGACCTCCTCGACCCGGAGCAGCGGTTGCGAGTTGTGGCGCCGCGGGCGCCGCTGGAGTTGCCCGGCTCGCCGGGCTACCACTGGTACCTGGTGCCGCGTGTCGGCTATCCGGACCCGGAGAGTTTCGCGTCGGCGCGAGCGGCCCTGGCCGAATTCCACGACGGGCTCCGTGAGGAGAGCGGGATCGGGCCGGAGCAGACTGTCCTCGGCGGCTTCTCGATGGGGGCGGTGATGAGCTACACGATGGGGCTGAGCGAGGATCGTCCCGCGGTGGCCGGCATCCTCGCCTTCAGCGGCTTCGTTCCCACGGTGGACGGATGGCAGCCGGCGCTCGCCGACCGCACGCAGACGCCCGTCTTCATCAGCCACGGCCGCCGCGATCCCGTGATCGGGATCGAGTTCGCGCAGCGCGCCCGTCAGCTACTGAGCGAGGGCGGGCTCGACGTCACTTACCGCGAGTCCGACCTCGGCCACCAGATCGACCCGGCCCATCTGCGCGATGCGGGCGCTTGGCTCGGCGAGGTGCTCCCTCGAGGTTGAGGCGGCAGAGGCGCGGCGTGTTGACCGCTTGCAGCTCGACCGAGAATTCGCGTGCTCCCAGCGCCCGCTCCATCTGCTTCTCGCTGAGGACGAAGTCATCGCGGTAGACGCCGGTGCGGCGGAAGTGGGTGTGCTCGGAGCCGAGGTGGAGGCCGCCGCGTGAGCCGCGGAGGCGGGCGTCGATCGCTACCGAGGCGGGGGCTACGGCCTCGTAGCGGATGATCAGCTCGACCGTGTGGTTCCCCGGGCGGGCGGCGAGCTTGGCCGTGGCGTCTTCGAGGATGCACTTTTCAGCTTCCGCTTCTTCCCGTTCTTCCTCGGCGATTTCTGCACAGAGGGCGACGTCTTCTTCGTCTTCGATCTCGCACTCGTCCGGGTCGCTTTCGGCCTCCGCCTCGTCTTCGTCGCCTGCTTCGGCTTCGTCAGTCTCTTCCTCGGTTGCTTCGGGACCTCCGAGAAGATCCGGCGGGCTCAGGGCCTGGGCCGGCGCTGAGCAGGCGAAGAGCGCGACGAGGATGAGGAACCCGGAGAGGGAGAGCTTTCGCATCCCACCCCACATCGGAGGATGGGAGGTCCCCCTTTAGGTCCTGGACTGGTCTTCCAGCACGCCCTCGAGCTCCAGCAGGCCCTGCTTCATCGGCAGGCCGCCGCCGTAGCCGCCGAGGGCGCCGCCGGTCCGCAGGACGCGATGGCAGGGAACCACCAGCGGGATCGGGTTGCTGCCGCAGGCGGTGCCGGCAGCGCGGACTGCGCGCTCGTTGCCCGCTTTGCGGGCCATCTCGGTGTAGCTGCGGGTCTGGCCATAGGGGATGCGGTTGATCGCCCTCAGGACCCGCTGGCGGAAACCGCCGCTGAGCTGCCAGTCGAGCGGCAGGTCGAAGCGATCGAGCTTGCCTTCGAAGTAGAGATTGAGCTCGCGGCGGACCTCGTCCAGCTGCGCCGGCGCCTCCAGCACCCGCGGGGAGACGCGGCCGGCAAGGTCGACCAGTAGCTCGTCCTGGTCCTGGTTGGGCAGGCCGACCCGCACCAGCCCGCGCTTGGTCTGCGCCAGCAGCAGCGGCCCGAAGGGGGAATCAGAGGTGGTGTAGGCGACGTCGAGCAGTCCCTCCTCGGCGGCCCGGGTCTTGAGCCTCTCGGTCGCAGTCTTGGTCGCAGTCGTCATGCCAACTCCTTTCGTAGTCGTTTCAAGCCCTCGTGGAGGCTTCGCCGCGCCGCCTCCGGCGAGCAGCCGAGGGCGGCGCCGATCTCGGCGTGGGGGAGGTCGCTGCCGTAACGCAGCGCCACCGCGGCCCGCTGTTTCGGCGGCAGGCCGCCCACCGCCGCCCACAGCTGCTCATCCGGCTCGGGGATCCCGTTCTCGACGGCGACCTCCGCCACCTCGGCCACCGGAACCGGGTTGCGCCCCCTGGCGCGATGGTGGTCGATCGCCTTGCGGTGGGCGATCGTCAGCAGCCAACCGCGGAGGTTGCCGGCGTCGTTCAGCTTCGCGTAGGCGCGCAGCGCCGCCAGGAAGGTCTCCTGGAAGCAGTCCTCGGCCCCGTCCCGCCCCACGGCCCCGTGCAAGATCGCCATCACGGCGGCGGAATGCTCGTCCAGGACGGTTTGAAAGGGCGGCAGCGCGGTCACTCTGTGGGATTAAACGTGGCGGGACAGCAAAGCGTGAGATCGAGCCGGCACTTTCCGTTCTTATGGAGGGGAAACTGCCGCCTCGCTAGGCTGCCGCGATGACCGACCTGGCGGAGGAGATCGAGGAGCTCGTCGGCCGCGCCCTCGGCGAGGATCTCGGCGAGGGGGACATCACCTCCGAGGCGACTGTGCCCGAGGAGGCCCGGGGCCGGGCGCGGATCGTGCAGAAACAGCCTGGCGTCGTCTTCGGCCTTGCCGTCGTTGCCGAGACCATGCGCCAGTGCGGGGTGGAGGACGTCGACAACCTCGTCGTCGAGGGACAGTGGCGCGAGGACGTCCCGGCCGAGGCCCTCCTCGCCAGCGGCAGCGCCCGCGCCCTGCTGGCGGCGGAGCGGACCGCGATCAACTTCCTCGGCCACCTTTCCGGCGTGGCGACGCTCACCGCGCGCTATGCCGAGGCTGTGGTCGGGACCGGGACGACGATCCTCGACACGCGGAAGACGACGCCGGGACTGCGGGGCCTGGAGAAGGCCGCGGTCGCGGCCGGCGGCGGCATCAACCACCGCATGGGCCTCTACGACGCGATCCTGATCAAGGAGAACCACATCGCCGCCGCTGGGGGCCTGGCGAAAGCCGTGCACGCCGCAAAGACCTTTCAACCCGAGAAGGCGATCGAGGTCGAGGTCCGCAACCTCGACGAAACGGCCTACGCCCTCGGAATGGGCGTCGACCGCCTCCTCCTCGACAACATGAGCCCGGACACGCTGCGCCGAGCCGTCGCCCTCCGGGACCAAAATGCCGGCGGCACCGACGGCGTCTCCCTTGAGGCCTCCGGCGGCGTCACCCTCGACAACGTCCGCGAAATCGCCGAAGCCGGAGTCGAGTTCATCTCGGTCGGGGCGCTGACCCACTCAGCCGCCACGCTCGATTTCTCGATGCTCCTGGACCTGCCCTAGCCGCTCGCGGGGACCCTCAAGCCCCCTACTTCAGGAGTTTGGAGAGGCGCCGGTCTTTCAATATGCGGCCGTCCGTCTGCTCCTTGGGGCAGTAGTTGGTCTGGTGTTCCGAGAAGTACACGGCCTCGATGGTGGTGCCGCAGCGCGGGCAAGGCTCGCCCTCTCGCTTGTGGACCTGTAGCGGCATCGGGACTTTGTCCGGGACGTCGGGGCCGATCGTTTGCTCGTAGTGGTCGATTGCGTCGCCTAGGACGTGAAGAGCTTTTTGGAGGCTCTCTACCTCGTCTGAGTTGAGTTCAGAGCCTTTCTTGAACGGGGAGAGCTTGGCCTCCCAGAGGATCTCGTCGACCCAGGAGCGGCCGATTCCGGCGATGTCTCTCTGATGGCGCAGGAGCGGGTGCAGGTGGCGCGGCTGGTCGAGGGCGGCGGCGAGCTCCTCGAGCGGGGGAGGGGGCCAGGCTTCCGGCCCGAGGCTCCCGACCATCTCGTCTGCGGCGACGGCGTCGGCGGGCAGCAGCTTCGCCCATGCGCGCTGCTTGGTTCCGAACTCGCGCAGCCGCAGCTCCCGGCCGTCCGTGAGCCGGATCAGGACCCGGGAGGCTTTGTCTTTGAGCGAGGCGGGTTTGTCGAAGACGCGCAGCCGTCCCGCCGACATCAGGTGGATCAGCAGCGCCAGGTCGCCGAACTCGATCACCGGCATCTTGCCGATCCGCCGTACCCCCGTCACCTCTCGGCCGACCAGTGCTTTTAGCGGCGGGTCGAAGGTCTTCATCACGTTCATCCCCGGCGCCAGCGCCGATTCGACCTCGGTGCCACGGAGAGCGCTGTCGAGGCGGCGGGCGACAATCTCTACCTCTGGCAGCTCGGGCATTGCAGAAAGGCTACGCGGGTGTCCCGGTCCTCTAGACTTTCTCTACGTTCATTCGACCGGTCCGGACCCAGTCCCGCCGGCGAACATCAGGAAAGGAAGGGCTCATGCAGGAGCTCCCGACGATCCAACCTACTTCCGCACCGGAGCTGAGCCCGGAGCAGGTCGCTGAGATCAGCGACGAGATCCGCGTGCTCGCTGCGGAGCGAAACGCGGTCATCCTCGCCCACAACTACGAGCTGCCCGAGGTCCAGGACGTCGCCAACTACCGGGGCGACTCGCTCGGCCTCTCCCGCCAAGCAGCCGAGACCGACGCCGAGGTGATCGCCTTCTGCGGCGTCCATTTCATGGCCGAGACGGCCTCGATCCTCTCGCCGCAGAAGACCGTCCTCATCCCCGACCTCAACGCCGGCTGTTCGCTCGCCGACTCGATCACCCCCGATCAACTGCGGGCCTGGAAGGCCGAACATCCCGGCGCCCTGGTCGTCATGTACGTCAACACCTCGGCCGAGGTGAAGGCCGAGACCGACTACTGCGTCACCTCCTCCAACGCCGTCGACGTCGTCCGCCACATCTGGGCCGAGCGCGGTCCCGACACGGAGATCCTCTTCGGCCCCGACATGTGGCTCGGCGCCTTCGTCGAGCGCGAGACCGGGCTGGTCGAAGAACCCGATCGCCGCGGCCGCTTCCACATCTGGGACGGCGAGTGCCACGTCCACGCCGGGATCAAGCCGCTGGACATCACCCGCACCCGCGAGGAGCACCCGAACGCCGAGTTCCTGATCCACCCCGAGTGCGGCTGCTCGACCCAGGCGATGGAGTACGTCGCCTCGGGCGACATCGACCCCGAGGGCGTCCACATGCTCTCCACCTCGGGGATGCAGAAGCACGTCGAAGCCCACCCCGACGGCGAGTTCATCGTTGCCACCGAGAACGGGATGCTCTACCCCCTCCAGCAGGCAGCGCCCCGCGCCAACCTGATCGAGGCCAACCGGATGGCGACCTGCAAGTACATGAAGATGATCACGCTGCCGAAGCTGCGTGACTCATTGCGGGAGATGAAGTTCGAGGTGAGCGTCACGCCGGAGATCGCCGAGCGGGCGCGGGTGCCGATCGAGCGCATGGTCGCGATCGGGTAGCGCCCGCCGATTTACGAAGTTTTTCTTGATTAAAACTTCCGGCTGCGGTATCCCTACTGCGGGTGGGGACCAGCAACCGGAAGGAAGAACATGAAGACTGCCCGCAAACTCAGGGCGCTCAGCTTGTCCCTGCTCGCGCTTCTCTGCCTAGGCGTGATCTCGGCGTCCGCCGCCCAAGCCGGAGAATTCAAAGCCGGGGTCTACCCAGCCACGGTCACAGGTCAGAACATCAACGGCCCGCACGAAATCACCACCGAATTAGGCCTGATGGGTTGTGGCGTCAACTTCACGGGTGAACTGATCGAAGAATCGGAAGAACTGACACTGACGCCGACCTTTGTCGGCTGCATGATCGCCGGCAACCCGGTGGACGTCGTCAATAACGGCTGCGACTTCCGTCTCAACGCCGGCGCGACACTTGCCATGGACACGGTGGAAGGCGCCTTGGACGTGATCTGCCCCGGAGGAGGCAAAATCACCTTCGGAGTCACAGTCGGCGGAATGGTGACCTGCGTCATGAAAGTGCCGGAACAGCTTGGCCTGGGCGAAGTCACCTACCAAGACACAACAATGGCCGGCCACGTCGATGTCGAATTCAACATCGAAGGGATGGCCTACGAATTGGGAGCCAACTGCCCGGTCGCGGGCGCCTTCGAAAACGGCGAATATGCAGGGGAAAGCACACTGCGTGCGCACAACGGAGGGATGGCCACCCCACTCGGCGCGTTTTGAATCAAGCAGCGGCTTGAAAGATCGCCTGCGTGGGCGCTTTCTTGCGCGGTCGAGGGGGCGGAGGAGTCACCCTGTCCTCGCAGAAGGCACCCACGCATGGCGATACGCAAAAAGAAAAACAGCGGTTCCGAGGAGCCACGGCGTCCCCGCGGGCGTCGCGCGCCGATCATCGAGCTGAACGACGTCACCAAGGTCTACCCGGGTGGCCATATGGCGCTCGACCGGGTCAGCCTCTCGATCGGCCGTGGCGAGTTCGTCTTCCTCGTCGGCCCGACCGGCTGCGGCAAGTCGACGCTGATCAAGATGTTGATCCGCGAGCTCGGCGCCACCGAAGGCTCGGTCAAGATCGCCGGCCGGGACATCGGCAAGCTGTCGGAGAAGAAGATCCCGCAGCTGCGCCGCAACATCGGCACCGTCTTCCAGGACTTCAAGCTCCTCCCCGACCGCACCGTCTACGACAACGTCGCCTACGCGCTGCAGGTGATCGGCGCCAGCCGCGCCGAAATTCGCGAGCAGGTGCCGCAGACGCTGCGCCTGGTCGGGCTCTCGACCAAGCTCCACAACTACCCG
>Ga0126305_10000327_pt1 | contig 20903 bp, 16 predicted proteins | sample Plot26_FD_92536 | JGI IMG/M metagenome (GOLD analysis project Ga0126305, IMG submission 92536) | Serpentine soil microbial communities from UC McLaughlin Reserve, CA, USA - Plot26 | ecosystem: Environmental > Terrestrial > Soil > Grasslands | place: USA: UC McLaughlin Reserve, Lake County... | reverse complement strand
GCGGTGCTCGAAGCGGGCGGAGCCCTGAAGCCGGCGGCGCGTCCGGCGGAGGTGGAGCGTCCGGCCGCCGATCCGCCGCTCTCCCTGGAGGAGCTGACCCGCCTGGCGGGGGAGGACTGGGGGGCGGCGCGGGACCATCTGCGCGGGCTGGTCGAGCGGCAGTCGGTCGTGCGGCTGGAGGATCTGCTCCTGCGGCGCACGGACTGGGGGATCGATCCGGAGCGCGGCGAGGCGGCGGCCCGGCTCTGCGAGTCGCTGGGCTGGCAGGGGTTTCGCCCGCTCCGGGCGGCGGGCGGGAGGGGAGCGGGTTGAGCGTGCCGGCGGCCATGTGGCGTGATTCGCCTCGGGAGGCGCCGGACGTCGAGACCTCGTCCGAGGATTACGCCCGCCGTTTCGCGGGCGGGGTGGGCGAGTACTTTCTGGCCGTCCAGGCCGAGGCGGTGCTGGATCTGCTCGCTCCCTGGCCGGGCGCGCGGGTGCTCGAAGTGGGGGGCGGTCACGCGCAGCTCGCGGGGCCCCTGGTCCGGAGGGGGTTCCGGGTGACGGTGACGGGCAGCGAAGAGGTCTGCCGCGAACGGCTCGACCTCTCCCTGCCGCCGGGGGCGTTCACGTTCGAGGTCTGCGACGTGCGGCGGCTGCCGTTCCCCGACCGCTCCTTCGACGTGGTGCTGGCCTTCCGGCTGCTGACCCACCTGGAAGGGTGGCGCGAGGCGCTGGCCGAGATGTGCCGGGTGGCCCGGGAAGCGGTGATCGTGGACTACCCCGATACCCGGAGCTTCAACCGGCTCTATGGCGCTCTCTTCTCATGGAAGAAGGCCGTCGAGGGGAACACGCGGACGTTCCGCAGCTTTTCTCCCGGCGAGGTGATCGCCGAGTGCCGCCGGCATGGGTTCGGCCGGCCGGAGGTCCGCCGCCAGTTTTTCATCCCGATGGTGGTCCATCGCGCGCTGGGCCGGGCCGGAATTTCCCGCGTATTGGAGCGGGCGAGCGGCTGGCTGGGTCTGACACGGGCCCTCGGGTCGCCCGTGGTCCTGCGGGTCCGGCGAGAGGAGGACGCCGTATGAGGATTCTGGTCACCGGCGGCACGGGCTTTACCGGCAAGGCGCTGGTCCGGCGCCTGCTCGACATGGAGCACGAGGTGGTGGCCCTCGATTACAAGGAAGGACTGAAGACGCAGGAGCTGCGGGAGTGGGGCGCCGAGGTGGTCCTCGGCAGCGTCACCGACGAGGAGGTCGTCCGCCGCGCCATGGCGGGGGTCGAGGTCGTCCACCACCTCGCCGCCGCATTCCGCGAGATGAACGTGCCGGACAGCTACTACCGGGAGGTCAATGTCGGCGGCACCCGCAACGTCCTGCAGGCGGCCCTCGAGCAGGGGGTGCGCAAGCTCGTCTACTGCAGCACCTGCGGCGTGCACGGCAACATTGACCACCCCCCGGGCGGCGAGGACGCGCCGATCCAGCCCGCCGACTATTACCAGCGGACCAAGTACGAGGCCGAACCGCTCGTCCGCGAGTTCCATAAGCGCGGGCTGCCGTCAGCGATCCTGCGCCCGGCCGCCATCTACGGGCCGGGCGACCCGGAGCGCTTCCTGATGATCTTCCGCCGGGTGGCCCGCGGCACGTTTCCCATGTTCGGCGACGGCAAGACCTACTATCACCCCCTCTACGTCGACAACCTGGTCGACGCGTTCGTCCAGGTGATGGCGGACGGGGTGGGGGATGGCGAGGCCTATCTCATCGCGGACGAGGAGTACCTGGAGATCGAGGATCTGGTGCGGCGCGTCGGAAAGGCCCTCGGCGTGGAGGTCAAGGTCCCGCACTACCCCGTCTGGCCGGTCGTCGCCGCGGGGCACGTCTGCGAGAAGGTCTGCCGGCCGTTCGGCATCACGCCTCCCATCTTCCCCCGGCGCGTCGACTGGTACCGCCAGAACCGGGCCTTCAAGATCGACAAGGCCAGGCGGGATCTGGGCTACGTGCCGAAGGTGGGGATCGACGAAGGGCTCCGCCGCACGGCGGAGTGGTACCGCCAGGAGCGATATCTCTAGAAGTGGATGAAAAGAATGACTCAGCGAATTGTCCGGATTGCTCTTCTCGGCGCGCTGCTCGCCGCCGGCACGGCGGCCGGAGAGGCGGTGCCCCTCTTCGGCACGGCGGAGATCGTGCTCACCTCCACCGCCTCGTACAATGGCAACGGGGGAGAGCCGAACCCCTTCGATCTCGACGTGACGGCCGAGGTCGTCTCGCCGGGCGGGAGGCGCTTCTCGGCCGCCGGATTCTTCGACGGCGACGGCGTGGGCGGGGCCGTGGGGAGGGTCTTCAAGGCCCGCATCTCCGCCGACGAGGCCGGGACCTGGCGCTGGAGCGTCGCGAGCAGCGTGCCCGGGCTGAACGGGCGCTCCGGCAGCTTCTCCGTGGAGGGCCGGCTGCCGGGCTTCTTCGGCAAGGGGCCGATCGTAGACAACCCGGGCCGCCCGCGCGTCTTCCGGCAGCAGGGGGGCGGGCCGGTCTTCCTCACCGGCAAGTTCCTCGACGTGGCGGCGCCGAGCCCGATCCAGTACTCCCACACCCTGCTCTCGGAGGAGCTGAGCGAGGCCGACCGGCAGGCGATGCTCGCGCGGCACCTTGGCATGCGGCTCAACAAGATCAACGTCTATCTCGCGAACCGCGGCGATTACGGCAGCGTCTCCACGACTCCCTGGGTGGGGTCGGCCGACGCCAACGACAAGCAGCGCTTCGACCTGCGCCGCTGGCGCAGCTACGACCTCTGGGTGGAGCGGCTGCGCGACTCGGGCTTCGTGGCGCAACTCTGGTTCTTCGCCGACGACTCGGGGTTCGGAGACCTTCCCGACGCCGACCGCCGGCGGCTGATCCGCTATGGCATGGCCCGCCTCTCGGGCTACGTCAACACCATGTTCACCCTGGCGCTCGAGTGGCAGGAGGGCTGGTCGGCGGCGGAGGTCGAGGCGAGCGGCGAGTTCCTGCAGCGGAACAACCCCTGGGCCCGGCTGGCGAGCGTGCACGGCGTCACGGGCGATTTCGCCTTCCCGGCCGCTCCCTGGGTGGACTACCTGGACCTCCAGGCCGGCAACTCGGCCAGCCATCCGGCGGTCCATGCCATGGGGCTCTCAAACCGCGCCCGGGCGGACAAGCCTCTGATCCAGGAGGAGCTCGGGCTCGGGGAGGAGAACGGGGAGAACCGCCGGAAGGCCTGGGCGGCGTTCACCGCGGGAGCGGCCGGGGTGGGCACCGGGGCTTTCCTGGAGCACCTCGTGGCGTTCGTCTCGCGCGTCGACTTCGCCCGCATGGAGCCGGCCGATGCTCTGGTGCCGGTAGGACGCGCCTATGCCCTGGCCGAGCGGGGGCGCGCCTATGTCTTCTATCTCTATGACGGGGGCACCGTCCGGGTGGACCTGAGAGGAGCCGCCGGCAACTTCAAGGCCGAGTGGTACAACCCCCGTAACGGCCGTTTCCGTCCCGCTCCCGCCGTCGCTGGCGGCAAGACACGAGTCTTCAAGGCTCCTTCCGTTGAGGACTGGGTCCTCTATGTACATCTCTAGAGACAGAGCTTTCCTCGGGGGGATAGCGGTCCTCATGATCGTCGCCGCCGTCCTCCGCCTCCATGACCTCGGCCTCCAGGCCTACGATGGCGACGAGCTCTACGCGGTGCGCATCCGGGGGGGCTCTCTGAGCGACATCGCCTCTCTCATGGGGCGCTCGGCGTTCCACGACCTCCACCCGCCGGTCTCCTACCTGACCTTCATGCCCTGGGTCGCCCTCTTCGGACCGGGAGAAACGGCCGTCCGCTCCCTGCCGCTGGTGCTCGGGGTTCTGGCGGTAGGGTTGCTCGGTCTGGTGGGGAGAAGGGTGGGAGGCGTCTGGACCGGTCTCGCGGCGGCCGCGTTCCTGGCCTTCAATCCGCTCCACATCGCCTACTCCCAGGAGGCGAGGCCCTACTCTCTGGCGGTGACGCTCACCATCGCCGCCCACCTCTTCTTCCTGCGATCGCTCGGCGATGGCCGGAGGTGGGACCGGATCGTCTACGCCCTGCTCTGCGTGGCCGCGATCTACACCCACTACTTCGCTCTCCTCGCCTTGCTGCCCCACGGTCTGATCGCCCTGGGGATGCTGCTGACGGGGGACCGCGATTCACGGCTCGCCGCCCGGCAGACGCTCCTGACCTTCGTCTGCGCCATGGCAACCTTCATCGCCTGGCTGCCGGCCCTCGCCCACCAAGCCGCGGGTCAGCCCCAGGGGTCGCCGCTCGGCATGTACGATCTCGGCGAATCTCCCCTCAACCGCACGGCGTCTTTCCTCATCAAGGTCGCGGGCCTGGGCGCCGCACCCTTTCTCCTGGCGGCGGCCTTCGCCCTGCTCGTCCTTCTGACCGCCGCCTTCGCGCGGAAGGAGCGCCTGCCCGCGTCTCCATCGGGAGGCGACGGCGGGCGCCTCCTCCCCCGGTGGATGGGAGCCCTGGCACTGCTGGCCGGCATCCCGATCGCCGCCGGGCTCGCCCTCCTGGCGCCCCGGCTTCTCGGCCCGGCCCGCCAGGTGTTGCTGGCCGGAGGGTATTCCCCTGACACCGTCGAGCGGGAGATGCGCGGCCTGATGCAGTTCACCCTCTCCATCCCCTTGACGATGTGCGTGATCGGCGCCCTGGTGCTCGTCTGGCCGTGGATTTCGAGGCTCCTGGACCGCCTGCCCCTGCTCTCCGCAAGTGGGGGCCGGCCGCTGGCGGTCACCTTCCTCATCGCCGGTCTCCTGCTGGCGCCGGTGGGATTGACCCTCGCCCTGGCGTTCAAGGGGGTGCCCTTCCTCTCGCCCCGGAACCTCCTGCTCTTCGAGCCCCCCTTGGCTCTGGCTCTCGGCATGGGGGCGGTGAGGCTCACGGAGGTCCGGTGGGGGCGGCTGCTGCTCGCGCCCCTCATCCTTTGCCTGGCCGTGGCCGGCCTCCAGTACGAGACGCTTTCCTGGACCGTCGGCCTGCCAGGCACCTCGCTGGGGATGTGGACCGGCGCCTGGCGCGATCTGTCCAGCGAGCTGAACCAGAGGAGCCGGGGAGACATGCCGCTGGTCGTCGTCGACGCTCCCCGGAGCGACCCGGCCCTCTTCTATCTCCAGCGGCCGCGGGTGGCGCGCATCCGGCGGAGCGGGCAGATCGAGCGCGTCGGCCTGGAGAACGGATTCCGGTTCATCCACCTCCAGGGCTACCGTCCGAGCGAGGCGCTGCTCTCCGATCTGTCCCGCCGGGTGCCGCTACGGCCGAGGTTCCAGGTGGACGAGTTCGTGGTCTACGAATCCAGCCCGACGGCCCCGAGCCGTGGACCCAAATGACGGACCAGTCCCTCGCCTACGACTCCCAGTCGTCCAGAGGACGGCTCTCCATCGAGCTGGGCAGCGGCCGCTGGCCCGGCGGCGCGGGCCGGGCGACGTCGTAGATCCAGACGACCGGCCCCTTGCCGCACCAGGTCTTGGGATCGAAGGTGCGGATCCGCATCGTCCCATCCAGCTCCTGGTAGAAGCGGGCGAAAGAAGGGAAGCTCGCGCCACGAGGGGGTAGGCGGGTGAAGTACTGGTCCCGCGCCAGGCTGTTGGTGATGACGTACCGGATCCCCGCCCGACGGTACTCCTCCACGGTCTTCGGCTGCCGCGATACCAGAGGATTCCCCATGTCGAGATCGACGGCATTGCTCCGCAGCTCCTGGTCGGACTTCTCCCTCGGCAGCCACCATTGATGGCCGAGCTCGTCGAGGTTGAAGCCGTCCGGCGGCGGATAGCGTTGCAGCAGGTCGATCCGCAGTCCCTGGTGATGGGTGAAGGGGCTCTCGGGCGGCAGCTCGCGCAGGCGCGCCGCCAGCCGGCCGGCCGACTGCCGGTTGGCGTTGAGCAGCGGGCCGTAGTCGTCCAGCAGGATCCGCGCCCGCCGGGGGAGGTTCGCCAGGGCCCAGCGGTAGGCCGTCAGCCGGCTGTCGGTGCGGTTGATCACCCGGTTGTCGTTGACGCTCTGGATCAGCGTCGGTACGCAGGCCGCGGCCACCAGGAGCAGGGCGGCAGCCCGGCTCCGTGCCTCCCCCAGGCGAAGAGCGCGCGCCACCGCCAGGGCCCCCGGCCAGGCGAGGGTGGCGAGCAGGGGATAGAGGGCGTTCAGGTGGCGCGGCTGGGCGTGGTAGGCCGCGATGGTGATCGCCGCCAGGAAGAAGAAGAGGCACGGGATGAGGACGAGCAGGCCGTACCAGCGGGTCTCGCGCCGGGCGAGCGCCGCGCCGAGCCCGAGGAGCGCCAGGACCGACAGGGCGATCCCCAGGACATAGCGGGAGGCGACCAGCTCCACGAAGGCTCCCGCGGCCCCGCCCCAGGTCGCGGCTCCCGGCTTGAACTCCCGGGCGCTGTCGGGATCGTAGTGCACCACCGGCTGCTCGGTGAGGCCGAGGCTCCTCTCGATGCCCCGCCAGGTGTCGCGGCCCCAGGTGGGATCGAGGAAGTTGTAGGGTGAGGCGAGGAAGAACCCGGCCAGGAAGCAGAGGCCCACCAGGGCGCCCCGCCCCGCCACCGTCCGCCAGGCGGTCCCGGGGGAGAAGCCGCGCAGCGCCTCCAGGGCGAGGTAGGCCGGCACCAGAACGACTCCGTAGTAGTGGGTGCCCATGGCCACGCCCGCGAGCAGGGAGGCGAGGACCAGGGGGCGCCGGCGCGGGCTGTCCCTGGTGCCGAGGTAGGCCCACACCGAGAGCGCCATCCACAGGCCGCAAGGCACGTCGCTCTTGATCGTGAGGGAGGAGCTCACCATGGGGGCGAGCACGGCGGCGACGGCGGCGGCGGCGATGCCGGCCCAGGGCGTGCCATACACCTTGCGGCCGATGCGGTACACCACGTAGACCGTCGCAACCCCTGTCGCCGCCACGAACAGGCGGCCGATCAGCAGGAAGGGCCCGGGCTCGAAGAGGAAGTGGGCGCCGAACTCGGCGGTGGACTCGAACCGGCCGGTGAGCGCTCCGAGCCCGAAGTAGATCCCGTAGCAGAGCGTCAGCAGGTACATCAGGAACGCCGGCTTGTGAAACCAGTGGGGATTGAGATCGCCCGTGCCCATGGCCATGGCGCGCCGCATGAAGTGGAGCTCGTCGCCGAAGTAGGAGAAGGGGAGATCGTGAAGCAGGCCCCAGAGGCGCAGGGCCGCGGCGATCAGCAGCACCGCGGTCAACCCGATCAGGGTCCCGCGGGAGGTGGCCCCGGGCCGGTCGATTGCGGAGGTCGGCATTTCCGGGGCTAGGACCGGTGGACGCTGAATACGGCCCCCACGCCCGCCGGCTCGAGGTCCACCTGCTCGAGCAGGGCGGACTCCTGGAGGTCGTAGAGTGCGATGCGGGTGGGGTGGTGCCGGTGGTGCTCGCTCTCACGGAAGCCATGGCGGATCCAGCTCAGGTTCCGGCGCAGGGTCGTGTAGCGGATGCGCGTGAAGCCCACCCAGGCCTGGTCTCCCATGGCCAGGACGCCGCGGCACCAGCCGAGCGGGCGGTCGTCGTCCGGGGCGGCCATGGTGTTGAGGTCGAAGGCCGTCTTCTTCCCGGTCCGGAGGTCGAAGCGGATCACGCAGCCGTCGACCGAGGTGAAGTAGAGCTGGTCTCCCACGACGTGGCCGTCGTGAATCCCCGCATTGCCGACTTCGAATCGCTGCTGGCGGTGTTCCGGACGGTGCTCCGGACGCAGAGCCAGTTCATCCAGGGGCACGGCGTCCCGCTGCTGGAAGCGGGTGACCCAGGGCTGCCCGTCGAGGAAGAAGACGTGGTTGGGATGGGACTGATGGGGCTTCGTAGTGGGGACCTTGCGGTAGTCCGTATCGGGGCAGAAGCGGTCCCAGGGCGAGCCGCCCAGCACGCTGACCAGGCGCAGGAGCTCGCCCTCCGGCGACAGCTCCGCCACCGCGTCGAGGCCCGTCACGGCCACGAAGAGGCGGCCGTCGGGAGCGGGGGCGACGTGATGGACGTCGTTGAACCAGGGGTGGGAGATCACCTGCCGGATGGCGAAGCTGGGGAAGTCGCACACCAGCACCTCGGTCTGGGTGCAGAGATAGGCCAAGTCCCCCTGCACGGTCGCCGCCTTGAAGACGTGGGACGGCGTATCGTCCGGGCAGTGCTCTGGTGGCGACTCGTACTCGAGGACCCGCTCGAGCCTGCCGTCCTCGACGCGCACGACCAGGGCCGTTTTGTACTGCGACCACTCCTCCAACTGGTAGAAGCTCATCCGCTGCTCGCCGCCGACTGCCCAGATCGTCCCGGTCATGCCGATTTCCGCCTCCATCTGCTGTCGCGTACCATCTGTAGAGCCTGCTTCCACTGCGAGGGCCTGGTGTAGACGAACGTGCGCACGCCGACCAGCGTCCGCGCGGACCACACCATGGCCACGTTGACGGCGATCAGGGTTACCGTGGTCGCGACGGCGATGCCGTAAGCGCCCCAGGCCGGGGCCAGAGCCAGGCTCAGGGCGACGTTGAGGATGGCGCCGCCGATCGTGAGCAGCAGCAGCCGCACGTGGTGGCCCGCCATCTGGAGGGCGAAGCCGGCCCCGCCGGAGGCGGAGTCCCAGAAGCTGCCGAGGGCGAGGACGATGAGGATGCCCCAGGCGCCCACGTAGGGTGCGCCATACGCGACGCGGATCAGGGGCCGGCCGAGCAGCAGCAGGCCGGCCAGGCAGGCGCCCGAGAGGATCGCCACCAGGGTCGCCGCCGTGCGGGCCAGCCGTTCCATCTCCACCTTGCGTCCGTCGGCGAAGAGCACCGCGAACTCCTGGGGAACGATGAAATTGGCGATGCTCGGGATGGCGGCCATCACCTGGAGCAGGGTGGCCGCGACGCCGTAGACTGCCACGTCCTCGTGGGGCCGCGCCCAGGAGAGGACCCACAGGCTCGAGGAGACGAAGAGCACCGAGGCGGCGCTGCGCAGGCCCATGGCGCTCGAGGTGCCGAGGATCTCCCGGATGCCGGGGGGAGCGCTTGCGGCTCGCGGCTCGGAGCTCTCGCCGGCCGTGGTGGAGAGGAGGGCCACGGCATAGGCCAGACAGGTGAGCAGCATCGCCCCCACGTAGACGGAGGCCAGCATCTCCCAGGGCTCCTGGCGCGAGGCCGTGAGCAGCAGGACCAGGAACCCGCCGAGGATGAGCCCCCGCGGCAGCAGATGGGTGAGCGGCGCCGAGAGCGAGTAGAGCCGGAACGACCGCAGGTAGCTGTCCGCGAGGTTGCCGAACGACGCCAGGACGGCCGCCGCGATCAGGAAGGCGCTGGCGTTCGACAGCTCCGGAGCGTCCAGCTTCCGGGCGAGCACGGGCCAGGCCAGCGCCAGGGGCGGCACGAACAGCAGCCAGAGCGAGACCTGAATCCCCAACAGGCGGCGCCGCAGCACGGCCGTCGCCCGCTCGCCGCCCTGGCCGCGGCTGATGGGAGTGAAGCGCAGGGCCGCCGACCCGAGGCCGAGCTGCAACGCCATGCCCAGCGCCATGATGGCCTGCTGGAGCAGCATGTAGGAGGCGACGGCCGGCTTCTCCGCCACTCGCACCATCACCATGCCGCTGAGGAAGCCCAGGGCCATGCCCAGGAACTGGCTGAAGCCGAACAGCATGCCGCCCCGGAGCAGCCGCGTCCGGGTGGCGGAGTTGCTCTCGGCCGGCACCATCGCTTCAGGCACCATCGCTTCCGAATCGTTCAGCGGCACCGCCAGGCTTTCTCCACTCGCCTGCATTTTTCGCGGATCTTCCTTTCTCACGAGTACCGCTGCACGAACGGGCTCCACACGATCGCCGCCGGTCGGTGCAAGATCGTTGCCGTCAGGGTGCCGCCGCCGGTCTGGCGGCGGCCAGGGCCACGGCGGCGTGCAGGCGGGTGAGGGTCTGCCCCTGGATCTTTCCCAGGGGGAGCACGTCGCCGCGCGCCTGGCGCAGGATGAGCCGGACCATCGTCTCGCCCGCTTCGGTCAGCGCCGGATCTCCACTCTGCCGGCCGGCCCGCAGCAGGAGGGCTACGCAGCCGTACTTCTCGGGGTTGTAGAGCTCGCGGTCCTTCGGCTCGACGCCGAGGAGAGTGCCGCCGATCCGCGGACCGCTGGACGTGATGGTGAGCAGGCGCGGCCAGGAGGCTTCCACGGCGTCGCCGGGCTTGGCCGGGCCCAGCTTCACCATCGTCCGGGCGAGCGCCGCGAGCACGTGGCTGGGCGGCAGCGGCGGCTCGCCGAAGGGAGCGTCGCCGGTGTCGCGCTGCAGCCGGTAGAGGTTCTGGGCGTCGTAGAAACCGATCGTCCAGGCCGGGCCCACCTCGCTGACGATCTTGTTCGCGGCGTTGCCGTCGCCCGCTTTCAGCACGCCCTCGCCGAGGAAGCCGTAGCGCACGCCGCCCCGCTCGAGCTCGGTGTAGTGCTGGGTCACGGCGCGCGCCAGCCCCGATCGGTAGTCTTCGAGGAAGCTCGGGTCGTCGCTCGCCAGGCCCAGGAAGCGGAAGGCGGCGAGCCACTGGCCGGCGACCCGGCCGGTGAAGCTCGCGGAATCGTTGTCGGGCTTGTGGGAGGCGGAGCAGGCGGGGCCGTCCGGACCGTGAGGCGCGGTCACCGGCGACGGGCCCCGGCTCGGGCAGAGCAGGCGGCGCATGCTGTCACCGCCCCGCCGGACAGTGTCCACGACCGTCGAGTCGCCTGTCAGCCAGTAGTAGAGGAAGAGGTTCTCGAAATAGGCATGAGAGCTGTTGAAGTCTGCCCGGTAGGCGCCGTAGCCGGTCGGCGCCTGACCGCAGTAGAACCACTTCTCGCCGGGGCCGCACTGCATGATCTGCGTGTGCAGCGTGCGCAGGGCGCCCGGGAAGGCGAGCTCGTCGAGCCATTCGACCTGGCCCGAGCGCTGGGCCCAGAGGGCCGCCGTCGCCACCGTGTTGTGGTAGTCCGTCCAGTTGCCGCACCAGAAGGTGTTGTCCCACCCCTCGCCGGGCGTCGCGTCGTCGCAGTCGATCTCGCCGGGCGAGCCCTTCTCCCCCCAGTAGCGGGGATAGACGCCGAAGGTCATCAGGCCGGCGAGGCCCTCCCGGTCGATCCCCTCGACCGTGCGCTCGAGCACCGACTCGATCAGGCCGTCGTAGGAGGCGAGGCTCTTGGGCAGGGTCCCCGCCGGCACCTCGTCGACGGCTTCGGAGGCGGTGAACCAGGCGGCGTCGGGCCAGGCGCGCAGCGGATGGTTGAGCGGCGCCCACAGGAGCCGGTCGAGATCGGCCCGGCGGGCGGCACCCGGCAGCGCGCTGTTGGGCAGGACGCTGTTGGGCAGGACAGTAACGGCGAAGGTGGCGAACAGCCCCTGGTGATTGGCGAGCCACGCCTTGTCGTCCACGAGGTCCACGGCGAGCCGGCCGTCCGGCAGCAGCCGGAGGGCCTGCGGCTCGTAGCGGTGCATGTGGTTGAGCCCCACGGCCAGGGACCCCGCCGGCCCGGACAGAGCCAGCATGCCGCCGTCGGCCCGGGCTCCCTGCCGGCGCTCGCCGGCCACCGCCGTCTCGAAGCGCAGCGGCGCCGAGCGCCGCTCGCGCAGGAGCTGGCGGACCGCTGCCTCCTGACCTGCCGGCAGCGGACCCTCCAGCGCGGCGGACTTGAAGTCCCCCACCGCCATCGCCGCTATCGAAGCGGGGCCGCCGAGGTCGAGCGCCAGCGTGTCCCGCACCTTCTCGACCAGGACGCCGTTGGGCTTGCCGTCCTTGGTCTGCAGGCAGCCCGTGCACTCGAGGTCCCCCTCCCAGGAGACGGCCTGGCGCACCAGGGCCGTCGGCGAGCCGGCGGTGAAGACGTAGCGCCGCCGTGAGCCGAAGCCGCCGTTGCCGACCGGCGGCAGGTCGTAGGCGCCGTCGACGATCACCACGGCCGAGAGCGGCCCGGCGGACTCGATCCGGACGTCGCGCACGGTCGAGTGCCCGCCCTCCCGTCCGGCCGCCCGCAGGGCCATCCCCGAGCCGGTCACGACCGCCTTCCCGCCCGGCAGGACGACCTCGTCGAACAGCGTTCCCGCTCCGCCGCCCAGCCGGAAGACGGCGGCGCCCGTGTCCACCATCACCTGCCGGCCCTGGCGGGTGAGCCGCAGCGGCACCGGTGGCGCTGGGTTGGCGCCGGCGGTGCCGTCCGCCACCAGGCTGTAGACGGCGCTGCCGCGCGCGGCAACCGTGGCGGGGAAGACCGCCAGGAGCCACTGCACGGGGGCGGAGGCGTCGTCCTTCCCCGCGTTCCAGCGCGCCAGCACCTGGAGCTCGGCCGGCACCGGCCGGCCCGCGGAGTCCACGACCGTGAGAGTGCGCGGATCGCGGAGGGCGAGCGAGCGCGGCAGCGGCACGCCGGAGCGCACCACCTCGCCGGCGCGGGCGACGCCGGCCGTCTCCCGCACCGTCAGGGCGATCCGGCCGGGAACGCCTTTTGCGAGGGGAGAGGCGAGCACGGGCGGAGCGGGAGACGCGAGGGCCGCCGGCGTTGAAGGCTGGGGCTCCAGCGCGGTGTGCTCCACCCGCTCGGGGGCGGCGCAGGAGAGGGCCAGGCCAAGCAGGGCCAGGAAGGGCATCGCGGGAAGCTTCATGGTGAAAGAGGAGCCGCTGCGAAATCCGGACCAAGGTCCGCGTAAATCTAAAGGAGAGTAATTTTGCCCTGGAATGAAGAGAGCTATCTGCGTTTTTTTCCCAAGCTGACCTATCAGGCCGATCCCCAGGTGGACGCGGTGCTGAGCCGCCTGCCCGCGGGCGGGCGCATCCTCGACCTGGGAGCGGGCGGAAGGTTGATCGGCCCCGGCGTCTTCTGCGTCGACTTCATTCCCTTCCCCCATACCCGTCTGGTCTCGGACGTCCAGCGCCTTCCCGTCCGCGACGGCTCGGTGGACGCCGTCTTCGCCACCGGCCTCCTGGAGCACGTCGACGATGAGAAGGCCGTGCTCGACGAGATCACGAGGGTCCTCCGCCCGGGGGGGATCGTCCACATCGAGATCCCCTTCCTCCAGCAGTACCATCAGGATCCGATCGACTGCCGCCGGCTGACGATGGAGGGGCTCGAGCGGGAGCTCAAGAAGCTGGGGTTCCAAACGGTCAAGTCGGGCTTCCACATCGGCCCGTCGGTGACGATCGTCACCCTCCTCACCTACTACGGCGCCATGCTGTTCGAGGGCGAGAGCCGGCTGTCCCGGGCGTTCTCCACGGGAGTCTTCCTGCTCCTCTCCACGGTCCTCTACCCGTTCAAGTTCCTCGACCGCTTCCTGCTGCGCAAGCGCAGCGCCCACCGCCTGGCCTTCGGGGTGTTCTGCACCTCGCGGAAGGAGCCGTTGCCCGCCGGCGGCTGAAGGGGGATCCCGTCTCGGAAAAAAAGAAAACCAGGGGGAGCGGGGAGAGAAAGAATTACCTTCTGGGAACGGGTGAAGATCCCCGGGCGGGAACACATCCCCCTGCAAGGCAGCCGGAGAGCTGCCATGGAGCTCGTGGCCCTCCCGCCCGAGGATCAGAGCAGGATCGGATTCAGGATCGGAGACCGGGATTACCAGCGGTCGCCGCCGCCGCCGCCGTAGCCACCGTCGCCGTAGCCCCCGCGCCCACCGCCGCCGCCAGCCGGGGCCCGCTCTTCACGCGGACGAGCCTCGTTGACGTTGATCTTGCGTCCCATCAGCTCGCGGCCATTCAGGTTGGTGATGGCGGCCTCCGCCTCCGAGCGCTCAGGCATCTCGAGGAAGCCGAACCCCTTCGACTGGCCCGTGACCTTGTCCTTGATGATGGTGCAGGATGAGACACTTCCGAACTCCTCGAAAGCAGCCCGCAATTGGTCTTCGGTGATCCGATAGGGCAGGTTCCCTACGTACAGGTTCATCTCAGTCTCCTTTGGCCATGGTCCGTTTTTCCTGTAAGCAAAATTTCTGCCTACCTGTCAACGGTCACCCCAGGGAAGGATAGAGCTGCCGATAGCTGTCGGCCAGCACCAGGATGCGCTTGACGTAGTTGCGCGACTCGTCGAGATACAGGGTCTCGAGGAAATCGGCCAGCTCGGCGTCCGGTCCCGACTCCTTCCAGAGGCGCTGGATGCGGTTCGGGCCGCCGTTGTAGCCGGCGAGGGCCAGCTCGACGTTGCCGTCGAAACGGTCGAGCAGCTCCCGGAAGTAGGTCGACCCCAGGCGCACGCTCATCGCCGGATCGTACAGACCCTCCGGCAGATAGGGGACGCCCACCTTCTGGGAAACCTCGCGGGCCGTCAGCGGCATGAGCTGCATCAGGCCGCGGGCTCCCACGGGGCTGGTGGCCCGCGGATCGAAGGCGCTCTCCTGGCGGATGATGCCGGCGATCAGGTGGGCCGGCAGGCCGGTCGAGAGGGCGCAGGCCCGGATCTGATCCCCGTACTCGAGGGGGTAATAGGCGAACAGGACTTCCGACGGCACACCCGACTGCGCGGGTCCGCCCAGCGCCGGGAAGGCTTCGCGCAGCAGCACGATGCCGGCCCGCTGCTCCCCCTTGCGGCACAGGATGAGCCCCTTCAGGGCGAGCACGTCGCGGCGGTCCGACCGGCCGGCGACCAGCTCGATCTCCTGGCTCGCGAGGTCGTCCAGGCCGAGGTCGGTCAGCAGCTTCACGCGCTGCAGCGCCGGCTCCGCGGGCCAGACCCGCGGCGCCTGAGAGGCCAGCGCCGTCCCTTCGGCCGGCGGGATCTCGCCGAGGCGGCTCAGGGCCTGGCGGGAGTAGAAGTCGCTGGTGTCCGAGGAGGCCACCAGGTCGCGGTAACCCTCCCGCGCCCGGCCGGGCTGGCCGAGGTCCTCCAGGGCCCGGGCCTTCCAGTAGCGCCCGCGCTGGGCGTCGCCGTCTTCGGGATAGAGGTCCGCGAGCTCCGTCCAATAGCCCACGGCGCCCGAGGCGTTGCCGTTCTGGTACTCCCGCCAGCCGCGCTCCCAGAGATCGGCCGCGCCGGTCTCGTCCGCGGGATCGATGCGCCGCAGCAGCCGCAGGGTGTCGACGGCCGGCTCGAACAGGCCAGCCTCCAGGAAGTCTTTGTAGAGCCGCCGCAGGGAGTCCCGCGAGAGCTCGATCCGCGTGTTCGAGCGCACGAGCTGAGCCAAGTAGACCGACGCGGAGCCGGGGTCGCCCGCCTCGGCCGTGGCCAGCACCCGCTCCCACTCGAGGGCGGCCCGGTCGCCGGAGTCCGAGGGCGTGAGCTGGCCCATCACGATCAGCGCTTCCCGCCCGGCGCCGCCGCGGGTGAGGGCGCGCGCCTTGAGCATGTGCCACTCGAAGCCGCGCTCCTCGCCGGGGATCTCCTCCAAGGTGCTGATCGCCGCCCGCGTGCTGTCGCCGTCGAGGAACGACTGGGCGCGGTCCAGGATCTCCCGCGAGGAGAGGAGGCGGCTCCAGTCGAGGTCGCCGTCGAGGGCGCGGAACGTGCGCACCACCTGGACGGCCTCGGAGGAGAGGGGATCGGTAACGAGGAGCCGGCGCCCCGCTTCGCGCTGAACCTGCTCATCCTCCAGCTTGCGGCCGATCCGCCAGGCCAGGCTCTCCAGAGCCTCGGCCGTCTTGCCGGCGATCCCCGCCGCGCGCGCCTCGGCGATCAGGTCCAGGGCAATCCGGGGCTGCCCGTGATCCGCCGCCAGCTCCGCCGATTCCAGGAAAGCGAGGGGCCGCAGCGGCGACGCCGGGGCGCCGGCGATCAGGCGGGCGTAGGTGCCGCGGGCCAGGTCGTGCTCGCCGCGCTCCGCGGCGCTCCGGGCCAGCAGGAAGAGGCGCCAGTCCTCGAGCGGTCCGCCGGGGGCCGAGGAGGCCGAGAGGAGCTGCTTGGCGAGCTCCGCGTCCCCCGACTCGTGGGCATACAGGCCAGCCACCACCTGCGCCTGCGCCGCCTGATCGGAATGACCGGCCGCCACCTGATCGAGGTGCTGGCGTGCCTCTTGCAAATTTCCGTGACGCAGGGCCTTGGCAGCCTGGGAATAGAGATTCTGGGAGAGAGTGGGTTGTGGCTGCCAGGCCCGCTCCCGCTCTACCACGAGAGAAGGAGCGTTGGGGCGGGGATAGCTGATGACGACCGAGACCATGAAAATGGAGGAGAGGATCAAGAAGAGAACGACAACGAGACGGGTTTTTGACGTCTGCATGAGCTGAACCACACCTCCGGACCGACCAAGGTTGCGCCGCACGGTTGTAAGAACATCCCAAGGCCATCCCCGGCCTGGGCCTGATCCTGTCGGGTTGGGCTTGCCCCAACGTCCCTGCTAACCCCCAGTATGCGGGGCGCATTCCCAAATCGTCTACCTTTTTGCACCCGAATTTGAATCTCGCGTCGGATTTAGCCTATCCTGTTGATGGATTTGTAATAATTCCCCGAATGAGCCGTCTCTGAACGGCCCCCGGAGACTCCCATGTTAGGATTTCTTGCCATGTCGATTCTCGAGCTTCTGGGGTTCCGGCGAGGAGGACCGCGCGCCGGCGGCGGAGACACGGAAACGGTCCGCAAAATCGTGCGCGAGCTGGAGACGCTGGAGCCGGAAACGGCGCGCTATCTCGCCGCCTTCGCGTTCATCCTGGCCCGCGTGGCCCACGCCGATCTGGAGATCACGGAGGAGGAGACGCGCCGGATGGAGCAGATCCTCCTGGGTCTGGGGCATCTCTCGGCGGAGCAGGCCCGCCTCGCCGTCAGCCTCGCCAAGGCCCAGCACCACGTGGAGGGCGGCACCGAGAGCTTCCTCGTGACCCGCGAGTTCCGGGAGATCGCCACCAAGGAGCAGTGCCGCGAGCTGCTCGACTGCCTCTTCGCCGTCTCGGCGGCGGACGACTCGATCTCGGGGGCGGAAGAGGGGCAGATCCGCCAGATCGCGAGCGAGCTGGGCTTCGAAGCCCACGAGCTCGCCACCATCCGCGCCGCCTGGGCGGACAAGCGGGCGATCCTGAAGGGACTCCGGGAACCTCGCGGGTTATGATGGCGCCCGTTGTGAGCGGCTCGACACTCCAAGGAAGAAGGAAAGAGGTCATTGATGGTGCGCCGTAGTAGCCGTAGGGATCGCGATGGTCGGGGAGCCGCGGGTTGCTTCATGCGGATCTTGCTGGTGCTGGCTCTGCTCCTGCTCGTGGCGGGGGCGTTCACGGGGTTCTACACGGGAGCCTCTCCCAAGGTGACGGTCAAGCCCGACCTGCCGGGCATCGGCCGGCGGACGCCGATCCGGATCCGGATCGAGGACCCCCAGCGGGTCGAAAAGGTGCGGGTCGAGGTCGTCCAGGGGATGGACGTCAAGCCGGTGCTGGAGAAGACCTTCGAGCCGCAGCCGGCGTGGAAGATGTGGGGCGGGCCGCCGCCGGTCGCGCTGACCGCCGAGGTCGGCCGCGAGACGGTGAAGGGGCTGCGGGCCGGCGAGGCCACGGTGCGCGTCACCGCCGAGCGGGCGGGATCGTTCTTCCGGCGTCCCGATCCGGTGGTGGCGGAGGTCAAGCTGCCCGTGCGCCTGGCGCCGCCGACGCTCCAGATCGCCTCCAGCTTCCACTACGTGAACCAGGGCGGCTCGGAGGTGGTGGTGTACCGGGTGGGCGAGGGCGCGATCCGCGACGGCGTGCAGTCCGGCGGCTGGTGGTTCCCGGGCTTCCCGATGCCCGGGGGCGACAAGCAGCTCCGCTTCGCCTTTTTCGCCGTGCCCTACGACAAGTCCGACCCCTCGATCGTGCGGCTGGTGGCCCAGGACGAGGTGGGCAACCGCGCCGAGGCCGCCTTCATCGACAAGTTCACTCCCCGTCCCCTCAAGACGGACACCATCCCGGTCAGCGACGCCTTCATGAACAAGGTCGTGCCGGAGATCCTCTCCCAGTCCCCCGAGATCGAGGACAAGGGCGGCCTGCTCGAGAACTACCTCCAGATCAACCGCGACCTGCGCAAGAAGAACGCCCAGACGCTGAAGGAGCTGGGCGCGAAATCGGAGCAGAAGTTCCTCTGGAACCTGCCCTTCCTGCCCATGCCCAACGCCGCGATCACGGCCGCCTTCGCCGACCGGCGGACCTACGTCTACAACGGCAAGGACATCGACCAGCAGGACCACCTGGGATTCGACATGGCCTCGGTGGAGCGTGACGCCATCCCCGCCTCCAACAGCGGCAAGGTCGTCCTGGCGCGGTTCTTCGGGATCTACGGCAACGCGGTGGTCGTCGACCACGGCTATGGAGTGCAGAGCCTCTACGGCCACCTCTCCTCGATCGCCGTCAAGGAGGGGGACATGGTGCAGCGCGGCCAGGAGCTGGGCCGTTCCGGCCAGACCGGCCTGGCGGCCGGCGACCATCTCCACTTCACGATGCTCCTGCAGGGGCTCGCCATCACCCCGGTGGAGTGGTGGGATCCGCACTGGATCCAGGACCGCGTGGCGCGGAAGCTCGGCGCCGCGCTGCCGTACCAGGAGTCGGCGGCGCCGGCTGGTACTCCCAAGAGCGGCGGTGGGTAGGGACGGAGCAAGGCCATTCTCTCTCCCGAAGCTCCTCTTCAGGGGACCCGGGAGAGGGAACCTCCCGAACGTGTAAAATCCTCTTCATGAGCCCAACCCAGATCCTACGGCAAGCCAAAAAGCGGCTGGAGGCCCTTTCAGAGGACCGGCTGCGCGTCGCAGACGATTTCCTCGCCTACTTGGAGGAACGGGAGTCGAACGAGGCTACGCAAGAGTTACTTCAGATCCCCGGATTTCTCGACGATTTCAAGAGGGCGGAAGAGGAAATTCGATCCGGTCTTCTCACGCCTGTGGAAGCGCTGAAGCGGAAGGCGTAATCCCGGGTGTATCAGGTTCTGCTCGCCCAATCAGCCCGCAAGTTCTACGAGAAAGCCGATTCGCCATTGCAGCGCAAGCTGGACCGTTGCTTTGATGCGCTCCGCGGCAACCCTCGCCATCATCCGAACGTCAAGCCGTTGAAGGGCCAGCTGAGCGGCTCCTATCGCTACCGCGTCGGTGAGTATCGGGTGGTCTATCGAGTCGAGGATGGAAAACGACTGGTGATCGTCGTGATCATCGCGCACCGCAGAGAAGCCTACGACCGTTAACTGAGCCAGGACCTGGGCCGCTCCGGCGGGACGTCCGGAAGGTCAAATCCCTACCCCCGCCGCGCGATCTCCGCCTGAATCTCCGGCAGCAGCGCCGGCGGCGCCGCGATCAGGCTGCTGAGCAGCGGCTTCCGGCGGTTGAACCGCTCCTCCTCGGGGGAGCCGGCGACGATCACGCCTCCCGCCGCCAGCACGAGGGCAACGCCGGCCGCCACGTCCCACTCGTGCTTGGGGGTGAGGGTCCAGGTGGCGTCCACTAGACCGGCGGCCACGAGGCCCAGCTTGTAGGCGACGGAGCCGGTGGGACGGATCTCGAAGAGGTCTTCCCGGTAGCCCTTCCATTCGCCGCGCTTGACCTCGCTGCGGCTCGCCAGGACCGTGGCCCCCGCGAGGCCCGGACGATCGCTCACCCGGGCCGGGCGGCCGTTCAGGGTCACTCCCAGACCGCGGGCGCCGACGATGGACTCGCCGGTGGCGGGGTTCAGGATACCGCCCGCGACCGGCTCGCCGTCCACCACCAGGCCGATCGAGACCGACCACTCGGGGATGCCGGTCACGAACTCCCGGGTGCCGTCGAGCGGGTCCACCACCCAGACGCGCCGCCGGTCGAGACGGGAGAGGTCGTCCTCGGTCTCCTCGGAGAGCCAGCCTTCGCCGTCCCGCGGCAGGAGCTCGCGGAGCAGGGTGTCGACGGTGGTGTCGGCCTCGGTGACGGGGTCGCCGCCGGACTTGCGCCGGGACTCGACCTCGCCCGGGGTGAAGCGCTGGAGCGCGGCATTCGCCCGCTCCAGCGCCTCCCGGATGCGATCAAGGTCTTCGGCGTAGGTGGCCGTCAACGAACCTCCAGGGCGCCGCCGACGTAGCCTTCCCGCTCGAGGTAGAGCAGGATCTCCTGCGCCGCTTCCTCGGGGGACATGACGGTGGTGTCGATCACCACCTCGGCGTCGGCAGGCTCCTCGTAGGGATCGGAGATGCCGGTGAACTCCTTGAGGATGCCGGCCCGGGCCTTGGCGTAGAGCCCCTTGCGGTCGCGGTCCTCGCAGACGTCGATGGGCGTCGCGATGTGGACCAGCACGAAGCCGCCGCCCTCCTCGATGCTCGCCCGCACCTCCTTGCGCACGCCGTCATAGGGCGCGATCGGCGCGCAGATGGCGATGCCGCCGTTCTTGGTGATCTCCGAGGCGACGTAGCCGATGCGCCGGATGTTGATGTCGCGGTGCTCCTTGGAGAAGTTGAGCTCCGAGGAGAGGTTCTTGCGCACGATGTCGCCGTCGAGCAGGGTGACCGGCCGGCCGCCCGTCTCCATGAACTTCACCAGCAGCGCGGAGGCGATGGTCGACTTGCCGGCGCCGGAGAGGCCGGTGAAGAAGACGGTGAAGCCCTGCTTGGCGCGCGGCGGGTGCGTGCGCCGCAGTTCCTCGGCGACCTCGGGGAAGGTGAACCAGCCCGGCAGCTCGCGGCCTTCCTGGAGACGGCGGCGCAGCTCGGTGCCGGAAATGTCGAGGGTGCGGGAGCCGGGCGGGACCTCGTCCTGGGGCATGTAGGTGTCGAGCTCCTCGACGTAGGAGACCATCTGGAAGGGCACCATCTCCACCCCCAGCTCCTCCTGGTGCCCGCGGAGCAGCTCCTGGGCGTCGTAGGGGCCGTAGAAGGGCTTGCCCTGCTTGTCGTTGCCCGGGCCGGCGTGGTCGCGGCCGACGATGAAGTGGGTGCAGCCGTAGTTCTTGCGGATCAGGGCGTGGAGCATGGCCTCGCGCGGGCCGCCCATGCGCATGGCGAGGGGGAGCAGCGAGAGCTTGGCCGTGTGCTGCGGATAGCGGGGGAGCACCGCCTGGTAGCACCGCACGCGGGTGTAGTGGTCGAGGTCGCCCGGCTTGGTCATGCCCACGGTGGG
>Ga0126305_10000326_pt1 | contig 20930 bp, 12 predicted proteins | sample Plot26_FD_92536 | JGI IMG/M metagenome (GOLD analysis project Ga0126305, IMG submission 92536) | Serpentine soil microbial communities from UC McLaughlin Reserve, CA, USA - Plot26 | ecosystem: Environmental > Terrestrial > Soil > Grasslands | place: USA: UC McLaughlin Reserve, Lake County... | reverse complement strand
TAATCCTTAACACTATTAACTTTTCTTTGCGCCGCTGCCTGCCGACAGGCAGGTTTGCGTGAAATAAAACTTATATTTTTATCAAAACAACTGTAGTGAAGAAACTCTTTTTTTTCTTTTCATTTTTTTCTTTTCACTTTTCATCTTTCGCCCAGGATAGTTGCGGCATTCATATCAGCCTACTCACGTGCACACCGGGCACAGAATTATATTCAACATTCGGCCACAGTGCATTTAGAGTAGTTGATAGCAACAACAATACGGATCTTGTTTTTAACTACGGCACTTTTGACTTTTATGATCCGGATTTTTATAACAAGTTTGTAAAAGGAAAACTTTTGTATTTTGTCTCCATTGATTCGCTGCCCTCATTTTTATATGAATATGAATATTACAAAAGAGGAATTACCGAACAAGTGATAAATATTTCATGTGAAGACAAAGCAAAACTTGTTGCTGCGCTTTTTGACAATGCCAAGGAAGAAAACAAATATTACCGATACGATTTTAATTATGACAATTGCACCACGCGTCTTCGTGACATGCTTGAAAAAGCAGCAGGCAAACAACTGGAAACAAAAAATATTTTACCAAAACCTCGCACAACATTCAGGAATTTGATACATGTCTATCTTGACAGGGGCGGTCAGCAATGGAGCAAGCTGGGTATCGATATGCTGCTTGGCAATCCAATGGATAAGAAAGTAACAAATCGAGAAGCAATGTTCCTGCCCGATTATTTATTAATGGGTTTTGATAGTTCTACATTAAATGGACAATCCGTAGTGCAAGAGAAAAAAATTTTGCTAAACTATTTTGAATCATATAAGACCAAGTCAGGTATAACTCCTTTTATCGTTTTTGGGATCTTATTTTTATTGATCACGATTTTAAGCATATTCTTTTTTAAAAGATGGAATTTATTTCTCAAAATATTTGATTTCTTTTTCTTTGTTAGTGTCGGCTTGATTGGCATACTGATCTTATTCATGTGGTTTGGAACAGAACATGCTATGTGTAAGAATAATTTCAATCTATTATGGGCATTGCCAACACATTTACCGGTTGCCTTTATGTTGTTCAGCAAAAGACAATGGGTCAATAGTTATTTCCGTTTTATCTTTTTCTATACGATCGCCTTATTACTGGCATGGTTCTTTCTCCCCCAACAATTCAATACAGCTTTACTTCCCGTACTTGGAATCATTTTAATAAGAAGTTTTTTCTTAAGCAAAAGAATCAAGTAGTGGAAAAAACAATTTTATACCAAAACAAAAAAATATTTTACCGCAGCATTGGCAGCGGTGATCCTGTAATGCTTGTACATGGTTTTGGCGAAGATGGAAATGTATGGAGACCTCCCCAAACCCCTCCAAAGGAGGGGCTTCCCAACTCGCAGCCCTGGCTTTTCGACACACCTTCATTGATAAACAGATTCAAGTTCATCATACCGGATCTACCCGGGAGCGGGGAATCAGAAATGATCGAAGACATGAGCATGGAGGGAATGGCTGAAGTGTTGCACTCCATCATCCATGAAGAAAATATTGACCAATGCACTGTTATTGGGCATAGCATGGGAGGTTATATCACGTTGGCGCTTGTCGAAAGTTATTGGAACCATGTAAATGCTTTTGGCCTGTTTCATTCTTCGGCTTTTGCTGATACCGATGAAAAAAAAGAAACCCGCAAAAAAGGAATTGAATTTATAAAACAACATGGAGCTTTTGAGTTTTTAAAAACATCAACACCCAATCTTTTCTCTCCAAATTCCAAATTACAAATTGCAGATTCCATTGACGAATTCATTAATAGCTTAAAAAAATTTACACCCCAGGCTCTGATTGCTTATTACAATGCAATGATGGCTCGTCCTGACCGGACTTCTGTCTTGAAAAACACGAAAAACCCCGTGCTTTTTATTGCCGGCGAACATGATAATGCCATTCCTCTAAACGACGTTCTCCAGCAGTGCCATCTGCCTGAAAAATCTTACATTCACGTCTTAAAAAAATCCGGCCACATGGGAATGATGGAAGAGACAAAAAACGCCAACCGGATCTTAGAAGAATTTTTGCTGGAGAAATGAAAACTAAGTCAGACGAGAAAAAATGAAGACAAAATTCCCGGCTCTTATTGTTGCCTTATTACTTACTTTATGCTCTTACGCCAATCATATTACTGGCGGTGAAATTTCTTATACGCTTGTAAGCCAGGCAGGCGGTAACTACACATACGCAGTGACTTTAAAACTTTTTCGGGATGCAACCAGCCCAACCGCTTTGGATCCATCTGTGAACATTGCTATTTATAGCAGAGCCAATAATGCATTGATATGGAATTCTCCGGGCGGCGGCATAGCCATGACAACAAGCATGATACTTACTGCTACTCCCGGCCCCTGCATTGTTAACCCGCCAATAGTTTCCTACCAGGTTGGGCTTTATAATTTCAATGTAACTCTTCCCGGTTCACCATCGGGTTATATAATTACATATGCACGCTGTTGCAGAGTGGCCGGTATTACAAATGTTACACCTCCTTCTTCAAATTTTGGTGTAACCTACGCAGGGGAGATACCCGGCAACATGCAGGAGCCAACAGGCCCCGCAAATAATAGTGCAAAATTTTTAGGTATCGATACCGTGATCATTTGTGCAGGTTATCCTTTTACATACAATTTTGGCGCTACTGATGCAGATGGCGATCTTCTTACTTATGAATTTTGTCAAGGTTATACAAATACAGGTGGTACAATACCGACTGTTCCGGCACCACCACCCTATATACCTCTTAACTATAATTCTCCCTATAGTGGAGGCTCTCCCATGGGAAGTGGTGTCAGCATCAATGCTGCAAATGGGATGATAACAGGCACCGCCCCGGCAGCCGGTATTTATGTTGTTACAGTTTGCGTAAAAGAATTTCGGAATGGTACGCTTCTTTCCACGCAGCGAAAAGATCTTCAGATCAAAGTGGCTGATTGCGATGTAGCAACGGTCAGGCTTGAACCAAATGGTTATATCAACTGTAATGATTTCACCATCTCATTCAACAATCTTTCTCCAAGTTCACTTATCAATAATTATTTCTGGGATTTTGGAGACCTGGCAACACTTGCTGACACTTCACATGTCGTTACACCAGCCTATACGTATCCGGATACAGGAATTTATGTTGTAAAGGTGGTTGCCAATAGAAACCAACCATGCTCTGACTCAACCACTGCACAAGTGAGGGTCTATCCCGGTTTCTTTCCGGATTTCGATATTACCGGCATATGTATGAATGTGCCAATACAATTCAGGGATCTCACTACCGCAACTTACGGCACTACGAATTTCTGGAGATATGATTTTGGCGTTGCCAGTATTTTAAGTGATACCTCGCGACAGCGAAACCCGCAATATACATACACAAGTGTTGGCAGCTATACTGCTGAGTTTATTGTCGGTAGTACCAAAGGCTGCCGGGATACAATATATAAGACGGTCACGGTAATTGACAAGCCTCCGATCCTGATGGCATTTCGCGATACACTTATTTGTAGTGTTGATACGGTACAATTAAATGCAACTGGCAGTGGCGCCATCTCCTGGACACCTAATTATAATATTTTAAATGCTACTTCGGTAATACCATCGGTGTTTCCAAAAACAACCACTGTGTATACCGTGGAGTTTAATGAGAATGGTTGTCGCAATACTGATTCGGTAAGAGTAAGAGTTATTAGCATAGTTAATCTTACTGCAAGCAGGGATACTTCTATTTGCGCGAATGATGCTGTACAGCTTTCTGCAAATACTGACGGATTGCAGTACGCATGGTCGCCGGACCCAACATTAAGTAACCCCGCTATCCTCAACCCGATTGCAACACCTTCTGTCACGACAACCTATCACATCACATCAAGGACCGGTGGATGTATAGCAAATGAAAGTGTAGTGGTAACCGTAATTCCAAGACCAACAGTCAATGCAGGTAATAATGTTGATATTTGTTACAACTCAACTACGCAATTGAATGCGCAAACAAATGGAACCGCATTTACATGGTCCAATGCATCAAGTTTAAGTGATGCAAGTGTACTAAACCCTGTTGCCAGTCCAAAAATCACTACTTCGTATATTTTATCAGCAACCGATATTTCTTCTGGCTGTCCGAAGCCTTCTTATGATACTGTTATGGTAACTGTATTGCCGAAAGTAAATGCATTCGCCGGAAACGACACGGTGATCATTGCTAATCTGCCTTTGCAATTAAAAGCTACAGGTGGTGTTAGTTATCAATGGTCCCCTGCAACCGGATTAAATAATCCGAATATACAAGGACCAATAGCCATGTTAGATGGTAATCCGGAATATGTAAGCTATCTCGTTACTGTTGCTGACCGGGCAGGCTGTTTTGATACCGCAACCATTGCGATCAAGGTTTATAAAACAGGACCAGAGATCTTTGTGCCGACAGGATTTACACCAAATGGCGATGGCCGTAATGATGTATTCAGACCGATCTATGTCGGTATGAAAACGATAGATTATTTCCGGGTATATAATCGTTGGGGCGCCCTCATTTATAGTAATAATAAAAGTGACGGCAGTGGGTGGAATGGAACTATCAACGGCCTAAATCAAAGCACAGGCACATTTATCTGGATGGTAAGAGCAACAGATATCATTGGGAATGTTCATTTTAAAAAAGGTACGGTGCAATTGATCAGGTAACGATCCAATTATCCTGAAATAATTCTACAATATAAGCCGCCAGAATTACCTTACTTTATTATCCTTTTAAAGAACCTTCAAAAGAATAGAAGGGTAAGCGTCGTATACCGACAGCTGATCAACAAGGCCAGTCCGCAATAGAATAAGAGCGAGTTGAAATGATAAAGAGATATGTTATAAGTTTCTTTTTAGTGTTCTTTTTTATATTATCCACTCATGCAAGTCACATTTCGGGCGGTGAAATTTACTACTCACTGGTAAGCCAGTCCGGAAATGATTATACATACGCTATTACATTAAAACTGTTAAGGGACGCAACCGGCGGCGGACCTAGTTTAGAACAAACCCAGAGTATTGCGATCTATGAGAAACGAACCAATACATTAGTGGGAGTGGCCTGGTGGATTTTACATATTGGGGATCGATCAGTGTCACTAGTCCCAGCAGTTGTTTGATTAATCCGCCGCAGGTTAGTTACGATATTGCATTATATCAAATCACCAAAACACTACCGGCAACAGCAAATGGTTATATAATAACGTGCCAGCGATGTTGTCGTGTAGGCGGCATCAATAATATTATTGGTTCCGGGTCAACCAGTGCTACCTATACAGCAGAAATACCCGGTAATTCCATGTTTGCTAATAGCCCTGCTAATAACAGTGCCCGTTTTTTAGGTATAGATACAGTAATCATTTGTGCAGGATACCCGTTTACTTATAATTTCGGAGCTGAAGACGCGGATAATGATAGTCTTGTTTACAGTTTTTGTAATGCATACAACGGCTCTTCTTTCAGCCCGCCTCTGCCTCCACCTTATAATTCGTTGCCCTATGCTTCGCCATTTAGTGGAAGTACTCCATTAGGAAATACTGTCGCAATTGATCAGAACACAGGCATCATTACCGGTAGTGCACCAGCTGCAGGAACTTATGTCGTTACTGTCTGTGTACAGGAATGGCGAAACGGTCAATTGATCGCCACGCAAAGAAAAGATCTGCAGGTAAAAACATCGGATTGTATGTCCATTTCAAAAAAGGAACTGTATTGCTTATCCGGTGACGTGGCTCAACTATTTTTTAAAAAAGCCTCTATACCCGGGGTTTTTGTCTTTTATAAACAACTTTATTGTGCAGCATTCGTTTATTAATCAAGGTCTTTTAACGGATCGACGACCTTATTGGTAATTAGATATGCAATTAATTTTTTGTAATTTCAAACCTGATTCCGGCCCGGTGGAAGCAATTCTCCTGGCCTTGCTATTGTTGGGTCCTGAAAAGATCTGGCAGTAAAGGACATACGAACCATATCCCGGCATGAAAAAATTATTGGTTATATTTTTTATCTGTTGCGCAGTTCCTTCTTTTGCCCGCCACATTACCGGTGGTGAAATATTTTATGAATACTTAGGTCCTGGTGCCACTGCAGGCACGAGTTCATATAAGATCACTCTAAGGCTCTTCAGAGATTGTTTTTCAAGCGGCGCACAACTTGATCCTTCTGTTAATATCGGAATCTTCGATAAACTTTCAGGCGCCCCAGTTAGCGGTTCCCCTTTTACTGCAAGCCTTGATCATATACAACAGATACAAAAAGCCGGGAATATTCCCTGCATCATCAACCCTCCCCAGGTTTGTTACCAGGTGGGTTTTTATTACTTAGTAAAAGACCTTCCCAATAATGCAATGGGTTATTCGATAGCATTCCAACGATGCTGTCGTGTAGATAATATTACAAATCTAAGTGTTGCCATTGGCGTCGGCGCCACTTATGTGGGCAGTGTTGCAGGAAGCAATACGTTGGGCAATATGACCACCAATCATAATTCGAGTCCGCAATTTTATTTAAGAGATACTGCATTGGTTTGTCAAAACAGGAATTTCACTCTTGACTTCAGTGCATCCGACCCTGATGGAGATGTTCTGACTTATGGGTTTTGCGATGCATATACCGGTGGCACCGAAGGTAATCCAGTCGTTACAAACCCACCACCCCCACCATACGGTGTCGTTCCCTATGCCAGCGGTTATAGTGCATCTACACCGATGGGCCCAGGTGTTACAATCAATCCAACTACGGGTATCATTTCGGGCATTGCGCCGTCAGCAGGTTCTTTTGTTGTTACTGTTTGCGTAAATGAATGGAGGAACGGGACCGTTATAAATACTCATCGAAAAGATTTTATTTTAAAAGTTGCTGATTGCGATTTTGTGGCAGCGCAGCTACCACTGTCCGCCGTATTCTGTGATGATTTCAATGTTGGTTTTGCAAACCAAACTCCCACTTCTCTTATTTATTCCTGGCATTGGGATTTTGGTATCAACGGCATTTTAACGGATACAGCCAATACTGAAACACCTTCATTTGTATATCCTGATACGGGAATCTATAATGTAAAACTCGTTGTTAATCCCGGTGACCCTTGTTCAGATTCTGCAACAATGCAAATAGGACTTTATCCCGGTTTCTTCCCGGATTTTGTTGCGTCGGGCATTTGTGTAACAAAGCCAACCTCATTTACCGATGCCACTACCACCGCTTATGGAGTGGTAAGCGGGTGGCGATGGGACTTTGGTGAGCTACCAGTGAACAATGATACATCAAGATTGCGAAATCCTGTTTATAGCTATCCAACGGTTGGTGTAAAGAATGCGCAATTAATAGTTCAGAGCAGCAAGGGTTGTATTGATACGGTAACAAAAGCAATTACAATTATTGATAAACCTCCGATTACATTACCATTCCGTGATACGCTTATTTGTAATATTGACACACTTCAATTATCAGCATCTGGTTCGGGTGGACTATTCTCATGGACCCCGAATTACAATATCCTGCTGGCAAATACGGCGAACCCGCTTGTCTACCCGAAAACAACAACGTGGTATACCGTTTTACTGGATGATAACGGATGTGTAAATACCGATTCGATACGGGTAAGAGTAACGGACAGGGTAACATTGACAGTAAGACCAGATACTACTTATTGCGCAGGTGACGGTGTACAGTTATATGCCACGACAAATGGCTTGCAATTTTCATGGACACCGATTTTAAGCCTCAACAATCCGAATGTTATCAATCCTATTGCGAATCCACCTTCAGCAACTACTTACCAGCTTACAGCAAAAGTGGGCAAGTGTTCATCTACTGATGATGTCAGGATCATCCCGGTTCCTTACCCATCGGCAAATGCCGGGCCTGATGTATCAATATGTTATAATTCTTCAGTACAATTAAATGCCAGTGTTGTTGCCAGTAGCTATTTCTGGCGACCGCAAGGTTCATTAAGCAATCCGAATATTCTTAATCCCATTGCACATCCTGCATCTACGACGAAATATATTTTAACAGTGACTGATGTATTAGGATGTCCGAAGCCAGGTTACGATACCGTCGTTGTTACCGTGCTTCCGAAAGTAAAAGCATCTGCAGGCAGAGACACGATGATAGTTTTCGGCCAACCCTTACAATTAAATGCAGGTGGTGGTGAAAATTATTCGTGGACCCCATCTGATTATTTAAATAATACTTCCGTTTCAAATCCAGTTGCTAAGATCAATAGCCCTATTGACAGTATCCGTTATAAAGTTTTTGTGACCGATCTGCTGGGCTGTATTGATTCTGCCACTATTCTTGTCAGGATCTTCCGGACCAATCCCCAAATATTCGTTCCCACCGGCTTCACTCCGAACGGCGATGGCAGGAATGATGTTTTAAAACCAATTGCAGTGGGTATTGAACGAATTGAATACTTCAAAGTATTTAATCGTTGGGGACAACTTGTTTTTAGTACCACTGTAAATGGGCATGGCTGGAATGGAGAGCTCGGTGGCAAACCACAAACAACAAATACTTATGTATGGCTGGTAAAAGCCGTTGATTACACCGGCAAGGCAGTTTTTCAAAAAGGAACAGCAACACTTATCCGTTAAATTTTAGATTGCAGATTGCAGATTTTAGATTTGCTTTGTATTAGCAGAAAAGTATCTGACATAAATCTGCAATCTAAAATCTGCAATCAACAATTATTATGTCTAAAATTGTTTTTATCACCGGCGCATCATCAGGTTTTGGAAAAGCATGTGCTGAAAAATTTGCGTGTCATGGTTATGATGTAATTATTAATGGCCGGCGTGAAGACAGGCTTCTTGAATTGAAAGAACATCTTGAAAAAAAATACAACACAGCGATCCTTGTTTCCGCTTTTGATGTGCGAAACAGGGCGGAGGTTTTTGATGCCGTAAAAAATATTCCCCATGAATGGCAGCACGTCGATATCTTAATAAACAATGCCGGTCTTGCACTCGGGAGAGATTATATTGATGATGGTGATATGGATGACTGGGAAACGATGATCGACACGAACGTGAAGGGGTTACTTTATTCTACAAAAGCATTGATGCCTCTTATTAAGAAAAGTTCCTCTCCTCATATCATTAACCTTGGTTCTGTGGCAAAAGAGGTTTATGAAAAAGGAAATGTTTACTGCGCCACAAAGGCTGCGGTTGACATTCTTTCTCAGTCGATGAGGGTTGATCTTTTAAGACATGGAATTAAAGTTACTGCGATACACCCTGGCGCAGCACAAACAGAATTTTCCCTTGTTCGATTCAAGGGTGATGAGGTCACTGCAAAAAAAATATACGATGGCCTTATGCCGCTTACGGCGGAAGACGTTGCTGATGTTATCTATTACTGTACAACCCTGCCTCCGCATGTTTGCATAAATGATCTTGTGCTGACCTGCACCCGGCAGGCTAATGCAGTTTATTTTTATCGCCAATAGTTTCACTGCCATCAACATTTTTTCAGCGAGTTAAACCGTTTTCGTAGATTTACGATTCTGAGCTCCACCCCTTTAGTTATATACTAATTGTTTTTACCCGGCCCGACTTTTTAAACTTACGTAGTAGGCCTTCGAATTTGTACCCGGATTTGAATATTGTTAATCAAAAATTTAGAAGACAACGTAACAGACTCTATTTTTATGAGGTTATCATCTCAATACCTGTTAAGAACCCTTATGAAAAAGCCGTACCTGGTTTTGTTTATCCTGATGCTGAGTATTCTCTCCGCCAATTCACAAGAAGTGATCAAAGTGAAATCCTGCGATGATCAGTTGATCGCTCACCAGGTTGACAGTCTCAAAAAATTATATTCTGATGATGGGTTTGTGCTGATGAAAGAAGCATCCATCACAATGGAAAGTGAATTTGAAATGCCGGTGATCATTCCATTGAACGAGGGAAGTCTTTACCAATTCGTTTTTATCGGCGATTATACCAGCCGCCTTTATGAAGTCCGTATGTACGACTGGCGTGAAAAGCAAGTTGTCTTCAAACAAAATCACTGGGGTGATGTTGATGGCAATGTAATTTCTTACGAATATCAACCCCGCTTCTCCGAATTTCATATGATGAAGCCTGTACAGGTTAACAAGCAAAAGAAAAAGAATCTCTGCGGTTATGTAATGATGTTTAAGAAGGTAAAATAAACCAGGATTTTCAGGATGGAAAGGATTGATGAGGAAATATGGCATACTACCTGTTGCTGAAATTGTCTGACGTAAATATACCCCACGCTAAAAATTTTTGGAGGCCCATCGGATTCAAATAGGATTACTTATAAATTCAGAGCATCAAGTCTTCAATTCAAAAGAACGTCATAGCAGGATTATACATCCCTGAAATATGGTAAACTACTTATTGCTGAACATTTCTATTTTTGATAGAAGAGGTGAAATGAAGCATGAGGAAATTACATATAAAATAATTGCTTGCGCTATGGAGGTTCATCGTAAACTTGGGCCAGGGTATCCTGAATATATTTATCACAGGGCTATCATGATCGAGTTTAAATTGCAGAATGTTTGTTTTGAAGATGAATTTGAGATAAAGATTTATTATAAAGGAGAACAAGTTGGAATAAGAAGAGTTGATTTTTTAGTTGAGGAAAATGTTCCAGTGGAAATAAAAGCTGCAACAGAAGTATCTGATTTAAATATTGCCCAGGCTAAAAATTATTTGGAAGCTGGTGGAATTGAAATAGGATTACTTATAAATTTTGGCGCATCCAGTCTTCAATTCAAGAGAATGATCAATAACAGGATTGCACATCCGTAATTTCCTCATCAATCCTTTCCATCCTGAAAATCCTGGTTTACTGCGCTAACGAGATCGTGATCTGCATACCCGCCCTTGTATTTGTGATCGGCGCGGTGGTCGCGATCTTTGGAATGGTCCTTTGCTGCTGGAAGTATAATGTTGCTCTTATGCGGCTGTTAACAACATAATCGATCGTTGGATTAATATTAATTACTTTTTGTCCGGCTGTACCAAATGCTGCATTCTGATCGAGCTTGCTGTTAGCAGTAGCATCATCCCGCAAACTGAAATCAAGCTTGAACGTAACATCATTGTCCATCTTGCCTTTTGTGAATGGCATCTTTTTGATCAGTGGCATGCCTCTTACGGTCCAGTCGGCCCCAATGGTTAATTCGGTGGAACGGTTCTCTGCTAATTGATAATCGATAAGACTCAGACTCAATTGTCTTGATTTACGGTATTCCATCCTGGCGGTGAGCCTGTTTGTAAATGTCATATCAATCGCAAACAACGGGCTGAACTCTTCAGTGATCGTTATATTCGGAACAAAGAAATAAGGAACGTAGTTTTTAGTTAACGGATCAACAAAATAAGGAAAACCATAGTGCAAAGGATCCTGGAAGAATAAAGCCGAGTTATAACTATTCATGCTTAAGGTGCTGCGGTAGCCATGACGTATCATGATATTTGTAAATACCTTTTCAAGACCTTTTATACTAGTTGCATTGTATGTAACATTCCAATTTGGTTTTGCTTTTAACCCGCTGAAAGGATTTGCGCTGGTCTTCGGATTTGAATTTTTTACCAACGAGATACTCAATGGATCTTTATCTGTATATGCAGAAATAAACGCAGGGATGATCACATCCTGTGCATACCGGCCGTATCCCTTGTAATAACCGTCCGGACCAGGAGTAGGATTCGAATATGGATTCGATTTACCTAGCTTCTCTGAAAGGAAGATCCTGTTTTCCTCAAACTGCTTGAACGTTCCCGAAACAACATTCGGATCAAACTTTTTGAATAATGTCTGGAAGGAAATATACGTGATGCTAAAGCTGCCAAGAGAATAAGGATTCAATCTTTTAAATCCTTCTGTAAGAAAAGCACTGGTATCTTTAAATAATTCAGAATAGTTTTTGGTAAATGTTTTATCCATATTAACGTCGATCGTAAGATTTCTCACCGGTGTAACCAATGCTGAGAGATTCAAACGCTGATCATAACGCTGTTGTATCAACGAATTGAAACGCGGGTCTTTTGTTAAAACCCCTTCCAATCCTTTCTGGTTTATCCAATTCGTATCAGGTTGATAACCGAAAATGAAATCAAAGCCGGGTTGCATGCTTTTCCAGTTCTGTCCCAAAAATTTTGTGCTGTCAAGATAGCCGGGTAATGATGTTCCTGAAGTTTCAGAGTGTTGAATTCCCACTCTTTTTATTGAAGTAAGCACTTTTGCAACACCTTTAACTACTCCATTTACTGTTGGTAAGGAATTTTGCCGCTGTAACCTTCTTGCTTTTCTTTCTTCTTTGCGCTGGAGTTTCCGGAGTTTTCTTGCTTCTTTTTTTGAAAGCGAGTCGGTTGTCTTTACAGTTTTCTTTGACGTCTTATTATTCGCAGCATTATTATTTTGCTGTGCAGGTACAGGTGTGGCAGAATAAACGGCCCTTAAAAATCTCGACTTATTATATAGCTGTTCAAAATTCAGATCAGCATTTAGATTTTTGGTTTGTCCATTTATGATCGTATTACCAAGATCTTTTGCAAGCAGCGATGCGGTGACCCAGTCGTATTCTGCCCTATAGCTTGCCCTGAGAGACGTCCAATCGATAACAGGGAATTTAATCGTCGGAAAGTTATAAGTAAATGTTGCATCCTGGTGGAAATGGGTATTTCTTCCTCCATCAAAGAAATTTTTCCTTACGGTATCTTTTTTCTCTTTAGTATTGATCCGGCCATATGGTTCATCTACCCTTGCATTATTAATGGCGTTATAATCAAGACTTACTGATTTTGTCAGATCCCAGCGAACAATAAAGTAACGATCGAAAGTGAAAAATTTATCGTAGCTCTCAGGTATCTTATACGGGCCGCCTCCTACATTCTTTGGCTGCAGTGCGCCAAACTGCCTGAAGACATCTGCTTTTAAAGAAACTTGCGAAGGGCTGTAATTAAGATTGAAATCCTTAATGAACGCCAGCCATTTCGAATTAGATTTTATTAAACTTTTGAACGGTTCGAAATACTTTGGTTGAGGTGCATAATTATAACTGATCGCACCCCGCGTCCTTTTCACTTCATCAAAATCGATCAACGGATTCTTTTTGGTGATCTTTGTATAAGAATAATTAAAATCAAAATTTGAGATATCCCAGAATCGCGGCCTCTTATTATTAAGCTTTAATTTTTTTACATTGGTAAGTGTAATTGTTTTGATCGTTGTTTCATCAATCGCATCTCTTTTTATCGAATCCTGTTTTTCCTTTGGGCTGGCTTTTAATTTGTCTTTGAGTTTTATATCAAGGTCATAAGGATCAAATTCCGGAGTAGCGCTATTATGACTAATGCCCGTATAGATCGGTATCTGCATTCCGAATTTTCGGGGCAATAATTTTCCTGCATCAATATTCGCTGCTATATCAAATTGTGAATAGTCTTCCCGGCTTCGTTCATTTACTTTTTGTTCCAGCGTTCCGAACCCGGCGCTTCTTGCACCAACGGATGCACTTATGTTCAAAAGATCAGCACCAATGATATCCAATCTGCCAATGGCGGCCCAGCCTCCTTTCTCATCAAGATGTGAAAGACGCAGCTCATTAAACCATACTTCAGTATATATCGGTTCGAGCTTTAAATTTTCAACGCCCATAAAAATACCCTTTACCTCGCCAAGATTTGGATTCCCGATAATTGCAAATTTCCTATCCCCGATCATTTCACTATAGTAGTTGGCTGGGGAGGTTTGCCGGTTCCTTCTTGTTTTCAATCGAACAAGTTCCTGCAGGTCAAGAGCAAGGTTGTTAGCTTCCGGCCAGATGCCAAGTGAATCGGTAGTTCCCCATGGTGTTATTTTTAATGGTACCCTTATTTCATAATAATTGCTTACAAAATCATTTCCAATGCGGATCACTGCATTCAGATCGTTGTCCTTTATGAATTCCCCGGCGTATACGTTTTCAGCATGAACAAACATATCGAGCTTGCCATACTGGCGAAGATCAAAACTCACAGTTTTAAATACCCCTCTTGTTTGCTTTTCAGTCAGCGCATTGAACTTAAGGCTTAATGATTGTTCATTTAACAATAAAGGAACGTTGTTGTTGCTGAGTTGTTCCTGTCTTTCGATACCTGGCGGTTCTACATAATGTATAGGTTGCCGCTGATCATTCTCTTCCACATTTACAGCCAGTATATCCACTTTTACAGGGTCATTGGCGGGCAGTTTTTTGAACATGCCGGTTGTATCGATTTCATAAGAGAACCGGCGCCATTGATTACGTATCAATTCAAGTTTTGCAAACCGGCAAACAACGCTATCATCAAAACCAGTAAGGAACATCCGAATAAAACGGATTGATTTAAAATCCGGGATATTCCCCACTTTATCCTGGTATTTGTTTACCGGTATCCGGAATAAGTACCAGTGTTCTTTTCTTGTAGTTCCGTTTACGAGTTTAACGTCCACTTCTCTCTTATCAGTGATAAAGTCATTGGTTAGCGGCGACATGAATGGCTTCAGTTCAACCCTGTATGAAAAATATTCTTCCACCTCATTCAATGTATTATCACGATTCAATTCTTCCTGGTCGGGGTAGAGTGTAAAGGCATTTATATACTCTGTATTGTTGTCTGAGATCGGCGAATTACCGTGCGGATTATTCACTTCCTTATACCTCCCCAAAATTCCTGTCTGCTGTTGATCATAAAAAGCATCGCGATAGTTCCTGAAATTATCTGCAGAAGGATCCACGGCTGCCTTTTTATAAATTGGAGAATTGACGCCGAAGTTGGTTGCTACATCATTTAAATAAACGGCTTGCTTGTTTCTTTCCAGTGAGTCGGTCAGGCCGTCATAACCTACATCCTGGTAAGGACGATCATCCGGATCATTGCTGAATGCGTTAGTAACCTGTATAGGATTAGAAGGTACGCGGCCCCAAACAGTATTGTTATCGACTGGTATGGCAGGGTTTTTTATCGTTGGTAAACCGTTTTCATAAGCTCTTTTACCATCATTTAAAATATCTTCTGAAATATTTCCCAGGTTGAAGTATAGATAACCGCCCGTGCTTAACGGGTTGTTCACAAAAGGATCCTGCAGCCAGAATTCTATAAATTCAATGTTCCCGGTTTCAAAATCTGTTTGATCGATATTGCGCATCAAACCGCCCCATGCCTCTTTTGGTTTCAATAAATTTCCATTTCCATTGACTCTTGTGTTCCTGGACTCAAAATTATAAGGTCCTTTTTCTTTTGGATAATATGCAAGATCAAAAGTGGTGATAAACGATTGGCCAAAATCAGTTGTTTTATTTGGAAAGATCTCGTAGGAATAAACCTGTCTTGTTTCCGGCTTTGATAATTCATCCGCATCATGTCCCAACGGGTTATTTGCATTCCCATATTCCTGCAAAACCTGCTCGATATTATACCAGGCCAGTTTAGCCCTGTTATAACCATAAGCAAGGTCATTATGCAGTGTTGCTTCAGGAAATAAAATATTCCCATTCGCATCTACTGCTTTTTGCGGAGTTGATGACAGGGTCCAGCTGATCAATGGGAAGCGAAGATCAATGCTGCTCTTGGTACCTTCGAAATCATCAATATAAATGACACCTTCGTTTCCTTTCCCGATCTGTTTTGCATGACCCGGATCGAGATACGCTGCTTCGCCATAAGCTTTTATGCTTGACATTGCTTTTGTAGAATAGAAGGGAAGCTTATCCAGCCAGCGCGAAAGCCTTGGTATATCATTCTGATAATCGAAGTCAATACCATACATCGTGTTACGAATAGGGTCATCGCCATAATTCTGTTTTACAAAGAAGGGTCTTTCGCCTAATCGTACGATCGTACCACCAAAGGAAAACTTTTGACTGGCAAGGTAATCGAGTCGTATTGCCGTATAATTCCTGTTTTGTAAACCATAGGTTGCCTGGTTCTCATATTGTATATTAACAGGGATGCCGGAATTGATAATGGCCTGGTTGATCACTTTTAACGATCCCAGGTCGTAATTGATCTCGTAATCTATATTCTCACGCAGCTGTTGCCCGCCTGCTGATACAGTAACTGATCCGCGGGGAATATTAAACCCAAGTTGATATTCTGAGTTGCCAAGACCTGATTTGCTTCTGCCAACAAACTTGAAACGGTTGAGGTTTGCATAAGTTTGAGCTATTGCTTTTATCGTATCATATAACGGATAGAAAAGATATTTTTCCCTCTTAACTGTATCGGGACCAACATAAACGAACTCAAGATCCCGCCCAAAAGGTTCAAGAACAGGAAATATAATTCTGCTTTGTGATGAAATGATCGTAAACCCTTCCACAAAATCGAATACTCCATCAGGCTGCGGATCATTTTGATTGTTTAACCTGTCAAGATTTAATAAAGATATCAACGGCTGTCCTTTGTAAGGATCACTCACATCTGCCGGTGGTAAATATCTTTTTTCACCAAGACTTGGCTCTTCATACAACACATCCAATTTAAAATCCGAACGTTCAAGCTGACCGAAACCAACAGAATAAACATTCTTCATCATCAGGTCCCAAATTGGCAGATAGGTACGTTGTGATGTTGCTTTTAATAATTTTAAAAACAAAACCGGTTGTGTCGTCGCAGTTGAATCCGGCGGAACATCGGTTGAAAACTCACCTACCTGGTAAACTTTTCCATTATAGGTATATTGAAATGCGATACCTAACACTTCATCGGGCTGCAATTGCTGGTTTAATGAAATAAACCCGATCTGCGGATTAAAATAATAATCACTTGGTAAAAGTTTGCGGGCAAATGTTTTTTCAAAATCCTGCACGGGTTGGAGCCCTGCTCCTGATAAGATACTTGTAACGGCGGATGAACTTCTTGCCGCTGGTGCTGCTAAGATCGTAGAGTAAAGAGTGTTTGCTTCATTTCTTGGAGGTGTATCGCCCAATCCAATACTCCATGGACCATAAGGCTGTCCTTCACCCAGATCCATTAATGCAACAACATCTCTTGTATCGGTGGTAGCGCCGGTCCTGTTAGTTACCCAAACCTCTACGCGGAGGATCTGTGCCAGCGAATTAACAAGAGGAATTTCCTTCATGGCCTTGTTATAGTTGTTCCTGAAATATTGCGCCATCAGGAAGTGCCGGTTCTCTTCATATTCGTCAGCCTTATAAGTAAAGGTTTGTGTGGCCGACCCGCCTTGCAATCCCATTGTCTGGCGTTGTGCACGCTGATTAGCAATTACGGTTGTTACAAATAATTTTCCGAACTGTAATTGTGTTTTTAAACCAAACAAAGATTGAGCTCCCGGGATCAATGTCCCTTTGGAGGTAAAACTGGTATTACCTGCCTGGAAAACTTTTAATATTTCATCATCCCTGCCCTGATAATCCAGTTTCAACTGATTTTCAAAATTGAAATTGGCAAGTGTATTATAATTGATCGGCAATTTTAGTTTATCACCAATGCTTGCATCCACCTGGAACTGGCTGTTCATGTCAAAATCCAGTCCTCCATTATTTCGTGAACGTTCAGGCAGCGTTGGGTTATTTATTTTTTGACCCTGGTAGCCGATATTAAGACTAACAAAACCTGTTGGTTTTATTTCAATTTTACCATTACCAACAATTCTATTTACCCAGTCATCTACAAAATTGGGCTTCGGTTTATAAGTTCTTCGGTTAAGATTGGTAAGTAGGCTGGCCCTTGTTTTGAAATAGTCTTTCTCATCTTCCTTTCCTTTCAGATCAAGGAATTCTTTCATTGTAAATGACATCGGCGTACGGTAATAATGATCGCCGATCTTTTCAATGATGTAATATTGTTTTGTTACCGGATCATATTCAATATTTCTTTTTATGAAGCCTGTATCCTTTAACAAAAATGGATTTCTGTTTGGATAAGTATAAGGATCGCCATAACGGTCAGACTGAGTAGGACGTATTGTATCACCAGGAAAATAGGGATCATCAACCAATGGGTAAGGCGATGCATTCCCTTTGACGGCAATGAAAGCAAAAATGACTGCTGCTACCAGCGTCCGGAATATGGTGGTTAACTTAGGGCTCAAAACTTTCTCAACAGAATTAGTTAGGTAAAAATGTCAATCGATAGGCTTACAGAATTTTTAAAGCTTTCTTGATAACATCCTCGAGGGAGGTTAATGAAGGGTCTGATTGTGTGACCCTTTGGATTGCCTGATCGGCGGTATTCCGGGCTATTCCCAGAGCCATCAGGGCATTTAACGCATCGCTATGCAATGTATTGTGTTTCAAAGGAGAAAAATTTAGATCGAACGGTTGTTTTGATAATTTATCTTTTAGTTCAACCACTAACCGCTCGGCAGTTTTTTTACCGATACCCTTTATCTTTTCAAGCCCATGAATATCATTAAGTACGATTAATCTCGTAAGCTCATCTGGCTTCATGTAGGACAACATCATTCGTGCAGTTGTTGCACCAATTCCTGAAACAGAAATTAAATTAAGAAATATTTCTTTTTCGGATTTGTCAAAAAAGCCATACAAAATATGAGCATCCTCGCGAATGAGAAGGCAGGTTTGTAAAACACCTTTTTCAAGATTTTGGATCCTGGAATACGTGTTTAAACTTATCTGCACCTCATACCCCACTCCGTTTACGTCCATGTGAACCATCGCCGGGCTTTTGAAAACAAATTTTCCATCAAGATATGCGATCATGGCTGCGAAAATAAAGGAATTGGGAATTAGTAATTGGGAATTAGGATCTTAACATTGAAAATATCTTTGTTGCCTTAACAGAATATGGCGACAGGTGCCAAATTCCCAAGTCCAAATCCCTAATTCCCACTTACCCTTTACCTTTGCCCGCAACCTTATAAAAGATTTATAAATGATTAAGAAAGTTACTGCAGCTATAACAGCGGTGGGCGGGTATGTCCCTCCGGATAAGCTTACGAATGCTGACCTTGAAAAGATGGTGGAAACAAATGATGAGTGGATAAGAACAAGAACAGGAATTTCTGAAAGAAGAATATTAAAAGGTGAAGGCAAGGCTTCTTCTGATCTCGGCGCTCCTGCAGTGTTGGAACTTTGTCACAAAAGGGGGATCGATCCTAAGGAGATCGATTGTCTGATTTGTTGTACCGTCACTCCCGATATGATGTTTCCTGCTACTGCAAACATCATTTGCGATAAGGTCGGTGCAACAAATGCATTTGGTTTTGATCTGAATGCTGCCTGTTCAGGATTTTTATATGGCCTGACTACCGGGACCATGTTTATCGAAAGTGGACGTTATAAAAAGGTGGTGATAGTGGGCGCTGATAAAATGAGTGCTATTGTTGATTATACCGATCGTACAACTTGCATTCTTTTTGGTGATGGGGCTGGTGCGGTGTTACTTGAACCGAACTATGAAGGTTATGGGTTACTGGACACGATCTTAAGAAGTGATGGAACTGGCCGGCATTATTTATACCAAAAAGCTGGTGGCTCACAAAGACCGGCCTCGCATGAAACAGTTAACAATAAAGAACATTTTATTTACCAGGAGGGCCAGCCCGTTTTCAAATTTGCAGTGAAAGGCATGGCCGATGTAAGTGCCGAACTGTTAGAAAGAAATAAGTTAACCGGCGATGATATTGCATGGCTTGTCCCTCACCAGGCCAATAAAAGAATTATTGATGCGACTGCAAACCGGATGGGCTTAAGCCAGGAAAAAGTTATGTTGAACATTCAACGTTACGGTAACACTACTGCTGCTACAATACCGCTTTGTCTTTGGGATTACAAACATGAAATAAATAAAGGCGATCTTATTGTTCTTGCTGCTTTCGGTGGCGGATTTACATGGGGCGCTACATTGATCAAGTGGGAGTATTAAGGGAAGTGAAAACTTTAGAATTGTCGTAAGACATCAGAAACAATATTTGAGATTCCCTAAGCGATCAAAAGATTTATTTCCCCGCAGAATTCCAGGCGATATGAAATACAATCGGCAACAATCCTATTTTTTTTGATTATAGAAAAAAATTAAATAAAGGTCACCTGATCGTTTTTGCTGATTCGGTGCTGGTTTCTATGGGGAGCCATATTTCGTAAGTGGAAGTATAGATAATCTGCCTCATTAAACTGGTCTGCTTTTAATCGTTAGCTTTCCACGTAGCTGTAATAGGTACTGTAAATGTCAACATAACATTTGAGGTGCTCATTGCACCAATATGTTTTAACGTTAGTTTCATGATCGTAAGTTCTAAATTGATAAAAGAAGATGGTATCCGTACTGAATACCACCTTCCACTGTTGCTTTTCTTCTGACTTCATCAACTAGAAATTAGAATAACGTCTTTCATTTTTAAATGATTTAATGGCTAATGATTCTTCTTTCACTCAAAATATTCTCACGAACACTAGTCCTCTTGCAAAGAATGAGTTCCAATCCAGGCACCGATATTTTTACCTAATTCTTCGCCGTCCATTGCGGCTTTGCGAAAGTGATAACCAACATAAATTCTCGATAGGGAATTTTCTCTTGCAGCCTGTGATAAACTGTTAAAGCTTCTTGTTTTGCCAGGTAACGTAGTACTCTCAAAAGTGAAACTGAAATCATCTTTGCCGAAGAATTGTTTCAAAAGTTCTGCAGCAGCACCACCTGCTGTTGCGTGACCCGATGGGTGATCAGCGATCGGAGGCGTTGGAGCCACTAATACTTCCCAGGCAGCATCACCAGTTGTATTAGAATTGCCATCATTATCTCCTTCGCGAATTGCAGTTACAGGTCTCCAGAAATAATGGATGATCTTTGCTTTCAAACATGCGATGTATGCGTCCGCTTCAGTTATTTGCAGTAAGGCAAGCAACCTGGCAGTTTTCCATGCATCTAAATTTTTTTGTTC
>Ga0126305_10000325_pt1 | contig 20934 bp, 19 predicted proteins | sample Plot26_FD_92536 | JGI IMG/M metagenome (GOLD analysis project Ga0126305, IMG submission 92536) | Serpentine soil microbial communities from UC McLaughlin Reserve, CA, USA - Plot26 | ecosystem: Environmental > Terrestrial > Soil > Grasslands | place: USA: UC McLaughlin Reserve, Lake County... | reverse complement strand
TCTCGCCCTGGGCGAAGTTCTGGGCCGAGTTGACGTAGAAGTAGTCGCCCCAAAGGACGTTCTGGTCGGTCAGCACGGCGTCGTAGCCGGTGGCCAACTGGCTGGGGAAGAACACGTTGCAGGAGTTGACCGTGTCGACGGTCACGTAGCCGCGCAGGACGTTGTCGTTCTTCTTCGAGCCGTAGCAGGTGCCGAAGCTCGGCGACGCGTTGCCCTGGAGGATCGCCTGCAGGTGAGCCCGGAAGGCCGCGTTCAGCGCCGGGTTGGCGTACGGCAGCGTGCCGCCGCAGCTCGCGAAGTTGATGTCCTGGGAAGCCGGACCCTGGGGGCTGATGCTGTCGTTCGGGAGATCCTGGCCGTCCGAAGCCGTCCGCGGCAGGTTGCCGTTCTGGAGGACCTCGCGCAGGCTGAGGGTCTGGACGTCATAGCCGGTCAGGTAGACGTCGAAGTCGAGGACCGGAACCGACTGGTCGCTCCAGACCGTGACGTGCGCGAGCACGGCCGTGGCCGAAGCGTTGTTGATGGAGAACAAGGTGTTCACGCCGTTCTGATTGGCGAGGTCCACCTCGAAGTAGGGAAGCAGCAGGGTCGCGGCGGGCACGTCATCAATGGTGCCGATGACCGCGAACGCCTGGCCGCCCATTCCCAGCAGGCTCAGTAGAGCCAGGCAGAGGCAAAGCTTTTTCATTTAGACAATCTCCTTGAGTAACTTGGTTCGAACTGCAAATGCCAGTACTGCCAACTGCGTGTTCCGGTGAAGGACATCACCTCCCGTTCTAAAGAGTCAAAAACCCTAAGGAGCCGCCACGCTTCTCCGCTCCAAAAGATCGTTCCGGCGCGGCTGAGCTCGTGATTCCTTATCGAACAGCGCCTGCCCTCCAAGGCTCAGGCGGCTTCCACCGCAAATTATGCTTCTGCACTATAGGTATCTTCCGCCGCGCTTGTCAAGCCGAAAGATAGCCTCTTTGCCATTTTCGTCCATCTCGAGTCCAGCCCCGCCATTTCACGGTTTCCGCCGGGCCTTCCAGGCCAGGATGCGCCCCTCGTCCACGCACAGGTTCGGCGCGAACAATGCCGAGGGCTCGCCGGCGAACGTCATGACGATCTCCCCTCCCGGCTCGCCGTCCAGGTCCGCGATCTTGACGTCGTACCCCCTGCAGCCGCCCCCGACCGCCGGCAGCGGAATCTCCGGCGTCTCCTCGCGGTCGAAAGAACCGTCGCCCTTCCCCAGCAGCACCCAGGTCTGCCCCTCGCCGGTGAGCGCCACGAGATCGAGCTTGCCGTCGCCGTCGAGGTCGCCGCTGTCCAGGGCCGTGAGCCAGCTCCGGCCGTCCTCCACCGCCACCGCCCGGCGATCCCAACCGCCATCCGCGCGGCCCAGAAAGAGGTCGATCCCCGTCCGCCAGACCTCGAGCTCGTGCGAGAGGTACCCCACGGCCAGGTCGAGCCGCCCGTCGCCATTGAAGTCCGCCAGGTCGGCGGCGCCCACGAAGCCGGAGCGCAGACCGTCCAGCATGGCCGGGTTCCAGGAGCCGTCCGCGGAGCCGATCCTCAGAATACCTTTTGAACCCAGAACGTTCGATCCCAGGACTGTATCCAAATTTCCGTCCCGAGTGAAGTCCCCGACGACCACTTTGTCGCCGTGGAGCCGCACGTTGTCCTTTGCCGCTTCGCTCCTGCGCAGCCAGGTGCCGTCGCCCTGGTTGAAGTACACGGCCATGCCGTAGCCGCCGGGCACCCCCCTCATCGCCTGCTCTCCGGGGGTGGTGGCCTGCGCCAGGCGCGGCCCCTCGCCCAGCGCGATGAGGTCGGGGCGGCCGTCCTTGTTCATGTCGGCGGCCTCCACGGCGCGCGATGAAAAGATCGGCTGGTCCGTGGGCGGTGAGGCGGAAGTATGAAAATCGAGGCCCTTGCCCCATTCCTTGAAGCTCGTCGGGCCGTCCGCCACCAGGGCGATCAACCCGTGCAGGTGGACGGCCAGGCCGATGTCCAGCCGGCCGTCGCCATTGAAGTCGGCCACGGCGACGTCGCCGTAATCGTAGGGCAGCGGCGGGAATCTCAATTCGGACCAGAGCCGCCAGTTGCCCTTGCCGTCCCCGAGGAAGACCTGGGGCCTGCGGTTCCCCTTGCGGGCGGGCCCGTGGACGATGTCCGGATGGCCGTCGCCGTTCATGTCGGCGATCTCGAAGCCGTTGCGCCACTGGCCGCGCTCCGGGAGGCCGCGTCCGAACGGCTCGAGCTGGAGCCGGTCGGCCTTGCCGGTGGTGTTGCGGTAGGACTCGGCAACCTCCTTGAGCTGCTCAGGGGTGACTTCCACGGGGCCGGGCCTCTCCTCCGTGCCGGGCCGGTAGATCTTGACCATGAAGAACTCGCCGCCATCCTGGCCGACGACGTCGTAGACGGCCCCGTACCGGACCTGGACCCTGGTCTTCTCCGGGTCCAGCCACATGTAGCCGCCGTCCTCCTTGGGAACCTTGTCGACGAAATACTGGCGCCCCTGGTCGTCGACCAGCCAGTTGCCGTCCGGCGGCTCCGGGAGGGGAGCAGCGGCGGGCAACGTTTCGCCGGCCGCCGGCGGATTGGCTGCGGGAGCCGCGGGAGCTTCCGGCGAAGACGCTCCGGCTGCCGGATCTCCCGTCCTGGCGGTAGTCTGGCCGCTGCACCCCGTCAAGAGGACGGAGAGGAAAACTGCGAAACCGAGCGCCGGGACGAGCGGACGCCTGCACCCAGGAACGATCTGCGACATGAAGGGGACTCTCCTGTTATCTCTGGGATCACTTGGGATCACTAGATCTCGTCGACGAAGGTGGGCTTGAGGCTGCGGAAAACCCAGAAGCCCGCGGATGCTAGCACAGCCGCCGCGAGGGCCAGGCTGGCCGTGCCGGGCACCCAGGCCAGCTCTCCGCCCAGCAGGGCCTGGCGGTACAGGCCCACCAGGGCGGTCAGCGGGTTGAGGCTGATCCAGGTCTGGAACCTCTCCGGCACCAGCGTCACCGGATAGACGATGGGCGTCAGATAGAACCAGCCGGTGAGCACCATGCCCACGACCTGGGCGGTGTCGCGGAAGAACACGTGCAGCGAGCCCAGGAGCAGCCCCAGGCCGAGGGTCAGGGCCACCTGCAGCGGCACCGCCACCAGCAGCAGCGGCAGCCCGCCCCAGGACAGCTCGCGCAGCAGCGCCAGCGCGATCAGGAAGATCACGCCCGCGATCGCCTCGTGCAGCAGGGCGCCGAGCACCACCGACAGCACCAGGAGCTCCGAAGGGAAGCGCAGCTTCTTGACCAGGCTGGCGTTCTCGGTGACCGCCGTCGAGGCCCGCACGACGCCTTCGTTGAGAGCCATCCACGGCAGCAGGCCGCAGAAGAGGAAGATGGCGAAATGGCTGGTGCGGGTGCCTACCGGCGAGATCTTCATCACCGTCGAAAAGACGAACGTGAACAGCAGAAGCATCCAGAGCGGCTGGACGAACGACCAGACCAGACCCAGCAAAGAGCCGGCGTAACGCCCCTGAAAGTCTCTCTTGACCAGCTCTTTGAGCAGGAACAGGTGATGTCGCACTCGCATTCTCCATGGCCGCGGACGCGGCATCATGGCACACTCGCCGGCCGCCGCCGCCATGTATAAGGAAGCGAACCCCGCGGCGGGCGTCCATTGACAGGCCCAAGAGCGAGGGTTAGTATCCACTGGCAAGCAATCCATACATGCCATTCTGACATAGAAAGCAGTGCAGGCAACCGCTCCCATGGCTCAATTCGAGAAGATCCGCCAGATCCAGCTCGTCGGAAGGAAAATCCGGGAGCTTCGCAAAGAGCGCAAGCTCACCCAGGTGGAGCTGTCCGCCCGCCTGGGGATCCAGCAGTCCGACCTCTCCCGCATGGAGAAGGGCGAGTACCGGGTCAGCCTGGACACGCTCTTCCGCATCCTCGCCGAGTTCCAGATGAGCATCGGCGAGTTCTTCGAAGGCGTCGCCCAGGAGTCGATCACGCCGCGCGACGTCAAGCTCATCCAGGACTTCAACGCCCTACCCCAGGACGCGCGGCTTGAGGTCGAGGACTTCATCGCCTTCAAGCGGAGCAAGGAAGAGCGCCACGAGACCGGCCCCATCGACCGGCAGGATTGGAGGGCAGAGGAATGAACGACTGCACGTTCGAGGAGTTGAGGAGTCTTGGCGAGAAAGCGGTCCACGCCGGCCGTCTCGAGGAGGCGGAAGCCCTCTTCGACCAGGCGCTGGGATGGGCCCAGGAGCAGGGCGAGCCGTGGCAGATCGACCTCGGCGTCTGCAACCGCGCGGCGGTGCGCATCGAGCTGGGCCGCGGCGAGAGCGAGCTCTCCCGCCTGCGCGAGATCCTGCTGCGCAACGCCAACCCGCACAACTGCCAGCTCGGCGCCTACAACATCTCCAGGTACTACGAGCTGACGAAGAACTACAAGAAATCCCTCTTCTACGCCCGCATCGCCCTCGAGCGGGCCGAGACCCTGGGGCGGCGCGACTGGATGGCGTCCTCCCACAACCGGATCGGCAACGTCCTGCTGGCCGAGAGCTTCGTCGACGAGGCCTGCCAGCGCTACGAGACGGCGCTGGCGCTGATGGCGGAAGGCCACGGCGTCTGGCGCGCCGGCATCCTGGACAACCTGGGCTACTGCCGCATCCTGCAGCGCCGGTACCCGGAGGGCTACAGCCTGCTCTACGAAAGCCTCCGGACCCTCCGGCGCTTCGGCTCCCAGCGCTACCTGGTGCCGCCGCTCCTGGACCTCAGCTTCGCGCACATCGAGACCGGCCGCTACGAGCAGGCGCGGCGCCACGCGGCCGCCGCCCTGCGCATCGCGGACCAGACCGAGCAGACCGACGCGATCAAGAACGCCCTCTACCTGCTCGGCGAAGCGGCCAACCTGAGCGGCGACACCGAAGCGGCCCAGGATCATTTCATCCGCCTGCAACGGGAGTTCTTCCCCAATGCTTCCTACCTGCCCAGCTTCCTGATGACAGTGGACATCCGGAAGATGATCAACCTGCACGCCTGAGACGGATCCAGACATGAGCAAAAAAGCCATTCTCTCCTGGTTTGCCGTGACGGCGGGCCTCCTCGCCGTCTCGACCGTCCCGGCATCGGCGCTCGAGCGGACCGCCGCTCTCGGCTCCGGCGGCGAGGTCTACCTCGCCAAGGTGGGCAGCTACCGCGACCTGTTCCCGGGCGGCAGGGACGCCGAGGCGGGCAACCCCGTGCTGGCGATCGAGGTGACCAAGCCGGGATCTCCCATCCAGAGGCTCCTCGTGCCCTTCACCAAGGGCGACGAGCCGGAGAGCTCTCCGGCCCTGGTCTACGAGGACGACTCGGACACGCTGTTCCTGGTCTGGGAAAGCCGCGTCACTCCCTTCAACTCCGTCCTGATGCTGACCAGCTTCGACGGCGCGCGCTGGTCCAAGCCCATTCAGATCACCGGCAACCCGTTCTCCTCGAAGTCTTCGCCCCAGCTCGCCATCACCCGCGACACCTTCCCCGTCGCCGGCGAGGATGGAGCCACGGCGACCCGGCGCCGCACGATCTTCCACCTGGTCTGGGAAGAGGAAGGCGCCTCCGGAGAATTCGAGCTGCTCTACACGCCCGTGATCCTCGAGGAAGGGAGCTACCTCGGCTGGAACCCCGTCTACCACCTCAACGACTTCGTGGCCGACGGCGACTCGGGCTCCAGGTTCGCGCCGCCCCTCGGCCTCATTCACGCGCCGACCGTCCAGAGCGGCAGGGACGCGCGGATGATCGTGGTGGGCTTCGCTTCCGCCGCCGGCCGGTGGCTCACCAGCCTGGCCATCGACGTCCTTCCCGAGGAGCTCTCCCAGCTCGCCGAAGGCACGCGGTCGAACATCATCGAGATCGGACGGCAGGGCGGCTACCCGGCCAACCGCCAGGCGCTCGCCGAGAAGGTCAAGGGGGACCTGGTCGCCCGCGGCACCGCTTTCCACGCCGACGTCGTCCGCTACATGGCCGATCAGGTCTACGGCCAGATCGCCGGGGACCGCGGAGACGACGTCCTGGTCCTGGCGGGCGCCGCTCGCTCCAACATCATCGAGATCGGCGTTCGTCTCGGCGGCCGCGGGCTGCGCGACCGCGGCGACACCACCAAGGCCAGGGTCGTCGAGATCGACAATCCGCAGCCCAGAGCCGACGCCTCGCCGACCCATCTGATCCACTTCCGGGCCACCTCCAGCCGGCCCACTCCCGAGGTCGGCACCACCGGCCTGCGGCTGTTCGTCTCCGACGACGGCGGCGACATGCTCGTCGCCTGGACGGAAAAGGACAAGGTCCTCTACCGCCTCAGCAACGGCGGCGGCTGGAGCGATCAGAAAGAGATCAGGCTCTCCGATTCCGTGAGCCTCGACCGCACCTACGAGCTCCTCGCTCAGCGCGTCCGCAACCGCTGACCCGCTGACAGTTCGTTGGGTGTTGTTCTGAACGGGGGGACTGGAGAGGGATCTCCAGCTCCCCCTTCCGGCTAGCCGGCCACGATCTCCAGGGGGCGTCCCGTGGGCTTGGCTTCCAGGATCTGGCCTCCCGCCCTCACCATCGCCGCCGCGGCTTCTTGCTTCCGATCGGCGGGACAGAGCACGGCTAGACAGCCGCCCCCTCCCGCTCCGCAGGCCTTGCCGCCCCAGGCTCCGTGAGCCGCGGCCGCGCGCAGAAGCTCCTCTAGGACCGGCGTCGAGATGCCGTCCGCCAGGCGCCGCCGGTAGCTCCACTCCCGGGTCATCAGCTCCCCCACCCTTCGCAGATCGCCCGCTTCCAGGGCCGGTGCCAGCTCGGCGGCGGTCGCGGCGATCCCCTCGAACAACTCGGTGACCTCCGGCTCCCCCTCCAGGCGCCGGCGCACGACCTGCCAGTTGTTGCCGGCCGAGAAATGGCTCTGCCCCGAGTAGACGATCAGCAGGCTTTCCGCCAATGCCTCGAGGTCCACGGCCAGACGGCGCACCCGCTCGCCTCCGGGCACCGGCCGGATCTCGAGCGCTCCGCCGAGGAGCGCCGGGTAGTGATCCTGAATGCCCGTCGGTAATCCCATCAGCCTCGCTTCGAGGTCGCGGGCCAGGGCCACGCGCTCGTGCGGCTGGGAACGGGGAAGGCCGAACGCCGCTTCCGCCGCGGCGAGGAAGGCGACCGTCATGGCGGAGCTCCCCCCGAGCCCGCCGCCGCGGGGAGATTCACTGGCCAGAGCGGCTTCGAAGGGGGGCAGCTCGAGAGCCGAGGCGATCACGCCGATCAACGCCGCTTCGGGATGGCGGGCCAGCTCCGCCGCCGAGGCGGCCTCGACGCGGCTCTCGCCCTGCAGCACGCGATAGCTCCCGGCCAACGGGCGCAGCTCCACCGTCACCGCGAGGCTCAGCGCGACGTTGACGGTACGAGCCTGGGGATGGAACAGGCCGAGAGGCCAGATGTCGAGGGTGCCGCCGGCCAGGTCAGCCCGGCACCACGCCTTTACGGTGACCATCGGAACTATCGGGGAAAACCGCAGGATCAGCGGGCCAGCGTTCCGCGCGAGGCCCGGGGTGCGGCATTCACGGCATCGTTGGTGGCGTACCGGCTCGCCGGCAGACCCGGAATGCGGAGGTCGGGCGAGATGACGCCACCCCGCATGCCGGACCGCAGCTCGTCGCGCCAGGAGCGGAAGGCCGCCAGCCTGGAGCTCGGGATCGCTTCGTCGCGGACGCTCTTGAGCGTCAGCGGATCGATCCACTCGCTGCGGAGCTTCACCCGGTAATCCAGGTGGGGCCCGCTGGCGAGGCCGGTGGCGCCGGTGTAGGCCACGATGTCACCCTGGCGCACGCGCGCTCCCGGCCGGATGCCGGACGCGAAGCGCGAGAGATGGAGATAGGCCGTCACGTAGCCGCCCGGGTGCTGCACCTTGACGACGTTGCCGCCGCCCCGGTCCCAGCCCGCGCTGGTCACCACGCCGTTGGCGGTCACCTGCACCGGCGTCCCCACGGGCGCGCCGTAATCCACGCCATAGTGCGGCCGGTACTCCTTGAGCACCGGATGGAAGCGCCGGCGGCTGAAGTTCGAGGTGACGTGGGAGTACCGGAGCGGCGAGCGGAGGAACATCTTCCGCATCGGCCGGCCCTCGCCATCGTAGTAGACCCCGGAATCGCCGTAGCGGTAAGCCTCGTGGAGCCGGCCCTGGTTGTCGTAGACCACCGCCACGATGGTGCCGACCTCGTGGAACTTGCCGTCGAGCCGGACCTCCTGGTAGAGGACCTCGAACTGGTCCCCCCGCCTCAGGTCCTTGGCGAAGTCGAGATCCCACTGGAAGACGTCGGCCAGGCGGTAGGCCAGGGTCGAGGGCCCGCCCGCCACGCGAATCGACTCCTCCAGCGAGCCCTTGAGCTCGCCGCGGACGGCGCGGAGCTCGACCTTGCGCTCGAAGGGCTGCCAGTCGCTCTGCCACCGGTCGTCGGCGCGGACCATCTGGACGCGGCCGCTGCCGGCCAGCGTCATTTCGAAGGAGGCCAGGGTCGAATCGGGATTGAAGAAGGCGGAGTACTGATTGCCAGCCTTGAGGCTGTGAAGGTTCACCTTCGCCGCCAGGGCGTCCGTGGCCGCGCGGAGCTCGATGCCCTCGAGACCCAGCTTGCCGAAGACGTCGGCCACGGTCTCGCCGCGCAGCAGCTTGTACTCGACCGGCACCTTGGCGTGGTCGATCCAGCGGCTGGTTTCGTTCGGGAGGGTGATGCGCGCGTTGAAGCGGAGGGCCGGGGGGATCGGGTACGGCGAGCGGTTGTAGGCTTCCAGGTTCTTCGTGGTGAAGAAGAGGCCTGCCGCGAGGAGACTCAGCCCGAGAGGTAAGAGCCAACGGAGGATTTTCGGGCCAAGATGTACCCTTTTCGACTGCATCCCGCGTAGACCTCCCAACAGGGGGTTGAAAGATTGACTCGATCCGAAACGTCGCGCGTCGGGATACTACACAGGAAAGCGCGACAGAAGCAACCCCCCTTGGTAGGAGTTGCGGAAAGAGGTTTCAGCGCAGGAGGTCGGCGATCACCCGGTCGGCGTCGGCGGGCAGCTTGCCGCGGTAGGCGACCTGGCCATCCTTGACGATGAGCAGCCCCGGGAGGGTCGCGACGTTGTACTTCCTCGAGAAGGCGCCGTCGGGGTCCATGCAGATGGGAGCCCCCATGTCACGGCCGCGCAGGAAGCCTTGAACCGCCTGCTGGTCTTCCTGGAAATTGACGGTGAGGACGCGCGCCCGGCCGCTCCAGCGGCCCGCCAGCGGGTTGATCCGCTCCACGATGTCTTTGGAACGCGGGGACCACGAGGCCCAGACCACGACGATGGTCGTTCCCCGGGACAGATCCGCCTCGTTCAGGCGCGTGCCTCCCAGGCAGGACAGGCTCACGTCCTGAGCGCTCACGAAACCAGGGAGGCCGGCGAGCGCCGCCAAGGCCAGAACGAAAGCCATCCGACGGCTCCGAGCGCCGAGCCGAGTGAACGGACGCCGTCCTGCTGGAATGCGGATCGCCGAATTCATGGGGGGAGCTCCTGAGGCTCAGTGCGGGCCGGGGACGGTGCTGCTGCGATGGGGCAGGCTGATCAGAATGCGGTGTCTCAGCCTATCGGGGGCGCTGCAACGGACCGTCCGCTCGCGGACGATCAACAGCAGCTTGCGGGTGTAGTCGACTTGCTTGGCGCAATCGCCGCACCCGCCGACGTGGTCGCGAAACGGGGCCAGCATCTCCTCTTCCATCTCGTTGTCGAAGAACAAGAACACCACCGCGCTGACCTCTTTGCAATCCATCGTCCTTCCTCCGGAGCTCAGGCTTCTAGATCACTCTATGCGACAAGCCCACGTTCGTAACCCCCTCTGTTCAACTCGGGTCGGGGTCACGTTATTTCCGGAGGTTTTGGAGATTGCCGAGAGTGACGCTGAGCCTCCTCAGGGTCTACTTGGGACTCGAGCTCCGGCTGCGCATCTTGGTCGGCTCGCCGTCGCGCAGGTAGCCATGGTCGTGCGCGAACTCGAGCATCGCGGCCTCGAGCAGCCTCCGGCCGCGGTACAGGCGGCTCATGACGGTCCCGACCGGGACCTCCAGGATCTCCGCGATCTCCTTGTACGAGAACCCTTCCAGGTCCGCCAGCAGGACCACCATCCGGTAGTCGGGCGGCAGCTTGTCGAGGGCCCGCTGCACGTCCTCGTCGAGGACGTTCTCGAGCAGCTCCTCCTCCGGATTCTTGGTCTGGCGGGCGGTGTCCTCGCTGACCTGGTTCTCGAAGGACTCCTCGATCTCGGCGAAATCGCTCAAGGTCGGGGCCTGCTGCTTCTTGCGGTAGTTGTTGATGAAGGTGTTCTTCATGATCTTGAACAACCACGCCTTGAAGTTGGTCCCTTCCTCAAACTTATCGTAGTAACGGTACGCCTTGAGGTACGTCTCCTGGACGAGATCCTCCGCGTCCTCGGCGTTCCGGGTCATCCGATAGGCCGTGTTGTAGAGCGCGTCGATGAACGGCATCGCCGCCGCTTCGAAGTTCCACCCTTTCTGGTGGCTCACGCTTTCCTTTGCCATGCTTACCCCCTTCAACGTAACCTCTCCCCGCCTAGGGATACGCACAGACGGTGCCAACGGTTTTGGCATGCCGGAAGACCCATTTCCAGCCAGGGCCTGGATGGAGAATTGCACACCATGTCACCACAGGGTGACACCCCCCCGGGAAGAGGCGCGAACGCTGGCGTCCCCTCCAGAGAGCGGTGTCAAATGAGACGCGGACGGGTGTCGCCGATTCGGCACGCGGGGTGCCAAGAATGCGGCACCTCGCCCTGGCTCCCGGGAGCTTGCGCCGGCAGAGCTAGGGCAGGGGCAGCATGCTCCGCTTGGCGAGGTCGATGAACGGCCCCGGCACGATCCCCGTCGCCAGCGTGGCGATGGCGCAGATGGCGATGGCGATGACCAGCGCGGGAGCGTGCAGCGGGATCGGCGTGGTCTGGTCGGAGTCGCGCAGGTACATGTAGAGCACGATCCGGAAGTAGTAGTAGAGCGAGACGGCGCTGGTGAGCACGCCCACCACCGCCACCCAGGTCCAGCCCGCCTGCACCGCGGCCGCGAACAGATAGAACTTGCCGACGAAGCCGCCGGTCGGCGGGATGCCGGTCAGGGCGATCATGAACAGCAGCATCATGGCCGCCAGGAAGGGCGAGCGGCGGGAGAGGCCGGAATAGTCGGCGGCCGTCTCGCCCGCGTACTCGCGGCGCTCGAGCAGGATCACCGTGCCGAAGGCGCCCAGGGTCACGAAGCTGTAGGTGAGCAGATAGAAGATCACCGACCAGAGGCCGATCTGCGACACCGCCAGCACGCCGATCATCACGTAGCCGGCGTGGGCGATCGAGCTGTAGGCGAGCATGCGCTTGACGTTGTCCTGCGTCAGCGCGGCGACGTTCCCCCAGATCATGGTGATCACCGCCACGATGGCCACGACCATCTGCCACTCGAGCTTCAGGCTCCCCAGCCCCTCGTAGAAGATGCGGAGCAGGATGGCGAACGACGCCGCCTTCGAGGCCACGGCGAGATAGGCCGTCACCGGCGTCGGCGCCCCGACGTAGACATCGGGAGTCCAGATGTGGAACGGCACGACGGCGACCTTGAAGAAGAGCCCCGCCGCCAGCAGCAGCCAGCCGAGCGGCACCAGCGGGTTCCCCTGGGAGACCCGCAGCGCCTCCGAAAGATCGGCGAGCTGCACCGTGCCGGCCGCGCCGTAGAGCAGCGAGATGCCGTAGAGCAGGATCCCCGAGGACATGGCCCCGAGGATGAAGTACTTCATGGCCGCTTCGGTCGACCGCCGCTCCCGCTTGAAGTAGCCGGCGAGGATGTAGCTCGCCAGCGCCATCGTCTCGAGGCCGATCCAGATGGTCAGCAGCGTGTAGCCGCTGGCCATGAACAGCATCCCCGTGGTGGCGAGCAGGAGCAGGGCATAGTACTCGGAGGGGCGGTAGTTGCCCTCCTCCAGGAAGCGGACCGAGATGAGCACCGTCAGCGCGGTCGCGATCAGCACCAGCAGCTTCCAGAAGAACGAGAAGCCGTCCAGCACGAAGCTGCCGTTGAGGATCAGCACCCGGCCCGGGATCACGGAGTGGACCCGCAGCAGCACGCCCGCCGTCAGGGCGAGGCTGACGATCGTCACCAGCGCCGACTCGCGGTTGCCCATGCCGCGCCCGACGGCGCCGGCCAGGAGCAGGAGCAGGCCCGCCGCGGCGAGCAGGATCTCCGGCGCCAGCAGGAGGTACTCTTGCGGGTTCGGCACGCTCCTACTCCCCCGCCGCCGCTGTGGAGGTGACCGGAGCGGCGGCCGGAGCCGGCGCGGCAGCCACGGCGGTGGCGGCATAGGTGGGGTCCACCTTCGCCACCACGTAGTTGACCGGCTTCTCCAGAATGCGGAAGAAGGGGCGCGGGTAGAGGCCGATCCAGAAGCAGAGCACGACCAGCGGCGCCAGGTAGAGGATCTCGCGCCCCGTCAGGTCCTTGAGCTCCCGGTTCTCGGGGTTGGTGAGCGGCCCGAAGAACACGCGCTGGAACATCCACAGCATGTAGGCCGCGCCGAGCACGATGCCGATGGCGGCCATCAGGCCCCACCACCAGGTGCGCTGGAAGGCCCCGACCAGGATCGTGAACTCGCCGATGAAGCCGTTGAGCACCGGCAGCCCGATCGAGGACATGGTGATGATGAGGAAGATGGTGGCGTAGAGCGGCATCACCGAGGAGATGCCGCCGTACTCGGAGATCAGGCGCGTGTGCCGCCGCTCGTAGATCACGCCGACGAGAAGGAACAGGGCGCCGGTCGAGATGCCGTGATTGATCATCTGCAGCACGCTGCCGTTGAGGCCCGGCCCGTTGAGGGAGAACAGGCCGAGCATCACGAAGCCGAGGTGGGAGACCGAGGAGTAGGCCACCAGCTTCTTCATGTCCTTCTGCGCCATGGCCACCAGCGCCCCGTAGATGATGCCGATGATCGACAGCGCCGCCATCCAGGGCAGGAGCTTCACGGTGGCGTCGGGCAGGATGGGCAGCGAGAAGCGCACGAAGCCGTAGGTCCCCATCTTCAGCAGGACGCCGGCCAGGATCACCGAGCCCGCCGTGGGCGCCTCGACGTGGGCGTCCGGCAGCCAGGTGTGGAACGGGAACATCGGCACCTTGATGGCGAAGCTGAAGAACAGGCCGAGGAAGATCCAGAACTGCAGGTCGGGCGGGATCGAAGAGCCGATCTCGTGGAACTGCGTGATCGAGAAGCTCGGCGCGTTGCCCAGCCCCCGCCAGCCCAGCAGGCCGCCGGCGTTGTAGAAGTAGAGCGCCAGGATGCCGAGCAGCATCAGCACCGAGCCCGCCAGGGTGTAGAGGAAGAACTTGATCGAAGCGTAGAGCCGGCGCGGGCCGCCCCAGATGCCGATCAGGAAGTACATCGGCACCAGCATGACTTCCCAGAAGACGTAGAAAAGGAAGAAGTCCATCGCCATGAACACGCCCATCATGCCGGTCTGGAGCAGGAGCAGGAAGATGTAGTACTCCTTCTCCCGGGTGTGGATGGCGCTCCAGGACGACAGGAAGGCCAGCACGCCGAGCAGCGTCGTCAGCAGCACCAGCAGCAGGGCGATGCCGTCGATGCCGAACTCGTAGCGCACGCCGATCGATTCGATCCACGGCATGCTCTCGCGGAACTGGAACAGCTCGCCGCCGCGGTCGAAGGCGAACCAGAGCGGGATCGACAGCAGGAAGTCCACGAACACGATGCCGGTCGCGAACTTACGGATCGTCGCCGCCTGGCCGCCCTTCATGCCGAACATGATGATGAGCGCCCCCACCAGCGGCAGGTAGCAGAGGATCGAGAGAATCGGAACGTTGTGCACCCAATCGAACATGGCGTCTCCCAGATCAGCCCCGATAGATCAGCATGTACACGGCGACCAGAGCGAACATGCCCACCGCGAGAACCAGCGCATAGTTGGACACGTACCCCGTCTGCAGGCGGCGGAACAGCCGCGAGAAACCGTCGAGGAGCGTGGCGGTCAGATTGACCAGGCCGTCCACGACGTACTTGTCGAAGAAGCCGGACAGCATGGCGGAGGTCAAAGTGAGGTTGCGCGCGCCATGAACCAGCATCCCGTCGATGAACCCGGCGTCGAAGCGGAACAGCGTCCGGGCCAGGCCCCAGGCGCCGCCGATCACCGTCTTGTCGTACAGCTCGTCGACGTAATACTTGTTGGACAGGACGCGGTGGACGAACGGCAGCCGGCGCTCCCAGGCTTCCTCGGTCGCCAGCCCCCGGGCCGCGCTGTAGAGGCGCATGGCGAGCCCGATCCCCACGACCGCCGTCACGATCGCGACCGCGATCAGGAGGACGTTGAAGAGGACCGACGGGTGGTGCTCCTCGTGCTCCATGCCGGCGATCCGGTAGATCACGGGCTGGAGGAAATGATGGAAGGCGTTCCACTTCTCCACCGGCACTCCGACCAGGCCTGAAATCACCGCGCCCACCGCCAGCACCCAGAGCGGGATGGTCATCGAGGGCGGCGATTCGTGGAGATGGTGCTCCTGCTCGTGCGTGCCGCGGAACTTGCCGTGGAACGTCAGGTTGACGGCGCGGAACATGTAGAAGGCCGTCAGGGCCGCCGTGAGGAGGCCCACCGCGTAGAGCACCCAGTGGCCGCCGGCCGCAGCGGCGTGAAGGATCTCGTCTTTGGAGAAGAAGCCGGCGAGCGGCGGAATGCCCGCGATCGCCAGGGAGCCGATGACGAAGGTCTTGTAGGTCGCCGGCATGTGCTTCTTCAACCCGCCCATCTTCCGCATGTCCTGCTCGCCGCCCATGGCGTGGATCACCGAGCCGGAGCCGAGGAAGAGCAGGGCCTTGAAGAAGGCGTGGGTCATCAGGTGGAAGACCGCCGCCGTGTACGCGCCCAGCCCGGCGGCCAGGAACATGTAGCCGAGCTGCGACACGGTCGAGTAGGCCAGCACCTTCTTAATGTCCGTCTGGACCAGGCCGATGGTGGCCGCGAAGATCGCCGTCGTGGCGCCGATCACGGCCACGAACATCGAGATGCTTGGCGCCAACTGATAGATCACGTTCGAGCGCACCACCATGTAGACGCCCGCCGTGACCATGGTGGCGGCGTGGATCAGGGCCGAGACCGGCGTCGGGCCCGCCATGGCGTCCGGCAGCCAGACGTAGAGGGGGATCTGCGCGCTCTTGCCCATGGCGCCGATGAACAGGCAGAGGGCGATGAAGCCGGCGAGCGTCAGCCCGAAATGGCCGGGGCCGGTGAGCAGCGACGGGTTGTCCGCGATGCGCGGGAAGAGCTCGCTGTACTTGAGCGTGCCGAAGGTCGACACCAGGGCGAACAGCCCGAGCACGAAGCCGAAGTCGCCCACCCGGTTGGTGATGAACGCCTTGCGCCCGGCGTAGGGCGGAAACTCTTCCTTGTAATAGAAGCCGATCAGCAGGTACGAGCAGAGCCCGACACCCTCCCAGCCCACGAACATCACCACGTAGTTGTTGCCCAGGATCAGCAACAGCATGGCGCCCATGAACAGGTTGAGATAGGTGAAGTAGCGCTGGAAACCGTCCTCGTGGGCCATGTAGCCCGCCGAGTAGAGGTGGATCCAGAAGCCCACGAAAGTCACCACGAACAGCATCACCGCCGACAGCGGATCGATCAGGAATCCCATGGGGATGGTGAAGCTCTTCACCCCGTCGGCCGCCGTGGCGAGCGGCCCGGCGGGGATCCAGGCGTAGACGTCCTGCTCGAAGCCCTTGTGCGCCGCGTACTCGGGGCTGCCGAGATAATCGACGATGATCAGCAGGCCCAGCACCGCCGCCAGGGCCACGGTGCCGCAGGCGATCCCGGCGACGGCCTTCTTGCCGATGCGGCCGCGCAGCAGGAAGCCGTTGAGCAGGGCCCCGAGGAAGGGGAGGACGGGGATGACCCAGAGCAGATTTCTCATGCTACCCCTTGAGCTCCACCGCGCCGTCGAGCATCGTCGTCTCGCGCAGGCGGAAGAGGGCGATCAGGATGCCCAACCCCACCGCCGCCTCGCCGGCCGCGACGGTGATGGTGAAGATGGCGAAGATCTGGCCCGTCAGATCGGAAAGCTGATAAGAGAAAGCGATCAGGTTGAGGTTGACCGAGTTGAGCACCAGCTCGATCGACATCAGGACGGTGATCATGTTCTTGCGAGCGGCGATCCCGAAGATGCCGATGGTAAAGAGCAGGAAGCTCACTACCAGGTAGTGCGTGGTCGTCACCTCGAACATGAATGCCCTTTCTATTGCTTACGGCCCGGTCTATTGCTTACGGCCCAAGACGACTGCGCCGATCATCGCGATCAGCAGGAACACCGAGGCGATCTCGAACGGCAGGAGGTTCTGGGTGTAGAGGTTCCAGGCGACCGCCTGGGAGTTCCCCAGGCTGGCCCCCTCGACCGCCACGAAGGCCTCCGGCTGGGCCAGGGGCGGGCCGAACTGGAACTGGATCAGGAAGTACCCGAAGAAGGCCAGCAGCAGCACGGCGATCACCCCGGCCAGCGGCGACTGGCCGCCGAACAGCTTGATCTCCGGCAGCCGGTGCAGGTTCACCAGCATGATGACGAACAGGAACAGCACCATGATGCCGCCGCCGTAGACGAAGATCTGCACCATGCCCAGGAACTCGGCGTGCCGCAGCAGGAAGAGCGCGGCGACCGCGAGGAAGCACAGCAGCAGGGAGATGGCGCCGTACATCGGGTTGCGCAGCGTCACCACCCCGAGCCCCCCGACGATCGTCAGGGCGGCAAAGAGATAGAAGAGGATGTCCGCGCCGTGCGCCGTCAGGAAATCCATGGCGTCCTCATTCCCCTCTCCCGGTGCGGGAGGGGGGAGGGGTCGGGAGAGGGGGCCAGGGTTCTCACGCGATCTCCTCGTCCGTGTAGGCGGGCCGCGTCTTCCACTCCTGCAGCTCGTCCATGTCCACGTACAGGTTCGTCCAGCGGTCGTAGGAAGCCAGCTCGTAGGTCTTGGTGGTGAGCCAGATCGACTTCGGCTCGGTCGGGCAGCCCTCTTCGCACAGGCCGCAGAACATGCAGCGCTGGACGTCGATGTCGAACCGGTCGAGCACCTTCTCCTTCTTGGTGGTCTCCGGGTTCACTTCCTGGTGCCAATCGATGTAGATGATGTCGATCGGGCAGTCCTTGGCGCAGATGGTGCACTTGATGCACCGGTCCTCGTCCAGGCGGAACATGCCGCGGAAGCGGTGCGCGGGCTCCCAGCGCTCTTCCGGATACTGGACGGTGACCTTCTTCTTGAACATGTTCTTGGCCGTGATGCCCAGGCCCGCGAACAGGTCCAGGAGCATGATCTTGTCGAGGAACCGCTTCATGGCACTCATATACGGGGTCTCTCCTAGACCAGGAGCTTTACCAGCCCGCCGGCGAAAATGATCGCCAGGGCGAGCGGGATCATCCATTTCCAGCCCAGATCCATGAGCTGGTCGAACCGGTAGCGCGGGAACGTGCCGCGGAACCAGATGTAGACGAACAGGAAGGCGAACACCTTGATCACGAACCAGATCACGCCCGGCACGGCGTTCAGGAACGGCAGCAGGGTGGGGAACGGCGGCAGCCAGCCGCCCAGGAACAGCGTCGTCGCCACCGCCGAGATCACGATCATGTTGGCGTACTCGCCCAGGAAGAAGAGGGCGAACCGCATGCCGCTGTACTCGGTGTGGAAGCCGGCCACCAGCTCCGACTCCGCCTCCGGCAGGTCGAACGGGTTGCGGTTCGACTCCGCGACGCCCGCCACCATGTAGATGAAGAAGGCCAGCAGCCCGATCGGCGGGTACTTGAAGGCGAACCAGACCCCCTGGGCCTGCTGCGCCTCGACGATCCCCACCAGCGACATCGTGCCCGCGAACATCAGCGGCAGCACCAGCGACAAGCCCTGCGGCACCTCGTAGGAGATCATCTGGGCCGCCGAGCGCAGGCCGCCCATCAGCGAGAACTTGTTGTTCGACGCCCAGCCGCCGATGATGAGACCGTAAACGCCGATGGTCGCCATCGCCACCACGAACAGCATCCCCGTGTTGACGTCGGTGACGAACCACGAGAGCCTCCCCTCGCCGCCCGCGGGGGGGCCGAGAGGGATCACGGAGAAGATGATGAACGCCGGCCCCACCACCAGGCAGGGGGCCAGGATGAAGGCCCACTTCACGGCCTGCTTGGGCAGCGTGTCTTCCTTCACCAGCAGCTTCATCACGTCCGCGATCGGCTGCAGCAGCCCCCACGGGCCCACCCGGTTGGGGCCCACCCGGGCCTGCATGAAGCCGAGCACCTTGCGCTCGACGAGCACCAGGTAGGTGATGACGGGCAGCACGCCCAGGAAGAGCAGGATCAGGATCTTGATCGCCGGCGACACGGCCCCGTAGAAGAGGGTGTCGCCCACGGCGCCGCGGATCGATTCGAGGAACCCTGGCATCAGCGGTCCACCTCTCCGAGCACGATGTCGGTCGTGCCGATGATCGCCACCAGGTCGGCGATGAGCTGACCCTTGGCCAGCTCCGGCACCACCTGGAGGTTGATGAACGAGGGCGCCCGCACGTGGCAGCGGTAGGGGTTGGGCGTGCCGTCGCCCACGATGTAGAAGCCGATCTCCCCCTTCGGGCCCTCGATGCCGTGGTAGACCTCGGCGTCCTTGCCGGCCTTCAGCACGCGCGGGCGCTTGGCCATGACGGGCCCCTCAGGGAGCTTGTCGAGGCACTGGATGATGATCCGGTTGGCCTGCCGCATCTCCTCCATGCGCACCAGGTAGCGGTCGTAGGTGTCGCCGTTCTTGCCCACCGGCACGTCGAACTCGACCTCGCCGTACGCCTCGTAGGGCATCTCCTTGCGCAGGTCCCACTTGATGCCGCTGCCGCGCAGCAGGGGCCCGGAGACGGCGTAGTCGATGGCCGTCTCGGCGTCGAGCACGCCGACGCCCACCGTGCGCTTCTTCCAGATGCGGTTCTCGGTGAGCAGGCCCTCGTACTCGTCCACCTTCGACGGGAAGTCGGCCACGAACTCGCGGCACTTCTCCGTCCAGCCCACCGGCAGGTCGTGCGGCAGGCCGCCTGGACGCATGCAGTTGAGGGTCAGGCGGGCGCCGCAGTACTCCTCGAACAGGTCGAGGATCAGCTCGCGCTCGCGGAAGCAGTAGAAGAACGGCGTCATGGCGCCGATGTCGATGGCGTGCGTCGCGAGCCACAGCAGGTGCGAAGAGATCCGCTGCAGCTCGCAGAGGATGGTGCGGATGTAGCGCGCCCGCGGCGGCACCACCAGCCCCACCAGCTTCTCCACCGCCCCGACGTAGGCGAGGTTGTTGGTCGCCGCCGCCACGTAGTCCATGCGGTCGGTGTGGGGGACGTTCTGGAAGAACGGGTGGAGCTCGAACAGCTTCTCGGTGCCGCGGTGGAGGTAGCCGATGATCGGATAGCAGTCGAGGATCCGCTCGCCGTCCACCTTGAGCTTGAGGCGCAGCACGCCATGGGTCGAGGGGTGCTGGGGCCCGAAGTTGAGCTCCATCTCCTCCGACCGGTTGAGAAGGGTGTCGGAGAGGCCCTCGTCCCCGAAGGCCTGGGCGAACGGCTGGCTCATGACGGCTTCTCCGTGGGCGCTTCGGCGGGCGCTGCGGGCGCCGGCGGCTTGGCCGGCTTCCAGCCCGTGCCGGTGCCGGCCACCGGACCGGCGGTCTCCTCGTAATACTCGGGATAGATCGCCGAGCCCGTGTCGATGCCCTCGACGGGGAAGTCCTTGCGCAGCGGATAGCCGTTGAAGCCTTCCCAGAGCAGGATGCGGGTCATGTCCGGATGGCCCGAGAAGCGCACGCCGTACATGTCGAACGCCTCGCGCTCCGGCCAGTTGGCGGCCCGCCAGACCCCGGACACGCTGGGGATGGGCGTCGCCTCGTCGGTCGCCACCTTGAGCCGCACGCGCCGGTTCGCCTCGAAGCTGTAGACGTGGTAGACGACGTCGAAACGGGGCTCGCGCTTGGGATAGTCGGCGCCGCAGATGTCCACCAGGTAGGTGAACCGGTGCCGCGTCTTCAGCGACGCGCAGATCTCGGCGACCGCCTCGCGCTTCACCTGGAACGCCAGGTCGCCCGCGAAGGTCCGCGCCGACTCGATGGCGTCGCCGAACTCCTCCTTGAGGGCGGCCGCCACGGGATCGTCGCCGGCGTCCTTCCAGTCGGGAGCGACCGGGTCCTTCTCCCAGACCGGCTTGTTGGGGTCTTCCTCGTGGGCCGGCTTCTTGGCGGCGGCAGCCGGAGCGGCGGCGGCGGTTCCTCCGGCAGTCCCGGCGGTCCCGGCGGCAGCGGCGGCGGCCTTGGCGGCAGCGGCGGCCTTCGCCTTTTCGAGCGCGGCGGCCTTGGCGGCGGCCTTGGCCTCGTCGGCGGAAGCGGGCGCGGGAGCGGCCGGGTCGGCCACGGGAGCGGCGGGCTGCTGCACGTCGCCGACGGCGGCCTCGGAGCCGGCCGCGGCCACGGCGGCGTCCGCTTTCGCTTCGGCGGCGGCCTTGTCGAGAGCGGCTTCGGCGGGCACCGCGGGCACCGCGGACTCGGAGGGCGCGGCGGGTGCTACGCCCTCGGGCGGCTTGGCGTCCGGATCGCTCGGCTCGCTCATGCGCGGACCTCCGCCGGCCCCGCGGTCACCCTCTTGGGCTTCGCCACCGTCATGCGGTCGATCTTGCGCTGCAGGTGGAGCAGCCCCCAGAGCAGGGCCTCGGGGCGCGGCGGGCAGCCGGGGACGTAGACGTCCACCGGGATCACCCGGTCGACTCCCTGGGTCACCGCGTAGGTGCGGTAGGGGCCGCCGCAGGTGGCGCAGGCGCCCATGGCGATGGCCCACTTGGGCTCCGGCATCTGGTCCCAGAGCCGGCGCACGATGGGGGCCATCTTCTCCGTCACCGTGCCG
>Ga0126305_10000324_pt1 | contig 20935 bp, 16 predicted proteins | sample Plot26_FD_92536 | JGI IMG/M metagenome (GOLD analysis project Ga0126305, IMG submission 92536) | Serpentine soil microbial communities from UC McLaughlin Reserve, CA, USA - Plot26 | ecosystem: Environmental > Terrestrial > Soil > Grasslands | place: USA: UC McLaughlin Reserve, Lake County... | reverse complement strand
CCTCGATCACGGCAGTGATATAGGCTGCGGAATTCTTTTTCAAATACCCCCTATCATAAGCAGGAAAGTACTTTATGCCATGAACTGTATAAGGTTTTGAAAAGAGATAAACCTTTTTTGCTTCTACCGGTAAGAATATTCCCTGTTGTTTACCTTTAAAAATAATCCCGGTATAATTATTTACGCGCAAGCTATCAAGATCGAATTCCTTTTTCGCTGCATCTACTGCCTTATTTAATTCCTCCGGAGCCACGTAACCCGGTATTTCCTGCAGATCTGCAGGACCTCTTGGACTCGACCGTTCAAATTGTAGATTCGTTTTAACCGTTATTAATTTTCCATCTTTTCCCCATTCAATACCCTCCCAGTTGACAATATCCGACTGGCTCACATTTTTTTCCCGCAGCTCATCATAAGCAATTGGAATAACTATTTTCCCATCATTGTTGATCAACCCCCATTTATTATCCTTATGAACTTTGAAATGACCATAATTTGTTACGTCCATATAATCATAGATCGGGGGAAGGAGTTCTTTTCCTTTTGTAAACACACCGACTTTCCCATTTCTGAATATGAAGAATGCAAATTCAGCGGATTGCTGTATAGCGTTTATAAAATCATATTTAGGCGGAACGATAACAGTACCTTTTTCAGTAATCGCCATAGGTTTTCCGTTGAGCTGAACTATAGCAAATACATGATCGCCTTTGTAAAATACATTGTAATCAAAGAAAGAAACAGTATCGTATTTAGCCGGGATCTTTATTTTTCCCAGTGTGTCTGAATAGCCCCATTTAGTTCCCACCCGAAACGGGATCAAGATCTGCGGTGATTGTGCAAAAGGTTCAATAAACAGTAAAAGCGTAAGCTTAATAACAAACAATCTTTTCATAGAAAAAATTTCTGCGTCAGCAACCGAATTATTCTATTCAATATTCCAGCTCATACCTCCATCCTTTTCATCTTTCAAACTTATTCCAAGTTTGGTGAGTTGATTCCTGATCTTATCTGAAGTGGCAAAATCTTTTTTGCCCTTTGCTTCCTTGCGAATATCGATCAACAGGTCCATTACCCCTTTCAATTTTTCATTATCAGCTTCGGTTACACTTTTTAATCCTAAGATATCTTCTATATAAACTTTCATCTGCTTTTTCAGCAATTCGAAAGTTTCTTTACTTAATGCCGAAACAGGAATTGTTTTATCCTTCATGCTATTGATCATGGGCACCAGCTCAAACATATTCGCCATAACTTTCGCTGTGCTGAAATCATCATCCATGAATTCATCAAACTCAGCTACGAGTTTTTTCACTTTCATATCAAGTTCTTTGTCTGGCCCCGACTCCTGACTCCCGACTCCCGACTCCCAACTCATGGCTCGCAGCTTCTCATAAGCTTCCCACAACCGCTTCAATCCTTTCTCTGCCGCCTGCAATGCTTCGTTGCCAAAATCGAGTGTGCTGCGATAATGCGTTTGCAAAATGAAAAACCGGACCACCATTGGATGATAAGCTTTTTCTAATGCGGCGTGATCGCCGCTAAAAAGTTCGGTGAGCCTGATAACATTGTTATAGCTCTTACCCATTTTCTTACCGTTAATGGTGATCATATTATTATGGATCCAGTAACGGACCGGCGATACATGATTGCAAATAGAACTTTGTGCGATCTCGCTTTCATGATGCGGGAATAAAAGGTCCATGCCACCGCCATGTATATCAAACTGCGCCCCTAAATATTTTGTTGCCATCGCAGAACATTCGATATGCCAGCCGGGAAAGCCAGTACCCCATGGACTTTTCCAACGCATAATATGTTCCGGCGCTGCGTTTTTCCATAGTGCAAAATCAGCCACGTCCCTTTTTTCTTCCTGTCCTTCTAATTCTCTTGTTGTTTCCAACAGATCATCGATCACTCTGCCGCTCAGTTTTCCATAATCATGTGAGGCTGCATATTTTTTTACATCAAAATACACCGAACCATTTGAGACATATCCATAGCCAGCTTTAATGATCTCTTCGATCATCCCGATCTGCTCAACGATATGCCCCGTTGCTGTCGGCTCTATCGTTGGTTTCAGTGTATTGAACTGCTCCATCGCCCAATGATAAAGATTGGTGTACTTCTGCACCAGTTCCATTGGTTCCAGTTTTTCCAATATGGCTTTTTTCGAAATCTTATCTTCTGCTTCACGACCTTCTTCTTCAAAATGGCCGGCATCGGTAATATTGCGGACATAACGGACCTTGTTGCCAAGATGCATTAAATAACGATAGATGACATCGAATGTAATATATGGCCGTGCATGACCAAGATGCGATTCACCGCTTACGGTTGGTCCGCACACATACATACCCACATGCCCGGGAGTGATCGACTTGAAAACTTCTTTCTGTCTTGAATAAGAGTTATATATTTTTAATGCACCCCCGATCCCTAAAGAAGAGTTTTGAGGTTCATTAACTTGTTTTGTGCTGCTACTCATTTTTTATCTTCTTTTATTTTCCAAACAATTGTGCTACTATCATCGACTGTTGTTCCCAATTTGCTGCTTCGCCACGTAAATTGCTCACTTAAACGTTCTGTAATTCTATTCAGCTTCTTGTCCACCCCAATTTGAAATTTTCTCTTTATCGAAATACTTCCCCCGTCCCGATGGCTATCGGGAGGGACAAAGAATATTCCTTTTATTCGTCAACCTCTTCCATGCACAACAGACGTACCAACGTTGAAGAGTGCCCTTTGTTTCGCTCTGCGTAAACTGTGCAACGAAAGTTTAATAGTAATTCGAAAGCCTGGTTAATAATTAAAACTTGGAGCCAAAGGCTCTCCTTCGGAGCAAAAATAGGGCACTGCCCTGAGAAAGGAAATTTAACAACATCGGAACCTGACCGCTATTGGGTGAACAAGCACTTTCATAAGGCCAAGATAGTTATTTTTTTTGCTTTAGTTCAACATCAGCCATCAACATGAAATGGTCTGACAAATATTTAACAACCCGTGTGAACTGGCTGATCCGGAAATTCTCATCGGCAAAAATATAATCGATACGTAACGTAGGTGAAAGCGAGGAGAACGTACGGCCTATACCAAAGCCTTTTTTCAGGAACGCATCCTGCATATCGTCACGGATAGTGAAATAAGTGTAAGAGTTGGGCGTATCGTTCAGGTCACCACAAAAAATGGTTGGATAAGGGCTGTCATCCATTATCTGCCGGGCAACATCGGCTTGCGCACCACGAAGTGACGTGGCTTTGCGCAACTTGGCTAAGACTGTTTTTGAATTATCGATCAGGCTGTCTTTGGCGGTTGCTATTTCGTCGATCGCTTCATAATCTTTTTGCCTGAACTGTACAGACTGAAGATGCGTGGCAAACACTCTTATAGTATCGTTATCCACTTTTATATCAGCATGTACCAGCGCCTCGGTCATGCTCGGACGGAAATAACGAACCAGCCCCGTATCAAGCATCGGGTATTTTGAAAAAATTGCTGAGCCAATAAACTGGTGATCACCATCCGGATCATAAGAAAAATAATAATAAGGGTAACCCATTGCTTTTATCTCGCTGATATTGTTATAAAAAATAGAATCAGAGGAATGAAAAAACTCTTCCAGGCAAAGAATATCAGGATCCTGCTTTTGTATCTGGTCAAGCATCTTTAGCCTTACCTGGCTTTTTTCATTGTTGTTTCTTTTCCATTCCAGAAATCTTGCCACATTCCAGCTGGCGATACGAATATGCCCTGGCTTTTTCTGGTACTGAAACGCCGAAGGTGTATTGAATGCCCAGAAAACACCAATACTTTTATAACCGGCCAATAAAATAACAACGGAAAACCAAACTCTTCTTAATTTAAGTATTAGCCATAGAAAAATAAACCCGATGAGTACTGCTAATAAAACGGGGAAGGCAAGACCCAACACTGCGATCACCCATGAATTGCCGGGCTTGATATAAGGCGCCAAACAAGAAAGCAGGTACAAAACAGCCGCGATAATATTGAGTACGACAAGAGTTCTTCTCGTAATTATTCGAAGGCGGGATGGCATTTGTGCAAGTTACGAAGGAAGTTTGGAGTGGGGAGTCGGGAGTCGGGAGTCGTTAGTCATTAGTCAATAGTTTAAAAGAAATATTTCTTATGACTCTTAACTCCCGACTATTAACTACTCACTATTAACTATTAACTATTAACTACTGACTATTGACTATTTCAAATCTTCCTTGCTTGCCTTTTTCAACAGGTCCTTCTCTTCTAAAGTGAGAGAATGAAAACCATGCTGGTTGATCTTATCCAGAATTTCATCAATACGTTGTTGGGAAAGATTCGGTGTTTTGGTGTAAGGTTTTCTTTCGCTCCTGTAAAACAATTCTTCTTTTATTTTTTTGGTTGGTTTGTTGGGATTGAACAGGTTATTGACCCAATCAAAAAAACGATTCATGCCGATGCTCCAATCGAAGCCCCGGCGCATAAGAAAGATAAAAAGAAAACCAGTGAAGCCACCAGCAAGATGTGCGATGTGCCCGCCAGTGTTGCTTACAGGAATAAGCGCCAGATCGATGATAAGATAAATAACAGTAAGCACCCAAAGCGGAATACCACCATTGAGCATTGGAAAAATGCGATATCCCGGCGCCAACATAGTTGTCGCCACTACAATCGCCATAATACCCGCTGATGCCCCGGTCGCGGTTGCATTTATTGAACTTAATACAGGAATAAAATTATAGGCAAGCATAAAAGCAATTGCTCCGCCCAAAGCGCCATAAATAAATACTGGAATGATCTTTTTATTGCCGGTAAGATCATGAAAGATATAACCAAACATCCATAGCCAAAGCATGTTGCCGATGACATGCCATAAGCCCTGGTGATAAAACATGTGAGTGATCAGTGTCCACGGCTTACGAATAAATTGACTAAAGCTTCCTGGCAAGGCAAGGTTATAATAAAAATCGTTCATGAATTTTATACCATTAGTACCTTCTCTAAAAGAAAAAAAGTAAAAAACCTGGATGAGCTGAAATAAAACAAATATCACCAGGTTAATGACGATCAGCATTACCAATGCATTGTCCTGCAGGTTATCCGTGAATTTCGAAGTTTTATAATCTCTTTCGTAAATGCCCATAGGGTTTCAGTGAATAGTGAATGGTCAATGGTCAAAAGTCAATAGTCAATAGTAAAGTTACAAAGTTCTCTTTTTCTCATTTATTCCTTTAAACTCTTTGCTTAATAAAAAGTTTTTTTATTTGTTCTGTTCCAAATATAAACCAGCAAAAAGCCTACCGCAGCTCCACCGAGATGTGCCCAATGGGCTACCCCATCGCCAGTTTTTCCTAAACCTCCAAACAGGTCAAAGCCAATCATGATGAGGATCAACCATTTTGCTTTTATAGGAATCGGTGGAAAAAGCAGCATTAACTCAGTGTTAGGAAAAAGATAGGCAAAGCCTACGAACACACCCATTACTGCTCCTGAGGCGCCTACAGCATAGCCTCCGAACGATCGCAGTTGTTCCACATATTCCGTTTGTCCTGTTGCTGTCGCATATTCTAATGCTTCCAATATTGGTTGATATTGAAAATAGGCAACAGTCATATGCGCGACCGCTGCGCCAATACCACAAACAAGATAGAAAATGAGAAACTTTTTTGGCCCCCAAACACTTTCTAAAACCCGGCCAAACATCCATAAACCAAACATGTTGAAAAAAATATGACCGATTCCGGCATGTGTAAACATGTGAGTGAAGATCTGGTATGGCCTGAAATTCTCATGGTTGACCGGCCATAAACCAAATACTCCCTGCAAACCAAATCTTTCATAACCCTCAAAATAAAATTGGTCCCTGAATAAGAATTCTGTTGAAAGAAAAAACAATGCATTAATAAAGATCAGGTTCTTTACTATCGGGGGCAACGTATCTGGCCGTGTGTATCGAAAACTCATTCGGTAAAATTAAGCTATGAGGGTAAAAGAGAAAAACCTGCCTGCTGTCAGGCAGGGAGATAATTACATGGTTATTGTCTCAGTTTCAGCTGGGCTACGTTCTCTATATGATGTGTATGAGGAAACATATCCACCGGCTGAACTTTTTTCACCATATATTTTTCATCAAGCAAACGCAGGTCCCTCGCCTGTGTAGCAGGATTACAACTTACATACACAACTGTAGGCGCCGCAATTTCCAAAATTTTTTTCACCAGCTTTTCATGCATGCCTGCCCTTGGCGGATCGGTAATAATGACATCGGGTTTTCCATGAGCGGCAAAAAATGCATCATCACATATTTTTATTACATCCCCTGCAAAAAATTGCGCATGCTGTATATTATTCAACGCTGCATTTTCTTTTGCATCAGCAATGGCATCGGCAAGCATTTCAACGCCAATGATCTTTTTTGCCAGCTTGCTTACAAATATCCCAATGCTCCCCGTGCCGCAATAAAGATCATAAACAATTTCATTACCGGTCAACTCTGCATACTCTCTTGCCACCGTGTAAAGTTTTTCCGCCTGTTTGGTATTGGTTTGAAAAAAAGATTTAGGTCCGATCTTGAATTGAAGATCTTCCCCGCCGGGTCCCGTGGACAGTTTTTCCACCACATATCCTTTGCCTGTAACAGCCACCGGATCGAGATCATACAAGCTATCGTTCCATTTCGTATTGATGGTATACAGCAAGGTCGTGATGCCCGGAACTTCTTTTAACAGATGGTCAAGTAACAGGTGTCTTTTTGTTTCATTATCTTCAGCCATCACCACATTCACCATTACCTCGCGCGTTTCGCAAATACGCAATAACACAGTTCTTAAAAACCCGGTATGCAGCTTTTGATCGTAAAAGCTAAAATTATTTTTTCTTGCAAAATCTGAGATCGTGTTCCTGATGACGTTCGTTGGTTCGGCCTGTAGCCAGCATCTTTCAATTTCTACTACTTTATCAAAGAAACCCCTGGCGTGAAAACCCGCCCCCCCATCCGCCTCCGGCGGAGGCATTTTGGAATCCGCAAATTTTTTGAATCCTTCAGGCGCGGGAATAAATCGCTTAGAACTGAATGTATATTCAAGCTTGTTCCTGTACCACCTCGTTTCGTCAGCGCCAAGCACAGCAGGTATTTCCGGCAATTCAATTTTTCCAATTCGTTTTAAATTATCTTCTACCTGCTGTCGTTTATAAAAAAGTTGTTTGTCATACGGTAGCATCTGCCATTGACAACCGCCACACACGCCAAAGTGTTGACAAAAAGGCTCAGTTCGCTCCTTTGAAAATGAATGGAACTGCAAAGGATACCCCTCCGCCCAATCTTTTTTACTTTTTGCAAGCTTGATGTCTACCACATCACCCGGCACTACTCTTTCTATAAAAACCACCTTGCCTTCTACCCGGGCTATGCTCTTTCCTTCTGCGGCATAATCTTCCACCAGCACTTTTTCAAGAATAATATTTTTCTTTTTTCGTCTCACGGCGCAAAACTAAGCGTTTCAGATCCTTAGCCATACAACGATTAACAGGCTATTTGCATCTTTTTACCCCACGGTTGAGGTTTTTGAATAACTTTACCGTTTTATTATCATTACTCCATGAAGCGTACATTTTCACTGCTATTTTTACTTAGCACCACCACTTTTCTGCTTGCGCAAACGAATGAGTTTGAGCTCAAAGTCACTTTCAAGCCCTTCAAACATCAATTCATTTACCTGGGTTATCATTATGGTAAACAAAAACCCATTATTGATTCAGTGTTGTTAGATGATAACAGCACAGGTGTTTTTAAAAGGGCAAAAAAAATGGAGAAAGGCGTTTACCTGATCGGTTTTCCCAACAAGACCGGCTATTTTGAAGTGCTGATCGACAAAGAACAAAAATTTTCTGTAATTGCCGATTCTGCCAACCTTATTCCATCCATGAAGTTTGTGGGTTCACGCGACAACACGTTGTTTCTACAGTACCAGAATTATGCATCCATAAAAGGACGTGAGATAGAAGATGCAAAAAAACAGCTGGCCGCTTCAAAAACAAAAGCCGATTCAACAAAGTGGACCGCCGCTATTATTAAAAGCGACAAAGATATCCAGGAGTACAGGCAGGATCTTATTACCAAAAATCCGGATGCTACCATTAGCGCTTTATTAAAAGCGATGAAAAATCCAGAGGTGCCGCCTGCTGCTCAGCATCCCGGTGGAAAATATGATTCCACATTTGCGTATCGTTTGTTCAAAGACCATTACTGGGATGACACCTGGTTCTTTGATGAGCGCCTTGCCCGCACTTCTTTCTTTGAAGAAAAATTAGACGAGTACTTCACGACCATGATCTATCCGAATCCTGATTCTGTGATCAAAGAGATAGACTGGATGCTCGCTTATGCCACCGCAAATGATGAGATGCAACGTTTCCTGCTGGTGAAATTCATCAACCGTTATTTGACTCCACAATACATGTGGGAAGACAAAGTATACGTTCATCTTTTTGAAAAGTATTTTTCTCAAAAAGAATACCCATGGCTGACAGAGAAAGGAAAGAAAACAATTTTTGATCGCTATTATAGCATGGCTGCAAATATTTTTGGCTCTACTGCAGCCGATATAGAATTACCGGACAGCACCGGTAAAACAAAAAGCTTGTACAGCATAACTAATCCTTATACGGTCGTTGTTTTCTGGGATCCGACCTGCGGGCATTGTAAAGAGACATTGCCAAGAATAGATTCTATCTACCGCGCCAAATGGAGTGGTTTAAATGTCAGGATCTATGCGGTGGCGAAAGAAACTGATGGCACAAAAAAAGATTGGCTGAATTTTGTTGGTGAGCATCAACTGAAAGGATGGGAGCATGTCTATTATTCAAAAGATGCGAATGAAGCCAGGGTAAAAAATAATATCCCCAGCTACTACCAGTTGTATGATGTACAAGTGGTGCCTACATTATATTTGCTCGATAAAAGCAAATCGATAATCGCCAAAAAAATACCTTTTGACCAGATCGATAAAGTTCTTGATTATAAGATAAAAGGCCAATAAAACCACTATTTATGAAACTACCATCACTGCTCCTTACGCTCCTTATTGCAACGTCATTACCAGCTCAAACACTTTTTACCTACGCTGATAAAAGTGTTTCGGCAAACGAATACACAAAAGCATTTAGCAAAGTGTACCCGCCCCCCGTTCTTAACAAGGCAAATAAGATGCGGCAATATCTTGATCTCTACATCAACTCCAAATTAAAGATCCACGAAGCAACACTAAGAGGGTATGATACGATGCCCGGATTCGTAGAAGAGTATACGGCACTCCGCAACCAGGTGATCGAAAACTATATGAATGATAGTCAAAGCCTCAATGCATTGGTGGAAGAAGCCTTTACACGCAGTCAGAAAGACATCAAAGTGCAACACATATTTATTCCTTATTATTCAGCGGTGAATTATTCTGATTCTCCTGTTGTAAAATTAAAAATACAGGAAGCTTATATGGAGCTTCAGTCAGGAAAAAGCTTTGACGATGTTGCCCTGAAGTTTTCTGCTGACCCTTCTGTAGCACACAACAAAGGTCATCTTGGTTATATCACTGTCTTTTCATTGCCTTACCAGTTTGAAAATGTTATTTACAATCTTGCCCCGGGAAAATTTTCAGCCCCTTACAGGTCAAACTCCGGCTATCATATTTTTAAGAACCTGACAGAAAGAAAAGCAGTTGGGCGCATTAAGGTCTCACAAATTCTTATTGCTGTTCCTCCCGGTACGGATTCAAGCGCAAAAAAGCAACTCGCTGCACTGGCAGATTCCATTTATAACCGTTTGCAAAAGGGTGATGACTTTGGAAAACTTGCCACTGCATTCAGCAACGATGTTGTCTCTTCTGCTTCCAATGGATCAATGCCTGAATTTGGTTTAGGAACTTTTGATCCGGCGTTTGAAGCTGCCGCTTTTTCTTTAACCAAAAATGGACAGATCAGCAAGCCATTTCTTACAGACCACGGTTATCATATCATAAAAAGAACTTCTTTAACACCGCCGCAGACCGTAAAAAATAAAAAGAGCCTCGATATGATCCGCGCTTTAGTAGAAAAAGATGGCAGGGTAAATGTGGCAAAAGACAAATTATACGCGAAAATGCTTGCGCAAACAGGATATAAACAATTCAATGTAGACCAGGCAATGCTGCAAATGTATATTGACAGTGTACTCGCATCAAGACCACCATCATTGGGAAACCCTGTAAATAAATCAACAGCATTGTTCAGTGTGGGACAATCTACAAAGATCGTTAATGACCTTCTTACATATTCTGTCTCTAACAGGTATAAAACAGATGGGAGCGGCTTAAAACCGTTCAACGAATTAAATGAAGAGTTTAAAAGAAACGCCGTGATGGAATATTATCGTGCACACCTTGAAGAATACAATGAAGAATTTAAAATGCAAATGAAAGAGCTGAAAGACGGGAACCTCTTTTTTGATATCATGATGAGAGAAGTCTGGTCGAATGCCCAAAGTGATACTGCAGGACAAAGGGCTTTTTATGAGCAGAATAAAAGCAAGTACAAATGGAATTACAGTGCTGACGCAGTTATTTTCTATTGTGCCGATAGCGCGACGGCAAGATCATTGAGAAATTTATTAATAAAAGACAAATCAAAATGGAGATCCCTGGCCGAAGGTTTCAGTGACAGAATAACATTAGATTCTTCACGATTTGAAATAACAAAAATACCCGGCGCACAAAAAACAACCGCTAAAGCCGGCACCATCACAAATATTGTAAAGAATAAAGATGATAACAGCGCTTCATTTGCGTTACTATTCAAGGTCTATCCATCCCCGGCTCAAAAAACATTTGCAGATGCCCGCGGTGATGTTGTTTCCGACTTCCAGGATTCAATTGATAAAAAGTGGATAGCAGAATTGAAAAAGAAATACCCGGTAAAGGTGAATGAAGAAGCGCTCAAAGCTATGGCCAAATAAAAAACCCTGCTGAAAAAACAGGGTTATTCATAGGGAAAATAATATCAATCAAAGTTTTTGGTTTGCCCGGCGGCTACTATCTGCGCATTAACAACAGCGTTTTCTTTTCGCCCGTGGTTGTTATTGCCCTGCACCACAAAACCCACGATCTTACATTTAGAGACATCATAACCAGAAGCATCGATCGTAAAATTGACATTCTGGATATTGCCCTTCACCTGGTTTGCAACGGAAGAATATCACCATATAGATCGGTGATCGTTTTACGAAGAATATTATTATGAACATAGCTGGTGATAGGATCCGGTAAGCCAAAGTAATTATATGAGTGACCTGTATAATTATGCGAAAACAGACACTCATTATTATAACGTCGGGGGCAGCTATATGCAAGGAGGCACACGGTTTGGGCTTAGCTATGGAAGACAAAGAGCAGGGTTGTTTTGTGTAGGAGGAGTTTGTCGTTATGTCCCTGCAGCTACCGGATTCACTGCAACATTAACTACTACATTTAATTAAACCAGGATTCCCGGGATTGTAAGGATTAGGAGGAGATGATGAAGAGTTCTTAAATAAAGAAGCTGACTACTTAGGCTAGCTTTTTCAATTCCTATAAATCCTTTTTAATCCTGAAAACCTGCCTGCCGGCAGGCGGGTCCTGGTTTAAAGTTGTCTCACCACATTACAAACTACATGTGGTTTGCCCAATGTATAATAATGTAATACGGGCACACCAGCCGCTTTTAATTCTTTTGATTGGGCAAGTAACCATTCCGTCCCGGCTTGCTCTACACAGCTATCATCTTTGCAATTCAATATCTCATTTGACAGATCGGTAGGTATATCGACATAAAACGTTCTTGGAATGATCGACAATTGTTTTTTGGAAGTGATAGGCTTTAAACCCGGGATTATCGGCACTGTAATACCGGCAGCACGACATTGCTTTTCAAATTCAAAAAATTTCTTATTATCAAAAAACATTTGGGTTACTATATACTCGGCACCAGCATCTACTTTACTTTTCAAATAAGTAAGATCTGTTTGCATATTCGGCGCTTCAAAATGCTTTTCAGGATATCCTGCAACACCCGCACAAAATTTTGTACTGCTGGTACCTTTTAATTCTTCCTCCAGGTAAATTCCATGATTAAGGTCCATCACCTGTTTCAACAGTTCGATCGCAAATTTATGACCCCCGGGTTCTGGTTCAAAAGAAGTTTCATTTTTTGCTGCATCACCGCGAAGAACAAGTACATTATCTATTCCAAGATAGCTAAGGGTTAATAATGCATCTTCTGTATCCTGCACGCTGAATCCACCACAGATCAAATGAGGTACGGTGTCAACATTGTACCTGTTCATGATAGACGCACAAATAGCTTCGGTCCCCGGTCTTTTACGAACCACGACTTTTTCAAAATTACCATCCGCTTTTTTCTTGAAAATATGTTCACTGCGGTGATAGGTAACGTTAATATAAGAAGGTTTGAATTCCATTAATGGATCAAGATGTGTATAAATAGCGCTGATTCCCTTGCCCTTTAATGGAGGAAGAATTTCAAATGAGATCAATGTGTCTTTCGCTTGCGTGATGTGATCGATTACCTTCATTCGTTAATTATTAGAACGTGCAAAGCTAAGCATGATAGCCACATAACGCAAATTGCTGTTAAAGCAATTTGTCTATTGAACCATTAATCTTTCAACCCTTATTTTTGCTGCTGATGTCAATTTCTATTACTACAAAAGATCTTGTAAAACGCTATCGTCAGCGCACTGTAGTGAATCATGTTTCCATTGAAGTAAAACAGGGCGAGATCGTTGGGTTGCTCGGTCCAAACGGCGCTGGCAAGACAACAACTTTTTACCAGGTAGTTGGCCTGATAAAACCTGATGAAGGGAAAGTTTTTTTAAATGATACAAACATTACAAGTCTCCCAATGTATAAAAGAGCAAAATTGGGGATTGGTTACCTGCCACAGGAACCATCTGTATTCAGGAAGCTGACAGTAGAAGATAATATCATGGCAGTTCTTCAAATGACGAAAATGAAACGTGACGAACGCCGGGAAAAATTGGAAACACTGATCCGGGAATTTCGTTTGGAACATGTTCGCAAAAGCAATGGCGACGTAGTAAGTGGTGGTGAAAGAAGAAGAACAGAGATCGCAAGGGCGTTGGCAACTGATCCCAAGTTTATTTTACTGGATGAACCATTTGCAGGTATTGACCCCATCGCTGTTGAAGATATACAAGCAATCGTTGCCAGGCTGAAGTATAAAAATATCGGTATTCTTATCACGGATCATAATGTAACAGAAACGCTGAGCATCTGCGACCGGGCTTATCTTTTGATCGAAGGAAAAATTTTTAAACACGGCACTGCCGAAGAACTTGCCGCTGACGACGAAGTAAAAAGATTATACCTGGGAAGGAATTTTGAATTAAAAAGAAAGGATTATTTACACGAGGAAGCAAGAGGGTTTGTTACCCCGATCGAAACTAAAGAAATCGATCCATCCAGGTTAATTCAGTCTGCAGAACATGCAATTGAAAAAACAAGGTCGATGCTTGGGTTTATTGACGATAATAAAGCAGGAATGGCCGGCGATATAAAGCCAGATGAGTACATGAAAGAACTCCGGGAATTGAAAGCCTCACTGATTGGTTTTGCCACCAATATTGAACACGAAGAATTAGTGCAGAAGGGTCTCGATATCCCTGATCTTGATCTTAAAGATTATGAAGAAGTCTTTTCTTCCCCCCTGGCAAGCGGTCTGACAGAAAGTGCTATCTCTGTATTATATATTGAAAAATCAGAACTTTTAAAAAAACATTTAATTGAAGTTGATTCTATTCTTGGAATTTGTGCCATTTACCTGAAAGCGATCCTTTAATTGATTTCTAACCTGGTTTTCCCAATTAATTTTATCTTGCCCTCACACTAATGAAGATCCTTTCGCCAGCTATATCATCTCTTGCCCGTATGCGTATGTGGCGCATTGATGCATGGAAAAATAACCCGATCGATGCGCAACGTGATGTTTTGCAAAACCTGGTAACTGCCGCGCAGTACACTGAGTTCGGCCGGCAATATAATTTTTCGCAGCTGTTTACATTACGGGCCTTTAAAGAAGCCGTTCCTATTCATGACTACGATGACATCAAGCCTTATATAGACCGCATTCTGAATGGAGAGCAAAATGTTCTATGGAACACCCCGATCTACTGGTTTGCAAAAAGCAGCGGCACCACTAATGATAAAAGTAAATTCATCCCCGTGAGCGATGAAAGTTTGCAGGATTGTCATTTTAAAGGAGCAAAAGATGTGTTGACGCTATATTACAATTTCAATCCTGCGTCCGAATTATTAACGGGTAAAGGACTGGTACTCGGGGGAAGTCATACAATTAACCAGGTAAATCCTGAAGCACAATATGGCGATCTGAGCGCGGTGTTATTGCAGAACAGTCCTTTTTGGGGACACTGGATAAGAACCCCTGATCTTAGCATTGCATTGATGGATGAATGGGAAAGCAAGATCGAAAAACTAGCAAACAGCACCATCAAAGAAATAGTGACTTCCATTTCGGGGGTACCCACATGGACATTAGTTTTATTTAAACGGATCCTTGAGATCACGGGCAAAAATTGCATTGCCGATGTTTGGCCAACGCTGGAACTTTATATGCATGGTGGAGTTTCATTTACTCCTTATAAAGAACAATTCAAAAAACTGATCGGCAAAGACATTCATTACCTTGAAATGTATAATGCAAGCGAAGGTTTTTTTGCTGCATCAGAAAACCCCGGTGAAGATGGCATGTTGTTATTTCTCGATCATGGTGTTTTTATGGAGTTCATGCCCGTAAGTGAGTATGGAAAAAAATATCCGGAAACTATCGGGCTGCAGGATGTGGAAACCCATAAAAATTATGCATTGATCATTTCCACTACTGGCGGTTTATGGCGATACCTGCTTGGTGATACGATCCAGTTTACTTCTATAAAGCCATTTAAAATAAAAGTGTCGGGAAGACTGAAGCACTACATCAATGCATTTGGCGAAGAAGTGATCGTTGATAATTCGGATAAAGCAATTGCAATGGCAAGTGAAAAAACAGGGGCAGTTGTCTCAGATTATACGGCTGCACCGGTTTATTTTTCTGATTCATCAAATGGTGCTCATGAATGGCTGATCGAATTTGAAAAAGAAGCGCCAAGCCTTGATGAGTTTACAAAAGAGCTGGACAAGGCCTTAAAAACAATTAACAGCGATTACGAAGCAAAAAGGTATAAGGACATTGCATTGAGTTTGCCGGTTGTTCATTTATTAAAGAAAGGCACATTTACCGCCTGGCTCCGGAGCAAAGGCAAACTGGGCGGGCAACATAAGGTTCCAAGGCTAAGCAATGAAAGAAATTATGTGGAAGAAATTCTTACTTTCACAACATAGCCTTTATGCAACCTGTCGTTCACATTTGTAAAAATTGCAATAACAGTTTCTCAGGTAAATATTGCAGCCATTGTGGTGAAAAGCTGTATCATGAAAAGGATAAGTCTGTTCTTCACTTTTTTGAGGAAAGTTTGCACTTTTTGACTCACTTCGACGGAAAATTTTTCAATACACTTAAAAAAATATTCACAAAGCCCGGCCAGTTATCTGTTGATTATTGCAAGGGCAAAAGAAAAACTTATTTTAAACCACTTTCACTTTTTCTATTGCTGGTAGTGGTCTACCTGCTATTCCCTGTATTTGAAGGACTGAACATGAAGCTTTATTATCATACGCATCACATCCTGTATGGTAAATATGCAATGCAGGAGTCAAGAGAGGTAATGATACAAAAACACCTGGCCGATGCGCAATTAGCAACTTTATTTCACCAAAAATCAGAAAAAACATCTAAGTTTTTATTGCTGGTGCTGCTTCCTTTAACAGCCCTTTTCTTCTGGCTTCTTACTTTTAAAAAAAGAAAATACTTTTTTGACCAAATGGTGTTTTCCGCAGAGATAAATTGTATGTATTTGTTGTGGGGTTTTTTGCTTTTGCCCGTCCTGTTATTTATTAGTGAGAGGGTCTACCACCTAATAACGAATACCTACTTTAATGCCAATGACGCTTTACTTGGAATCATAACGTATGCAGTGCTTTGCACGTATGTTGCGGTTGGAGCAAGAAGATTTTATAAAATAACAAAATGGCAAAGTGCCGGTTTTACCATTTTATTTTATATAGCACATATAATTATCGTGCAATTCATTTACAAATTCATTTTATTTTACATTGTTATTCATCAAATTCAATAGTATATGAAACTGCCTTGAGGTTGCCTAAGAGCGGTTAAGAGACAAAAGTAAACCTGGCGGTCAGCATAAGTACCAAGACCTTCAAATGACAGAATGTATTCTGAAGAAATATCAGCAATTAACGAACAGGATGCGTAGTAACAGGAAGCTGGTCTATTTGTTCCTGTTATCTTCAGCTATTTATATACCAGGCTTCCCGCAGGGTGAATTAAAACTCCAGGAACACTCAATTCATCTAAAAAAGAAAGTAGCATTTAGCCTCAAAATTCCCGAATCGTATAATATTTCCGTTGCCGCAGAGGCATTGGAACGACCCAGGTTTTTTGCAAAAAGTCCTGACGAAAGATTGTTTCTCACAGATATGCACGACCGGAGTGATAATAAACTCGGGAAGATCCTTATTCTCGAAAATTGGGATCCAAAAGAAAAAAGATTCGAAAAGATCACAACATACCTTGATAGTTTGCATAATCCCAACCAGGTTGCTTTTTATACTGATAACGATGTGCATTATTTATATGTCGCAGAAACCGGCAAGCTGAGTTATTATATATATAAACCAGGGGATATAAAACCTTCTTCCTCTCCAATTGTTATTGCAACTTTTCCTGATCATGGCCTCGATTATAAATACGGCGGATGGCATTTGACAAGAAGTCTTGCATTTCACAATAAAAAACTTTACATAAGCGTCGGCAGTAGTTGTGATGCCTGTATTGAAGCGGAAGAGATAAGAGCAACAATAGTTGAAATGGATCCTGATGGAAGAAATCAACGAATATATGCAAGCGGAATAAGAAATGCGGTCGGGATAAAATGGATAAATGACAAATTGTGGGTTACACATATGGGTCGCGATAACCGGGGACCGGATAAACCGGAGGAACTTTTTCACACAATAGCGGAAAATGGATTTTACGGCTGGCCTTATTATTTTCAATATAAAAAGAAAATATTTGCTGATACAGCCTTTATTAAATCGCCAAAGCCAGCTCATGTAAAAATTCCATTACTATCTCCTTATTCGTTTAAAGCTCACTCTGCACCGTTGGGTTTTGAATTCTTCTCAAACTTCAGGGATACATCGTTAAACAATTCATTTCTTGTCGCGTTGCATGGCAGCACCAGCGTTTGGAGGCAACGAGGTAACGCAATTGCACAGGTTCTTCCAAATGGAACTTATCGGGAAATCATAACTGGCTTTTTGCAAGGTAAAACTGAGAACCGGAGGTTTGGAAGACCGTGTGATATAATCCAATGGGATAATAATTCATTTTTTATAACTGATGATAAGCACGGCGTTATTTATTATGTCTGGAAAGAAAACTGAGATGGGCGCTATGCAATAATTTTCTTTCTTTTGCCTAATTAATAAACCAATATGAAACTACTCGAAGGAAAAGTTGCGATCGTAACAGGAGCTGCCCGTGGCATTGGCGAGGCTATTGCGATAAAGTTTGCAGAACATGGAGCAAATGTTGCTTTTACTTATGTTAGTGATAGCAGCGCTGAAAAAGCTGCTGCATTGGAAACAAAACTGCAGGGCATGGGTGTAAAAGCAAAAGCTTATAAGAGTAACGCGGGTGACTTTGCCCAATGTGAGGCATTTGTAAACGATGTATTAAAAGAATTTGGAACTGTAGATATATGTGTAAACAATGCCGGTATCTCAAAAGATAATCTTTTATTGAGAATGACTCCTGAGCAGTGGAATGATGTGATACAGGTAAACCTGAACGGTGTGTTTTATATGACGAAGCAGGTGATCCGCCCGATGATGAAAGCAAAGAATGGAGTGATCATCAACATGAGCAGCATTATTGGCGAAATGGGAAATGCGGGACAAACAAGTTATGCAGCATCAAAAGCGGGTGTTATTGGTTTTACAAAATCAGTGGCGAAAGAATTGGGCAGCCGAAATATTCGTTGCAATGCGATTGCGCTGGGTTTTGTCGAAACAGATATGACGAGTTATTTGAAACAAGGTGATGCCGCCGATAAATACAAAGCCGGAATTCCGTTAGGTCGTTTTGCTTCAGGCGAAGAAATTGCTAACACCGCTTTATTCCTTGCCAGTGATTGGGGAAATTACATAACAGGACAAACCATTAGTGTTTGTGGGGGATTAAATATTTGAACCACGATTAACATGATTTGATTGGATTAAGAGGAAATATAAAAATTTCCTCTTAATCTTTTTTAATCCGATAAATCCCGGTGGTTATTCTACCCCTGCAATTTTATACCTCTTTTCTGAATATATGAATGCCATAGTATCATCGAAGCAATCGTACGGTACGGACGCCATGGTTCAGCTATCGCCAGCATGTCTTCCCTTGTTACTTGTGGATGAAGCTGCTTCGTTTCTTTCAAACTGTTTACCAAAGCTATATCACCCAGCGGAAATAGATCAGGTCGTTGTAATGAATGCATTAAATAAACATCTACCGTCCAATCACCGATACCTTTTATTTTTTTTAATTCAATGCGTATCTCGTCTTCATGAGCATTGGAAAATTTATTTAGCTTGAGCTGTTTCGACTGAACTGCTCTTGCTAATTCTCTTGCATAAACTATTTTTTGCCGGCTGAAGTAGCAGGAACGGAGTTCTTCATCAGTTAAAGAAAGGATCTTTGAAGGAGTCACATATCCAATTCTTTCTTTCAAGTTCTTAAATGCTGCATAAGCTGAAGCCAAAGAAACTTGTTGCTCAAGAATAAAAAGTATTAATGATTGGAAAGTGGCAGGTCGTGTCCACATTGGCGGGTAGCCATATTGTTTGATAATGTTCCGCAACGCTTTATCCTTCTTTGCGAGCTTATTGCACAACAACGTAAAATTGAACTCATCAAACTTTTCAAACATTCTATTTGCCTTCATCTTCCTTTAACTTTTGGCCTTAAATTTTTCTATGGCATTCTTTGTAAACTCACTTAAGATCAACCGGCCGCTGATCTTAGCCCGATCGATCAGTAAATGATCCCAATGCTCCGTTCCTTTCCAGAATATCTTTTTCATTTCAGTCATTGCATCTGGGTTGGAATGCGAAAGTGTATCAGCAAGCCGCTGGATCGAATCATCCATTTCTTCAGTAGTGCCATGTAATTCTGCAAACAATCCTTTTCTTCTTGCCCAATCCGCATTGCGCCAGTGATTGGCATCAATTGATAATTGGCTGAATGCGGACGTCCCGATCTTTCTTTCAACAGCAGGACCAACAACGAATGGCCCAATGCCAATTGCTAATTCACTTAATCTTACTTCGGCAGCTTCACTTGCAATTGCATAATCAACGGAGGCAGCCAGTCCAACACCACCACCAACACATTTACCATGAATACGACCGATAATAAACCTGGGACACAATCGCATTGAATTAATTACATGAGCAAAGCCACTGAAAAAAGCCAGTCCTTCTTTTTCGTTTTTTATTTCCACCAATTCATCAAAGGATGCACCGGCACAAAAAGCTTTTTCGCCTGCGGAACGAAGAATGATAACCGTTGTGGCAGGATCATGCCCCGCATGCTGGATCGCAACAGCAAGATCATGCAATATTTTTGCCGGCAAAGAATTGCTTTGCGGATGAAAGAATTCAATTGTTGTAATTCCTTTATGCGTTTCGGTCTGTACATATCCACTCATATATTCTAAGTTAGTTTCTTTCTTTTTAGTTCGCCTCTTTAAAGGAAGATTTTTGCTATCTAGGTTCTCCGCATCAGGCGGAGACAGGGGTTTTTGCAACCATTGTAAGAATAGTTGCCACACCAGTTATCTCATTTGTTTCATCAATAAATTCAACCAGCCATTTCACGATGCCTTTTTCAATATCATCACCTCTTTTAAGATCCTCAGGGTTGTCAACAACTCTTTTATCACTTGGCAGCTTTTCTTTGCAGGTAAAACGGATATGAATTTCAGCCCCCGGATAAACTGGTTTGGTAAAACGAAGTTCATCAATCCCATAATTTAATAACACAGGATTTTTTTCATAACTATCGACAAACAAACCCGCAGCAATACTCATGATAAAATACCCATGCGCCACCTGTTGCTCAAACATTGTCCCGGTAAAATCAGTTGATTTAATATGCGCATAAAAATGATCGCCGCTAAGGTCAGCGAACTTGTCAATGTCCTCGCTGGTAATTATTCTTTTTTCAGTTATGATCTGGTCGCCGATCTGAAGTTCTTCAAAATATTTTTTAAATGGGTGTTTGCCCGGATCTTTCCCTTTTGCATGTTGTTGATAAACGCCGGTGATCTCTGTAAGTGTAGTTGGCGAGCCCTGCAAAGCTGCTCTTTGCATATAATGCCTGACACCACGAATACCGCCCATTTCTTCGCCGCCGCCTGCACGGCCAGGACCCCCATGGATCAGTAATGGTAACGGAGAACCATGCCCTGTGCTTTCTTTGGCACATTCATTATTCAACACCAAAATTCTTCCATGATGAGTAGCGGCACCGATCACGTATTGTTTTGCAATTTTATAGTCGGCAGTCACTACCGTTGTGCAAAGACTTCCTTTACCCAATTTTCCCAATTCAATTGCTTCATCCAAAGTTTTATAAGGCATGATCGTACTTACAGGACCGAATGCCTCAACCTCATGAGCTTCTCTGGCACTATGCGGTTTATCAT
>Ga0126305_10000323_pt1 | contig 20940 bp, 20 predicted proteins | sample Plot26_FD_92536 | JGI IMG/M metagenome (GOLD analysis project Ga0126305, IMG submission 92536) | Serpentine soil microbial communities from UC McLaughlin Reserve, CA, USA - Plot26 | ecosystem: Environmental > Terrestrial > Soil > Grasslands | place: USA: UC McLaughlin Reserve, Lake County... | reverse complement strand
GCGCCGCTGTGCAGCTTCCAGAAGAAGCATTCTTCAGGGCGGGCGCCGAGATGAGCCACCACCTCGCCGATCGCGAAGCCCTCCCAGGAGGCCCCCACCTTGGGATGGCCCAACAGATCGTCTCTTGACTCCAACCCCAGCAACGCATGGAGGATGCCGCTGTCGGCCAAGTAGATCTTCGGGGCCTTCACCTGGCGCTTGGCCAGGTTCTCGTACCAGGGCTCCAGCCGCTTCGCCATGAAGGTCGAGCAGAGGGTGTGGAGGTAACCGCGAACCGTCTTTTGGGAGACGCCGAAGGCCCGCGCCAGCTCGGAGCCGTTCCAGATCTCTCCATGGTAGTGGGCGAGCATGGCCCAGAATCTCCGCATCGTCGTCGATGGAAGCTGAATCCCCAGCTCGGAGAGATCTCGTTCGAGATAGGTGCGGATGAACTGTTGGCGCCAGAGGCTGCTCGCAGGATCCGACTCGGCCAGGTAGGAGCGAGGGAAGCCGCCGCGGAGCCAGAGCGCGTCGCCCTGCTCCATTCCCACTTCGTCCAAGCTCAGTCCGTCAAGCTCGTGGTAGGCGATGCGGCCGGCGAGAGACTCCGAGCTCTGGCGCAGCAGAAGCGGCGAGGCGCTCCCCAGCACCAGGAAGCGCGCCGGGGCTCCTTCTCGATCCGCCAGCACTCGCAGCACCGGAAAGAGCTCCGGCCGAAGCTGGATCTCGTCCAGGATCACCAGCCCCTCCAGGCTTTCCAGGGCGAACATGGGATCCTCGAGCCGATACAGATGGCGAGGGTTCTCCAAGTCGAAGCGGGTCACCTCACCCGTGAAGCCGGCGGCAAGAGCCATGGCCAGGGTGGTCTTGCCAACTTGCCGAGAGCCGATCAGCCCCACGACAGGGAACTGGCCAAGAAGACCGCGGAGGCACGCGATATGCCCAGGACGCTCAATCACGGCGCTAGTCTACCTTGAAATCTGGGAGTAGGTCTCCCAATTTTCAAGGTTGATACGGTTCGGCCTAGCCCGTGCCCTTCCGCCCTGGGAAGTTGGCCTGCTTGACCTCCTCTGCCTCCGTCCCCCGAGCCGGAGCGAATGACTGGCCCCGGTCCGTGCCCCTGCAACGGGCCAGGGCGGACGGTTCGACTTGGCCTGGCGACTCGTGGCCCTGCGGAGCGGGCGGGCCGCCCCTCAGGGCCAAGCCCTTGCCCCGCAGGGCCAACCGTCCGCTGGGCAGGGCGGAGGGTTCGCCCCGCAGGGCCAACCGCCCACGCCTCAGGGCGGACTGTTGACGAGGGAGGTCGAACCGTCCAATACCCCTCGTGGGGGTCCCAGGGGGAGCTGTCAACCGTCCGCTTGGCGCTGGTTGCGTCCTACGCAGCAGGGCCAACCGTCCGCCCCACGGGGCCAGCCGTCTACGCCGACCGGCCGAACCATATGACGCCGCCGCCCGCCGCCTGCGGAAAACCCGGAACGAGCTTGGGGAAACACCTTCTGGCGTAGAACTCGCACGACACGATCTATCGAATGACCGTCGGAAGCCAAGCCAACAGAGATCCCCCACTCCTCAGAACTCCGCCACCAGCGTCACCGGCCCGTCGTTCACCAGCGCCACCTCCATCTGAGCCCTGAAGCGCCCGGTCTCCACCCGGAACCCCCGCCCCCGTAGATCCTCCACCAAGGCTTCAACCAAGGGGCGCGCCTCCTCGGGCGGGGCGGCGCGGTCGAAGGAGGGGCGGCGGCCTTTGGCGATCGAGCCGGCGAGGGTGAACTGCGAGACGATCAGGAAGGCGCCGCCCACGGCGGCGAGGTCGAGGTTCATCTTGCCGGCTTCGTCCTCGAAGACGCGCAGGCCGGCCAGTTTCTCCGCCGCGGCGCGCACCTTCTCATGGCCGTCTCCCCTCTCGATGCCCACGAAGACGAGGAGGCCTGGGCCGATCTCCCCGACAACCTCGCCGGACACGGTCACCGATGCCGAACGGACTCTCTGCAAGACCAGGCGCACTATTCAGTCTCATCCAAAGGAGATATTTTCCCTGTGACCGCTCCCCGTGCCGAGGTCCGGACCGCCGGGACGGTTGTGATACCGTAACCGATCCTAGAGCAGAGGAGAATGGACGCATGATCAACAAAGTGATCCTGGTCGGCAATCTCGGCCGCGACCCTGAGGTGAGATCGACCCCCTCGGGGCAGCCGGTCGCCAGCTTCTCGCTGGCCACGGAGAGGCGCTGGAAGGACAAGAACGGGCAGCGGCAGAAGGAGACGGAGTGGCACAACGTCGTCGTCTGGGGCAAGCAGGCGGAGATCGCGGGCCAGTACCTGACCAAGGGCAAGCAGATCTACCTGGAAGGGCGGCTCCAGACCCGCTCCTGGGACGACAAGCAGTCGGGTGAGAAGAAGTACCGCACCGAGGTCGTCTGCGAGAACTTCCAGATGCTCGGCCAGCGGGGCGGCGATTTCGAGGGTGGCCATGGAGGAGGACCGGGCGCCTCGGCTTCCGGATCGCAGGGCGGCGGCGCCTCGTACGACGAGGGCGGCTTCGGCGAGCCCGAGGACGACGACATCCCGTTCTGAGCCGCTGTTCTGAGCTCCCAGCGGGCCGCGGCGCTCCTCCGGCGCCGCGGCCCATTTCAGTTTCTTGGATGATGTTGGAGGCTCCTTCGTAAGATTCCTCAGGACGCTCTCTCTCGAAGGAGGCATCATGCAATCCAGGTTCCGCTTCGCCGGTCTCCTCGCCGGTCTGATGGCCTGGGCGCTTCTCGCGCCGATCTCTGCCACCCATGCCCAGGAGCCCCGCTGGGTTGCCCTCGGCCCCTTCGCGCGGGTCGACGGGCTGACGGCCGATCCCCGGCTGCTAGGCGTCGTCTACGCCAACTCGGGCCGGGGGAGCGTTTCCCGGAGCGCCTCCGGAGGCGTTTCCTGGACGGTGATCACCTCCCCCAACCGCAACTGGAACGCCACCGGCCGCGTGGCCGTGGACCCGGTCGACTCCAGGCTCCTCTATCTCCCTGCGTCCTCCCAGGTGGACGGGCTCGTCAAGAGCGTCGACGGCGGCGCGCACTGGGTGCAGAGCACCCGCGGCCTGCCGATCGAGAGGCGGGGGAAGATCGTGGTCGTCGATCCCGCGCGCCGCAGCCGCCTGTACCTGGCGCTCGCCCAGGGGCTGTTCCGGAGCCTCGACGGCGGCGCGTCCTGGACGCCGGCCACCTCGGGCCTGGGGAGCAACCTCGTCATCACGGCGCTCGCCGCCGTCTCCCGGCCGGCCGGCACGGCCTTCGCCGGCACGCGGGGCGGCCTCTACCGGACCCGGGACGGCGGCGTTTCCTGGCAGCGGCTGGGTCTGCCCGTGGCTTTGGTGACGGCGCTGGCCGCCGCCCCGTCCGATCCGCAGACCCTGTACGTCTCTCTCCAGGGCAAGGGAGTGTTCCGGACATCGGACGGCGGCGCTTCGTGGCAGACGGCAGGAGCGCTCCCGCGCGGCGTCGGGGACGTCGCCCTGCTCGCCGTTCATCCCCAGTCGGCGCGCATCCTGTACACCAGCGTCGACGGCAACGTCATCTTCCGGTCCACCATCTTCCGGTCCACCGACCGAGGGAGGCAGTGGAGCGCCATCGGACAGGTGCCCGGCCCCGTGCAGGCCCTCCTGGTCGACCCCGCCGTTCCCCGGATCCTCTACGCGGGGACGGCGGACCCCTCCACCGGCCTCGGCGGGGTGTTCCGGAGCGAGGATGGCGGCGCGACCTGGGCAAGCCGGAACCAGGGGCTCGCCGCTCCCTGGACCTTCTCGTTCGCCGTCGATCCCGGCGATCCGGACGAGCTCTGGGTCGCCCCGGAGTCCGGGTCTCTCCTCCACAGCACCAACCGGGGGCTGGATTGGACCTCCGTCCCGCTGCCGACCGGCAACCCCACGTCATCCCGCCCGTACATCGAAGACATCGCCGCGATACCCGGCGGAGCCGTCGTCCGAGCCGCTGTCTCGGTCGGCAACGGTCAGGGCGGCTTCGCCCTGTTGAAGACGGACGACGGCGGCGCCTCCTGGACCCAGATCCTGGGGCCTCCGTCGGTGTACGTGGGCGTGTTCCAGATCGCTCCCTCTCTGCCTTCCACGCTGTACGAGTTGGGAAGCACGGGGTTCGTGCGTTCGATCGACGGCGGAGCCTCCTGGCAGGTCCGTCTCGAAGGCCTCTCCCCCATCGAATACATCTACGGCTTCACGGTCACGCCTTCCGCGCCGGCGGTCCTCTATCTCACGGGCTTCAACCCGCAAGTCCTCCGCAGCACGGACGGCGGCGCCTCCTGGACGAACCGGTCGGCCGGCCTTCCCGGTCTCTACACCATCGGCTTCGCCGTCGACCCGCTGGACCCGGACCTCCTCTACGCGGGTCCCCAGAGTTTTTCTCCCGCCCAGGGTCATGGCGTCTGGAAAAGCCGCGACGGCGGCGCCACCTGGGGAAGGGTCGGGCAGGCCTTACGGAACCAGATCGTCTCCGCGCTCGCGGCTTCCTCCATCCCTGGAAGGCTGTATGCCGCGGTGGCCGGCAGGATCCTCCGGTCCACCGACGGCGGGGTGAGCTGGGCCGACCGGAGCGGGGGGCTCCAGTCCTTCGAAACCCGCGAGCTCTCGATCGACCCGAGCGATCCCGAGCGCGTCTATGCCGCGACCTTGAACGGCCTGTGGGCTCTGGAAGACGGGCCGTAGAGCTTCGCCTGGATGAAGAGAGAAGGCGTTCCGTAAAACAGTCAACGAACGCACTTCTCGAAGGAGGCAACGTGCCACTCATCCGGTTCCGCTCGCTGGCTCTCCTTGCCGCCTGGGCCGTCTGCGCCCTGGCGGCGCCCCTCCACTCCCAAGCCTGGACGCCGCTCGGCCCCTTCGGCGGGCCCGTCCGGGCTCTCACCGCCTCGCCCTCCGGCGTCGTCTACGCGGCGGACTTCCAGGGCGTCTTCAGGAGCGTCAACGCCGGCGAGTCGTGGAGCCTCACCCTGGCGGCCGCCACCTTGACCGGCGTGGTCGTGGACCCCTCCCGCCCGTCCGTGGCGTACGTCATCGCGCATCCGGGCGTGGTGTTCAAGAGCACCGACGCGGGAGCCCACTGGAACCCCATCAACCGCGGCTTGCCCGCCGGCCAGAACCTGATGCGGTCCCTGGCCGTCGACCCGGCGAACCCCAACCGGCTGTATATCGGCGGGATGGCGGGGTTGTTCCGTAGCACGGATAGCGGCGCCTCCTGGCAGCCGTTGAGCTCGGCCCTGCCGACCCCGGCCACGGCCTTGGCCGCCTTACGCCGTCCGGTGGGCACGGTCTTCGCCGGCACCGAGACCGGCTTGTTCCTCACCAGGGACGGCGGCGCGTCGTGGCGCGGGGTCACGAGCCTGCCCGTGGGCACGGTCTCGGCCGTGGTGCCGGCGCCGTCCGATCCCCGGACGGTCTACGTCCTCTACTCGGGCGCCGGCCTCTTCCGTTCGCGGGATGCCGGCAACACTTGGGAGCCGGTCTCGCGGCCGCCCTCTCCGGACCGCGGGGTCTACTCGCTCTCCGTCGATCCGCGCTCGGCCAGAGTGCTCTACGCGGGCGTCCAGGGCGGCACCCTACGGTCGGCGGACGGCGGCCGGAGCTGGGTGCGCCTCGGCACCCCGCCGGGTGCCGGCCCGGTGATCGTGACGGCCGATCCCGCGGCCTCCCGCCGGCTCTACGCGGGGCTCGCCGAGTTGTCGACCACGGCTGGCGGCGTCTTCCGGAGCGATGACGGCGGCGCCACGTGGCAGCGGCGCAGCCAGGGCTACTTCGCCTTCGACATCCCCTCCGTGAGCATTTCCCCCGACGACCCGGACCAGGTCTGGGCCAGCGTCCACTCGTCGTTCTTCCTGTTCCGCAGCAGCAACGGGGGCCAGCGCTGGGTGCGCCTGCCGAGCTCGCTGGGAGGGTTCCCGGGGAGCCGCCGGCTCTCGGTGGCTTCCGCCACCATCGCGTTCGTAGAGGCCTTTGCCCCCCCGCCGTTCTTCTACAGCCTGCTGAGGACGGAGGACGCCGGCGCTTCCTGGGTGCCGGCGCTCCGGATCGCGAGGCCGTCCCTGTTCATGGCGCACCGGATCGCCCCCTCGGACGCCGCGACGGTCTATGCCCTGCAGTACAACGGGCTGTCGATCGATCTCCTGCGCTCGACCAACGCCGGCTTCGACTGGGAGCTTCGGGCCCCCCTGACGAGCCTGGGCTGCGGCAACGGCGACCTCGCCGTCGCTCCTTCGAGCGCCTCGACGGTCTACGCCTTCGGCTCCGGCCCGGCGCCTTCCGGCTCTTGCAACACCCTTTCCCCGCGGGTGATCCGCAGCCGCGACGGCGGCGCCACCTTTACCGACGCCAGCGCCGGGCTGCCGGCTGGAATCGTGACTCTGGCCAGCGTGGATCCGCACGATCCCGACGTCGTCTACGCGGAAGTGCAGGCAGGCAGGTTTCAGGGGCCGCAGCCTCGGCATCTGGAAGACGGAGGACGGGGGCGCCTCCTGGACGCCGACCGGCTATCTCGCCGCCAGGAGGGTCACCGCCCTGCTCGCCTCCGCCGTTCCGGATCGCGCCTACGCCGCCCTGCTCGGCGGCGGAGTCCTCCGCACCGACGACGGCGGTGAGACCTGGCAGAACGTGACCGGCAGCCTCGTCACCCTGGAGGTCCACGAGCTCGCGACCCATCCCAGGGAGCCGGAGCGCGTCTACGCGGCCACCACGACAGGGGTGTGGGTCACGGAGGAACCTTGAAGGGCTCAGGCCCCCTCCGCCGTGTTAAAGTCCTTCCACTTGACGTTGGTCTGAAAGTGCCAAGGAGGCGAGGAAGGCCCGCTCCAGCGGAGCGGGAGCCCGCGCATGAACCATCACGACACCACCGCGCCGGAGCCGTCGACGTGGCGCCGCGTCTGGAGCCCGCCCGAGCCCGAGATCTCCACGGCGGGCTTCGGCGGCGAGCTGCTGGTCGCGGGCGTGCGGCTGCTGCTCGCCGTCGTCCTGCTCTACTTCCCCCTCCAGGAGCTGCGCCGCAAGCCGGGGGGCTACGATCCGCTGGCCCTGCTCACCATGGCCACGATCGGCCTGCTGCTGGCGCTGATCGTCTACTCCGCCACCAGCCGCCGCTGGGGGCGGACCTGGATGGGCTTCGCCAGCAGCCTCCTCGACGTCAGCCTGGTCAGCTCCCTGCTGGTCATCCCCCTGCTGCTGGACCGGCCCCACGAGGCGACCAACAACCTGGTCGTCTTCCCCATCTACTTCCTGGCCATCGCCGCCACCAGCCTGCGCTACGACGCGCGGATCTGCGTCCTGACCGGCGCCCTGGCCGTCGCCCAGTATGCCGCCATCATCCTCTACGCCGCCTGGCGCTGGGACCTGAACTCCGCCGTCTTCGCTCCCTACGCCTTCGGCCTCTTCCACTGGGGCGGCCAGGTCTGGCGGATGCTCCTGCTCGCGGGGGCCACGGCGATCGCCGCCACCATCGTGGTGCGCTCCCGGGAGCTGCGCCTGCTCTCCACCCGCGACCGCTTCACGGGCCTGCTCAACCGCGCCGTCTTCAACGAGCAGCTCGAGCGCGAGGTCGCCGTCTCCCTGCGCGAGGACGGCCGCTTCGCGGTGGCGATGATCGACATCGACCACTTCAAACGCTTCAACGACACCTACGGCCATGCCGGCGGCGACGAGGCCCTGCGCCTGGTCGCGCAGACCCTGCGCGAGGCCTGCCGCTCGTCCGACGTGGTGGCGCGCTATGGCGGCGAGGAGTTCGCCCTCATCCTGCCGGGGGTGATGAGCGGCCGGGCCACCGACCTGGCGGAGCGCATCCGGCGGGTGATGGCCGTCAGACCCATCCACCTGCCCGGCCGTCCCAAGCCGGCCACGGTGACCATCAGCATCGGCGTCGCCCTCTGGCCCGACGACGGCCACACCCCCGCCGAGGTCCTCCGCTGCGCCGACCAGCGCCTCTACCAAGCCAAGGCGCAGGGCCGCGACCGCGTCGTCGGGCCGGTGCCGGGGAAGAGCCGGACGCCGGAAGAGCGGGGGGAGCGGGGGAATGACCTGGGGATGGAGTCGGACACGGTGTCGATCCGGTCGCCCTTCTCACGGGATTGATGGGAAATTTACGCCCCCCTGCTCTCCTGAATCTGCGCCAGCGCCTGCCGGATCCGGTCGAGCCGCTCGCCGTGGCTGTTCTCGCGCATGAAGTTGACGTAGTCCTGGGCCGAGCGGAGGGTGATGAGGCGCTGGCGGTAGGTGTCGAGGCGGCGGTTGGCCTCGGCGACCCGCTCCTGGAGGCTCGGGTGCTCCAGGCGGGCGACGATCTCCGGCAGGGCCGCCAGGGTGTGGCAGACCAGGAGCACGTCGCACCCCGCCGCGAAGCAGGTCTCGCAGCGCTCGGGGAGCTCTCCCCACTCGTCGAGCGCCTTCATCTCCATGTCGTCGCTGAACACCACGCCCTCGAAGCCGAGGCGGCCGCGCAGCACGCCGCCGATGATGGCGGGTGACAGCGTCGCCGGCCGCATCGAGGAGTCGTAGGCGGGATAGAGGGCGTGGCCCACCATCACCGCTCCGGCCAGGCGGCAGAGGGCCTCGAAAGGCTCGAGGTCGGTGCGCAGCTCCTCGACGGGCAGGTAGACGGCGGACATGTGGAAGTGGGTGTCCTCGGCGGCTCCGCCGAGGCCCGGGAAGTGCTTGACGCAGCCGCCGGCGCCGCCGCTGTGGAGCCCCCGCAGGAAGGCCTGGGCGCGGGGGATGATCTCCGCCGGCGTGGCGCCGAAGTAGCGGTCGTCGAGGGCGTTGCCGGCCGCTCCGCGGTTGAGGTCCACCACCGGGGCGAAGTCGACGTCGATGTCGAACAGCCGCAGCCCCTGGGCCACCCAGTGCCCCGCCTGGAGGGCGTAGCTGGGCACGTGCCGGGCGAGGAACGCCGCCGCCGGTGCCGGCCCCACCACGTCCTTCAGCCGATCCACCCGCCCGCCCTCGGCGTCGATCGCCAGCACGGCGTCAGGCAGCACCCGCCGCAGGTCCGTCACCAGGTCGTTGAGCTGCTCCTCGTCCTTGATGTTGCGCTTGAAGAGGATCACGCCGCCGGGCTGATGGGCGGACAGCAGTCCGGCAGACTCGGAATCCAGCTCGGGCCCCGGAATGCCCACGAAAACCTGCTCGGCGGCTCTCATGATGGGGGATCTTACATGAGGAGGATACCGCCCCTACGGGGCGGCCCTCACAACCCCCTACCCCCTTCTCTCCCCGCCTCCCTCCCCGGCCGCCGGGAGAGAAGGGGAAAGAAAAAGCACTCAGAGCTCTCTCCGACAAACTTCTCCCTCTTCTCCCGGCGGACGGGGGGGAGGCGGGGAGAAGAGGGCCGGGGTGATGAGGGCGCCGGGGCCGCAGGCCCGGCATCCCTCACCCCAACCGCGACTTCAAGCTGTGCAGCAGATTCAGTGCCGCCAGCGGCGTCAACTGATCCACGTCCACGTCCCGGAGCAGCGACGCCACCACCTGCTCGGGGGGCGCGAACAGGGTGAGTTGCGCGGGGCCGCCGGTCTCGGGGGCGGCGTTGCCGCGGGCGAGGCGGGGCTTGCCGTTGGGGTCGTACTCCTGGGCCTCCAGGTTGGCCAGGATCTCCCCCGCCCGCTCGATCACGGTCGGCGGCAGGCCCGCCAGACGCGCCACGTGGAGGCCGTAGGACTTGTCGGCGCTGCCGGGCACCACGCGGCGCAGGAAGACGATCCGCTCGTCCCACTCCTTGACGGCCATCGTGCGGTTCACCACCCGCGGCAGCAGCGAGGCGAGCTCCGTCAGCTCGTGGTAGTGGGTGGCGAACAGGGTCTTCGGCCGCCGGTGCTCGTGGAGGTACTCGACGATCGCCCAGGCGAGCGACAGGCCGTCGAAGGTGGCCGTGCCCCGGCCGACCTCGTCGAGGATCACCAGGCTGCGGTCCGTCGAGTGGCGGAGGATGTTCGCCGTCTCGATCATCTCCACCATGAAGGTGGACTCCCCGCGGGCCAGGTCGTCCGAGGCGCCGACGCGGGTGAAGATGCGGTCGCAGACGCCGATCGAAGCCTCGTCCGCCGGCACGAAGCTGCCCGCCTGGGCCATCAGGACGATCAGCGCCACCTGCCGCAGGTAGGTCGACTTGCCGCCCATGTTGGGGCCGGTCAGGAGGACGATCCCCGACCGCTCGGCGTCCAGCTCGGCGTCGTTGGGCACGAAGGCGTCCCGGCTCGCCTGCTCGACGACCGGGTGCCGGCCCTCGCGGATGACGATCGGCTCGCCGGCCTCCGTCATCTTCGGACGGACGTAGCGTTGCCGTGCCGCCACCTCGGCGAACGAGGCGAGGGTGTCGAGGGTGCCGACCGCCGTGGCCAGCGCCGCCAGGCCGGCGGCTTCGGCGGCGATCTTCTCCGTCAGCTCGCGAAAGAACCTCACTTCGAGCTCGATCTGCCGCTCTTCGGCGGAAAGGATCTGCTCTTCCAGCTCCTTGATCTCCGGCGTCACGTAGCGCTCGGCGTTCACCAGGGTCTGCTTGCGGATGTAGTCCGCCGGCACCCGCTGCTGGTTGGCCCGCGTGACCTCCAGGTAATAACCGAAGACCTTGTTGTAGCGGATCTTGAGCGAGGAGATCCCCGTGCGCTCGCGCTCCCGAACCTCCAGGGCCAGGATGTGCCGCTTGCTGTCGCGGGTAAGCGAGCGGTAGCGGTCCAGCTCTTCGTCCACGCCGGCGGCGATGACGCCGCCGTCCTGGAGATTGGGGGCGGGGGCCGCCTCCAGCATGCGGGTGAGCTCGGCGTGCAGCTCCGGCAGGGGATCGGTGTCGGCGAGCCGGGCGAGCAGAGGGGAGACGGCGGGCTCCAGGGCCGCCAGCTCGGCGAGCAGGGCCGGCGCCTCGGCGAGCGTGTCGCGCACGCCCGCCGCCTCCCGGGGGCTGAGGGTGCCGAGCACGGCGCGGGTCAGCAGGCGCTCGGGGTCCGCCATGCGCGCCAGGCCCTCGCGGATGCGCTCGCGGCGCGGGTTGTCCGCCGCCAGCGCGCCCACGGCCCGGTGGCGCTCGGCGATTTCGCCGGGGTGGACCAGAGGGCGCCGCAGCCACTCGCGGACCGCCCGTCCGCCCGGCGCCGTGACGGTGCGGTCGAGCACGGCGAGCAGCGTGCTCCGCCGCCGGCCCGAGCCGGCGGCCGAGGCCCGCTGGCTCGCGAACACCTCGAGGTTGGCGAGCGTCGCGGCGTCGAGGATCAGCCGGTCCCCCGCCTCGCGCACGGCGAGGCCCCGGATGTGGGAAAGGCCGCTCTTCTGCGTCTCCTGGGCGTAGGCCAGGGCCGCCGCCGCCGCCCGCACGGCCGGCTCCCCCTCCTCCAGGCCGAAGCCGCGCAGCGTGCCCGCCCCGAACTGGCGCAGCAGCAGCTCGCCCGCCCGGTGGGGATCGAACAGGCGGTCGCCCGGCAGCGGCGTCCGGCATGGGCAGTCGCGCTCGGCCCAGTCGACGATCGCGTCGGGAAAGCCGGCCGCCCCGCGCTCGGAGTGGAACAGCACCTCGCGGGGCCGGAGCAGCGCGAGATCCTCCACCGCCTCCTCGGGCGAGCGCCAGCGGCGGACGAAGAAGCTGCCCGTCGACAGGTCGAGGAAGGCCCCGGCCCCCTCTTCCCGCTCCCACACCAGGCCGGCCAGGAAGTTCTCCTCCTTGCCCTCCAGCAGCCCCGGATCGCTCAGCGTGCCCGGGGTGACCACCCGCGTCACGTCGCGCTTGACCAGCCCCTTGGCCTGGGCCGGATCCTCGATCTGATCGCAGATCGCCACCTTGAGCCCGGCCGCGAGGAGCTTGGCGAGATAGCCCTCCAGCGCGTGATGGGGCACGCCGCACATGGGCGTCTCGTTCTCGGTGCCCTTCTGCCTGGCCGTGAGCTGCACCTCGAGGATGGGCGCCGCGGCCCGGGCGTCCTCGAAGAACATCTCGAAGAAGTCCCCCATGCGATACATCAGGAGGGCGTCGGGATGCCGCGCCTTGACTTCCAGGTACTGGCGCATCATGGGCGTCAGGGACGTGACGGGAGAGGATGCTGTCATGCGGGAGGAAGTATAGCGTCCCGGCGGTGCTGGAAAGAGGTGTCTTGATGCGGGAAGGCGTGTCCGCGCCGGATAACGCCTCTGAGTGGGAGGGCCGTCGATATACTCCCCCCATGCCCTCCCCCACCCTCCTCCTCGACACCGGCTCCCCCCTCGTCAGCGTCGCCCTGGCTATCGACGGCGTGGCCGTGGCCTTCCGGTCGGTCGAGCAGCACCGCTCCTCCACCCTGCTGCTGGACCTCGTCCGCGAGGTGCTCGAAGAGGCGGGGGTGGGCGTGCGGGAGCTCGGCGGCATCGCCGTGCTGCGCGGTCCGGGGAGCTTCACGGGATTGCGGATCGGCCTCGCGACCGTGCTCGGCCTGCATCAGGTGCTCGAAGTGCCCGCGACGGCCCTGCCCAGCTTGCAGGTGATGGCGGCGGCCGTGCCTGCCAGGGCGGGAGAGATCGTGATCGCCGCCGTCGATGCCCTGCGCGGCGACTGGAGCGCCCAGGCGTTCGCGGCCGGACCCGTGCCGCGCCCGTTGAGCGAGATGGCGCTCGTCCCCGGGCCCGAGCTGCCGCGCCTGACCGGCGGGCGACCGGCCGGCATCGTGGCCGGCTTCGGGGTGGCGCGGCTCGCTGAGCTCCCCGGCTGGCCCGCGGACCTCCGCCTCGTCGAGCCGGGGCCGCTGGCTCCCGCCGCCGCGGCCATCGCGGCCGATCCGGGCACCGAGTGGAACGCGCAGCTCCTCACCTCGGCCGTCTACTCCCGGCCGCCGGCGATCTCCCTCCCCAAGCCCCGCGTCGCGGCGGCTCCAAGGGCCTGACGTGACCGCCGCCGCGCTGACCGTCCGGCCCGCCCATCCCGAGGACCTCGACGCGATGGCCGGGCTGGAGAAGGCCGCCTTCCAGGACTCCTGGCCGCGCGAGATGCTGGAGTACGAGGTCGTCCATCCGCGGGCCGTGCTGCTGATCGCGTCCCGGGGCGAGGCGGAGCCTCCCGCCGGCTACGCCGCCTTCCGCCACGCCGCGGGCGAGGCCGAGCTGCTGCGCCTCGCCGTCCTCCCGGCGGAGCGCCGGCGCGGCATCGCCCGCGCCCTGATCGCCGAAGGCCTCGAGCGGCTCCGCCAGGCGGACGTCCAGATCTGCTTCCTCGAGGTCCGGAAGGACAACACGCCCGCCATCGCCCTCTACGAAAGCCTGGGCTTCACCCGCACCGGGCAGCGTAAGGAGTATTACCGGGACGGCACGGACGCGCTGATCTACGTGGCGGAGCTGTACGCTTGACTTCCGCCCCTCCCCGTTCTAGCATTCCGTAACGTAGGGCACCGTTTCACGCGTTTCCGCGGCCCGGGCGGCATGCCGGTCCGAAATGAAAACGGCCCGGGGTGAGTTCGCGCTCACGACCGGACCTGACCACGCACAGGAGGAGTAGTCCCATGCGAAGCTCCCGTCATTGTACCGTTCCGTCCCCGTCTTCTTCCCGCAACGCTTTTTCCGACTCCTTCCTCCGCCGCATCGGCGAGCGCGACGAGCCTTCGACGGCGGGCGAGGCCGACGTGGCCGGGCCGTGGCACGTCGAGGAGATCGCCGGCGAAGGGTTCGCGCTGTACCGTGCCGGCGAGGGCCGGGAGCGCGGGTTCGAGCCCGCCGCCGTCTTCCGGGACCGCGCCCTCGCGCTGCTGGCGGCGGCGGTGCTCCCCGGCACGGGCCGGGAGGCGTCCTACCGGCTGCACAAGGACTCCGGCCCGGCCGGCTTCGCGGTGGCGAGCGGCAACGGCGGAGAGGTGGTGGGCCACGCCGCCCTGTTCGACGAGAACCTGATCGCCGCCCTGCACGTCGCGGAGGTCCTGACGAGGTCTCCCGAGTCGCTGGCGGACCTTCTGGAAGCCGCGGGCCCCCTTGCCCTCGAGAGGGCGGGCGCCATCCTGGAAGCGCGGTTGCCCAAAGAAGCCTGAGCCCCATCGCCGATGCCGGGGGGCCTCCCCCCGGCAAGCTTGCCTTGATCCCCTCCGGACCCGGTGCTATCCTCGGTTCAGCCACGCATGCTGACACAACTTCTCATCACGGCAGCCCGCTCCCTCGAGGGGCGAGGGCGTGCCCGTGTCCAGGAGCCGGTCGTACGGTGAGCCCGCACTTCGCCGGCCGCCACCCTTCTTCTCTTCAGCACAATCCCCCGGTCCGTATGGACCGATCATCGCCCACCGGAGTCCCTTTCCCAGGCAAAGGAGGCCATGCCATGTCTCAGCAAGATGATCTGAAGTCGGAGTTGCTCGCCACGGATGCCGAGTACCGCCGCCTCCACGAGGAGCATCAGGAGTACGAGCGGCGGCTGCACGAGATCAGCCAGAAGACCCTGCTCTCTCAGGAAGACGAGATCGAGGAGAAGAGGATCAAGCTTCACAAGCTGACACTCAAGGATCACATGGAACAGATCCTGCGTACTCACCGCGAGTCGCGGGTCTCGGCCTAGTGAGACCGCGCACGGGGAGGCTCCGCAGAGGACCTTCGCCAGACCACGACCGACCGGAGCCCCGACGATGAAGTTCGCGAAAGAAGCTTGGGTATTCGTACTGCCGTTCCTGTTCCTCGCCGGGCTGCTCTTCGTCCTCGGGTGGCCCGGCTGGGGCGTGGCCGCGCTCGTCACGGGCCTGCTCGTCCTGCTGTTCTTCCGCGATCCGAAGCGTAGCTACGAGGGAGACGCGGGGTACGTGCTGGCGCCGGCCGACGGCCTGATCACCCGCATCGACACGATCGAGGACCCGGAGATCGGCCCCGGCCGGCATCACCGGATCGTCACCTTCCTGTCGGTGTTCGACATCCACGTCCAGCGCGTGCCGGTGGCCGGCGAGGTCATCGTCTCCCGCTACGCCCGCGGGCGGAAGGTGGCCGCCTTCCGCGAGGACGCCGGCGACGTCAACGAGAAGCACCTCTCCGTGGTCCGCCGGCCCAGCGGCGATCTGGTCGGCATCCGGCAGATCGCCGGTCTGCTGGCCCGGCGGGTGGTCTGCTATCTGAAAGAAGGGGACCGCGTCCACCGGGGCCAGCTCATGGGGCTGATCAAGTTCTCGTCGCGGGTGGACCTGCTGGTGCCGGAGAGCTACCGGCTCCTGGTGAAGAAGGGAGACCGGGTGAAGAACGGCGCCACGCCCATGGCGATGCCCGAGAAGTCCGAGAAGGAGAGCCGTTGAGGCCGCCGCGCGCCTCCGTGGGCGCGCGGGCCAGGGGCGGCATCCGCCGCGGCGCCTACCTCCTGCCGAGCCTGTTCACCATGGGCAACATGGTGCTCGGCTTCTACGCCATCGTCTGCGGGCTCGACGGCACTTTCCGCAAGGCGGCGCTGATGGTGTTCGCGGCAGCTTTCCTCGACAGCATCGACGGGCGGATCGCCCGCATGACCGGCACGGAGAGCGAGTTTGGCAAGGAGTACGACTCGCTCGCCGACGTCGTCACCTTCGGCGTCGCCCCCGGGATGCTGGCCTACCTCTGGGGCCTGCGGGAGTTCTCGCGGGACGCCTGGCTGCTCTCCGTCTTCTTCATGGTGTGCACGGCGACCCGGCTCGCCCGCTTCAACGTGCAGACCAAGGTGACGGACAGCCGCTACTTCGTGGGCCTGCCGTCGCCGGCGGCGGCGGGGACGATCTGCTCGATCCTCATCTTCGCCCCCGAGTACACGGACGACCTGCGGCCCGTCATGCAGGCGATCATCGGCATGGCGCTGCTGGTGGTCGGCGCGCTGATGGTCTCCACCTTCCGCTACAACAGCTTCAAGACCTTCGACCTCCGGAAGCGCTGGAGCTACCGGGCATTCGTGCCGTTCGCGGCGCTCCTCCTGGTGTTCGTCTTCATCCCGCGGGCGACCCTGCTGGCGATCACCGTCACCTACACCCTCTCGGCGCCGCTCGGCGCCGTGTTCTCACGCCTGCGCCCCGCGCGCGGTCCCCGGGCCGAGGAGCTGCCGCCTCCGCCGCCGGTGGAAGGAGCCCTGTGACCGCCATCGCCATCCTGAACTCCGTGAACCTCCTGGGCAAGGAGCTGCGCGAGACGATCGAAGCGCGCCACCCGGAGTGGGCCGACATCCGCCTGCTGAGCACCCGCGAGGACGAGATCGGCACCCTGACCGAGATCCAGGGCGCCGCCGCCCTGGTCGGGCGCTATGAGACCGGCAGCCTGGAGGGGGTGGACATCGCCTTCTTCTGCGGCCCCATGGAAGCCAACCGTCCCATCCTCGCGGAGCTGCCGGCGGAGACGATCGCCATCGTGCTCTCCTTCGACGCCACCTTGGAGGACGGCCTGCCGGTGGTGTCGGGGGTGAACACATCGACGGCCTACGGCGGGCGCGTGCTGATCTCGCCCCACCCGGGCGTGGTGCTGATCTCCCACCTCCTCCACCCGTTGCGGGACTTCTCGCCGGAGGAGGCGGTGGCGACCCTGATCCAGCCGGCTTCGACGCAGGACGAAGCGGGCATCGAGGAGCTCTTCGAGACCACGCGGCAGATCGTGGCCATGACGAAGCGCACCCCGACGCCCGTCTTCGGCACCCAGCTCGCCTTCAACATCCTGCCGTCTCAGTTGCCGGTCGATCCCATCGCGTCGCAGCTCGGCGCGGTGCTGACCGGCCTGCCGCCGGTGGCGCTGCAGATCCTCCAGGGCGGCGTCTTCCACTCCGTCTCGGCGAGCCTCTACGTGCGCTGCGCGGCGGATCCAAGCCCGATGACGGTCCGCAAGGCCCTTGCCGCGAGCCCCATGGTCGAAGCGGCCGGCAAGCCCCGCCTCCTCGGCCCGGTCGAAGCCGCCGCCAGCGACAAGGTCATCTTCAGCACCGTGCGCAGGGACGAGGGCCGGGGCGGCTTCTGGCTCTGGGCGGCGATGGACAACCTCACCCGCGGCGGCGCCCTGAACGCGGTCGAGATCGCGGAAGCGGTGTCGTAGCCTGTTGCGATAAATCGCTTCTGGGCAGTATCATGAGCCAGGGAGAGGCACCGATGGCAGAGCCCCTCAGAAAGCTATTCACCGTATCCGAGTACCAGACGATGCTCGAGTCGGGGATCCTCCACGAGGACGACCGCGTCGAGCTGATCGAGGGCGAGATCTGGCAGATGCCGCCGATTGGGCCACCGCATTACTCCTCCGTGGCGCGCCTGGACCGGGTTTTTCAACGCGGCCTGGCCGATGGTTTGGCCGTCATTGCCGTCCAGAGCTCGGTTCGCCTCGGCGACTTCTCCGAGCCGGAGCCCGATCTGGCGGTGCTGCGCTTCCGAGCTGATTTCTACGCCCAGACCCACCCCACCGCCTCGGACATCCTCCTCCTGGTCGAGGTCGCCGATTCCAGCCTCAGATACGACCAGGACGTGAAGATGGGGCTTTATGCCCGCCATGGCGTTGCCGAAGTCTGGCTCCACGATGTCGTCCATGAGGCGATCGTGGTCCATCGCGATCCATCCCCCCAGGGTTACCGCGACGTCCGTACCCTCCACCGGGGCGATCGCCTGGCGCCGCTGGCTTTCCCGGACCTCGTCGTCCTCCAGGTGGACACCCTCCTGGGCCCGCCATTCAATCCAACGGCCAAATAGGCATCCAAGCTGCAAGAGCCCTCCGCCAACAACTTCGGCTACGCCGAGGAGGAGACCTGGGTGACCTCCTTCTGGGCGATGACGGTCAACCGGGTGATCAATCTCAGGTAGCGCCATGAACGCCCTCTGCGTCTTCTGCGGCTCGAACCCCGGCGCCGACCCGGCCTACGCGGAAGCCGCCGCGGATCTGGGACGGGCGCTCGCCGAGCGCGGTGTCACCGTGGTCTACGGCGGCGGCCGCGTGGGCCTGATGGGCGTGCTGGCGGACGCCGCCCTGGCCTCCGGGGGCGCCGTGACCGGCGTCATCCCGGAGGCGCTCGCCACCAAGGAGCTGGCTCACGAGGGGCTCACCGACCTGCGAGTGGTGGGCTCGATGCACGAGCGCAAGGCGCTGATGTCCGAGCTCGCGGACGGTTTCATCGCCCTGCCGGGAGGCATCGGCACCCTCGAGGAGTGGTTCGAAGTCTGGACCTGGAGCCAGCTCGGATTCCAGCCCAAGCCTTGCGGCATGCTCAACGTGGCCGGGTATTACGACCACCTCCTGGCCTTCCTCGACCACATGACGGCCCAGCGCTTCCTCTCCGAGCCCCACCGCTCCATGGCCATCGTCGAGCAGCGGGCCGCCCTTCTGCTCGACCGCATGGCCGCCTACCAGCCGCCCCGGGCCGCGAAGTGGATCGACCGCACGGAACGGTAGTTGACACAGGCGTAAGAAAGGCGTAAATTTTCGCCGTCGTCAGTCACCGGCCGGCCTCACTGGCCATAAAGAACAACGGTCTGGACGAGCCGTGAGCCTCGTCCGAGCCCCAACCGCAGGAGACTTCCCATGCGTGATCCCCAGGAGCCTGGCAGCCCGCATTCCCCCAACGCCTTCGCCGAGGAGTTCCTGCGCCGCTTCGAGTTGGAAGACGAGCCGGCGTCCGCGGCCGAGGCGGACGTCGCAGGCCCTTGGGAGGTCGAGGCCTCCTCCACGGCGGATGGCCGCGAGGCGTACGGCCTCTGGCGGCTGGGCGAGCGGCCGGAGCACGGCGACACCCCGGCCGCGCTCTTTCGCGAGCGCTCGACGGCCTTGATGGCCGCGGCGGTTCGGCCCTTCGTGGGGCGGGACGCGTTCTACGAGTTGGGGCGGGAGCGCTGGAACGGCGGCTTCCCCCTGCTCCGCCAGGGCGAGCCGATGGGCTGGATCGACCTCTTCGACGAGGACTGGGCGTTCGGCGTCAACGTCCTGGAGCGGTTCACCCGCAGCCCGGAGGCGCTCGCCAAGCTGCTGGAAGCGGCCGGTCCCCTCGCTCTGGAGCGGGCGGGGCGGATTCTGCGGACGCGCGTGCTGGAGCAGGAGTAGGCCCTCACCACCCAGGCCCTCCTCTCCCAGGGGGAGAGGAGGGGGTCAGGGAGTGAAGGGCTACCGCGGCGGCGGGTAGCAGATGAAGCAGCCCTGCGAGCAGGTGTAGTAGGACGTCCGGATGCCCTGGGCGATGGTGTTGTTGCAGCAATCCTTGCCGAACTTGCCCACCTCCGTGGTCTTGGAGGCGTCGCTGTAGTAAATGCAGTTGCCGGCCGGAGCGGCTTCGCTCGCGGGAGGCGTCGTCGCCGTGAACGTAGCGGCAGCCAGGAGAAGCGCTGCCAGGAGCGTTCTCCGGAGAGTCTTGGGTGTCATCGTGTAAGTCATCGAGTCTCCTTTCTGTGCGAGAGCTGCACGTTAGGGAAGCACCCTATCATGATTAATCTTATCGTCAAAGATCTATTCGACCGGCGGCGGGCACCACACGCAGTACTCCTGGTGGCACTCGACGAAAGCGCTCGTGCTGCCCCAGTTGACGGGGTTGCCGCAGCAATCCTGGCCTCGCTGCCCCACCACCTTGGAATGGTTGGCGTCAGTCCAATAGGTGCAGAGCCCCTGCTGAACGGCGTGCACCGGCTGCGGCGCCGAGGCGAGGATGGCGAGCGCGAGAGCGGCGAAAACGAGCGCCGCGAGAGCGGTCCGGCGAATTCCTGAGGTCATGTCAACTCCTTCCGGTCCTGGGACCAGCGTTGGTTTGGCATAACCTTGAGTGCTCGGCAACCGGGAAAGCGAGACTGTGGCGGGTCAGATCACTCCCCCGCGCATTCCCCTGGATCCTGGCCGTCAGGACTCGCTGCCCGCGAGCGCCTGGCTGTCGAGCCCCTGCGTTCCCTGACGCACCAGGTACTCCTCGACGAACAGCAGGCGGTCCGGACCGGCGCGGCGGATCACGGCGAGCAGATCGCTCATCGAGGAGACCTCCTCGAGCTGTTCCTCGACGAACCAGTCGAGGAACCGCACCCCGACGTAGTTCTTGTCCCCCTTGGCGATCTCCACCAAGTCGTAGATCTGGCTGGTGACCTCCTCCTCCCACGAGAGGGCCTTGGCCACCGCCTCCTCGGCCGAGGGGAACTCGCTCTGGGGCGCCGGCAGGGCCGGGATGCGCACCTTGCCGCCGACATCGTTGATGAACTTGACGAACCGCATGGCGTGCGTCCGCTCCTCCTCCGACTGGCGGTAGAAGAAGCGGGCGAGCTGCGGCAGGGTCTCGGAATCGAAGTAGCTGGCAATGGCGATGTATTGCATGGAAGCGCCCATCTCGTTGCCGATCTGCTGATTGAACGCCTCGATAAGCTTGTCGCTTGCGAGCATGCGGGATCTCCTCGAGAAAAAATCAACTGAAAACCGGTTTCAGCCTAGCACTCGATCACGTTGATGGCGAGGCCGCCCCCGGGCGGTTTGCCCTTCGGCGGGATTCTATACAAGCGTCCCTTCCAGCGGACGGATCGTCTCCTTTCCGGGTTTCCGCGGCCTCCAGCTCCCGGCTCTTCCCAGAGGAGCGGACATTCGCCTTTAGTCATAAGTATCCGGCAAGAACCTCGCAAAGGGCCTTCAAGTCCACTGTTTGTGAACAAATTTCATGGGAGGTCCGGTATGAAACCGTTTCGTCTGGCCGTCGTCCTTGCCCTGCTCCTCACACTCTTCGCCGTCGCTCTGTTCGCTGTGCCATTGCAGGCCCAGGGGGACCCCGGAACACCCATCGACCACGGCCTCTGGCGAGTGAACGGCACCGACCCCGCGCTTCCCCAGGACGACCTCGAGCCGCTGCGGCAGGTGATCGGCGGCGCCCAGTTCGTGGGGCTGGGCGAGTCCATCCACACCTCCGGCGGCTTCTACCAGATGAAGGACCGGACGTTCCGCTTCCTCGTCGAGCGGATGGGCTTCCGGGCCTTCGGCATGGAGACCTCCTGGTTCCGCGCCGACCGGGTGGAGCGCTACGTCCAGACCTGCCAGGGGACGCCGCGGGACGCCATCCGCGGCATCTTCAGCGTCTGGCAGAGCACCGAGGTG
>Ga0126305_10000322_pt1 | contig 20992 bp, 14 predicted proteins | sample Plot26_FD_92536 | JGI IMG/M metagenome (GOLD analysis project Ga0126305, IMG submission 92536) | Serpentine soil microbial communities from UC McLaughlin Reserve, CA, USA - Plot26 | ecosystem: Environmental > Terrestrial > Soil > Grasslands | place: USA: UC McLaughlin Reserve, Lake County... | reverse complement strand
GGTGTGCCCCTCCTTGCGGATGAGCACGGTCAGGATGTCCTGGAGGACCTCTTCGTCGTCGACGATCAGGATGTTCATGCGGTGGTCACGGGAGAGGGCAGGGACGAGGGCTGGTATCGCGGCAGCTCCATGAGGAAGCAGGCGCCCTCTCCCGGCTGGCTCACCACACGCAGATTTCCCCCGTGCCGGCGCACGATCTCGTAGCTGATCGACAGGCCCAGTCCGGTCCCGCCACGGTTGAGCTTGGTAGAGTAGAAGGGCTGGAAGATCATTTCGAGCTTTTCGGCCGGAATGCCGGGGCCGCTGTCGCATACCCGGGCCGTCACCGTAGAGCCCGCCGCCTCGATCCCCACCGTCAGCTTACCGCCCTTCTCGCTCATGGCATCCATCGCGTTCAGGATCAGGTTGCTGAGCACCTGCTGCAGCTCGCCGTCGCAGCCCATCACCTGGATCTTCTCCTCGGGGGCCGTCCAGGCGACCTCGATGCGCCGCTTGCCGAGCCGGTCGCCCAGCAGGTCCAGGCACTCGGTCACCAGCGGCGCCAGGGTCACCGGCTTCTTCTCGTTCTGGCGCTTGCGGGCGAACTCCAGCAGGTTGTTGACGATCCGGGCCGCCCGGAACGTCTGGCGCTCGACCTTCTTCAGGATCTCGTAGTGGGGATCGGACGGCGCCGTGTCTTCGAGCAGCATCTGGGCGTAGCTGGAGATGCCGGTGATTGGGGTGTTGACCTCGTGGGCCACGCCGGCCGCCAGCATGCCGAGGGCCGCCAGGCGGTCCTTCTCGCGCAGCGCGTTCTCCATCGCCACCCGCTCAGAGACGTCGTGCGCCACCAGCACGTAGAGCCCCCGCTGCCAGCCCTTTTCGAAGGTCGCCAGGGAGAGCTGGAGGTTGCGCTCGGCGCCGGACGGATCGCACCAGCTCACCTCGACCATCCCCTCGCCGGGAGCGGGCAGCGGCGTCACCGGCAGCACCGTCTCGAGGCCGCGGCCGGCGAGCTGCTCGCGGCTCAGGCCGACGAGGGCCGCGAAGGCCGCGTTGACGGAGACCAGCCGGCGTTCGCCGTCGAGCACCGCGATGCCGGCGGGGGAGGACTCGAAGATCCCCTCGGTGTAGTTCTGGAGCTGCTGGACCTCCTCGAGCTGGACCTGGAGCTGGCCCACGAGCTGGGCGTTCTCGATGGCGAGAGACGCCTGGTTGAGGAGGTGGCGGATCAGCTCCGAATCCTCGCTGTTGAGCGGCGCGTGGTCCTCGCCCTTGAAGCCGGCGACGACGATGCCGAGCCCCCGGCCGCGGATGGTCAGCGGGAAGGCGTAGCGGTAGCCGGCCACGAACAGGCGGGTGGCGATCGACAGCGGCTCCGTCGGCATCGCGACGCCGGACAGCCGGTCCACGTCCCGCTGCCAGAAGCCCTCGCCCAGCGCGTCGTACGGGATCCGGTCGGGCAGCTCCGCCTCCGGGCGCACGGGCCGCAGGCCGTCTCCCTGCGCCAGGTAGAGGTTCACCGTCTCGACGTCGACGCCCTCCGCGATCCGCTGGAGCAGGGCGGCGCAGAGCCGGCCGAGGTCGCGCTCGTGGAGCAGCTCGCGGCCGAAGCCGGCGAGGGCACGGCGCTTGCCGAAGGCGTCCCGGTAGTGGAGCCGCTCCAGGGCCGACGAGATCGTGGCCCGCGTCGGCACCAGCAGGCCGGCGATGCCGAGACCCGAGACGAACGACAGCAGGTTGCGGGCGAGCGAAAGGTCTTCCGAGACCCCGCGGTCGATCCCCAGGTTGACCAGCGAGAAGCCGATGATGCCGAGCAGCAGGGTGAGCGTCCAGGAGATCGTGTCGCGGGCGATGACCTCGATGTCCCAGAGCTTGTAGCGCAGGATGGCATAGGCGAAGGTCACCGGCACCAGCACCAGCGGCACGACGGCCGCCGCGGTCAGCAGCTCGGGAGCGCGCAGGTGGAACGCATAGGGCACGTAATAGAGGGCCAGGAACGGCAGGTAGCCGCCGGCCACGCCGTAGGCCATCCACTGCATCTGCCGCTGCTGCTCCCAGCCGGCGCCCCGCCGGAAACGCCAGAGCAGGAGGGCCAGGGCCGCGACCGCCAGGATGATGAAGTGGACCAGCTCCAGCCGTTCGAGCGCCTGGACCCGCGCCTCGGTCACCCGGCCGAAGAACCAGCGGCCCTTCGCCAGCATCAGGTCGAGCCGGAGGACGAGCAGGGCCGCCGCCGGCAGGTACAGGAACGGCGACAGCCGCCGGAAGCGTCCGGCGCCCGGCAGCGAGGACGGGAACACCAGGAAGAGGTGGAGCGTCATCGCCGGCAGCAGGATGTAGGCGACCGCGTCGAAGAGAGAGATCAGGCGGAACGTCGCGTCCCACGGCGGAGCGGGAGTGAGCAGGTAGAGGGCCGTCGAGGTCAGGCACCAGAGATAGAACAGGAGGCTCTGGCCGCCGCCGTGGCGCAGCAGCGTATAGAGGCCGATCGCCAGGTAGATGACGCCGATCAGGCAGAGGATCAGGTACGTGAAGTCGGGGCTGAAGGCCGGCCGCTGGTAGGCGACCTGGACCACCTGCTCGCCGCGGAGGACGGTCACCTGACTCCGCGGGCGCTCCTTGAGGCGCAGGGCGAGCTGGTCGCGGCTCGGGACCTCGCCGGCATTGACCAGGACGATCTGGTCGTCTTGGCGCAGGCCGATCTCGGGATGATCGACCACGGTCACCAGCAGCGCGCCGCCGCTCGGGACCGCCTCAAAGCCGAGGGGCTGGAACGACTGGACCTTGCGGTAAACGCTCAAGCCACCCAGGCCAACCGCGAGCAACGCGAGCGCGAGGGAAACCGCCAGTCTGAAAATTCGAGCCCGCGTCATGGAAAAATGAAAATCTCCCTGTCCAGAAGCCCAAGAAGCACTTTCTATGCCACGGCAACGGCCCTTTGAACCGGCTCTAAACCCTGATTTTGGCACGCTTTTCAGACTTCGGTCCAGAAAAACGGACGTGCTCCGGAAATTTGGATTCAAGAGGTTGGGGTACGAAATGCAGAAGACCAGGGATGACTGGCGGCAGAATCGGGATGTAGGGGCGGCCCTATGTGGCCGCCCTGCCTGAAGGGAGGGATCCGAGGGCGGCCACATAGGGCCGCCCCTACAAGGGCTATGCGGCTAGAACTTGACCGCGATGCCGCCGAGGATCCGGCGGCGTACCCGCTCGTCCGCGATGGAGCCGTAGGAGGCGGCGCCGCCTCGGCTGAGCTCCATGTTGAGCTGCACGGTCCAGTCGGAGGCGAGATCGATGAGGAAGTTCAGGTTCTGGTTCAGCATGAGCTGGAGCCGCTCGAGCTCCATCTGGGAGGCCGTCTGGCCGTCGGCCATGTCGAGCTGCTGCTCCAGATGGTGGAAGGCCACGAAGATCCCCGTCGAGCTCGAGAGGAGCTGCGTGTCGAGCGAGGTCACCAGATAGCGCACCTGGTTCTCGTAGGACTGGCCGTTGGCCGAGGAGAACTTCCCGCCGCCGCCGGAGGCGATGCTGGAGTCCAGCGTGGTGACGACCTGGGGCGAGACCTTGTGCCGGAAGCCGAAGCGGAGCTCCGGCAGCTTGTCGCCGCGCACCAGGTAGAGGCTTTCCTGCCGGTCGAAGAAGTCGTCGCTGAAATAGAGCCGCAGGGTATCGCCCACCGTGCGGTGGGCGGCGCCGAAGGTCAGCGAGTTGTCGTCCCCATTTCCCCGCGAGAAGTTGACCTGGTAGCAGGACTCGCTGCCCTGCTCGCAGAGGTCGCGCTGCGCGAAGAGGGTGGGGAGGAAGTCGGGGACGGCGGCGGCTTCGGTGTAGACGCGGCGGGCGGCGGTAGTCTCGACCTGCCAGTCGGAGCCGAGCTGGAGGACGACGCCGCCCTGGGGCGTCAGCGCGAGGCTGCCATCGGAGAGCGTGCTGTAGAGGCCGTACTCCACCAACACCGCCGGCTGCACGCGGATGCCGCCGCGGCTGAACAGGTCGACGCTGGAGAGCGCCTGCTGCTCGTAGGCCTTGCCCGGCCGGTCGAGGTTGCCGAGGCCGAACTGGCGCTCGCGGTAGCGCAGACCCGTCTGGAGCGTGTTGCGGTCGCTGAAATCGACCGTGTAGGCGCCCTCGAGCCGCCAGCTCTGCGACGTCTCGGGGATGCCCAGCGGATCGATCGCGCCCTGGCGGTGGAAGTTGTTCTCGGCGGTGTAGTGGGCCGCGAACTCGGAGCGGCCGTTCTCGCCCACGTCCTGCGACCAGTTCACCTGGTAGTGCTCGAAGTCGACCGGCGCCGGGCCGTCGCCCGATTCGCCGCGGCCGGCCAGGCGGTTGTTGAAGGACATGATGCTGACCCGGCTGCCTGACCCCCGCGCCACGTCGATCGCGAGGCTGCTGGTCTGGCCCGTGCCGGCCGTGCCGCCGCCGGCCTGGAGGGCCGCGCCATTGGTCAACTGGGTGAAGCGGCCGTGCAGCCCCACCTTGGTCTGTCCGACCTGTCCCTGGAAGCCCACACCGGCGGTCGAGAGCTGGCCGCCTTCCGTGGCCCTCCCGTCGACGCCCGTCAGGGCCTGCATCTCGGTCTGGAAGCCGTTGCTGAGAGAGCCCATCGGTTGGGCCGTGAAGGAGGCGAGCTGCACCCCGGACTCCTCGATCTCGATCTCGCGCAGCACGTCGGCGGGCACCCGGGCGCGGATCGACCAGTAGTCGTCCGCCTCCGGCCCCTGGCCGGCCTGCCGCTGGGAGAGTTGGACCTCGATCTTTTGATACGCCTGTGCCGTCGTGCGGGGGAGCATGATCACCGCCGGCAGGAAGCCCGCCTTGTGCGCGATGATCTTGTAGAGGCCAGCCGGCAGCTCGCTGAACGCGAAATTCCCTTGCGCGTCCGTCAGTGCCCTTGCGCGGATACTGAGGTCGGCGATCTGGTAGGCGTAGATGCGAGCGGAGGGGAGAGGATTGGTTTCGCCGAGCACCCGGCCGGCGACGCAGGCACAACGCACTTCCGCCCGAAGGGTGCCCGCCGGCCCCAGAAAGGCGATGGCGGCGATGAGCGGAATGGTATGGCGCAGGACTCTCATCCTAACCTTCTCCCAGACTCAGCACTGTACGCCCGCCCGAGTCCAAGTGTCAAATGCCTTTCCGTCATATACCTTTCGTTCAATATCCGATCGGCGATACGAAAACTCATCTTAGTTGTTCCCTTTCAACCGATACGGGCGCGACGAGTATTCCGGATGGGCCCTACTCTACCTTGTACGTCACTCCATCCGACCGCCCCAGGTCGTCCGTCACCACCAGCCGGTGCTCGCCGCGCAGCGGCGGGATGAACCGGCTCCGGGCCGAGCCGGCGTCCGTCGTCGCCACCAGAATCCCGTCCTGATACCAGTACAGGTGCCGCACCCCGGGCGCCGCCTGGGCCACGAGCGGGATGCGCTGGTAGTCGGCGGGCGCTTCCCGCCGCAGACGATAGGGGGTGGCGCCGTCCGGGGAGACGATCCGGGGCGGCTCGCCGTCCGGGATCCCCGAGCACGCGCCCGACAGCCGGGGAACCTCCTGCACGGGGTTGCCCTGGGACCGCCACCAGGCCACCAGCTCCGGAGGGTAGATCGTCAGCACCCGGAATTCATGCGGCCGGCGGCTCACGCAGTCCCCGGCCAGCAGCTCGCCCGTCTCGCTGTCCACCAGCATCCGCCGGTGGAGGGTGCAGGCCGAGAGCTTCGACTTGCCCGGCAGGTAGGGGATCTTCACCCGCCCCGGGCAGGACGGCCCCGGCAACTGGTGGCTCAAGACGCACACCTCGATCTCGTCACGCACCAGACCGTCCGGCTTGACCGGCCCCCGGCCGCCGCCGTCCAGGGCGCGGAAGAGGTCGAACAGAAGGGGCCCCGCGTGCTGGCTCCCCGAGATCCCCTTGCGCGGCTTGCCGTCGAAGTTCCCTACCCAGACCCCGATCGTGAAGCGGCCCGAGAAGCCCACGGCCCAGGCATCCCGGTGGCCATAGGAGGTGCCCGTCTTCCAGGCCACCCCCGGCACGTCGCGGGTGAGATCCCACGCCTCCGGCAGGTCCGGCCGCCGGACATCCGTGAGGATTTCGGCCACGGCCCGTGCCGACTCCGGAGAGAACAGACGGATTGGGGCCGGATGGGGATCGGGCTCCAGAAGCCGCGCGGGTTTGTAGATCCCCTCCTGGGCGAGGCTGGCGTAGAGGTTGACCAGGTCGAGCAGCCGGACCTCGCCCGCGCCCAGCACCAGCGGCAGCCCGTAGCTGCCCGCCGGCCGGTCGAGGGTGGCGAGCCCGCCCCGCTGGAGGATGCGCAGGTATTCGGGAAGCCCGACCTCCGACAGCAGGCGCACGGCGCAGGCGTTGAGCGACAGCACCAGAGCTTCCCGGAGCGTGATCCGGCCGCGGTAGCGCTCGTCGTAGTTCTCCGCCACGTAGCCCGCGAAGTCCGTCGGTATATCTAATAGATAGGAGTCCGGCAGCGCCTTGCCCTGGTCGATCGCCATGGCATAGAGGAACGGCTTCAGCGTCGAGCCGGGGGAGCGCCGGGCCGTGGCGCCGTTGACCTGCCCCTGGAAGTAGGTGTCCCGGAATCCGGCCGACCCCACCAGGGCCCGCACGGCCCGGGACTCGTTGTCGATCACCACCACGGCCGCGTTGCCGATCCCCAGGTCCCGCAGCTCGCGGATGCGCCGGGCCACCTGCGACTCGGCCGTCGCCTGGGCCGACCGGTCGAGCGTCGTGCGGATGCGCGTCTCCCCCGGAAGCTGCGCCTTCACCATCTCCGTGAAGTGGGGAGCGGAGAAGGGAGGCCGGCGCCGGACGGAGGGGATCGGCTGCCGTTCCGCCTCCGCGATCTCCTTCTCCGGGAAGACGCCGCGCGCCGCGAGCTGCCGGAGCACCCGGCCCCGCGCCCGCTCGGCGGCCTGGGGATGATTGACGGGATCGTACCGTCCGGGAGAGCGGGGGAGCGCCGTCAGCAGGGCGATCTCGCCGAGCGAGAGCTGGTCCGGCTCCTTGCCGAAGTAGAACCACGCCGCCGCCCCGACCCCCTCGACGTTGCCGCCGTAGGGAGTCAGGTTCAGGTAGATCTCCAGCAGCTCGTCCTTGCTGAACCGCCGTTCGAGCTGCAAAGCCCTGAAGCTCTCCCGCACCTTGGACCCCAGGGTCCGCCGCCGGGGCTCGGCCATCCGGGCCACCTGCATGGGGATGGTCGAAGCGCCCGACACGATTCCGCCCCGCCGCGCGTTCGACCAAGCCGCCCGCATCACCGCGATGGGATCGACCCCGAAGTGCCGATAGAACCGCTGGTCCTCCGAAGCCACCAGGGCCTTGGGAAGCTCCGGAGGCAGCTCCGAAAGCCGCACCGGGAACCGCCACCGTTCGTCCGCCGGCAGGAAGAACCGCAGCGGCACGCCATGACGGTCCGACACCACCACGGCGGGCGGACGCTGGAGCTTCTCCCAGGGGAAGGGGAAGAGCCAGTCCAGCGTCCGGAACCAGAGCCAGGGGGAGAGGAGAAGGATTGCGATGGCGAGGCCAAGGGCGATCCGGCGGCGTTGGGCCCTCACTCCCCCGGCCCCTCTCTCCCGGCCCTCCTCCCGCCCTTCCTGGGAGAGAGGGGAGACACCAGGGGTGCTTCTTTCCCCTCTCCCAGGTGGGGTGGGTGGAGGGCCGGGAGAGGGGTAGGGGTGAGGGCTCACTGCCGCGTCCTGACCTCCATCGTCCCCCGCTCCCCCGTGGCCCGGAGCGCCGGGTTGTACATCGCCTCCACCTGCACCGGCGGCAGCCGGAACTGCCCCGGAGCCACCGCCCGCACCAGCGTATAGAACGTCTGCCAGGTGTCCGCCGGCAGGTCGGCGAACAGCAGGATGCGGTCATCCCGCAGGTCCATGTACTCCGGCTGGAGGTTGGCGTCCGTCACCCAGGGGAGCTGCTCCGTCGACTGCAACCGCGGGTTCTCCACCTCCAGCCCCGACGGGAGGAGGTTGACGATCGCCACGTTCTGCACCGGCCCTGAAATGCTGCGCACCTTGGTCCGGATCACCACCAGGTCCCCCTGCTGGACGCTGGAGACGTCGAGCGCCCCGCCGTCCCGGTTCAGGAGCTCCCGCTGGATCTCCAGGCCCGCGCTCGCCGGCTTGAACGCGTCGTCCTTCGGCACGCCCCGGGTGAGGACGCTGTAGAACGCCGCCCCCGGCTTGTACCCCGCGTCCATCTGAATGCGGATCGGCCCGCTCCCAGTGATCGGCGGCAGAGTCACCACCTGGTTGGTGAGCTTGCCCGCCGGCTTGCCGCCCACGAACACCGTCCCCGAGTAGGGTGGCTGCTTCGCCTGGCGCTGGAGGAACTGGCCGAGGGCCAGCAGAGTGAAGCTTTCCTCCTGGGTCGTCCACGCCCCGGTAACCTGGGCGTCCCGAGCCAGCCGGTCCACCAGGGCGGGGATCTGCGCGCTCTTCGGGTCGGCGTCCAGCAGGGCCAGCAGCAGCAGCGCCCGGTTGCGGATCGCCGAGTTGAAGTTGCCCCCCGTCTGCCGCGCGATCTCCTGCACCTGTCCGATGCTGGCCGCCAGGCTCTGCGTGGCCCGCGGGTTGCCCACCGACGCGTAGGCCGCGGCCAGCAGGGCCCGCGACTCCGCCGACAGCTCCGTGGCATGCTTCTGGCGGATGAAGTCCATGGTCCCCAGGTCCGGCTTGCCGGCCCGGGCCAAGACGTAGAGCCCGTAGACCATCCGTTGCAGCTCCTCGCTGCCGTACGTCCCCTTGGCCTTCACCTCGCCCGCCAGCCATCCGAGGGCCTCCCGGTGCAGCGACTCCTCCACCGGATGCCCCGCCCGCCGCGCCTCGACGATGAAGTGGGTGGCGTACACGCTCCCCCACGGATGCACCGTCTGCCCGCCCGGCCAGAGCGTGAAGCCGCCGCCCGTGAGCTGCATCGTGGCGATCCGCCGCAGCCCCGCCTGCACCATCACCGCCGGATCGCCCCGACCCTTCTTGGGATCGAGCAGCGCCGGGTCGAGCGCCTTCGCGATGTCCCCGATGTAGATCAGCGGGAACGCCGAGGATGTCGTCTGCTCCAGGCAGCCATAGGGATAGTGGAGCAGGTGCTCCAGCTTGCCCGCGAACTGCACGATCGGGATCGGCCCCAGGCGCACGATCCGCCGCAGCGTCTCCGGCCGGAACCGGTCGGCGTCCTTGGCCGCCACCTCGAGCGTCGCCCGGCCCACGGCCCCGGCCTCCTCGACCGCGATCTCCGGCAGGTCCGGCCGCATCGGCACGTTGGTCGTCGAGCTCGACTTCTCGCCGTTGCCCGAGGCCGTGGCCACGAACCGGACGTTGCCGGACGCGTCGCCCGTCTTGACCGTGAAGTAGACCGTCTTCTCCCGGCCGGCCGGGATCTCGACCGTCTGCGCGGCCTTCTCGACCTGCACCGGCCCCTGGGCCGTGAGGCCGACCTGGATCGTCCCCGCCTTGCCCGTGTCGTTCCGCACCGTCACCGGCACCTGCAGCGTCTCGCCGAACGACAGGATGCGCGGCAGGGTCGGCAGCAGCACCAGCGGATCGCGCACCCGGGTCAGGCGCTGCGACGAGCCGAAGCGGTCCTCGTCGATCGACACCGCCATGATCCGCAGCGCGCCCTGGAACTCCGGCACCTTGAACGTCACCGTGGCGTTGCCCTCGCCGTCCGCCGTCACGGGGCCGGACCAGAAGGCCACCGGCTCCACCCGCCGCATGCCGTCCGTCCGCGCGTACTGGCTCATCCCCAGCTCGCCCTCGCCGCCGCCCGCCGTCAGGCTCTTGAGCTCCGGCAGCAGCAGGCTGAAGGTGTCGTACGAGGTCACCCCCAGGGCCAGCTTGCGGTAGAAGAATTCGAACGGGTCGGGCGTCTTCTGGGCGATGAGCTGGAGGATGCCTTCGTCCACCGCTGACACCGTCACCACGGCGTTCGGCACCGTCTTGACGCCGATCGCCAAGTCGCGACCCGGCCGCATCTGGTCCGGCGCCGTGATCTGGGGGCTGAGCTTGTTGGCCGTGCGGTTCACCGGCAGGGGCACGGCGCCGAACGCCCGGCCGGCCGAGCCGACCTCCAGGTCGCCCACGGCGCGCACCAGGGTGGCCGTGACGTAGGCGTTGGGCCGGTACTCGGCGCGCACCGGCACCTCGATCCGCGCCGTGTTCCCCTTGAGGTCGTAGACCTGCGTGTCGAGCACCCGGTCGCGCTCCACCGTCACCAGGAGCTTGCCCGAGAACGGCGCCCGCACCTGCACCACGGCCGTCTCCCCCGGCTGGTACTCCGCCTTGTCGAGGTCCAGCTCCAGCCGTGCCGGATTCTTCATCGCCCACGGCGACGTCCCCCAGCCCGCGGCGTAGAACTCGGCCTGGGTCGAGGCCTGGCTCTCGGGATCGGTGAGCACCACCCGGTAGCTGCCGTAGCTCCGCGGCGTCATCTCGAACCCGCCGCGGCTCTTGCCGCCGCCGATCGTCTTCGAGGCGATCAGCACCGGATCGCGCGTCGTCTCGTACTGCCAGGTGCCGCTGGACGACTTCCGCAGCACCGTGTTCCAGCGGTCCTCGAACAGGTCGGCCCGCAGCCCACCGGACGCGACCTCCTTGCCGTCCGGCGACACGGCCACGTACTCGAACCCGGCCGGCTTGCCCGGGTCCGCGAACCCCTCGTTCCCCGGACCATTGCCGCCGGACCGCCGCACGCCTATGTAATAAGGATAGGGATGGACCTGGAGCCGCTGGAGGGCCGCCACGCCGCGCCCGCCCTGTTCCTGCACCCGGGCCGTGATCACGGCCTCGAGCGACGACGGCACCGGCGCTCCGGCCGGCATCTCCGCCTCGAAGCTCGTCCGCCCCTCCTCGTCCAGCTTCCCCTGTTCGGAGAGGACCTCGTTGTCTTCCAGTTTCCGGTCGTCGTTGCGGAAGCTGAATGTCTCAAACCCCTTGGGCGCGAACGTCGAGTCCACCAGCCGCACCCGGCTCTCCACCGGCAGGTTCGCCGCCGGCGCGCCGAACAGGTAGCTCGACTGCACCTGGTAGGCGAGCTTCTGACCCGGCCCGACGGTGTCTGCCGGCGCCTTGGGCGGCACGATCTCGACCGAGATCCGGTCCGGCACGAACTCCTCGACGTGGAACCGGTACTGGCCGATGACCTTCTCCGCCACCTCCATCTCCAGCGTGTGGTTGCCGGTGAGGGCGTAGCCGGGCAGATCCAGATTGAACGGCGCCAGGCCCTTGGCATCCGTCGTCAGCCGCTGGACCTCCAACTCCCGTCCCTGGGGATCCCGGTGGCGGAGCAGCGCCGGCATGGACGGCGGGATCTTGAGCGACCCGTCGCGCACGATCGCCAGCCCCTCGACCTTCTCGCCCGGCCGGTAGAGGTCGCGCTCGCCGTAGAGGAACGCCGTGTACCCCTCGCCCACGGCCTCGGCGCCGCCGACGTCCAGCCCGGTCGGGTCGATCGCCATCGAGTCGAGCAGGAGGAAGCTGAAGTCCTCCCCCTTCTCGATCGTCACCATGTACGGCGTGCCTTTTCCCAGCGCCTTCGGGTCATAGACCCGCCACATGCCCGAGCCGTCCGTCCGTCCCGAGGCCATGGGCTGGTTCTGGTCCGAGAGCAGGGTGACCTTGGCGTCCGCCACGGGCAACAGGTCCTTGAGCGACGACACCCAGACCAGGATCTCCCCCGGCCCCCGCTTCGCCACCGCGCCGAGGTCCGTCAGCAGCAGCCACCGCTGGGCCGCCTCGTAGGCGTCCGGCTGGCCCACGGACACGCGGTAGAGGCCGGGCTCCTGGGTGTTCACGAACTTGTCGAGGTCGACGGGATAGACCCGCCGCTTGTTCTTGGCGCCGCCGACGTCGAGCGTCTCCTCCTTGAGTCGGTCGCCCAGGGCGTGCGGCAGCTCGTCGAAGTAGCCGCTCTCGGTGTCGAAGAAGCCGCCGTACTGGAAGAGGAAGAACAAGTTGTTGAGATAGACGCGGTCGATCGTCATCTTCACCTTGGGCGAGTTGACGGCCTCGAGGGCCACGGCGTGCTGGCCCTGGCTCCACAGGAACATCCCCTGGCTCTGGAAGCCCACCGAGGGATCGAGGTCCGGCAGGTCGACCTCTTCCTTGTACTCCTCCTGGAGCACGGCCTCGTCCGTGGCCGGCATCCCCTTGGCGATGGTCAGCGTGTAGCTCGACCCCGGCGTCATCTCGCCCGTGATCGTCAACTGATTGCGGTCCGCGCCGAAGCGCATCTTCACGGCCGGCTCGATCGTCACGTACTTCTCGGCCACGGCGGCCGAGATGGGGGAGGAGAACGTCACCTGGATCGTCGACTCCCGCGGCCCGGGCGTGGTCTCGGTCCCCCGCACCGTGAGCTTGGTGCTGGACCCGACCTCGATCTCCTTGACGTACTCCTCGCCGAGGGGAGCGTTGCCGTTCGAGGGCGTAAGCGTGCCGGCGATGACGAGCTGGACCTTCCGCTCCTCCCGCTGCTTCTGGACGGGCTCCGTGCGATAGCCGATGACGTTGTTGTTCCAGTCCGTCTCCAGCACCACCGGCGTCGGCGCCGTCGCCTCGGAATCGACCAGCTTGACCAGGGGAGCCAAAGTCTTGGGATCGACGGGGTAGTTGAACTTCATCTCCCCCCGGAACACCACCTTCCCCTTCCCCTCCAGGGCCGGCTCCTCGAACACGGTCACGTCCTCGACCAGGAACTTGTCCGTCTTGACGGTGACCTCCGTCTCTCCCGTGAAGACCTGTCCCTCCTGGATCACCTTCTCCGGCTCGATCTCCACCTTGAACTCGCTGGCGACCGGCAGCCCGCCGCTGGGCTCGAACCGAAGGGCGTTGGTGTCCTGCCACTTCCAGGACCCGCCCAGCGTCGGGAAGATCGAAGCCGGAGCCGGATCGAGCACCTCGCCGACCTTCCCCTGACCCAGAGGCTTGTCAAAGAGGATGTCGAAATACTGCCGTCCCTGCCGGTCCACCACCACGTCGAACACCGAAACCGTCTCCCCCCCCTGAGCCCCCGCCCGCATCTTGGCGAAAGCCTCCGAGATGGGAGCCCGGAAGGCGAAAGCCGACATGGACACGAACGACAGAGCGAGCGCAAGGATTGCGATATCCTTCCCGGACCAATGCCGGCGAAAGGGCGCAGTCATCCTGGACGGGAGCTTCTCCCGGGTGGGGGCGGAGGGGTCGGACATTGGGGTGTCTCCTGGGGGTAGGGTGCGGAGACTATGGTACAGCAGAGTGGGGGGGCGGTGTCTGCTGCCTGCTATCCCGAATCGGCAGCCCAATCGGCCAAGAGTACGCCGAGACCCTCGAAATGACGGGTATTGTTCGTCACCAGAACCGCCTGTTCCTTCAATGCCGAAACTGCAATCAGAAGGTCTCGATCCTCGATCGATCGGCCGACGCGATGAAGCTCTGCCCAGATCTTCGCGGCGGTACGCCAATCGTCCCGGGTCAGGCTCACGGGAAGCCAGTCGCGTGAGAGCGCTTCATACCGCGCCAACTGTCTCTTGGCGTCCTTGAGCACCAGGTAACGCCGGATCTCGTAATCGACCACATCGGAGGCGACAAAGACGTTCTCGATCTCCAGGGCCTCGGTGAACCTGGAGAAGAAGGGCTCTCTTTCTCTCAGGACATAGCTGATGACGTTCGTGTCGATCAGGATCTTCATGGCTCGTCTGGCAGGTGGATGAAGCGAAGAGGATGTTGGGCCTGGAAGTCGTCGAATTCATCGAGCAGGCGTACTTCGTCTGTCGTCAAAGGTTCGGCTTGCCAGGTCTGGAGCAAGGCGAGCACGCGACGGTTTGCCTCGGAGGCCAAGCCGAGTGAAGCGGCTCCGGATTCAGGGGATTCCGGCAGGAACGTGACGATGACGCGCGCTTCCTCGACTCCCGGCGGCGCTTCACGTAGCTCGACGCGGCCGTCTCTGAAGACTCCTTCGACCGTGGTCAACATCTCATCTCTCCTGCACTTTGGCGGGTTTGCCAGTTTGTCCCGACGGGCCGAATCAGCCCAGAACAGTATATCCCTCACCGCCGCGAGCACCGAAACGTCTCTCCCGGCGGGAAGGATTTCGAAGAGGCTATGGACACTTTCTGCCCGTGACGACACCCCGGGCCAGGTCAAACGAGACCAGCCACTTGGGTTAGACTCCTCGGAGAGAGGCGGCGCGGTTGTGGATGACCGCATCGAGCTCGCCGGCACTCGGGAAGGAAGGTCACGCCATGGAAGCCGCCATGACAGCCATAGCCGGAATCGAGTATCTGACCGACCAAGACGGAAACCCACGGGCCGTCGTCCTACCCATTGATCTTTGGCGGCACCTGCTTCCACGGGAGGGGGCAAGCGTCGAGGAATTGACGGAAGCGGTCGAAGACTACTGCCTCGGCAAGGCGATGGATGAAGGTCGTCAGACACCCCTGTTGAGCCGCGGCGAGGCGCTCGATTTTCTCAAGGGTTGACGGGGTGGAAGTCCGCTACCGCGACAAGAGGGCGTAGATCTTCTCGTAGATCAGTGTCGGGCGGGCGGGAAGGACTTCGAAGAGCGCTGGCGGAGACGAGAGACTCGTAGTGGCCGCCCTGGGTGGGTGAACCGTCCGGAAGGGGATCTCTCCGCCCTGGGGCACCCAAGCAAGGTCACTCTTTCAGGGAACTGGCGCCTATACGGCGACCACGATCGGTGGACCTCCTGCATGTTTGGGCATAGCCGCGACCGCCTTCTGGTCTTCGGCCCATCGCCAAGCCACGATCGCCTCCCGAATGTTCTCGAGAGCCTCCTTCTCGTTTTTGCCTTGAGAGACGCACCCGGGGAGCGCTGGGCACTCCGCGACGATCCAGCCGTCTTCAGCCTGCTCGAGGGTCACGTGAAAAATCATGCTTCTTCCTCTCTTATTCCTCTCTTAGACGGGGGTGGATCAGCCCTGCGCAGTATATCCCGCCCAGGTTGCGCCCGATCTCCACGGTGGCCCCCTGCCGCCGGGAGGCATCTGCTACCTTGATGAGCGAGAGGGCCGCCATGCAGCGGTTCGCCGTGGCCTTCGTCCTCTGGAAGTCTTGGGAATGCTGCTTCAAGTTCAAGCCAAAGCGTCTCGGCACGGTCACGCCTCGACAAGGAACTTGTCCGTCTCGAAGGTGACCTCCGTCTCGCCCGTGAAGACCTGCCCCTCCTGGATCACCTTCTCCGGCTCGATCTCCACCTTGAGCTCGCTGGCCACGGGCAGCCCGCCGCTGGGCTCGAACCGAAGCGCGTTGGTGTCCTGCCACTTCCAGGACCCGCCAAGGGTAGGGAAGATGGAAGCCGGAGCCGGATCGAGCACCTCGCCAACCTTCCCCTGTCCCAGGGGCTTGTCAAAGAGGATGTCGAAATACTGCCGCCCCTGCCGGTCCACCACCACGTCGAACACCGAAACCGTCTCGCCCCCCTGCGCCCCCGCCCGCATCTTGGCGAAAGCCTCCGAGATGGGAGCCCGGAAGGCGAAAGCCGACATGGACACGAACGACAGAGCGAGCGCAAGGATTGCGATGTCCTTCCCGGACCAATGCCGGCGAAAGGGCGCAGTCATCCTGGACGGGAGCTTCTCCCGGGTGGGGGCGGAGGGGTCGGACATTGGGGGCCTCCTGAGGGATAGAGGTCCAGACCTATAGTACATCAGGGTGGGGACGGTATCTCCTGTCTGAGGATGTCAAACTGGTGAGATCGATTAAGGGAGTCCGCGGGGCGTGTGTGGTAGCCCTATGCGGCCTTCCTAAGTTATTAATTGCAAGCGGAATCTAGCGGATCGGGCCGGGTGGGGAGAGTGCCTGCCTACATACAGTTGCACGCGAAACATATCAGCGCGAGTTGCGGTGCGCGAGGCGGTATACGGAAACCACGCCTCGCTGTAAGCCCGTCACCACGCTCGCGCGGAAGTGTTCGAACACCTTGTAACCATGCCTGGGTCCTTGGACAGCGGGATCGTTGGGTGCCCCCGCCAGTTGATAGTACGGCATCACGATCGTTCCACCCTTCCGCAGGAAGCTCCGCGCCTGTGCGAGGAACCGGTGAATCAGGTCAGGGTCTTCGAGGCTGTCGTTAATAAACGCACCCGCTGCGAGGTTTGTCTCAAGTTTATGACGAAGGTTGTGTGAAGGGTGACCGACGAAGAAGGGATGGTTGAAGACAATTATGTCATAATCACCGTCAATGCACTCGAACAGATCTCCCCGCACAACGCGCGCGCGTCCACCAAGTTGAAATCGATGTAGGTTCTCCTCCGTATTGCGAACGGCAGAAGGTGCCACGTCTGACAGGACGACATGACGTGCGCCTCGTATGGCCATCACGATTCCTTGTACGCCCGTTCCGCAGCCCACGTCAAGGCAATCCCGATCGCAGTAGAGGCCATTCGCGAAGTGGAGGCAACGCGCGAGCATCACCGACGTCATCGCTTCGGGCCGCATTACCCCTCGGTCCACGACGAAGCCCCGGAGGATCTCGCCATAGGAGAGCTTAAGATCAACGAGATAACGAGCGTGTCGGTGAGCGCGGCACTGACGTACGATTTGTCGTTCCTGCTCAGGCGTTAGCTGAGTGAGAAGGCGAACTTCGGAGCGCTCGCCGTCACGAACTCCAGGTGTGCAAATTTTCTCTCCCACTGCCATAGAGTCAGCTACGTCGCCTGATAGGCACTCAGGCAGCGAGTTCGCGCAGGCACAGAGGGCGCGCTTGACCCTCGGCTGGTACTGGAGACTCCCCTCCGAACCGGCTGTCACTTCTCATCCTCTGTTTCGTCTGCGTTGCTTAGCTTAATCGTTTCCCGCCGACCAGTGAGGAAAGCGATGACTTCGCTCCTGTCCTTTGCTCGAAGGCCAAGCTTTTTCTTCACGTTTTCGATCACCTTTGCGCACGCCTGCTTGTTCCCATAGCTGTGGCGAACTTCTGGGGCAAGCAGCGAGAGCAGCAGAATCGTCTCGTCCGACTGCTTGGCCCATTCCTGGATAGGCTTGATGCGGGGTAGATTCTCGACTGCGCGCTGAGCCTCCTCTGTCATGTCCTTCCAGGCCAGGTTGAGTAGCCCTAGGTCGCGCAACTGGGCTTGGTGCGCGATATCCTCGCGGCCGAATCCCAGCATCGCCACCTTCTTGAACACGACGCCCAAGTTGGCGTCGGTAATAACGGTTTCGCCCGGCTCAAGCGTCCGCACGACGGCCTGCAACTGTCGGATGCTTGAGATAAAGCCGGCGCGTAACGCATCGTCCAGAGTTCGCTGTGCGGCATTCGAGAGCGTGATCGCATCGGAGGGAACAGAGGGTCCGCCAATCCTGGAAAGGTGCCGCGCAGACATCGAGCGCAGCATCCACACAACCTCGGCCTTCCGTTGGGAAAGGGAGGGCACGTCGATGATGCGGAACATGCGATCTACTAGATCCTGCCTTAGGCTTCCGTCCTCCTTGCCCACCAGCTTCTGCTGATTCTGGTTCGTCGCGCAGATGACGTGGCACCCTATCCTACGTGTCTTCCTCGATCCCTCGACGACAATCTTTCCATCTTCAAGGCAGTTGAGAACGCTCGCTTGGAGCATGTGATCCATCTCGACAAATTCGTCGAGGAACGCGACGCCAGCGGCGTCGAAAAGTGGTCTGTCGTACTGTGTATTAGGGGTATATGACGTCGCTGTCACAAACACGCCATTCGAGTCCGAAACGTCCTTGCCGAACTTTTGAGCTCCAAAGAGCGCGATCAACCCTCCGTGTCCACTACCCACCAGCGACGCGCAATTTAGCGGTGCGAGAGGTGCGCGCCCCTTCGGGAAGGCGGGAAGCATGCGACGGAATGCTCCCCCGAGCGCGCTCTTGCCTGACCCCGGCGGGCCCAAAAGGAGGATTCGGGAGAGGGGCCACTCGTCCCCGTGGGGGCGCCTTTCACGGGCTGCCAAGTAGAGTTCGTGCACGACTCGGATCATGCATGGGTCGCGGATCCATAGTGGACCCTCGTCGCTGTCGGCCTGGGCCAGCCTTTCGGCGATCCAGCGTCCCGGGACGGCTGCTCGCCTGAGCTTGGCTTTCGCCGTCGAGTGATGCTGTTCTCCGGGATCGAGCAGCCACGCCCGCGTGATCCAGTCGTCAAATGCGCGGTCTTTCGAGGTGGCGTCACCCCGGGCTCTGAGGGGCTCAGATGCCTCCGCTGACGCCGAGAATACGACCGTCCTCGCGTGCGTCTTTGCGGGCGTGAGCTCGTCGAGCAACGCAAGGCCGTGCTCCCACGACTCTGTCGTCCCCCCGTCCTTTTCGGGGAGGGAAAGGTCGAGCAGCACGAGATCAAAATCTTCGCCCTCGTTTCGTGCCTGTTTCAACGCAGCAAGCGCCGACGAGCGGCTCCCTGCTTGCGCTAGGGAAACCTGCCAATTGCAGGCATCTGCGCCGAACGTCCATTTGGTCATAAGATCGGCGACCATCTGACGGATTACCTCAACCATCTGATCATCCCGCAGCGTAATCTTGTCGTCGACCAACAGAACTCGGTAATACAACATGATCTCCTTCGACATGCTTCAGACTGCGGCTGGGATTCCAGCCACAGTCACGCTCCTTCACGGTGGAGGACAGGAGCGGGGCCTTCAGGATTTGTGCCGGGTGGGACTACTTTGAGGCGGTCTTCGAGAGGACCGGTCGACGTTATACTGGTCTGGAGGAGACGGCCATGACTGTTATCGACCTGGAATCGGAAGTCCTCAAGCTCACTCCCAAAGACCGGGCCCGGATCGCCCAAAAGCTTCTGGAAAGCCTCGAGACGCTCTCCAAGCAGGAGATCGAATCCCTTTGGCTGGATGAAGCCGAACGCCGGGACCGGGCTCTCGATGAAGACCCGAGCCGTGCCATTCCCGCTGCCGAGGTGATGCGCGAAGCCCGTGCGCGGCTCTCGTGATCCTGATTGTCTCATTCGCGCCTGAAGCCCGGGAGGAGCTTTTCGAGGCGGCCGACTACTACGAGTCGGAAAGCCCGGGACTTGGAGTGTCGTTCCTGGCAACCGTCGACCGTACTCTGGAGCAGCTCACGGCTTTGCCGAGATCCTCGCCCGTTGCCCGCGGGACAGCCCGCATCAAGTCACTTCCGCAGTTCCCGTACAGCCTTTTCCTTGCGGCCTGACCAGATCCGGGTACTGGCCGTCATGAACCAGAAGAGGCGTCCTTTCTACTGGTGGGGAAGGGAGTACCCCCGGTAAGAAGTGCCCGAGGAAGAGGTTCGCCCGGGGAAGAGGTTGGGAAGAGGTTCCAGGTAATTAGAGTAAGCCCCCGCTCTTGGACCAGCCTCTGGAGTGGTCGACGCGGGCTCAGAGACTTCGTGCTGGCCTTCCAGCGGTTTTGGATTTTGGCTCTGCCGATATGCCCCGGGCAGCATATTTAGTTCCCTTGGACGCTGTTTGCATGGGCAGAGCTCTTAGGCGGATTCGTGAGCTTGATTCTCGATCAGAGGACATAGCTGGTCATAGCTTGAGCGTCATCTGCGGTGAGGAGTACAGGCTGGAAGTGCCGAACGGAGAGTCTCTCGAGAGAGCACTGCGAACTCATATAGGCCCCAGCCTTGTGGGATACATCCAAAAGAAGAAAAATTGGGTCGAGACAGTAGGCTACGAGTCGACAACTGGGCTTTTCAACTTCACCGTTTTGCCCGACAGTCTGCATGGAGCTAGTTTACTTGAGGACTTGGTAGATCTTTCGCTTGGCTTGAGAGAACCGCTAGCCATAAGCTCCGGAGAAATTCTCGATGTTCGCTTCGACATTCCTGCCAGAGAACCGCTTCGACGGTTCTCTGGAGGTGAGATCGATATTATCCGGAAGCCTGTGGATAAAGTCGAGGTAGTGCTCCGTCTTGGAACGTCTGTTGTGCGCCTAAGGATGGACATGCTGCTGCCGTTCGGCTTAGGTGATGTCATAGAGACTGAGCTCTTCAAGATTTTGTTCAAGAGTAAGTTTTTCGATTTCCTTGTCTGCCATTCCCGCATGTCGATAAGCTCTCATATACCTGGCTCTGAACACAGAGAAGGGCTTTGCGATCTCTATGATTTAGCGCGCGTTGTCCTCCTTTTCGGCGAAGCTTCAAGGCTAGGGGAGGGAGTCGAAATTAATATTCGTTCAGGTGAAGCAATGCTTCTCCGTCGCAAGCTCGACGTGAGAGAAAGCATTGCGCTAGAGCTTCTGGAGCTTGCAGCGACCATCCGAGATGCATGGGAGATCTCTAAGCGCCTTGAAATTCATGAACGCGTGAATGTTTCGTTGGCGGACCTTGTAATACAAAAAGAACGCTTGAATTTGTTCCGAGCGTTCCTTGCAGCGGAGGCCTCTGTGGTCAAGTTCGGCTTCTTTGATGGGCCAGGTTTAAGGTACGAGGGCCAACGAGTATTCTTTCCTCTTGGAACGGAGGTTATGTTGGGGGATTACAGAGGAACGGTGGTAGTGTCGATGTGGGGTGACGTAAGATGCATGAGTCGAGCAGAGGAGGGAGCTAGTGAGTACGTAATCGTAAGCTCTGAACGAAAGCTAGAGAGAGTATTCGCCACAGAGAAAGACGAAGAGCCTTCGATGAGCCTCAGCGCTGCGGCGAATGCGGTAGCGGATGCTTATAACGATGTTCCCTGTCTGCTGCTTCCGCAGTTCGTCATGTCCCCTTGATACTAGTCCGCAGGCCTCACCCCTGAGAGCAGCCCCTACATACAAGTCACTGACTGTTTTGCCCCGGAGGGGCTCAATTTGAATAGCCCGGCGCTTTAGCGCCGGGAAAAAAGGGCCACCTCTTCCCGCCCCAGAGGGCCGGTACCCAATGTCCAATGCTTGAGCGGCTCCGGTGAGAGGCACCGCCCCCTTGGGGCGGATGGACGGGATGGAGGTGCATACCCGGCGCTCAACCCCCTGTGTCAGAGTAGGTGTCGCCTCGATAGAACTACGTAACCTGGGGCAGAGACGAGGTCGCGTTGGCACGATACGGACAGAGCTTCAAGAACAGAGCGTTGGCGCGGTTGCTGCCGCCT
>Ga0126305_10000321_pt1 | contig 21007 bp, 20 predicted proteins | sample Plot26_FD_92536 | JGI IMG/M metagenome (GOLD analysis project Ga0126305, IMG submission 92536) | Serpentine soil microbial communities from UC McLaughlin Reserve, CA, USA - Plot26 | ecosystem: Environmental > Terrestrial > Soil > Grasslands | place: USA: UC McLaughlin Reserve, Lake County... | reverse complement strand
GGCGGCGAGCGAGCGGCCGATCACCTGCCGGGTCTCCGCCGGATCGATGATGGCGTCCACCCAGAGGCGGGCGGCGGCGTAGCGCGGGTCCATGGCGGCGGTGTAGCGCGCCTTGATCTCGTCGAGGAGCTGCTTCTTCTCCTCCTCCGAGACCTCCCGGTTCTTGACCTGGATCGAGAGGAGCGTCTTGCTCGCCTGGTCGCCGCCCATGACGGCAATCGAGGCCGAGGGCCAGGCGTAGAGGAAGCGAGGGCCGTAGGCCTTGCCGCACATGGCGTAGTTGCCCGCGCCGTAGGAGTTGCCGACGAACAGGGTGATCTTGGGCACCGTCGAGTTGGCGACGGCGTTCACCATCTTGGCGCCGTCCTTGATGATGCCGCCCCGCTCGGCGCGGCTCCCGACCATGAAGCCGGTCACGTCCTGGATGAAGAGGAGGGGGACCTTCTTCTGGTTGCACAGCTCGACGAAGCGCGCTCCCTTGGATGCCGAATCGGAGTAGATGACGCCGCCGATCTGCAGCTCGCGGTCCTTGGGGTCGGTGCCCAGCCGGCGCGGCACGATGGAGCGCTGGTTGGCCACGATCCCCACCACCTGGCCCTCGATCCAACCGGTGCCGCAGACCAGCGTCTGGCCGTGGGTGGCCTTGTACTCGTCGAGCTCGCTGCCGTCGAGGAGCCGGGCGAGCACCTCGTGGGTGTCATAGGGCCGGGAGCGGTCGATGGGCATCAGGCCGTAGAGGTCCTCGGCCGGGTACAGCGGCTCGACCGGGTCCCGCCGGGCGAACGGCGCGCGGGCGCCGACGGAAAGCTGGGCGAACTGGCTGCGGATCTTCTCCAGACAGGCGGCGTCGTTGGGGTGGCGATGGTCCACCACGCCCGAGATGTCAGCCTGGACGATGGCCCCGCCGAGCTCTTCGTTGTCGATCTTCTCGCCGATGGCCGCCTGCACGAGGTGAGCGCCGGCGAGGAAGATGGAGCCGGTGCCCTCGACGATGTGCGACTCGTCGCTCATGATCGGCAGGTAGGCGCCGCCGGCCACGCAGGAGCCCATGATGGCGGCCATCTGGAAGACCCCCTCGGCCGAGAGCCGGGCGTTGTTGAAGAAGGCCCGGCCGAAGTGCTCCTTGTCGGGGAAGATCTCGTCCTGCATGGGGAGGAAGACGCCCGCCGAGTCCACCAGGTAGACAATGGGCAGCCGGTTCTCGAGGGCGATCTCCTGGGCTCGCAGGACCTTCTTGCAGGTCAGGGGGAACCAGGCGCCGGCCTTCACGGTGGCGTCGTTCGACACCACGACCACGTCCCGGCCATGGATGGCGCCGATCCCCGTGACGACCCCCGCCGCCGGCGCGCCGCCATACTCCTTGTAGAACCCGTCGGCCACCCAGAGGCCGAGCTCCAGGAACGGAGACCCGGGATCGCAGAGCGCCTCGACCCGCTCGCGGGCCGTCATCTTGCCCTGGGCGCGCTGCTTGTCCTGCGCCTTGAGGCCGCCGCCCAGGCGGATGCGGTCCTCCTGCTCACGAAGCCGCTCCACCTCGCGCCGCCAATGCTCCGCCTGGCGCTCGAACGCATCCCCACGATTGACCTTGCTCTCCAGAATCGTCACGGACCCTCCCTCTTCCAAAGCCGGGGCATTATACGGGTAGCCGTCGCCTTTCTTTGTTAGCATGCCTTCATGGAGATGCCCACGCTTAAGCGCGTAGAGAACGGCTTCTGCCTCCTCCTCGGAACCCGGGAGTTGTTCCTTCCCTTCAGCGAATTCCCCTGGTTTCGAGAGGCCCCCGTCTCCGCGATCCTGAACGTCGAGTGGCCGCAACCGCACCATCTCTATTGGCCGGATCTGGATATCGATCTAGCCGTGGAGTCGATCGAGCACCCGGAGCAGTACCCCTTGATGTCCCAGGCATGAAGATCCGCCTCCTCGCCTTCGCCAGCGCCGGGGACGCCCTTGGCACCACGGAAACGGAGCTGGAGTTGCCCGACGGCAGCCGGGTCGCCGACCTGCGCGAGCGGCTCGGCCAGGACCATCCCGGCCTGATCCCACTCTGGCCAAGGATGGCGATCGCCGTCGACGGCCGAGTCGTGTCCGCCGACGCCCATCTAAAGGATGGCGCCGAGGTCGCCCTGCTCCCGCCGGTCTCGGGAGGAACCGAGGAGCCCCTCCACGCGGACTTGGTGGACGAGCCGATCGACACCCCCCAAGTCGTGTCCGCGGTCTCCGGGCCGGGCCGGGGAGCCGTGGTGATCTTCCTCGGCACCGTCCGCGATCACCACGCCGGCCGGCCCGTCGAGAAGCTCACCTACAGCGCCTATCGGTCCATGGCCCTGGAGGGACTGCGCCGGATCGCTGCCGACCTCGAGGCCGCAGCCCCGGGACTGCGGGCGGCGATCGTCCACCGGCTGGGTGAGGTCCCGGTCGGAGAGGCGAGCGTGGTGATCGCCATCGGCTCTCCCCACCGAGCCGCCGCCTACGAGGCGAGCCGCTCAGCCCTGGAGCGGCTCAAGGCGGAGATCCCGATCTGGAAGCGGGAGCACTACGCGGACGGCGAGGCGGCGTGGCGGGAGGAGGAGCCGCTGGTGGAGGCCGGACGGCCGGCGTAGGTCGCCTCAGCCGCCACTTCCGACACGAATTCGAAGGCTGGCCAAAGAAAGCACTGAAAAGGCATTGAACATCTCTTGACCGTGCTCTTCAAGGAGTCGTCAGCAACAAAGCTTCACGCGGCTTTGTCAGGCAGGGGATAGACGATGTCGGCTCGCAAAGCCCTGGCGGCAAAATCCAGGGCTGCCAGCACCGATTCACGGGTCAGCCGGGGATGAGCATCAAGGATCTGCTCGATCGGCTCTCCTGCGGCCAGCTTCTCCAGGAGAGACTCGACAGTGATCCGGGTTCCGGCCACCACGGGCTTCCCCATCATGATGGAAGGATCGGACTGGATCAGATTCCCTTTCATACCAGGAGTATATCCTCAGGCGCTGCCCTCGCGAGGGGCATCATTCCCCTCACGAGGGGCGGTCTCCCTTTTCACATTGCGTCATTCCCCTCACGAAGTCGTGTCCTAACTCAATGTGGGTGGCGCGGGGGAGGGGGCGTCACGACGGCCCACCGCAGTAACACTGTACTTTGCCGTCCGCGGGGCAGCGGCTCCCGACGTCAAGGCAAACCGCCGCCTACGAGGCGAGCCGCACGGCCCTGGAGCGGCTCAAGGCGGAGATCCCGATCTGGAAGCGGGAGCACTACGCGGACGGTGAAGCGGCGTGGCGGGAGGAGGAGCCGCTGGTGGAGGCGGCTCCCTGATCGAGTCTTACGCGAAGATCTCCGCCACCACGATCTCGAGACCCGGAAAGAGCGGGCTCGTCAGAACGTCCTCCCGCTCCGCCAACAGCTCCACCTCCCGGCGGTAGCGGCCGGCGGCCAGCCGGTAGACCTCAATCTTCTCCAGCTCAGGATCCACCATCCAGTACTCCGGCACTCCATACTTCTCGTAGAGGTGCCGCTTGGTGATGGCATCCGTCCTCCGTGTCCTCGGGGAGAGAACCTCAACGACCAGATCGGGGGCGCCCTTTACGTTCGCGCCGTCGGCCGCGAGCTCCATCCGATCCTTGGAGAGGAATACCAGGTCGGGCTGCACCACGTCGTGTTCTGAGAAAAGCACATCCACGGGCGCCACCCAGACCCGGCCGAGCTTTCGGGGGCGTACGAAACCCACGAGAAAGAAGCCCAGGGTTGAGACGGACGTCTGATGCTTCAGATTCGGGGCTGGAGTCACGTAGTGCTCTCCGTCAATGAGCTCGTGTCGCTTCCCGTCGTCCGGGAAATAGAGGTAGTCCTCATAGGAGAGCTTGAGGGAGTGGGCGCCGGCTTCCATGGCTTGAGTATATCTCCGTCTGACGCCGCCCTCGCGAGGGGCGGCATTCCCCTCGCGAGGGGCGGCCTCCCCTTTCAATTTGCGTCATTCCCCTCACGAGGGGCATCACTCCCTCGCGAATTGCGTCATTCCCCTCACGAGGGGCATCATTCCCCTCGCGAGGGGCGGCGTGCCCTCGCGAGGGGCGTCATTCCCCTCGTGAGGGGCGTGACGCCCCTTCCGAGGGGGAGAGCGAAATTCGCGGGTGGAACCGGCCCCTCTAGGGCACCGCAGCCGCGATGAACGCGGCCACGTCCTTCTTGAGCTGCTCGCGGTCCACCCGGCGGACGTACATCATGTGGCCCGCCTCGTAGTAATGCATGGTGACCCGCCGCTTGTAGTCGGGCTCGAAGCCGATGTGGTCGAAGGTGTACTCGGTCGCGAAGAAGGGGGTCGCGAGGTCGTAGTAGCCGTTGCCCACGAAGACCTTGAGGGCGGGGTTCTGGCTCATCGCCACCCGCAGGTCTTCCGCGACGTTGACGTACTGGTTCGAGAACTCGTTGTAGCTCCAGGGGCGCACGCGGTCGGTCAGGATCTCGTAGGGCAGGTCGCTCTTGAAGCCGAGGTCCTGGCTCACGTAGTCGTTGAACGTCGCGGTGTAAGGCCCCTGGATGGCCGCGTAGCTGGGATCGAATTCGTTGCTCTCGCCCGCCGCGTCGCGGTCCACGCCCTTGAAGCGGCTGTCGAGCCGGCCGACCGTCGTGCGCTGGTCGCGCAGCAGCTCCTTGACGAAGGCCTGGATCTCCGGCCGCAGGTTCGTCCGCTTCACGTAGTCCGGCGACAGCCCGGTGTAGCGGGCGACCTTGGCGGCGATGTCATTCCAGCCCTGCTCGCCCAGGTCGTTGCCCTGCATGAGCGCCAGCGTGTACTCGCCCATAGCGAAACGCTTGGCCTCCTCCACCGCCTTCTGGAGGCCGCCGGCCTGGAGGTCCTGCGGCAGCCGCTTGTGGTACCAGGCCGCGGCCGTGTAGGTGGGGAGGAAGAGCGGGTACGGCAGGTCGTTGCCGACGGCGAAGCGGGCGGTCTGGAAGTTGAGGATCGAGGAGATCAGGATGACGCCGTTCAGGTACATCCCGTGCTGGTCCTGGAGGAGGTTCGAGAGGCGGGCGGAGCGGGTGGTGCCGTAGCTCTCGCCGGCCAGGAACTTGGGGCTCGACCAGCGGCCGAAGCGGACCGTCCAGAGGCGGATGAACTCGGCCATCGTCTCCGCGTCCTCCTTGACGCCATAGAACTTCTTGGCGTCCCGCCCCGGGATGGCCCGGCTGTAGCCGGTAGTGACGGGGTCGATGAACACCAGGTCGGTGACGTCGAGCAGCGATTCGCCGTTGTCCACCAGCCGGTAGGGGGGCGGCAGCGCCATGCCCTCCTCCTGGGCCTCCACCCGGCGGGGTCCGAAGGCGCCGAGGTGCAGCCAGACGGAGGACGAGCCCGGGCCGCCGTTGTAGGTGTAGGTGACGGGCCGCTTCGAGCGGTCGGTGACGCCGTCCCGGGTATAGGCGACGAAGAACATCGAGGCCCTGGGCTTACCGTCCTCGTCCCGGAGCACGAGGGTGCCGGCCGTGGCGGTGTAGCGGACCTCCTTGCCACCGATCACGGCCCTGTGCTGGGTCGTGACGAGCTTGTCCTCGGCCTTGGGGACGTCCATCTTGTCGGCCTGCTCCGGCTTATCCGTCTTCATGTCCTCGTCCGCCATCCTCTCGGGTGGCTGCGCGGCGGCGGGGCCGAGGCAGAGGATGAAGAGGGCGGCGAGGGCGAGCAGGCGGGTCTTCTTCTCTCGATTCAACGTGGGATCTCCTTACAAGCTGAACAGAATGCGGAGCCGGTCTGAAACCGCGGCCATGGTCCTGGGCGTTACGACTCCCCAGCGCTCCCGCAAGCGTTTCCAAGAAACCGAGCGCACGGATTCACACAGGACGGAGCTTTCATTCCTGAGGCCTCCCTCCGGAGGAGAGAGACGAACGTGCGACGACACAGGCCGAATTCTGGAGGTGATCGGTACTACGATGACCAAGCCCGCCGGTCCCTGGTTAAGCGTATCGATGGAAACGACCAACACGGGCCGCCTGCCCGCCTGTTCATGGCCGATGGTTGGATCCAGATCTCCAAACCAGACCTCACCTCTGTAAGGCAGGATCATGCTGATCTCTTGTCAGCAACGAATCGAGCGCTCCGGCTTTCCTCGTCCCAGACCTCATCTTCCGGTAGGCCATCCAGCAAAGTTCCATCCCAAAGAGCGCGCTCGGCCTCAACCTCTTTCCAAGCCTCCGGATCATCTCGAAGTTCCGCGTAGGAAGCATTAAGAGCGTCCATAAAGAGCTTCCGCCGGTACTCCTCGACGGCTTTTTCCAGCACCGATTGCATCGATCCCTGCTCAGCCTGAGCAAGCTCCCGCAAGCTCTCGCGAGTCTTGGCGGTGATCCGAACCATGGCGTTTCCCATCTCAGGAGCCTCCCTGTAGACAAAAAAGTATACAGGGAAGCCCGTAGGATTGCACAAGCCTTGTTCACGGGAGTGCACAAGCAGCCTTGTACACTGGAAGTGCACAGCTCAGTACCGCGGCACCGACGGATCCACCTCTTCGCTCCACGCGTCGATGCCGCCGGCGAGGTTGATGGCCCGCGAGAAGCCCATCTGGCGCAGGAATCTCACCGCCTGGGCCGAGCGCGCGCCGTGGTGGCAGTGGGCCACGATGGTGGCCGCCGGGTCGATCTCGCCCAGCCGGTCCTGCAATTCTCCCAGGGGAATGAGCTGGGCGCCCTCGATGCGGCCGATCTCCCACTCCGGAGGGTTGCGGACGTCGAGGAGGATGTGCTCCCGCCCTTCGTCCCGCCACTTCTTCAGCTCGGCGACCGACATCTCGAAATCTTTCTCCACCGTGTCCTCCCGCGGATCGATGCCGCAGAACTGCTGGTAGTCGATCAGCTCCGTCTGCGTCGGGTGCTCCGAGCAGATGGGGCAGTCCGGATTCTTGCGCAGCTTGAGCTCGCGGAACTTCAGCTTCAGGGCGTCGAACAGCACCAGCCGGCCGATCAAGGGGTCGCCCGCGCCGACGATCAGCTTGATGACCTCGTTGGCCTGGAGCGAGCCGATGATGCCCGGCAGCACTCCCAGCACGCCGCCCTCGGCGCAGGAGGGGACGAGCCCCGGCGGCGGCGGCTCCGGGAAGAGGCAGCGGTAGCAGGGACCGCGAGCCCCCCAGAACACCGAGACCTGCCCCTCGAAGCGGAAGATCGAGCCGTAGACGTTCGGCTTGCCCAGCAGCACGCAGGCGTCGTTGACCAGGTAGCGGGTCGGGAAGTTGTCCGTGCCGTCGACGACGATGTCGTAGTCCCGGAAGAGGTCCAGGGCGTTCGAAGAGTCGAGCCGCGTCTCGTGGGGGACGATATTGATGTGGGGGTTGATGTCGCGCAGGCGCTCCGTGGCGGCCTGGATCTTCGGCTTGCCCACGGAGGCGCGGCCGAAGAGCACCTGGCGGTGGAGGTTGCTCTCGTCCACCACGTCGAAGTCCACCATGCCGAGGGTGCCCACCCCCGCGGCGGCCAGATAGAGCCCGACGGGCGAGCCCAGGCCGCCGGCGCCGATGGCCAGCACCTTGGCCGCCTTGAGCTTCTTCTGCCCGAGCGTGCCGACCTCCGGCAGGATGAGGTGCCGGCTGTAGTGGCGGATCTCGGCCGGCGACAGGTCCGGCAGCTCTTCGGCAACCGCGCGGGCGGCCGTCTCGAGAGCGCTCACTCCGCCGGCGATCGAGGGGATGATCGAAAGGGTGTCGCCGCTGGAAAGCGGTGTCCCTTCCTTCTGGAGGTGCCGCACGTCCTCGTCGTTCAGGAAGAGGTTGACGAAGCTGCGCAGCGCCCCCTCGTCCGTGAACAGGTGGCGCTGGAGGGACGGGAACCGCCGGGTGAGGTCCTGCATGGCCTCGCCCACGGTCGCGCCCTCGACCTGAACCTCGCCCTGCTCCGAGGTGAAGCGGCGCAGGGGAGTGGGGATGTGGATGGTGACGCTCATCAGACTGCCTCCTTCTGGCCGATGTCCTTCTGGAGCATGGCCTCTTCCTCGAACCGCTCGCGGTCGTCGGCGAGGCGCCAGCTCCGGGCCTCGGCCACCTTGCCGCCCTGCACGGAAACGATGACGTAGGAAAGGCCCGGCCACGCGTGCTCGCGGTCGAACTCGCTCGGCCGGGCCGGATGGTCCGGGTGCGAATGGTAGTAGCCCACGACGTCGAGCCCCGCGGAGCGCGCTTCCTTGTGCGCCGCGAGCACCGTCTCCGGGGCGATCAGGAACCGGTTGTGCCGGCTGTCCTCGCGCTCGTTCTCGACGGCGAGGACGCGCTCGACGACGGTAGAGCTTGCCTCGGCTCGGCCGATCAGGAAGCCGCAGCACTCCTCAGGGTAGCTCGCCTCGCCATGCAAGCCGATCGCCTCCAGATCCCCAGAAGAGAGGACGATCATGGCTCCTCCCAGAAGCGGTCGGACAGGTACTTGTCCGCGCCGTCGCACAGGACCGTGACGATCGCACCCTTCTCGAGACCGGCAGCCACTTCCAGAGCCGCGGCCACGTTGGCGCCCGAGGAGACCCCCACCAGGAGGCCCCGCTCGCGGGCGAGCCTCTTGACCATCCCGTAGGCCTTCTCCGTCGCCAGCTCCCGCGCCTCATCCGCCAACGAGGGGTCGTAGATCGGCGGCACGATGGCCGAGGCCATGTGCTTCATCCCCTCGAGCCCGTGGAACGGCGAGTCCGGCTCCATCGAGATCAGCCGGACGCGGGGTTGCGCCTCTCTGAGATAGCGGCCCACCCCCATGAAGGTGCCGCTGGTGCCGAGGCCGGCGACGAAGTGGGTGATCGTCCCCGCCGTCTGCCGCCAGATCTCCGGCCCGGTCGTGCGGTAGTGGGCCCGCCAGTTCTCGGGGTTCGAGTACTGATCGAGATAGGCCCAGCGGTCCGGCTCCTCGGCGACCAGCCGCCGAGCCTCCAAAATCGCCCCGTCGCTCCCGGCCATCGGATCGGTGATACGCAATTCGGCGCCGTAGGCCTTGAGGATGCGCTTGCGCTCGGGGCTGGCGCTCCCCGGCAGGCACAGGGTCACGGGGATGCCTCGGGCCGCGCCGATCATGGCGTAGGCGATCCCCGTGTTGCCCGAGGTCGCGTCGAGCAGGCGCCGGCCCTCCGCGAACAGCCCTCGCCGCTCGGCGTCCTCGACCATGGCGAGCGCCGGCCGGTCCTTCACGGAGCCGCCGGGGTTGGCGGACTCGGCCTTGGCGTAGAGCCTCACGCCCGTGCCCGTTAGCTCCGAGAGATCGATCAGCGGCGTGTCGCCGATCAGGTCCAGGAGGTGCACGGGGCGGCTCCGGTCGAGCGAGGAAGCGGATTTCTCCAGGACGAGGGACATCGCCCGATCAAGCTAACAGACGGTCGAGGAGGTGTAAAGTTGACGGCCTCAGGGGAGGAGAGCCATGGACGACAGCATCCGCACCGGCGACGATCGAGTCCCACCCGGCCAGTACGTGACCGACAAGTGGCCCGTGCTCAGCTACGGCGACACGCCGCGCATCGCGCTCGAGAAATGGACCCTGCGGATCTTCGGCCTCGTCCGCGAGGAGCGTATCCTCTCCTGGAAGGAGCTCCAGGCGCTCCCCCGGGTCCGCGTCACGGCGGACTTCCACTGCGTCACCCGCTTCTCCACCCTCGACAACGGCTGGGAGGGGGTCTCGACCCGCGAGCTGATCCGGCACGTCCAGGCCGATCCGGAAGCGTCGCACGTCATGGTCCACTGCTACGGCGGGTACACGACCAACCTGCCGCTCGAGGACTTCCTCTCCGACAAGGCCCTCCTGGCGGACCGCCACAACGGCAAGCCTCTGTCCCTGGACCACGGCGGCGCGCTGCGCCTCGTGGTGCCCCACCTCTACGCCTGGAAGAGCGCCAAGTGGGTGAACGGCATCGAGCTGATGGCGGAGGACCGCCGGGGCTTCTGGGAGGAGAACGGCTACCACACCTACGGCGATCCCTGGCAGGAGGAGCGCTTCAGCTCGCAGGAGACCACCCAGGCCCATCAGGTGCGGCGGCGGGCCAAGGAGCTGGGGATCGTACCGAAGGATTAACCAGGACTGCCAGGGATCGGGACCACCAGCGAGGCCACGATCGAGGCCAGGGTCAGCAGGATGCAGACCAGCGCCAGGGTCAGGTGATTGCCCGTTTCGGGTTTCCGGGGGTTGACCAGCATGCTGGCCAGATAGCCGCCCGCGAATCCGCCGAGGTGAGCCCAGTTGTCCACGCCGCTCATCAGGAAGCCGAAAGCGATCATGAAGATGGCGTAGCTCCAGGCCTGACGCCCCACGACGCCGCTGCCGGTGCTGCGCCCGTAGTGGACGAGAGCGCCGAGCAGGCCCAGGATGGGGGCCGAGGCGCCTATCGTGAGGGTCGACCCGCTGAAGAACGGCAGGAGCCAGACCGAGCTGCTGACGAAGAAGCCGACGATCGTGGAGATCGTGTACAGGATCACCATGCGGCCGGCGCCGTAGAGCTCCGCCGTCTCGGGCGCCAGGAGACGGATCCAGTAGAGATTGAAGCCGATGTGCAGCAGGCCGCCATGAAGCCAGCCGGCCGAGAGGACGGTCCACCAGCGATGCCAGACCCAGACGGGCACCCTGCCGGCCGCCCCGAACCGCACGAGGCTCTCCTGGCTGGGTGAGCCGATCGAGAGCAGCCCGCCCATCCGTATCCCCTCGGGATCGACGACCAGCATGGCAATGTAGAGGAAGGCGGTCCCCACCATGACCACCTGGACGAACCCCAGGTCACGGCCGAGCTTGCGGAAGACGGAGGTCAGCCCCCACATCCCGGGCTTCTTCCGCCCGCAATTCAAGCAGACCTCGTCGTTGACCCCGACCAGTTTGCCGCAGGAGGGGCAGAGGATGGAGCCGGTCCGCTTGCTCTGGAACATGACGGGTACTTTATCCCACGCAGGCGACGGCCACTCCTCACACCTGCATCGGCGCTTCCGTCGGGTCGGGATCGCGGCGGGCAGGCTCGTCCTCGGGCGTGCTCCCCGGATCTTCGATAGGAGGCTGCTCCTGGGGATCCTCGTCCGGATCGTTCAGCGGCTCTTCCCGTGCGGGATCATCGACCGGCTCGCTGGGATCGCGGTCGCGGCGGGGGTCGTGGGGGTCCCAGGCGGCATGGATCTCGGGTTCTCTCAAGGCGGCTCCTCCTGGGCTGGATTACAGCAAGGATCGGGCCGAGACTCCGGTCTCCGCTCGGAGAGGGCCTCGTTCTTGCACCTCCCCCACCGCCATGGCCCCACCCGACAGCTCCCAATGGATCCTCCAGCTCGTCTGGCTCGTCACGCTGGCGATTCCCATCGCCTGCGTGGCTTGGACGGTGACGCACGAGGAGGTCTTCCGCGAGCCGCGCGAGTACTGCGCGGAGAAATCCAAGAGCGCCCGCAGCCTCCTGGCCCGGAAATTCTTCTACCTGTTCACCTGCGAGTACTGCTTCAGCCACTACGTGACGATCTTCTTCCTCTTCGTCACCCGCTACCGGCTGCTGCTCGACGATTGGCGGGGCTACCTCATCGCCTTCTTCGCCCTGGTGGCGGTGGCCAACATCTACATGAGCTCCTTCAGCCGGCTGCGGCAGGAGGTCAAGTCGGAGAAGCTGACGGCGCAGAAGAAGGAGATCGAGCTGGAAGAAGCCTCGAACGGGGCTGCCTAGAGCTACGGCTCCAGGGCCGACTCGTCGTCCAGCTCTTCCACCTCGGCGAGGATCTCCAGAGCCTGCTCCGCATCCTGGGGATGGACCTCGACGCGGTTCATGGCCACCGGCTCGCCGGTCAGGAGGCTCACCGCCGGCAGGCGCTCCTCGTGGACGCAGGCGTCGATCCCCTCGGATTCGAGAAGGGTCCTGGCGAGGTGGGCCTCCCAGGGGGTGGCGAAACGGCCGACGGTGACGAGGGCCTCGGGCTCCTCGAAGACCTCGGCGTCGCCGGGCTGATCTTCCTCCTCGGTCACCAGGTAGAGGACGGGCCGCCGGTTGCGCAGCAGCTCCGCCGCGCGCTCGGCTTCCTCGGAACGGACCTGGAGGCGCACGCCTCCCAAGGTGCTGGAGAGAGCCCCGTAAAGGCGCAGGAAATGCTCGTCCGCGATGACCGCGTGGATGCCCCCCGCCTCCAGGCAGGCGCGGGCGAGCTGCGCCTCCCAGGGGGAGGAGAAGATCTCTATCGTGACCAGCTTCTCGATGTCGTACTCGGAATCGGACATTGATGCAATTCCACCTAGAGGACGCCGCCTTCCCGTAACAGGAACCTGAGCCCCAGGAGCAGGGCGCCGAAGAACACCGCCGTGGCCAGTGCGGCCAACACGCCCACCTTCCGGCCCCGCAAATGCGCGGCGGCAAGGTAGGCCCCGGCCACGCTGAACAGCGCAAATAAGAAGAACAGCGCCAGGGGCAGCCACATTTCGGCAATCTGGGACGTCATAGGAGAAGGACCGTGCCGGGATTCTACCCCGGCGCCCCTCGCCGGTCACCCGGGGATGGTGATCTCGACGTAGAGGTCCGTCTCCTCGCAGCGCTCCTGGAACGGCTTCCACTCCCCCGCCGACACGGTCCGGGGGCGCTTGGGGAGCCCCTCGTCCACGCGCAGGACGCGGCCGTTGGTCTTCTCCTTGAGCCTCTTCAGAAGCGGCGGGAAGGGCATGTCCCAACCGTTGGGGCTGCCGCCCTTGGGCTTGTGCGCCATCTTGGAGTCGACCGGGATCATGGCCACGAGATCGGGATGGGTCATCAGCTCCAGGCCCTGCTCGCGCAGGGTGGCGTTGTGGCTGGCGTGGTGCCCTACCTTGTAGAGGACGGTCCGGCTCATCAGGTCCTCGATCGTGACCGGATGGTCAGGATCGTCCTCCCGAGGCCACTCCAAGGTGTGCCAGGAGCGCCAGTTGCCGGCCTGGGCGTCGCCGGGGAAGAGGAGGACCTGGCCGCTGGGGACCAGCTCGATCGCCAGGGCCAGGCTGGTGTTGTTCGTGTTGCTGTCCAGTTGCAGGGCCAGGCTGCCGGCGGCGCCCATCCAGTCGCTGTCGATGCGGCGCCAGGCGTCCGGCGCCTTTCCGGAAGAGCCGTAGTACAGCTCCTGGAAGAAGGGGTCCCGCTGGGCGGCCTCGGTCCCGACCCGGAAGACCTTCTCGAAGGGGTGGGACAGGTTGGCGAGCTCCTCTTCGTCCGGGCTCATGGCCATCGGGCCCGCCTTGTCCTGGGCCGCCAGCACGGCGGCGAAAAACGCGGTCTCCTCGTTGAGCCCCAGCCGGGCCTCGTAGGCCTCGCCGCTCTTTGGATTCGAGCGCTTCAGGAAGTCCATCTCCTTCGGCGGGCCGAGGACGTAGACGCGCGCTCCGGCAACCCCCGGCAGGGGAAGCGGCCCCTCGCCCGGGGTGCGGTAGCGCGGCGGCTTGCCGCGGCCGACCACGTAGTCCATGGCGCGCTCGATGGCGGAGGGCTTGCCGTCCACGCCCAACTCGCCGAAGAAGCCGAGGACCGGGTCGAGGCCGTCCGCCGCCCGCGCGGACTCCCGGTCGCCGTTTGCCCGCAGGCGGCTGACGGTGGAGGTGAGGGCCCGCAGGGCGGTCTGGCGCTGCCGGCGCAGGCCGCGGGAGACCGGGTCCTCCAGGTCTTCGGTCCAGGCGACCCAGACCTGGTCGATCTTCAGCCGGTCGAAGACTTCGCGGGCCTGCTCGAAGCCGGAGAGGTGGTCCCAGTGCTCGTGGGTGGCGACCAGCAGGTCGATGCGCTCGCCGGTGGATTCCAGGATGTGCTCGGCAACCCGCTTCATCTTCTCGCCGCTGTCGGCGGTGCCGAGCAGCACTCCGCAGTCGATCAGCACGAAACGGGGCCGCCCCTCCCGCTTGGACGGGAAGGCCAGCAGGAAGCAGTCGCCCAGCCCCTGGCGGTACATGCGGACCTTCACGCCGGATTCGGGAGCGGTCATCGTGGGCGCGGTCGTCTTGGCGGCAGTCGTCTTGGCAGCGGCCATGGGTCTCCTCCTCGGGATCAATCGGAATCAAACCGAGCGGTGGAGCATCGCGAAAGGCTCGGCGTCGGAGCGCACTCTGGGATCTCCGAAGTAGGTCGCCGCCAGCGAGCCGTCGGACTCGCCGGATACGAACCGGCGCTGGCGGTCCAGGCGGGAGTCGCTCAGGATGCCCTTGCCGATGCAGTAGCGCACCTCGCGGGTCTCCAGGTCGATCAGGGTCGTGGAGCCGCCGCGGAACCAGAAGTCGTGCGGGGGCGGCTCCAGCGTCCCGTCGTCGACCTTGGCCTGGATCTCCTGATCGAAGTAGCCGCGCCGCTTCTGGGTGATCTCGATCACCAGGTCCGTGCGCGAGTCGCCGGCCGGCCCGATGCGCCGGGCGGGCCGCACGGAGTGGACCTCGAACAGGGGCAGCCCGGTCTTCTGGTGCCGCTCGATCGACTTCGGAGCGTTCGGCTCCAGGGCCAGCCCCAGCGCGCGGCCGAGCGACGGGCCCTCTTTGGCCAGCCAGTCGTGCACCAGGGCGGCGCCGGTTTTCGCCGTTTCCCAGGCCCGCTCGCGGTTCGAGGTGAGCGACCATTCCGGCTGGACCTGCTCCAGGGCGATCCCGGCCAGCAGCCGGTTGAACTCCGGCAGATCCTCCGCGGACGGACCCGACCAGCAGAGGCTCTCGGCCGACAGGCTGCGCACTCCCGACGGGTAGATGCCGCGGCGGCGGAAGGCCTCGATGATCGAGATGCGGTACCGCCGATCGTCGTCCGGCACCAGGTCGCGGTCGGCGGTGACCAGCGCCCGCAGGTAGTCGCCAAAGTCGATGTCGACCGGCGGACAGTAGTCGAGGGCGCGGATGCACATGTTGAGGATGTGGCCGGCGGTGACCGACGCCTCGCGGGCCATGCGGTCCACGAGGTCGGGATGGATGGCGCCCTGGGGGAGGATACCGGTGCCGCCGGTGGCGATGCGCAGCAGGTCGGCGATCCGCGTCTTGTAGATGGCCAGGAAGGCGTCGAACACGGCGGCCACCAGGATGGCGCCGCGGCCGTGCGCCTCGTGGGTGCTCTGGATGTCGGCCGGGTCCGGCTCCTTGGGCAGCCACTTCCGGGTCGCGGGGTCGACCGTCCCCAGGGCGTCGCGCAGGGCGCCGTAGCTGCCGAGCGCCTGGCCGAACTGCTGGGCGAGCGCCGCCAGCTCGTTCTGCGCCGCGAGGTCCCCCCGGGTCCTGGCGATCTGGTGGCGCAGCACCTCGGGGAAGGAGAAGTGCTGGAACAGGGCGACCACGTCCGCGAACGCCTCGTGGAGGGCCAGGGCGTCGCCGTTGCTCGGCTCGATGAAGCGCCGGTGGAGACCGTCGAGCAGCGCGTGGGTGGTCTCGTGGGCGATGATGTCGTGCGACAGGCAGGCGAAGACGGTGCCGCCCGGCAGGTTGTGCCCCGGATCGGTGGTCGAGGCGGGAAAGTAGCCGAACAGCAGGGCCTTCTTCTGCGGGCTGTAGTAGGCGTTGGCCTCGCGCAGGGCGTGCGGGTAGACGCGCAGGCGGGGCACGAAAGCGAACTTCTGCTCCCTGCCGGCTTCCGACCAGAAGACGCGCCGCCCGAGTGCCCGCTCGAAATTGCGGATGGTGGTCATCGCCACGGCGTAGACCATCTGCTGGTGGAACTGGGGATCCCCCTCGGCGGGGTCGAGGCCGTTCATGGCCAGGAGGTCGGGATCGTTCAGGTCGATGGGCGCGTAGCAGCAATCGCTCGCCGGGTCGACGTCCACGACCTCCAGGTACTCGCCCACCGGCCCCACCCCCAACGGCTCCCAGGGCACCTGCAGGGTCATCTGGTTGATGACGGCGGTCTCGAGCTGCCAGTTGAAGCTGGGATCGAAGGCGTAGACCCGCAGGCTCCGGGTGGATGGAGGCCGCTTGGCGGGCGCGGAGATCTTGGAGGCTGGAAAAGGCTTGGAGGTCGGGAACGGCATGGCGTTGCCTCCTGAAGGGGACCGTTCCTTTAATCTTGACGTAAAAAGGCTGCGAGGGACAGCCCCCGCCCGGGCCCTCACCTCCCCGGCCCTCCTCTCCCGACCCCTCCCTCCCACCCTCACCGGGAGAGGAGGGAGACCAGCAAGACGGATTGATTTTGTCTTTCCCCTCTCCCGGTGAGGGTGGGAGGGAGGGGTCGGGAGAGGGGCAGGGGTGAGGGTTTCGGGAGGGAGGACCCTAATCCTTATAAAACCGCTCCCCCCGACCCGCCATCCCCCGCAGCAGCTCCGCCGGCCGCAGCCGCTCGCCGTACTTCGCGGCGTAGCCGTCCAGCTTCTCCACCACCCAGGCGAGGCCCTGGCGGTCGGCTTCGCGCAGCAGGCCGCCGCGGAAGGGCGGGAAGCCGAAGCCGAAGATCACCCCGATGTCCACGTCCGCCGGGTTGGTGATGATCCCCTCTTCCATGCAGCGGGCCGTCTCGTTGAGCATCTGGAGCCAGCAGCGCTCGACGATCTCGGCGTCGCTCACGGGCGTCCCGCTCCAGCCGAGCAGGCGGTAGACGGCCTCGTCCACCTTCTTGCTCCCTTTGCCTTTGCCGTCAGAACCCTTGCCGTCCTTCTCTTCATAGAGATAGAAGCCGCGCTTCGCCTTCCGGCCCAGCCGCTTGTCGTCCATCATCCGCTGGAACACGGGCGGCGGCGCCACCCGCTCGCCGAGGGCGTCCCGCATCACCTCGCCGACGTGGGCGGCGACGTCGAGCCCCACCTCGTCGAGCAGGGCGAAGGGGCCCACCGGCCAGCCCCAGCGGGTCATGGCTCCGTCCACGCGGTCGATGCTAGCCCCCTCGGCCAGCATCCAGGCCGCCTCGTTGAGCATCGTGCCGAGCACCCGGCTGGTGAAGAAGCCGGGGCCGTCGCCCACCACGATCACCGTCTTGCCCATCTTCCGCCCCATCTCGACCGTGGTCGCCAGCGCCTCCTGACTCGTGCCGGGGTGGCGGATGACCTCGACCAGCGGCATCTTGGCGACGGGGCTGAAGAAGTGCATGCCGACCACGTTTTCCGGCCGGCGGCTGGCCTCGGCGAGCTTGCCGATGGGGATCGACGAGGTGTTGGAGGCGAAGATGAGCCCCTCGGGAGCCGTGGACTCGGTCTCGCGGATGACGTTCCGCTTGACCTCCAGATCCTCGAAGACCGCCTCGATCACGAAGTCGGCGCGCCGCAGCGCCTCGAGCTCCACGGTCGGCAGGATGCGTCCCATGGCCGCCTTCGCCGCCGGCTCGGTGAGGCGGCGGCGCTTGACCAGCTCGCGGAACTGCTGCTGGGAGAAGCCGTAGCCACGTCCCACGGCCGCGAGGTCGCGGTCCTTGAGGACGATCGGCACCCCCTTGTAGGACAGCACCTGGGCGATGCCGGCGCCCATGAAGCCGGCGCCGAGCACGCCCACCGTGCCGACCGGCCGGGCCGCCCTGGCGATCTTCGCCGCCCGGGCCTCGACGTCGTTCTTGGTGAAGAAGATCGAGATCAGGTTCTTGGCCGTGTCGGAGAGCACGAGCTCGGAGAAGGCGCCGGCCTCGAGGTCGAGGGCGCGGCGCAGGGGCAGCTTCAGCCCCTCGCGGACGATGTCGATCGCCACTAGCGGCGCCGGGTAGTGGCCACCGGTCTTCTCCATCACTCCGGCGCGGGCCTTGTCCCACACCATCTTGCCGCCCAGCGGCGTGTGGGCGAGCCAGTCGCCGGCCCGCGACGCCATCGGCTTCTTGACCTTCTTCTTCTCGCCGCCGCCGCGCAGGACGCGCTCGGCCGCCGTCCGCAGGTCGGCCGGATGGCAGGTGTCGTCCACCAGCCCCAGGCGCTTCGCCTTGCGGCCGTCCACCTGCTTGCTGGTGAGGATCATGTCGAGAGCGTCGGGCACGCCGATCAGGCGCGGCAGGCGCTGCGTGCCGCCGAGGCCCGGGATGAGCCCGAGCTGCACCTCGGGGAGCCCCAGCTTGGTCTTGGGATGCTCCGTCGCGACCCGGTAGCGGCAGGCGAGGGCCAGCTCCAGGCCGCCGCCCAGGCAGGCGCCGTGGATGGCGGCGACGGTGGGGAACGGCAGGCCGGCCAGGCGCTCCATCAGGTCGTGGCCGCGCTGCAGCATGGCGAGCACCGGCTCCTTGCCCGACAAACCCAGCAGCTCCTCGAGATCGGCGCCGGCCACGAAGCCGTCCGGCTTGCCGGAGTAGATGACGAGCCCTTCCGGACGCTCCCGCTCCAGATGGGCGATCTGCTCCTCGAACCAGGCGAAGAGCCGGGTCGAAAGGGTGTTGACCTTCTTGCCGGGCTCGTCCAGGCGCAGCCAGGCGATCCCATTCTCGAGGGCCAGCGCGCCCGGAGGCGGGCCGGCCTGGACGTTCTTCAGTTGGGTATCGGCTTCGATGACGCTCATACGGCCATCGTAGGGATTTATGCCGCAGTGTGTCAAGAACACCCGGAGCAAGGCAGGTCGCGAAATGTATCGTCTCCCTAGTTGTCCCGTTATATACTGGGGGAGCACTCTTATATTAGAGAGTGCGCAGAATGCTATGAGCAGAAGGCGAAGGATCAGAGCCGCTTGGGTCAACCCGGAAGGGACACCTCCCCAGCCAGGGGGTGCCGTCTCATTTAAGGGGGTTGACTTGACGCACAGGCTCGTTTACTCTTCACGAAAGTCTCTAAGTGGTACTTAGCTGTGGGGTTGCTTAGCTGGTTGACTGCGAAATGTGCGAGAGCGCGATCAAACAATTTAGGCGGTCCTAGTGTCTAAGAGCTGGCACCACTAACTCAGTAGCATTATTCAATTTCAGAAGGGAGAGAGGATGACGTGGCTTTTACTAGCTATTACGCTTTTGTTTGGACTGGACAGTAAAGCAACATTTAGCAGCTCCCCCCAGCTTGGCTTGACCAATGGACAAAGCGCCGAGCCTTCTCCAACTTCATCTGACGCCGGCTCTGGCGTTGATCCTTGGGGTTAACTTATGTCTATCTATCGACCGATGATTGAAGGAGACTATTGCTATGGCCTCTAGCGGACTGGATCCTTGGGGCTAATATCCGTGGTTAAGCCGGGTTCTCCGGCTTAGCCACGGGTTGCAAAGCATGAATAGAAAGAGAGGCCAAGTACTGTTTGGCCTCTCTTCGTTCCTGATCCGAACTCCTAGAATTGCTTAGGATTCCTTGAGCAATAGTACGTGCCTCGCCAATATCGCCCGGCTCTGCTCCGAACTCAATCACGGCTCGAACGTAGGTTAGCAAGAGATTTTGGTTATCGTGCTTTTGCCCAACATCCCTGAGCAGGCGTGCCTTATCTAGAACGAACTTCGCTTTTGACTTGTCACCAACAAGAGCAGAATAAAAGACAAGATTGTTGAGAGCTAAATATTCAGCAGGGCCTCCAACTTTTTGCAGTATATTGTATCCTTTCTGAGAGTTAATGACAGCATCTCGCAGACGGTCCCTACTTTTGGGCTCAAAGGTATCAGGGTCGATGCTGGTCTCGCCAATAACAAAGCCAAGTATAGAAAGCACTCGGCCACGCAACTCGTTCTCAAGCGGCTCAATCTTATCCTTTACTAGATTATCAGTGATCTTCTTGGTCGAATCCTCTACGCTTTTTCTTATATTTTCCTGCAGCGTCTGCCAACCAAAAATTGCGAGGACAGCGATAAAAAGTGACAGAACAAATAATGCGAGCGAGGAAGCGCCGAATAAAACAGTCATCAAATCACCCGGATCACCTCTTTGAATTCTATATGCATTGTTACTGATGCAGTAGGATGCAAACCAAATAAGCAAAATTACTATCCACGCGAATAAAATTATGAAAATCATGCGACTCAGGGACTTATTTTCGCTCATGTGACGCTTTTACCACAAGCTCGTTACTTTAGGCAAGCCTCACGACATCCGAATGACTTCTCGGGCCCAATCTCACTCACCACTAAAGGCGCCTACAGCTTCGCCAAAGCCGCCTTCGCCTCTTTGAGGCTGGGATCGAGCTTCAACGCCGCCTGGTACTCGGCTCGGGCCTGGGGCTTGCTCCCCTTCTTCTCGTAGACCTGCCCCAGGCGGAAGTGGGCGTTGGCGAGCGGCGCGCTCTGCGGCCCGGGGGGGTGGCCGAGGTAGCGCTTGAGGCACTCCTCGCCCCGGTCCGGCCGCTGGCCGGAGAGCGCCGCGGCGCGGCCGATCTGGTAGAGGGCGTCGTAGTTGTCCGGATCGGCCTTGAGGAGGTTCTCGAGGGTGTCGAAAGCCGCGCCCCACTTCTCCTGGGACTGGTAGAAGAGAGAGAGGCTGACGCGAGGGCGGGAATCGGCCGGGGCTTCCTGGATCGCCGCCTTGAGCTCGCGCTCCGCCGTGGCCATGTCCTTCTGGTCGAAGGCGATGTTGACCAGCGCGAGGCGGCCGCGGACGGCGTCCCGCTTCCGGATCTCGGCCGCCTGCTCCTTGGCCTTGTCCACGCTGCCGCCCATGATGCCAGGGGCCTCGAGATAGAACGTGATCAGGGAGTCGCGGGCGTCGAGGTTGGCGGGATCGAGGGCCACCGCCTTCTCCCAGGCAGCCCTGGTCTTCTTCGCCAGACCCGGCTGCCGGAGGACGTTCGCCTCCAGGGCAGCCTGGCCGTAGGCGCGGCCCAGCCACAGGAAGTAGTCCGAGCGGCGGGGCGCCAGCGCGGTTGCCTTCTCCAGCCACTCGGCCGCCGGCTCGCTCTTCCTCAGGCCGAGCAGCGTCCGTCCCAGGTAGAAGGCCGCCTCGGCGTCCTTGGGGTTCTTCGCGGCCCAGGGCTCGAAGAACTTCCGGGCCTCCTCGTAGCGCCGCCCGTCGTAGAGCTGGATGCCGGGAGCCAGGGCGTCGGCAGCCGCGGCGGCCAGGACCGGCGCCAGCAGGAGCGCCGCCATCCCCAGAGCCTGCCAGAACTTTCCTCTCATCAAGCTATCTACGAAAGAAACCGCTCCGGGTTTTATGTCGTCTCGGGGTCTTCCAGGCTCTGCACGATCTGCGTCACCTCGACCTCGGCCTTGCGGATCTTGCCGCGGCAGAGGTCGAGGAGCTGGGCGGCGCGGCGCAGCTCCTCGGCGAGGCGGTCGATGTCGATCTCCTCGCCCTCG
>Ga0126305_10000319_pt1 | contig 21066 bp, 21 predicted proteins | sample Plot26_FD_92536 | JGI IMG/M metagenome (GOLD analysis project Ga0126305, IMG submission 92536) | Serpentine soil microbial communities from UC McLaughlin Reserve, CA, USA - Plot26 | ecosystem: Environmental > Terrestrial > Soil > Grasslands | place: USA: UC McLaughlin Reserve, Lake County... | reverse complement strand
TCTGTCTGGGCCGCCGTCGCCGAGGCGCTGCGGCGAGTAGCCCCGATTGGTGCATGAGATGAGCATCGTTCGCGTCAACGACATCGATTTTCATGTCGAGGATCATGGCAACGGCACGCCATTGGTGCTGTTGCACGGCTTCACCGGCAGTGCGGCATCGTGGTCACCGGTGATCCAGGATCTCGCCAGGTTCCGCCGGGTCGTTGCCATCGACATCATCGGGCACGGGGCGTCCTCTGCCCCCCGGAATCCTTCACATTATGTGTTCGAGCAGGCTCTGCACGACCTCGCCGAGGTCACGGCGCAACTCGGCATCGCGCGAGCTGCCTGGCTGGGCTACTCGATGGGCGGCAGGCTGGCGCTCGGGATGGCCGTCGATCACCCGGAGAGGGTCTCCTCGCTGATCCTGGAGAGCGCTACCGCCGGTATTCAGCATGATAAGGAACGACTCCAGCGGGCAGAGGCGGATCAGGAACTGGCGAGGCGGATCGAAGAAGTCGGAATCGAGATGTTCGTCCATGAGTGGGAGCGGCTCCCGATCTGGGACAGCCAGCGCACGCTGTCGGTTGGGGTTCTCCAGTTCCAGCGCGAAATTCGGCTTCGTAATCGCGCTGTTGGGCTGGCGAATAGTCTTCGCGGCATGGGTCAGGGCGCGCAGCCATCGTATTGGGACCGCCTCGATGAGATCGACGTGCCGGTCCTGCTGATGGCCGGCACTCTCGATCGCAAGTTCGTCGGGATTGCGGGGCAGATGGGCGTTCGCATCGCGGGCGCTGAACTCTCGGTCGTCCCCGACGCCGGGCACATAGTTCACCTGGAGCGCCCCGGTGAGTTTCTCGAAGATGTCCGCGAGTTCCTCGCCAAATGCGATGTTCCCGGAACCAGCCATAACCAGGAGAAAGTTAAGTGGACGTGATTTGGCAGCGGGTAGGTAGCTACGAGGACATCATCGTCGAAAAGAGCGTTGACGGAATCGCGCGGGTGACGATCAATCGCCCGCAGGTGCGCAACGCGTTCCGACCGCTGACCGTCACCGAGATGATCGACGCTTTCGCCGATGCCCGCGAAGATCTTGACATCGGCGTGGTGATTCTCACTGGCGCCGGTGACGAGGCGTTCTGCTCCGGCGGCGATCAGAAGGTCCGCGGTGAAGCTGGATACGTAGGTGAGGACAAGGTACCGCGGCTGAATGTGCTCGACCTGCAGCACCTGATTCGCTACATCCCCAAGCCGGTTATTGCCGCCGTCGCCGGATATGCGATCGGCGGCGGTCACGTACTCCATCTGGTCTGCGACCTGACGATCGCAGCCGAGAACGCCCGTTTTGGCCAGACAGGACCACGCGTCGGTAGTTTCGACGCGGGATACGGCGCCGGACTATTGGCGCGAACCGTCGGTCAAAAGAAGGCCAAGGAGATCTGGTATCTCTGCCGCCAGTACGACGCCCAAGAAGCGCTCGCCATGGGTCTCGTCAATACCGTCGTCCCGGTCGATCGCCTACAGGATGAAGCCGTACAGTGGGCGCGGGAGATCCTCTCCCTCAGTCCGACCGCAATTCGATTTCTCAAGGCCGCGTTCAACGCCGATACTGACGGACTGGCGGGGATCCAGCAGCTTGCCGGCGATGCGACCCGTCTCTTCTACATGACCGATGAGGGGAGCGAAGGCAAGAATGCCTTTCTCGAAAAACGGAAGCCCGATTTCTCGAAGTACCCGCGGCTGCCGTAATCCGCTGAGATCGTAGGTAGCGGTTGACTGCTACTACGGGTGGGCAAATCCCCAACTGGCTCGACGCAGCGGCGCGCTTGCACCCGGACAAACTCGCGCTCTCGTTCGGTGTCCAGCACTGGACGTATGCCAATCTGCGAAGGTCGGTTGCCGCCACGACTGCGGCGCTGTGCAACGCCAGAGCTGAAAGCGCGGGCCGCATCGGCATCCTGTCCACCAATCGTCCGGGAGTGGTGTTCGCGGTTCACGCCGCAACGCGCATGTCCGTGCCGTTCGTCCCGCTCAATTGGCGCCAGACCGCGGATGAAACCGCGTGGCAGCTGCGAGATGCCGGAATCTCCGTGCTGGTGGTCGATGAGGACCGAGCTACGATGGCGAAGGCCGCCTGCGCCACGTTGCCTGTCACGATTCTGCCGATCGCCGAGATAGAGCGCTTGCCCCCGCTGGTTAGCGGCTCAGACGAGTCACCCCGGATCGATCTCCAGCGGGAAGCCACGGTCATCTACACCTCTGGAACCAGCGGCCGGCCGAAGGGCGCTCGCATCACCAATGGCAACCTCTGGTTCAGCGCAATCGCCTCCGCACTCCACCTCGGTCATCACTCAGAGGATGTCTGGCTGGCTGCCATGCCGTTATTCCACGTCGGCGGGCTTGCCATCCTCTTCCGCGGCGTCATTGGAGCTGTACCGGTGGTCCTCCATGAGCGATTTGCGCCGGAGGAAGTGCTAGCCGCCATCGACGACGGCGTGACGATCCTCTCGGTCGTCCCGGCCATGCTGCAGCGCATGCTCAATGTACGCGGCAACGCGCCCTGGCCGCTGAGTCTCCGCTGCGTGCTCCTTGGCGGAAGCGCGGCATCCCCCCGGCTCATCGCGGAGTGCGTTCGTCACGGCATTCCGGTTGCCCCGACGTACGGGCTGACGGAGTGCACGTCCCAGGTGACTACGTTGTTGCCAGAGCAGGCACCCTACAAGATGTTATCTTCTGGTGTTCCGCTTCCTCTCACCGAGATCCGGGTCGTCACGGAGACTGGAGTCGTTCCCCCCGGAGAGGCCGGCGAGATCGAGATCCGCGGTCCGACAGTTTTCGCCGGTTACGCCGGCGATCAACCGACGGGATCGCGTGACGCAGCCGATGACTGGTTTCGCACCGGAGACGCGGGCTATCTCGATCGAGACGGGTACCTCTACGTCGTCGACCGCCGGGACGATCTGATCATCTCCGGCGGCGAGAACGTCTACCCGGCCGAGATCGAGCGAGTGCTCGCGGAGCACCCATCAGTGCTCGACGCCGGGGTGATCGGCGTCGCAGACGACTCGTGGGGTAGTCGCCCGGTGGCCGCAGTGGTCTGGCGCGGCGACGCCCATCGAGCGCCCCTCGATCTTCACCACCACTGCCTGAAACATCTGTCGGGGTATAAAATTCCGGATCGTTTCTTGTTGGTTTCCGAGCTCCCGAGATCGCCCTCCGGGAAGCTGCTTCGCCGCGCGCTACGCGAGATGATCGCCGATTCGCCGGAACGAACGACGGCCGAGATCTGACCAGTTCAGTCTTGGACAGCCTTCAGATCTGCTGCCACCGCGGTGAAACTCTCGTCCAAGATGTGCATCATCTCGTCAACCTGGTCCTGGTTGACGATCAGCGGTGGCGCGTACAGAAGATGATCGCCTGCCACTCCGTCGACGGTCCCTGCACCTGGATACGACACCAAACCGCGCGCCAGGGTGGCGTTGCCGACCCGCGTCGAGACGCGCCACGCGGGAGGGAAGGGTTCTTTCGTCGCTCGGTCACGGACGAGCTCGACGCCAAGCAGGAGCCCTAGCCCGCGCACGTCGCCAACCATTTCGTGCCGCTCGGCGAGTTGGCTCAATTGCTCCTTGAAGTACTGACCGACTGTCGCCGCGTTCTCGATGAGTCCATGGTCGAGTATGTATCGAAGCACCGCGGCCCCGACGGCACACGACATCGGGTTGCCAGAGGAGGTATGCCCGATGACAAAGGAACCACTTCGTGAACGCACTTCGCCCACGAACTCGGGTTTGGCAAGAACAGCCCCGAGCGGGGCATAGCCGCCGCTGATCCCTTTGGCGCAGACGATCAGATCGGGAATCACGCCCCAGTGATCGAGCCCCCAGCGCCGGCCGGTACGCCCGAAGCCGGTCATCACCTCGTCGGCGATGAAGAGGACGCCGTAGCGGTCACAGATTTCACGGATGCGCTGGAAATACCCCGGTGTGGCGGGAACTGCGCCCAGGGTGGCCCCAACTACCGGCTCGGCAATGAATGCGGCGACATTGTCTGGGCCGACCTGGCGGATGGTGAACTCAAGCTCGTCAGCGCAGGAGAGATCGCATGCGGGACAGGCGCCGTTGGCGCGGCAGCGATACGGGTTGCAGGGCGAGATGTGCTCGGCTGGCGGCAGGACCGCCGCGAACGGCCGGCGACGCGCCGCATTTCCCCCGAACCCGAGCGCAGCGATGGTCGCGCCATGGAACGACGAGCGCCTCCCAATCACGAGGTGGCGCGAACCGTTGCCGCGTTCACGGTGGTACTGGATCGCCATTTTCACCGCGTTCTCGGTCGCCTCGGAGCCACCGGACACGAACCAGACCTTGCCGAACCTTTCGGGGGCGAACTCCTCGATGATGATCCGGGCGCAGCTCTCGACGGCCTCGGTCGTGAAGGCGTGGGTCGGCGCGTAGGCCAATCGTGCGGCCTGGTCGGCGAGTGCGTTGACCACCTCCGGCACGCCGTGGCCGATCGCGGTCACCGCGGCCGACCCACCACTGGCGTCAATGTAGCGGTTCCCTTCGTCGTCGTAGAGATAGATGCCCTCGCCGCGCACCAGGGTCGAGTACGTGCGATTCAGATCGCGATGGATGACGCGCGTACGCCCAGGGTCCATCAAATTCACCTGTCACAAATCGTCGACGAAGAGCGTCATCACCTTGCCCGGACCCTGAACACCAACGGTGAGCACTCGCTCGATGTCCGCTGTGCGGCTTGGTCCGGTGACCAGCGTCGAAAATGCTCCACCTTTTGCCAGGGACAGCTCTCGCATCAACGGCGCCGCGTCGTCGAGTGAAGCGACAATCGCGGCGGTGGGACAGATCGTGGCGTGTGCCAATGTCAGCATGCCGATCGATCGCTCTTCGAGCGTCGGCTCGGACAGGAGCACCGAACCTGTCTCCGCAATGGCGAGACGCCCCATGCTTAGGCCGAGTGGAGCGTCCCGCGTTTCCGATGGCGACGCGGGTGGCCGGACTCGCAATCCGGCGGAAGTCAGTGCCGGCGCGACGCCAGGCATTTGCCGCGTCACTTCGGAAGTGACGATGACAGAATCCACCTCTAGCGATTGCGCCCAGTCCGCGACAGCTAGTGCCGCGTCCTCGTATGAGGCAACGCGGAGAACCGAGACGCCGAGCGGCTCAGCCTTCTCCCGGAACTCGCCCAGCAACCACTGGACCTCGTCCTCGACGATCACTTACCTGTCCGCCGCCGGCTAGAGCATCGCCCCGATAATCCACGGGTTGTACTCCTCCTCACCAACCCCCGCGAGCTCGCTCTTGGTGCGTTCGCCCGACGCCACGGCAAGGATCTTGTCGAAGATCTCTTGCCCCAACTCGTCGAGGCTGATTCCGTCGAGGACCTTCCCTGCGTTGATGTCCATATCGGGTTTCTGGTTGGCATAGAGGGTCGAGTTGGTAGCGATCTTGACGGACGGCGCGGGCTTGAACCCGAACGCGGATCCCCGGCCGGTCGTGAACACGACGATGTTGCAGCCGCCGGCGACCTGCCCCGTCACGGAAACCGGATCATATCCCGGTGTGTCCATATGGACGAAGCCGCGCTCGGTGACACGCTCTCCGTAGCCGGCGACCTGGTTCAGGGGAGTGTTCCCGGCTTTCGCAATAGCGCCGAGCGATTTCTCGAAGATCGTCGTCAGCCCGCCAAGCTTATTCCCGGGCGCTGGGTTGTTGTCGATCGACGCGCCGAAGAGCGCGGTGTAGTTCTCCCACCAGTGGATGCGGTCGATGAGGTCCTGGGCTACTTGTGCGTTCTTGGCCCGCCGGGTCAGGAGGTGCTCGCCGCCATAGACTTCTGTCGTCTCGCCCAGCACGACCGTACCGCCCTGGCGGACGACTTCATCGGCGGCCCGGCCGAGACCCGGGTTCGCGGTGACGCCAGACCAGCCATCTGACCCCCCGCACTGCAATGCAACCACCAGCTCGGAGGCGGGGATTGGCTCGCGCTGAACCTGGTTCGCCACCGGCAGGATGCGCTTGACGGCCGCGATCCCAGCCTCGACGGTCTTGGCGAAGCCGCCGTCTTGCTGGATCGTGAGTACGGTCGGTTGATGGCCATTGCCAAGCCCGGTCGACTCGATCAGGTCTGTCGGCTGGTTGACTTCACAGCCGAGGCTGAGAATGAGGTAGCCACCCACGTTCGGGTGGTCGACGATACCCGCCATCGTCCGCTGCAACACCCCCAGGTCGGACGACCCGTAGTGCGCTCCGCAACCGCCCTTCGTGCCGAGGGGTATCACACCGTCGACGTTCGGGTACTCCTTCATCACCTCCGGATCCCGGAAATAGTCCGCCACCTGACGCGTCGCCGACGACGAGCAGTTGACCGAGGCCAGGACAGCGACGTAATTCCTTGTCCCGACGCGCCCGTCCTTCCGGCGGTATCCCATGAAGGTGCGGCGCTCGCTCTCGGGTACATAGTCCACGGGGTGATACTCCGAGCTCGGCGCATAGTCGAGATCGAGCCCCTCACCGACAGAGAGATTGTGGCTGTGAACATGATCGCCAGGGGCGATGTCCGTCGTGGCAAAACCGATGATCTGCCCGTACCGCCGAACCTCTCCCCCCTGCGCCACTTCCCGCAACGCGATCTTGTGCCCAGGCGGGATCATCTGAGCCACGCGTACCTCGCCGTTCGCAGTCCGCAACACGGTTCGTGGCAACAACGGCTGCTTGGCGATGGCTACCGCATCGTGGGGGTCGAGGAGTACCGCCACCTCGGTGAGATCGACCGGGCCAGCCGGCGCCCGCCCCAGCAGTGTCACGCCCTGACCCTGGGCTCGCGGCGGTTGAGTTGTCGTCATCGTGAAATCCTTCCAGAGGGCTCCGGCGCGATCGGCGCCTCGAGAATCGAAACGTTGTCTCTGTTTGTGTAAGTCTGCACTAGATCGAGCCCTGGTGACAGCACGCGCAATCAGAATTTCGGCCAGCAGGCAACCGTCAGCTCGGCGACCATTTTAGAGGACGCGATACTTCGACCAGACTTCCGACAGGAGTCGTCCGTCGCGGAGATCTTCGCGCGCTCCGTCCTCCTTGGCCACCTTTTCGAACGCGCGGGACATCGTCTCTTCAGCCACGCCCTGAGGAATGATGACAACCCCGTCGACCTCGGCGAAGACCACATCGCCCGGGCGGACAACGACTCCGGCAACTTCAACCGGCCGTCCGATGCTGATGACGGTGCCACGTCCGGAAATATCGACCGGACGTGGTCCCCGCGAGAAGACAGGAAATCCCAGGTCGAGCACCATGCGCGTATCGCGGTGACAGCCGTCGGTCAAGAACCCGCGCGCTCCCCTGGCTTTGGCTGCGTTTGAGAAGAGCTCACCCCAGACCGCGACATTCGTCATCCCGCCAACGCCGCTGACGACGACATCACCCGGCTTGAGCGCGTCAATCGCGGCAATTTGATTCGTGTAGGGCTGCTCAACCACTTCATACTGGGGACCGACCAGCAGAGTCGCCGCACGGCCGACGAGGACCCGGCTCGGGTTTGGTTGAGCCGGTACGACTCCGGGTTGCAGCGCCTGGTTGCGGAATCCCAGACTATCGAGAATGTCCGAGATGACCGCCACGTAGAGCTTCTCGGCCATCATGTCGAATAATGAGTTATCCAGTGCCGCCAACAAATTCCTCCGATCGAAAGCCCAAGATCTCAGCAGTGAACCTCGAGCAAATCCGCTAGCCTGAGACCACGATGATGTTGGCGTACGGGACCGTATCGCCGGTGCGTACGGTCGCCCGTGCGCTCTGCGCCAGGCTCTTGAGCTCCCCGTGGCTCACTCGCTCGAACGGAATGTCGCCCAGCAAAGCTCGCAACTCGGCGACCCGGCCCGGACTGATCGTGTCCATCTCATGCGTAATCAGCACGCGGTCCAGTGACCACTCGGCGATCAGGGCAGCCAGCACATCCAATACGGTGGGGATATCGTCCACGAGCGCGAGGTCGATCCGCTCCGGCCCCTCCGGGACCGGGAATCCGCGGTCGCAGATCGTGAAATAGTCCGTGTGTCCGGTGCTCGCCAGCAGGTGACTCAGGCCGGGATTGAGGACGCCGGCTCGCTTCATGTCGCGTCTCGCTGCGGGGATCGCTCCGGATCGAGCCCACGCGATACGTAGTAGCGGTTTCGTTGCTCGCTGGTCACACGTGCCTTGAGACTCTGGGCGGGTCGCTTGAAGTAGAGCAAGCGCTCGTCAGGGTCACCGCCGATCGCTACGAGTTCCCATCCCTCCATACCCAGATGCGGCAAGCGATGTCGCTCGGTCTCGGGGAGCGTGAAGTACTCCCAGCCGACGGTCGACGCGGCACTCCCCATCGTCATCTCCCTGCAAACGCCGGTTGCGCGGCCCGGCTCTTCGACTGTTGGTGGCACCGGTCGACGTTCAGGATCTGGGCGATTTAGCCCTCTGGCCGCCTTGGCGCGATCAAGACCGCCGCTCCATTATGCTTGCATCCCGATCCAGCCGCTCGGGGGGTCCGATCGGACCCTGCTCGTAAACGCAAAGTCGAAGGTGGTGAGATGAGACTCGCGACCCGCATGCAGCGCCTCGGAACAGAAACCGCGTTCGAAGTGCTGGTCCGTGCTCAGGCGCTCGAAGCGCAGGGCCGGGACGTGATTCACCTGGAGATCGGCGAACCCGATTTCGACACACCGACCAATGTCAGCGAGGCCGGAGTTGCCGCCATTCGTGACGGCTGGACCCACTATGGCCCCGCGTCGGGGCAGCCCGATCTGCGACAGACCATCGTCGACTACATCAATCGCTCACGAGGGACGGCGTATGGTCCGGCAAATGTGGTCGTGACGCCGGGCGGCAAGCCGATCATGTTCTTTCTCATCCTGGCGCTGCTGGAGGCAGGTGACGACGCCATCTTCCCGGATCCAGGATTTCCGATCTACCGCAGCATGATCGACTTCGTCGGCGCGCGAGCCATCCCCTTGCCGATCCGAGAGGAGCATGACTTTCGGCTCGACGTCGACGAGCTGGCGACACTTATTACGCCGCAAACAAAGTTCCTGATCATCAACAGTCCGGCGAATCCGACCGGCGGCGTCCTCACCCACGCAGATCTGGAAGCGATTGCCGCGCTCGCCGTGCAGCACGATCTCTTCGTCCTCGCCGACGAGATCTACTCGGAGATCATCTACGACGGCGACCATCACTCGATCGCGACGTTCCCCGAACTACCAGAGCGCACCGCGATTCTCGATGGCTTCTCCAAGACGTATGCTATGACGGGCTGGCGGTTGGGCTACGGGGTCATGCCCGAGGATCTTGCCGAGCAGGTCAGCCGCCTCATGGTCAACAGCGTCTCCTGCACGGCTTCTCTCGTGCAGCGCGCCGGCATCGAGGCGCTCACCGGACCGCAGGAAACAGTCCGCGACATGGTAAGCGCGTTTCGGCGCCGCCGCGACTTGATGGTCGAAGGTCTGAACAATATCCCCGGTATTTCGTGCCGAGAGCCCGCCGGAGCGTTCTACGTCTTCCCCAACATAACGGGCACCGGTATGCGGAGCAAGGAGTTTGCCGACCGGCTCCTCGACGAATTCGGCGTCGCCGCGCTCTCGGGAACCTCGTTCGGCCAGCATGGCGAGGGCTATCTCCGCCTCTCCTATGCCAACTCGGAAGAGAACCTGGCAAAAGCGCTGGATCGCATCGACGCCGCAGCGAGGCAGACGGTCGCCGTTCGATGAATCGGCGTACTACGAAAGTCTCGTTCGACTGCTCCGCGATGGTCGTAAACCGGGTTGGTGGCGCGACGATCGATGGCGAGGCGCTACCGCAATCAGATCGCGGCCAGCGCATCCTGGGTGCGATAGGTCGCCGAGACGCTGGCTCCGGTATGAATCCGCTGCACGGTCTCGCCAAGTAGGGGCGCCACGGATAGGATCGTGAGTTTGGGGATGCGCTTTTCTTCAGGGACCGCGATGCTGTTGGTGACGACCACCTCCGTGATTGCGCATTCTTGAAGTCGCTGCACGGCTGGTCCGGAGAGCACCGGGTGGATTGCCGACGCGTAGACCTCGGTCGCGCCCGCCTCCAGACAGACCTCCGCCGCCTGGGTGATCGAGCCGGCGGTGTCGATCTCGTCATCGACGATGATTGCCTGCTTGCCCTCGACCGAGCCGATCAGATTCAGCACCTCGGTGCGATCCCGGTTCCCGGCGCGTCGTTTCTCGATAATCGCCAGTGGTGCATCGACGATCTCGGCGAAGTTGCGAGCGCGCTTCGTGTTCCCCAAGTCGGGTGAGACGACGACCGCACCGGTCAGGCGCTTCTGAGCAAAGTAGGACGCCGTCAGCGACATGGCGCTCATCTCGTCGACCGGCACGTCGAAAAAGCCCTGGATTTGTCCGGCATGGAGATCGAGCAGAAGGGCTCGATCCGCTCCCGATACGCCGACCAGCTTGGCGACCAGACGGGCGGTGATGGGGACTCGCGGCTGATCCTTCTTGTCGGTCCGTCCATAGCCGAAATACGGGATCACCGCCGTCACCCGCCCCGCCGATGCCCGCTTGATCGTATCGATCATGATCAGCATCTCCATGATCGAGTCGTTGATCGGGGCGGAGAAGGACTGCACGATAAAGACGTCGTTCTCGCGGACGCTTTCGTTGATGCGCACGAATGTGTTGTCGTTCGAAAACTTGAAAACTTCCGCGCGACCGAGCGGGATGCCGATATAGGCACAGATCTCCTGGGCCAGCTCAGGATTGGAATTGCCGGCAAAGACAATTAGCTGATCATAGTGGCCTGCCACGTTCCTCTCCCCTAGCCGGCACCGGCCTCTCCTGCAACTTCAGTCGACGATGACGGCGGATGACGAAAGCAGACCGTCAGGGTCGGCGGTCAGCGCGGCCAGCGCAGCCGCCGCAGCGGCTTGCTCTGCTTCTCGTTTCGATGGACCAACCCCTCGGCCGAGAACGTGTTCGTCAAACGTCACCTCCACAACAAACGTCCGCGCGTGATCGGGTCCCTGCGTCGACACTGTCTGATACTCCGGTGCCCGCCGGTAGCGCTCTTGCAGCAACTCCTGAAGGCGCCCCTTCGGGTTCGCGACGCCCTCGGCACTGGCCAGGATCTCTGGAGCATCGCGCTCGAGCAGGCGCATGACGAATCTTCTGGCCGCACCGAAGCCTCGGTCTAATGCCACGGCACCGATGACGGCTTCGAACGCCCCGGCGAGCATGCGGTCCCGGCTCCCTGGCCCCGGCCGCTCGCCCAGGCCCAGATAGAGATATGATCCGAGGTCGATCTCCCGCGCCCAACGCACCAATGTCTCGGCTCGCACCAAGGCAACCCGCCTTCGAGTCAGTTGTCCTTCATCGGCCTCAGGGTCGAGGTTGTACAGATATTCGGCGGCGACCGCACCCAGGACGGCGTCGCCCAAAAACTCGAGACGCTCGTTAGTCAAGGCCGCTGGACGCGCAGTCGAGACGCCCGCACTGGCAAGCTCGTGTAAGATCGAGCGATGGGTGAGGGCAGTCCGTAATAGACCCAGGTCCCGAAATCGAAAATGCAGCGCCCGCGCCAGCCGCGCCGCGTTGTCTGGGCCTACCGGGCGGGGCAGTTTCTTGCCGGACTTCGAACTCTCGGCCTGGGCGGGATCGGTATTCCGGCGTTCGGGCGCGATCATCAGCCACCCGGAATCGACGCGGACCGGGCTAGCGCCGCAGGAAGGTCAATTCCCACACTCTGGGCAAGCTGGTACAGCGAATCCCAGTTGACCGCAATGAAATAGTCGTAGTGCCCCGGTTCGGTTTCTTCACTGCGCGATTCGGCGAAGTCGAAGCGCACGAGATAGGCAATCAGTGCATCGGCGATGGCGTTTTGCTCTGCGTCGCGATCGTCGAGCCGAATCTCGCGGCTACCGATGCCCTGCGCTTCAAACGCGATCAAGAGACCGTTGCGGAAAGCGGGGTACAGCTGCCGCGCTCGCTCTGTCGCCTCGGTCACGATCTGCTGCTTGTCAGCCTCGATCACCGCCGCGGGCTCGTCGACCGACGCATTCAGATCGACATCCTTCTGCGCGTCGGTGATCGCATAGTCGCGGACAATGATCTCGAGCAAGTCGGCAAATGCATCGGCCACGCAAACCCTCCCGCTCCGTGCGCCGTTGGGTGCCACGGACGGCAAGGACGGCGTGTCGCGATTATACGGTCGCCGCAGTCTTGATCCGGGATTGTTCGTTGAAGTGACGCGTAGAAAGCAAGCGGCCTAGCACCAGTTGGCGATCTGCGGAACAGTGACGAAACTGTAGCCTTGAGCGCTGAGGTCCTCGATGATCCAGGGAAGCGCGACGGCCGTTCCGTCGACACTGCGCTGAGCATCGAGATGCAGCTCGAAAATCGCGCCATCGAATGCGCCATTGACCACGCTGCTATAGATTGAATCGGCAGTGGCCGCCGGGTCCCAATCGCCGGAACTGACGCTCCACCCGACCGTAGTGAGACCCAGAGAATTAGCGATCGACCGCACACGATCGTCGCTCGCGCTTGCATATGGTGTGAACCAGGGTCCAGGATTGTAGCCAAGCGCCCAGGTGAGCGTGTCGGAAGCCGTTTGTAGATCCCAGGCGACATCTTCATCGGAGCGAGTCGTCAATTCTGGTGGCAGGTAACCGTGGCTTCCTACTGGATAACCCCAGGCCGCGATCTGCTGCACGAGCCAAGGATTCTGCTCCGCAAGCCACCCCATGACGAACATCGTCGCCTGCGCGCCATACGTCCTCAGTGTGTCCAAGACGCCGACCGCAGGGTCGAAGCCTGCACCAGTGTTGAACATCAGCGCGACCTGAGAGCAACCAGGCGTCCCGGCCGATAGATCGAAAGCGCTTTGGGCGGACGCGCCCGGTGGGTGGCTTCGGGACCAACCGGTCAATTCCGGTGCGACGAGTCCGGCGACTCCGGCCACCGCGGTGGAAACGAATCGGCGGCGGTCGATGTTTACCATTCGCTCTTCCCCCAAGAGGCCCGCGTAGCCACCTCACTATGAACCAAAGCCTCGCGGGTTGCACGGGGAGAGTAAGCACTTCTCTCTGATACGCACCCCACGCTTCGCTGGATTCGCCTTGTTGTAGTCAACGGTCCTAATCGAGAAGCGGCGTGGCATCCGATGCGAGTCGCTTGCCGACCGCCGGGTATTACCCTATAAGTCGCTCAGATCCTATTCGGCATTAGCGAGTTGCAGCGAGTGCCGTGACGGCGATGCCTCGCGGCGCGATAGATGGTCAGGAGGAATTCATGGCGGTGAGCGCGGCCGGAGCGGTGGAACTGGATCGGGACACCCTCCTCAGTATGTACGAGAAGATGACGCAGATCCGCACGTTCGAGGATCTGGCCGGCAAGAACTTCGCGGCTGGCCTCGTCCCCGGTTTCGTTCATCTTTATGCTGGCGAGGAGGCCGTCGCAGTCGGCATCTGCACCCACCTTACCGACAACGACTACATCACCTCTACCCACCGTGGCCACGGTCACTGTATCGCCAAGGGGGTCGACATCGCGGGCATGGTTGCGGAGCTAATGGGTAAATCCTCCGGCATTTGCAAGGGCAAAGGTGGATCCATGCACATCGCGGACGTCGAGAAAGGGATGCTGGGAGCCAATGGCATCGTCGGTGGGGGCATCCCACTTGCCTGCGGCGCGGCTCTCACGGCAAAGACCCTCGGCACGGGCGGGGTTGCAGTCTGCTTCTTCGGCGACGGCGCCGCCAACCAGGGCACGTTCCACGAAGGCCTGAATCTGGCTGCAATCTGGAACCTGCCGGTGGTCTTCGTCTGCGAGAACAACGGCTACGCGGAGTCAACGCCGGTCCGCTATCACTGTGCCGCAAGTGACATTGCAAACCGGGCAGGTGCCTATGAGATTCCCGGCGTGGTCGTGGATGGACTCGACGTCTTCGCCGTCTATGAAGCTGCCGGCGAGGCAATCGCGCGTGCCCGTCGTGGCGAAGGTCCGAGCTTGCTGGAGGCCAAGACCTACCGGTTCTATGGGCACTTTCAGGGCGACCAAGTCACCTATCGCACGACCGACGAGCTCGATTTGTACAAGCAACGGGATCCGATCGCCGCGCTGCGCAAGGCTATTGTCGATCGTGGCATTGCCAGCGAAAACGAGCTCAACGCGATCGACTCGCGAGTGACGCAACAACTCGATGATGCCTGGGCCGCCGCGAAGGCTGCGCCATTCCCTGAGCCGGAAGAGGCTCTGACCGACGTCTACGTCACCTATTGAGCGACTCCTCGTACGGACACGGCATGCCGCGCCCGTACCGATTTCCGACTCGCAAAGGAGGCACTGATGGTCGCCGAAACCGCGACGCGCACAATGACCTACCAGCAAGCGATCCATGAGGCATTGCAAATCGCCATGCGCGAGGATCCCACCGTCGTTCTCCTGGGCGAGGACATCGCGGGCGGTGCCATGGTCGATCACCTCGTGAACGATGATGCCTGGGGCGGGCCAATGGGCGTCACCAAGGGTCTCGTCCAGGAGTTCGGTCGCAACCGGGTCCTGGATACCCCGATCACCGAGGCGGGTTTCATCGGCGCCGCCGTCGGGGCGGCCGCTACTGGTCTGAGACCGGTTGCCGAACTAATGTTCGTCGACTTCTTCGGCTGCTGCATGGATCAGATCTTCGATCAGGGCGCCAAACTCCGCTATATGTTCGGCGGGAAGGCAAAGTGCCCCGTCACTATTCGCACCCAAATCGGCGCCGGCGTCAGCGCCGCTGGTCAGCATTCTGGGTGTCATTACTCAGTCTTTACCCATATGCCCGGCATTAAGTGTGTCGTGCCGTCGACGCCGGCAGACGCCAAGGGGTTGCTTTTGAGCGCGATCCGCGACGATGATCTGGTGATGTTTTTCGAGAACAAGGTCCTCTACGGAACCAAGGGGGAAGTGCTCGAGGGAGACGAGGGCATCCCGCTCGGGGTGGCCGACGTCAAACGCGAAGGCGACGACGTGACCATCGTCGCCATCTCGCGCATGGTGCACCAGGCGCTCGCCGCCGCGGACGCGCTGTCGGCCGAGGGCATCGAAGCTGAGGTCATCGACCCGCGGACGCTGTCGCCGCTCGATGATGAGACGATCCTGAGCTCCGTGGCCAAGACTCACCGCCTGTTGATCGTCGACGAAGACAACCCGCGCTGCAGCGCGGCGACAGACATCGCAGCGATAGTCGCGGACAAGGGATTCGACACGCTGGACGCGCCGATCAAGCGCATCACGGCGCCTCACACACCGGTCCCCTTCAGCCCGCCATTGGAGCAGTTCTACGTGCCAAGCCCGGATCGCATCGCGGAGGCGGTGCGGGAGATTGTCTGATCATCTCGCAACATAGATTTCACGATTGACCGACTGAAAGTCTGACCGACTCGGAGATCACGCATGCCAACGATCGTGACCATGCCCAAGTGGGGACTGACCATGACCTCCGGAACCATCACCAACTGGTCCCGGGAGGAGGGAGATCCCGTCACTGAGGGCGTTCCCCTGCTTACCGTGGAGACCGAGAAGGCGGTCGACGATGTCGAGGCGCCCGCCAGCGGTGTGCTCCGTAAGATCGTCGCCGCGGTGGGGAGTGAGGTTCCGGTGATGGGCGCTGTCGCCGTGATTACCGCACTAGGTGAAGATCTCAGCGACGAAGAGGTGCAGGCTCTGGTCACGACGAGGAGTGGGGCGACCGCGGCAGCCGGGGGGGCGGCACCCCGAGTTGCCCGGGAGGGCCGGCAGGCAGCTCGGGATACCAGTGGTCGCGTTAATGCCTCCCCCGCAGCGCGCAAGCGAGCGGGAGAGCTTGGCATCGACCTGGAGACCGTGGAGGCGACCGGTCCCGGCGGGCGGATCACCAGCGAGGATGTCGAGCGTGCCGCCGAAACCGTGGCCGCCTCCGCTGCCGCGCCTCGCAGTGAAGTCGTGGAGCTAGCGGATGGCACAAACATCGCCACGCTCGTGGCCGGTCCACCGGAGGCGACGGGGACGATCGTCTTTTTGCACGGACTCGGCGGCTCCCAGTCAACCTGGGGCAGCGTGCTAGGCGCTTTCGCGGAGACTCACCGCATCGTCGCCGTCGACCTACCCGGCCACGGCGCCAGCGACAAACCGTCGCCAGAGTCGACCGACTACTCGGTCCCGGGATTGGCCGCCAAGATCGGCGAGCTTCTCGAGAAGCTGGAGCTTTCACCGGCTGTCCTGATCGGCCACTCTCTTGGTGGTGCAACGGCACTGCAACTCGCGCTCGACCGGCCTAAACTCGTCCGCGCGCTGGCGCTGGTCGATAGTGCGGCTCTCGGGTCGGAGATCAACTCCGAATTGCTGGACCGGGTCGAATCCGCGCCTTCGCGCGATGAGGCGCGGCTGTTGTTGGAGCTTTTTTTCGAGAACCGGCGATTTGTCCTTGAACGCGGCATCGACGACATGCACGCGGCCCGCAACGCGCCAGGCGCCGACGACGCGGTGAAGGCGATCGCAGCGAGCGCGTTCACCCGGTACGGCCAGAACCTCGTCCTCACTGATCGCCTTGGCGAGCTCGAAGCTCCCGTGCTCATCGTCTGGGGAGAGCTCGATCGGGTAATCCCGTCGACGCACGCGGTCGCGACGCTAACCGCCCTGCCCACTGCCTGGATCGAAATCTTGGAGGGTGTGGGGCACGTGCCGCAGGTGGAAGCAGCGCCGGCATTCTCCACGATCGTCAATCGCTGGCTGACGTCGATCACGCGGCCGTGACGGAGCGGACGCTGGTCGGAATTATTGCGAACCCAGCGTCGGGCAAGGATATTCGACGTCTCGTCGCCCACGGCTCCACATTCGACAACAACGAGAAGATCAATATCGTGCGGCGCGTGTTGCTTGGTCTCGCCGCCGCCGGGGTCGGCGAGGTCGTGTATCTCCCGGACACCTACGGCATCGTCGAGCGGGCAGCGGCCGCGGCCGCACCTCGCTTGACTTTAACGCCACTCTCAATGGCAGTCGTGGGCCATGCTAGCGACTCGACCGAAGCCGCGCAGCGTCTGCGCGATCTCGGCGCGACCGCGATCGTTACGCTCGGCGGCGATGGCACGAACCGGGTCGTGGCCAAGGGTTGCGGCGACGTACCATTGCTCCCACTCTCGACTGGGACCAACAACGTCTTCCCGCGCATGGTGGAGGGTACGCTGGCCGGGCTCGCCGCGGGATTGGTCGCGACCGGCATAGCCCGGAACAGATTTGGCTTCCCCCGGGTCATCCGGCGTGCGCCGCGACTGGAGGTGCAGATCGACGGCATAGCAGTGGACAGCGCGCTCATCGACGTCGTCTCGTCGAGCCAGTCCTGGATCGGCGCTCGCGCGCTGTGGGAACCTTCTCATCTGCGGGAGATCGTGCTCTCGCGCATTAGCGCCTCGGTGATGGGCATTGCCAGTCTCGGCGGTGCCCTCTTTCCGCTTTCGTGTGACAGCTGCGCAGGCACCTGGATTGCGATCGGTAAGTCCGCGACGTCCGCGAGAACCGTGACGATTCCAATTGCGCCCGGTCTTCTCCGCGACGTTCCCATCGCCGATGCTTGGCTTCTCGAACACGGCGCCGCGGTCAGTCTTCGCGGCGGGCCATGTACGCTCGCGTTGGACGGCGAGCGAGAGATCGAGATCCGAAACCCGGACGCTCAGATTTCAGTCCGCCTCGATCCACGCGGCCCACGGGTTATCGACGTCGACGCTGCGCTCGCTGCAGGCGCCGCCGCCAGAGCATTCGTCACCGCACAAAATCATCAGGCGGATCAAGCGGGGGTCTGAGATCCCTCCAGGGCATCGCCGACTCAAACGCTGTCGCGGCGCGAAGGACCGTGCCATCGTCGCGCCAGCGCCCGACGATCTGCAAGCCGACGGGCAGCCCGTTCCGATCGACGCCGCAGGGCACAGTCGCCGCCGGTTGGCCGGTCAAATTGAAAGGAAACGTGAACGGGGTCCAGTCGAGCGGCGCCAAGGTCGAGCGCTGCCAGCCGTCCGGTTCGTCCAGCCCCGCCGTAAACGCCGTGACGGGCAACGTTGGCGTTAACAGCAGGTCGCAACGCTGCAAGTCCATGAACTGGCGCATTTCCGTGTAGTAGGTGTTGCGCAGTTGCAACGCGTGCGCCATGTCCGCTGCTGATAGCGACGCCGCACGCTCGATCACCGCCAGCAATCCTGGATCGAGTAGAGCACGGACATCGTCGAGCCTGCCCGCGAAATACCCCGCCATGGAGCCCGACCACATGACGTCGACGATGTTCGCTGGGTCGGGAACGGTGGGATTGACGTGCTCCACCTCACACCCGAGCTCGCGAAACGCCATTGCTGCTCGCTCGGTAATCTCCAGGACGTCACCCGCGACCTTCGCATAGCCGAGCGTTGGCGACCAAGCAACGCGAAGCCCGCGTATGCCGGCATCGAGATCTCGTGTGTAGTCGATGCCACTCGACCATGAGAGCCGGTCGCGCGCGTCGGCTCCAGCCATCGCATTGAGCATCATCGCCGCGTCACGGACGGTTCTGCTCATCGGACCAAGGTGCGATAGGTCGCCCACCGCACTCGGCGGATACTGTGGCACAAGGCCAAACGACTGCTTGAAGCCAAAGATGCCGCAAAACGCGGCCGGAATGCGGATCGAGCCGGCGCCATCGCTCCCCTGCGCCAGCGGACCGAGACCGGCGGCGACCGCCGCCGCCGCCCCGCCACTCGATCCACCGGGTGTCTTTGCCAGGTTCCAAGGATTGAACGAGGGACCAAACACGCGGTTCCCCGAGTCGCCCTTCCAGCCAAGTTCCGGGGTGTTGGTCTTCCCCAGCATGACGACTCCGGCCGAGTACAGACGCTCGACGACCGGGGCATCTTCTTCCGGTACCCAGGCGGGGTCGATCAACGAGCCACGCGCGGTGCGGATGCCGCGCGTAGGTGTCAGATCCTTGATCGAGGTCGGTATGCCCGCCAGCGGCGGCGCGTCTCCGTCAGCGTAGGCTCGCTCCGCCGCGCGCGCCTGCTTCAGCGCCAGCTCGGCGGTGATGACCGTGAACGCATTGAGCGCTGGATTGAGGTGCTCGATGCGGTCCAGAATGGCGTCCGTGACCTCGACTGGTGACAGCGCTTTTGCGCTATAGAGGTCTTTCAGTTCACTTGCGGAAAGATAGGCGATCGACTCGTTCACGCACGCTCCTCTGCTCTTCCGGCCGCTTCTCGATTATCGTTGCGGCGCAGTTCCTGGGTACACATTTTGAACATACCGCCAAAGCCGTGTCAGCGACAGGGCAGGAAAAGAGCGTTATCGTTGCGCTGCTCGTTCAGGCGGGCGCGAGTAGACATGGCTTCCGGCGAGGAGCGCGATTTTGTGATTCAGCGACTCCTTGCGGTTGTGGCACTCCTGTTCGGCCTGAGCACCCTGGTTGCGTTTCAACCATCGCGCTCGCCGGCCGCCGCGCGTACCCCACCGAATTTCGTCGTTATCGTGACCGACGATCTCGATTCCGCATCGGTCTCGTTAATGCCGGCGGTGAACCGTCTCTTGGCACAGCAGGGTGCGACGTTCTCGCGGTTCTTCGTGACCACGCCGCTCTGCTGTCCATCGCGCGCGTCGATACTGCGCGGGCAGTACGCGCATAACCACCTCGTCCTGCGCAACACCGGGGAGGACGCAGGGTTCACCGCCTTTCACGATTCGGGGCATGAATCCACCACGATCGCGACCGAGCTCGACGCGGCGGGGTATGAGACCGCGCTCGTCGGCAAGTATCTCAACGGTTACGCTTCTCCGCGCCAGGAGAGTAGCTATGTGCCTCATGGCTGGGACTTCTGGGTTGCGGGTATCGACCACGCCGCATACAACAGCTTCAATTACGACCTCAACGTCAACGGCGAGATCATCCATCATGGCGACAATGCGCGAGACTACATCACCGATGTCCTGGCCGCGCACGCCCTCGACTTTCTTGATCGATCGACAGCATCGAACCAACCATTCTTTCTCTATTTGGCGCCATACGCACCCCATTCGCCATCGATTCCTGCCCCTCGTCATGATGGCATGTTCGCCGGTGAGTCGGCGCCGCGTACCCCCGCTTTCAATGAGCGCAACATTCAGGACAAGCCCGACTGGGTCCATTCGGGCCGTCTCGGCGCTGAAAGCATCGCCCGCATTGACAGCAGTTATCGACAGCGACTCGAATCGCTCATGGCCGTCGATGAGATGGTCGACGTGGTCGTGCAACGGCTCGACGAGCATCGGGAGCTGAAAAACACATACATCCTGTTTCTCTCAGACAACGGCTTTTTCCTGGGAGAACACCGGATGCCCCACGGGAAGGATGCGCCGTATGACGCGGCAAGTCGGGTGCCGCTGATCGTGCGCGGGCCCGGCATCGCGGCAGGATCGTCGGTCGGCGAGATCGCGCTCAATATTGACCTATTTCCGACGATTGCCGAGCTTGCCGGAGTTTCTGCACCACCGTTCGTAGACGGTCTCTCCATGACCCCGCTGCTCAAGGGCGCTAACCACGCGTGGCGCGATGTTGCTTTGATCGAAGGCTTTGGGAAGGAGACTGAATCCATCGAGGGCGGGGAGCCTTCGACGCCCGCATTTCGTGCCCTTCGTACCGACGCGATCCTCTACGCGGAGTACGAGACCGGCGAACGCGAGTTCTACAATCTCCGCAAGGACCCGTACGAACTCTCAAACCTCGCACGACTGGCGCCGAAATCGCTCCTACGAGAGTACTCGCTTCGTTTGGACGCACTGGCCGCGTGCGCGGGATCGGAGTGCTCGCGGTTAGAAGACGATCCAATGCCGAGACGCTCCACCTGGGCCATCGAGAAGCAACGCGGCAAAGAGAAGAACACGTCCAAGACTAATCGCAGGGCGAAGAAGAAGGATGAAGAGACCGCGCGCCACTGACACCGGCGCGTGCAGCATGAAAACCGGAGACTATCCGGCCACCAAGAGTGTCCAGTGGTGCTGGCAGCTAGAGATCATCGAGCGGTGACCGGTTCTGGGCCGCCTACTCTCGCGGCTCCTCCTTCGCCGGGTCG